>Ga0208565_1000650_pt1 | contig 24036 bp, 20 predicted proteins | sample Sb_taG_7_FD_187706 | JGI IMG/M metagenome (GOLD analysis project Ga0208565, IMG submission 187706) | Peat soil microbial communities from Weissenstadt, Germany - Sb_50d_2_FS metaG (SPAdes) (version 2) | ecosystem: Environmental > Terrestrial > Soil > Wetlands > Peat | place: Germany...
TGCGGACCTCTGGACTAGCTCGCTGTCAAACGGAAGGGCGCCGCACGGTATCGCTGCTGTCCCTCCAATGCGCCTAAACCCCGTCCCCGCGGCCGTCGTGTCCCGCAACGGCTGCGAAATCGAATACGATCGCGTGAATCTGAGATCACCGTTCAAGGTGCGTGTCGGGGTTCGACTCCCTCTCCCCCTCGAAGCACACCGACCCTGCGAGCATTCTCGAAGCATTCGATTCTCTGGTGTGGCTTCTATTGTTTGTCAAGCCGCTGCGTCGAGTGCGACGCGAGGTACGAGCTCGCGGTAGATTTCGCGAGCGACGTAGCGCTTGAGGCACCTGATGATCTCCGCCTTGGACATGCCCTCCTGGGTGCGCCGGGCCATGTAGTGCTTGGTCGGCGTATCGCTGGCGAGACGCACGATGACGACGCGCCAGAGCGCGCAGTTGGCGTGCCGATCGCCGCCCCGGTTGAGCCGATGGCGACCGCTGGTCTTGCCAGACGACGCCGGCAGCGGCGCCACACCGCAGAGATTCGCGAACGCACCTTCTGATCGAAGTCGCTCCGGGTTGTCGCCTGCGGCCACGAGCACGGCGCCGGCGACGTCCGTACCGACACCCTTGAGTGCGCAGAGTGCCGGTGCAGCGGCGGCCACCAGCCGATCCAGATCACGGTCCAAGGTCGCCAGTTCGGCGCTCAGCAGCTGGTGGCGCCGCGCCAGACATTGGAGGGCCAGCTTGACCGCAGCTGCCACGCTGGCGACCGGACTCGGACGCAGGCGCGCTGCGGTGTCAACCAGGGCGTCGTGCGAGAGCGAGCGCAACTGCTCTTGCGCAGCTCTGCGGGCGCGGTGACGGTTAGCGCCTTCATCTGTTGGAACGTCTGGGTGCGCATCTTCATTGCCGAGCGCCGGGCGACCCGGAGCGCGCGGATCATGCCGATGGAATCGGTGTCCACCTTGGCAAGCCCGGTGGCTTCGCCGGAGAGCACGGCACGCGCCGCGGCCTCGGCATCAACGGGATCCGACTTGCCGCGTGCGTACCGGGTCTGGCGGTTGGGGCGGTTCACCTCGATGACCGTGCAGCCCGCCGCGACCAGAAACCGAGCCAGGCCAGCACCGTACGATCCGGTGCCTTCAACGCCGAATCGCGGGTCGCTGCCGAGGTCGCGGGCCCACCCCAACAGCCTGCGGTACACCGCCGGCGTGGTCGCGATGTTGAGGTGTCCGAGCGGCCGGCCGAGGTCGCTCGTGAATGCGGCGGCGACGTGACCATCACCATGAGTGTCAACGCCCACGATGACGCCGTGGTCCGGCTGTGCCATGCTCCGGGAAGCCATCCTCATGTCTTCACATCCCCTTGTTACAACAGGGTCTGACTGGGGTTGGTGAGTCAGCGGGGCGGACGGACAGCACTGGGACGAGCTACGCAAGCGCGCTTCTATCAAGTCACGTTCCGCCTCGCTGACGACACCGGGGAACCTCCCGCTGGCGGGTCGACAGATCACGTTGGGAGGCACCCGGCCAGTGTTAATTCGGGTCAGGCCCGGGCGAGAGGCTCTCCGGCGCGCATCATGGCAGCCGCGCACGTGGCATCACGGCACACGCGTGATTCGAGATGGGAGTGCGGGCGATCGTGGGCACATCGAGAGCATCCCAGTGTTAATTGCACGCTGGGGTGGCGGAGACTGAGCTCCCTCGATGTCGTTACGTGTTCAATCGGGCGGACGTACAGACGGCGAACCTGGTCATCTGGCGCCACGCGAGGGGCAGTTCACACTACGTCCGCTAGTGGCTCGAGCTGACAGTGAACTCATACCCGCCTGTGGCGGTGCCCTGCGAACCCACCTGCACCGTCCAGATGCCCGAAGTGGGGAGCACCTGGCGGCCGATGTCCCCACAAGCCACGTTGAAGCCCTGGAGGCTGTCACCGGGCCCGAACAGGCTCCAGCCGAGCCCGGTCACGCAAGCTCCCTGAGCCTTGAGATAGACGATCTCGCCCGCGCTCGCCGCGAAAGTGTAATTGTCCTCTTGGCCGATCTGGCCAATCGAGCCGCTGACGGGTTGGCCGAGGCTGAGCGCCATCGTCGTCGGCGCTGGGACCGCAAGGACAGTGAATCCGTAGGCGCCCGTAGCGGTGCCCTGCGAACTCACCTCCACCGTCCAGATCCCCGCGGTGGGCAGCACCTCGCGGCCGATGTCCCGGCAGGCCACGCTAAAGGCCTGGAGACTGCCGTCGGGCGCCGTCAGGTTCCAGCCGAGCCCAGTCACGCAGGCGCCGTGAGCCTCGAGGTAGACGATCTCGCCCGCGCTCGCCGCGAAGGTGTAGTCGGCGTGCTGCGACGGCGAGCTGATCGTCCCCGACACCGCCCTGCCGAGTGTCAGCAGGCGGGCGGTCCCGGTTGACGAGGCGCTCGCGGGGGTGCCGGCAGCCGCGACGGCGGCCTCGCCCGCCGCAAAGGCCGGATCGCCAGTCGCCCCAACGTCGAGGATGCAGTCATCGAGTGTTGGCTCTGCCTCGACGCCGACGGCCCGGCAGACGGTCTCGGCATACGCTCTCGCGGACGCGGAGAGCGAGCTGCTGGTGAACGTCGCCGTTGGGACGTTGAGGAGTGTGAACGTTGCGGTGCTCTCACCCGGCCAGTAGTGGAAGAGCGATTCCGCCTGGGTGATGCGCCAGCTGTTGGCGAACTGCGAGTAGAGCTTCGTGCTGAAGTCGGGATCGGAGAGCGTGAGCACGGTACCGTCGCTGTCGACCAGCTGCGGCGCCGGGGTGCTGATGGAGCTGCCAAGCAGGCCGGTCAGGGTGGCGCCCACCCCGGTGCCCGGGCTGAAGTTGTAGTTGAGCGTGTCACCAACCTCAGTGACCGTCAACCGGCTCCCGTCGAGCCAGCCAATCGTGACGAGGCCGCCATGGCGCTCGAGGGTGCCGCCGTCTGGCAGTCGCTCGGCAATGTCCGGCGCATTGACTGCCACCCCGTTTACAAGGAGGAACGACGGTTCGCGCGCGTACACCCCCACCCGATCACCGTCTACGTCGACGGCCACGGCCGTCGCAAAGGAAATTTCTGTGAACGTGCCCCAGGGTTGTTGGCGCACCTGGACATCGATCTTACCGTCGGGCGATGTGATGGCGGTGAACTCGCCGGCGGCCTGGAAGTCGACGTGAACCCCGTCGCCGGTCAGGAAGTGGGTGTCACCGTATTGGCACCATACTCTGCAAGGGTTCGTGGGGCCGATGCAAACCACCGCATTGCAGGCGTAGTCGCCCTCGGGCGTGGCTGAGCAGCTCCCGAAATAGCACTCGATTGGTCCTTGCGGGCCAACATTGCCCCAGCACCCAAACCATGTATCGCATTCGAAGCCGTGCGGACCCAAACAAGTAAGGCAGGTGGATGGCGGTGCCCACCCGCAGTAGTTGTATATGTCTTTTTCTCCACACGGCCAAAACGTCTCCGCGCCACTCGAGCCCGGTTCGCCCCCGGATCCCTCGTCTCCGGGAGAGCAACTACTCGGCGGCCAGCACATCTCGGGAGTGACAGTCGACAGCCCCGTCGGGTCGGAGTTATCGACGGGATCGCCGTCAGCGTAGCGATAGAGATCCGGGTCGCCGCCCGAGAAGCCGATGGGGTCGGCGCTCGTCCAGCGACCGGTCGCCGGGTCGTAGTCACGGGCGCCGATGTGAACGAGTCCCGTGTCGGGATCGACCAGGCCGCCACCGAAGCCAAACGGGATCGTCCCCGGTGCGGTCTCGGTGACGATGCGGCCCCAGGCGTCATAGGTGATCGCGTCGGCGACCGCGCCAGTCTGCGAGTCTATGACCAGCAGTGGGCTGCCGACCGGATCAGTCAAGACGCGATACGTGGTACCGCCCCGCTGGACCAGTGCGAGATGTCCGAGCTCGTCGTAGCCGAAGCGAGCGACGACGGCGCCACCGCCGTCGGTCTCAGCAATCACGTTGCCCGCTGCGTCGTAAAGATATCCCGCGACCAGACGTCCATCGACCTCACGCCCGACCCGCTCCCCATCTGCATCAACAAGGTAGGTCACCGACTCTCCGTTGGCCAGCGTTACGCCTCGCAGGCGGCCGAAGTCGTCGAACGTGTACGACGTTGAACCCGTGGCGCCGGTCGTCTCTGTCAGGTTGCCGTCGGGCGCCCACGAGTACGAGGACGTGCCCCAGGTCACCAGTTGGTCGCGGGCGTTGTAGGTGGCCGTGGTGGTGCCGGCCGGGCTCGCCACGCTCGTCCGGTTGCCCGCGGCATCGTAGGTGTCCCTCTCGACCACACGACCGTCGACGGTGACCTGTGCCAGTTCATCGCCGGAGTTGTACTCGTGCCCCGTGGTTGTGGTCGATCCGGTCGGCCCGGTGTCGACCACGGACGTGATGCGGCCGAGTGCGTCGCGGGTGTATTGGAGGTCGAGAACGACGCGCCCCTGCACGGTTGTTGTAGCGCGCATCAGCCAGTCGTTGGCGTTGTATTGCTCCACTGTCTGGACCGCCCCGAGTGTGGTTCCGGTCACGAGACCGCTCACGTGGTCGCGAGTGAGCGCAAGCTGACCTACGCCGATGAGGTTGCCCGCGCCGTCATACGCCAGGGTCATGGCCGGCCCACCATCAGTCGCCTCGGCGATGTCGCGGTTGTTGGCGTCATAGTTGACCGATACCGAACCGCTGACAGCGCCTGACCACGTGAGCTGGCTTGGCAGATCGCCGTCGAATGCAAAGGCGGTGCTCACGCCATCGGGGTCAGTCGCTCCGGAGAGCAGGCCGGAACTGGCGTTATACGAGGCGGTGGCCTTCCCCTGATCGAAGGTCACGACGGTGTTCTGGCCCGCAGCGTTGTAGGCGAACGTTACGGGCTGCGTCCCCAACCCCGAGATGCTCGCCAGGTTCCCGTCTGGGTCGTAGCTGGCCGTCTCGATCGCCGAGGTATCGCCGGTCTGTGGGGGCAGAAGGGCCGTGGGCCGGCCGGCCGGGCTGCTGCCGAGCGTGAAGCTCAGACCGCCGGGCGGCTGCACCTGCGTGAGGTTGTCATCGGCGTCGTACGCGTCGACGACCGTCGACCCGCCTGGGCCGGTCGAGGCGGTGACGTTGCCGTCGGCGTCGAGGGCGAGCCTCTCAGCGCTTCCGCCAGGTCTGGTCGTAGTGATGCTGCCGGCCGATGCGTTGTACGCGTAGCGCGTCGTTTGCGCGAGACTCCCGGACCCGATCGTCTCGCTCGTCTCGCGCCCTTGAACGTCGTAGGCGTACGTCACCGCAGCGGTCTCCGGCGCCGATTCGGCGACCAGGCGCCCACTCGCGTCATAGGTATCGATGGTCTTGCGACCGGTGGAGTCGACACGCGTCGTGGTTCGCGTCGCAGGGTCGAACGTCTCGACAGACCGTTGCCCATTGACGGTCGTTGTCACTGTTCCCGAAAGGGTGTAAGGCGACCCGCCCTGCTCGGCCAGGTGTTGCACGATCTCAGTACGCGAGGTAACGCCACCCGGACGCGTTTCCACGTTCGGAGCCGGGATTGGTGCAGCCATCCCCCAGATGGCGCTCGGTTCGGCGCCAATCCGGCTGTTCGTTCCGTCGGGAAGCACAACGGTCAGCGATCCATTGCGGGCGGTCGTCTCGGTGGTGGTGGTGCCGTCAGTCGCGGTGTCCGTCCGCTTGATGCCACCGTCGACCTGCTGTGCGCGGTAGGTCGAGACGCGCCCAAGTGTCGTGGTGACGCGAACCTCGACCGATGTCGCGGTGGTCGTCCGGCTGAGCAGTTGGCTCACGCCGTCGGGGTCACTTTCGGACGCGAGCAAGCCGGCTGCGTTGTAGGTGTACCGGCTCACACCGCCGAGTGCATCCGTTTCAGACGTGAGGAGGCCGCCCTGTGCCCACGCGAACTCGGTTACAGCGTCGCCGGGATCCTGGATCCCGACCAGGTGACCGGTCGCATCGAGCGCCAATGACGTCATCGCACCGTCGATGCCCACGAGAGCGAGCGGGGCGCCCTTGGCCGATCGCTTGACTTCGAGTGACACCGCCTGGCCGCTCACGGTGCCGGCGATTCGGGAGAGGCGTCCCGCGGCGTCGTACGAAAGTCTGAGAAGGACGGTGCCGAGGTGCCCGTCCACGGTGCGCACCTGCCTGCCGGCAGCGTTGAATACATACGCCAGCGAGCCGTCGAATGAGGGGACCGCCGAGTCCCCGCCGCCCGCCGGCGTCGCATTCGCGAATCGCCACGAACCGTCGCCCCCGACCAGAATGCCGTTCTCCGCGTCGTACCCCTGGATCACGTTCACGGACCAACCACCGAGCCCCAGCGAGCCGGCGTTCCAGTCGGGGCGATCCGATCGCCCGGGCGCCCACTGGCTCGAATAGGTCAGCGATAGTCCCGTGTCGACAATCGGAATCGACAGGTAGGCGGCCTGCTGGTTGCAGGCCACGTATCCCGCGGGATCACACTCTTCGAGCGTCAGATCGGTACGCTTCGGGCTGGGACTCGTAGAGCTGCATGCGCCCAGGAGGCCGAGCGAGAGGATCACCCCGGCGGCGGCAGCGAGCGTGCCTCTCGAGCGGTGCATCAGCGTGCCAGCCTCTGCGTGCGGAAATGGTGGGCAGAACTGTCAGCGAGCGACAGAACTCCCTGCGGCTCAGTCGCCGTCGCAAGCAAACAGTAGCAGGCGGCTCGAGGTCCCACACGACCCCTTGCGGCAACGGACCCACGTGGCCGCGCACGGCGGCCTGCGCCCCCCGAAGCGTCGACTGATTTGCTGCTGTGGCGCCCAGAGGATTGGCAGCGATAGGCCACGCGTCGAGCTGCGCAAGCGGATCGGGTGCAAGTGGATCCGAAACTGAGCCCTCTGGTAGACCTCGACAAGTCCGGCGTCGCGGAGACGCGGCTGGTGACATCGGCGCAACCCGGCCGAGCAACCTCGTGCTGCTCTGACCCCATCGTAAGGCCACCGAGCGAGCCGCTCCGGCGGCTGCCGGTCGACCGGAAGTCCGGCCTCATGAGATTGGCTCTGGTGTGAAAGTGTTACGCCAGGGTGTGCGACGCTGAGCTCACATGCTCGTTCTCGGTGTTGAGTCCAGGTAACTTGGGGGAAGGGCAGGCTCCCACGGCTCGCTGTAGGTGCGGCGGTTGCATCGATTGGACGTTCCCGATCGTCCTGTCTATTTGGGAGGCCACGACGTCTAGCTCAACGCTCTCGCTATCGTGCCGCACGTGCCCGAGGACGAACTGTCCGCTCAGTCGCCTGCGGCGGCGATTCACGCTGACTTGGGCGTGCGGAGCATGGAGCGAGGCGTGGTGTCGGCAGGGTGCGACCCCGTCACCGAGAGGAAACGTCCCCCCGGCTCGAACTCGCGCAACCCACGATCCCGTGGCGTGCGTGCACGCACTCCCACATGGACGTCACCGGAGAGACTGCCATCGATGTCTGCGCGCACGCTGACGGTGTGGGCGGGCTGGCGCCCACCTATGACCCCGGCCGCTCCCCGCTTCTTCCCCGTGCGTTTCGAGCCGGTTGCGCCACATCCGGCGCCGAGTGACACAGAAACCACCGAGCATCCCCTTGCGCTCGAGGGCGTACGGGCGACGACACCTTGACCGGGAACGCGGTTCCGGTGGTCGTCTTCGGGCTCGGTCCGATCGGTGTTCGGATCTGCAACCGCCTGTTGTCACGAACCGTGGACGTCGACGTCACCGGGGCTGTCGATTCGGATCCCACCAAGTCTGGGCTGACTCTGGGTGCCATCCCGGGAATCAAGGCGTCATCCACGATCGTGGTCGCCTCGGATGTAGGTGCGCCTCCCGCTGGAGGAGGCGTCGCGATCCAGGCAACGGCGTCCAGCCTCCGCCTCGCCGCTCCTCAGGCAATGCATCTGGCTCGCCTGGGATGGAATGTGCTCTCCTCGTGTGAGGAGCTCGCGTTTCCGAGAGGTCTGGACCCCGAGGTGGCTGACGAGCTGGACGCGATCGCCCAGAAAGCGGGGGTGACTGTGCTCGCCTCCGGCGTGAACCCGGGGTTCATGATGGACACGCTGCCGCTGACCCTGACAGGCCTCTGCACCAGGGTCGACAGGATCAGCGTGAGGCGGGTGGTGGATACGAACGGTCGCCGCGAGCAACTGCAGCGAAAAGCGGGCGTGGGGATGGCTCGAGACGAGTTCGAGCGGCTTGCACGCGAGGGTCGGATCGGACACGTCGGGCTCCGCCAGTCCGTGCAGTTGATCGCCGCACGCCTCGGATGGACGTTGACGGGAATCGACCTGTCACTGCAGCCTGTGATCGCCGACGTGCCGGTGTCGACACCGCTCGGGACCGTGCCAGCCGGTTCCGTGATCGGTCAGCACCAGGTCGCCGTCGGGCGCGTGACATCCCACGAGCCCATCCGGCTCGAGCTCGTCATGGCGGCGGGATACTCCTCGATCGACGAGGTAGTCATCACGGGTGACCCGACGGTGCACCAGGTGATCGAAGGTGGCCTCAACGGCGACGTGGGCACGGAGGCTGTCATCGCCAACCTCGTCGGGCCCGTGTACGCGGCGCGGCCGGGGCTGCTCACGATGGCCGACCTGGTCGCCATGGCCTGCGACGTCGCCTGACCATCGCCGGTCGAGGATCTCCCGGAGGAAGGCGGCCTGTCCCGCGTGATTCGTCGTCTACGTGATCGTCGTCGTGCTTGCCGTCCTCGCCTGGTACCTGATGCGAGGACGGTCTTTCGCTCGGCGTGAGCCAATGCCATGCTGCACGCATGCGAAGGTGCCGCCGGCCTGCCGCTGCCAGAGGCCAGGTGGAGCCCGGGGGCGCACCGCCGGTCTGAGGGAAGCTATGGAAGCGATCGTCTACGACACTTATGGAACGCCCGACGTCCTCGAGCTCAAGGAGATCGACAGGCCGGCTGTGCGGGACGATCAGGCGTTGGTGCGGATACGCGCCGCTTCGCTCAACGCGGCCGACTGGCATTTGATGCGCGGCCTGCCCTACCTGGTGCGTCTGATCAATGGGGTCAGCAAACCCAGCAAACCCACCATCCTGGGGGGTGACTTCGCGGGGCGAGTCGAAGCGGTCGGGAACAGCGTGACGCGGTTCCGCCCAGGTGATGAGGTATTTGGGCGGACGCGGGCAGCTGTCCGACCCGATCCTCGCGACGCGGTCGCAACGGGAGGCTGCGCCGAGTTCGCCTCCCTCCCGGAGGACCTGCTGGTTCCGAAGCCAACCAATTTGACCTTCGAGCAGGCGGCGGCTGTACCACTGGCTGCGTTGACGGCCCTGCAGGCGCTGCGCGACAAGGGGGGCATTCAGACCGGCCAGGCGGTCTTGATCAATGGGGCTTCGGGAGGCGTGGGGACCTTCGCAGTGCAGATCGCGAAGTCCTGCGGCGCCGATGTGACCGGCGTATGCAGCACCGGGAACCTCGACATGGTGCGATCGATCGGCGCCGATCAAGTCATCGATTACCTTCATGATGACTTCACCCAGAGCGGTAAGCGGTACGACCTCATCGTCGACGTCGCGGCTCGTTCGTTGTCCGACCTGCGGCGCGCGCTCACCCCCAAGGGGAATCTCGTGATCATCGGCGGCTCGGCCGGTCGTTGGATCAACGGCCTTGGTCGCGAGAGCAAGCTCCGCCTCTTGTCACCCTTCGTCGGGCAGCAGCTGCACCCCTTCCTCACAAAGTGGAATCAGCAGGACCTAGAGGTCTTGAAAGACCTCATCGAAGCCGGCAAGGTCTCCCCGGTTATCGACCGCACCTACGCGTTGAGTGAAGCTGCCGACGCGATGCGGTATCTCGAAGCGGGTCACGCGCGCGGGAAGGTCGTCATCACGGTGTAAGCCGCGGGACGCTCAGCCTCCGCTTCCGGGACCGGACGAAGCCGATCGCGTTGCCAGGTTCGAAGCTCCGCGACCAGGCCGAGCTGGACGCGTCCCAATGTACCCGACGGCCGACCAGCAAAGCGGGTGTTAAGGGCTACGCTGCGGGTTGATGGCCGACGTCGATCCCTTCCACTCCTCAGGTAGGGCGCACCTCGACAAACGAGCGCACGGTCACTATCACGTCGAGAGCAAGTGCCAATTCGGCCAGAGGGTCAAGGTCCGTGGCTTTGACACTCCGGGCACCGGTGGATATCGGCTCTGCCAGCGCTGCGCTGTGCTTATTGCCAAGCGCAAGTCAAAGTCGCATTACCTGAGATCGACGAGCGCGACTAGGATCACGCGCCCCCACATCCCGTACAACGATAAGAGCCCCTGGCGTCTGGCCAGGGGCTCCATTCAGGAAGGGAATGAGTTGCGAACCGTCAGCTGCCGCCTCACACCGCGTAACTCGGCTTCGGATCATGGCAGGGAACCGTCCCGGACATCCACGATAGCCACCAACGTGTTTGCCTCCAGACCGCCGCCCATCACCGACCTGGCGTTGCCGTCAAGCAGCCTTTCCGGATCGCGGCAGTGAAGGCGGCGTAGTCGGCGTCGTTCTGGTGCGCATACGACGCTGCGAACGAGGTGATGGCGCGGTCGAAGACGTCCGAATGCCCCATGTACGCGGCCAGCGCCACGGGGTCGCCGGAGCGCGCGTGGCCACGAGCGAGCGTCCACCCGCACATGTATCCGTAGGCGGCCACCTCGGTCGGCGTCATGCGGGCGACGTTCACCGAACCCTTCCAGTCGCGCAGTTGCCGCACGTAATAGTCGATTCCCGCGCGTTCGTCCCGGGTCCATCCGAGCAGGATGTCGCTGACTGCCTGGGTGAGTCGCTGGCCCTCGACGACCCGCTGCCCGTGGTTGGGGTACCGGCTGGGGCCGAGGTGCTCTTCCAGAACCGACGGGACCGCCTCCTTCACCTGGAGGAACAGCGGGTCGCCGCTGTCGCGCCCCTCGAGGAGCACGATGAAGCAGCGCGTTCCCACGCTGCCGACGCCGACGACCTTCTGCGCAACGTCAACGGGTTGGAAGCGGTCGAGCACCACCCTGCGGTCGTCTCCGATCGTCCGTTTGTACGACTCGTAGGTCGCTCGCACCGTGGCGAGCACCGTGGCTGGGTCACCGATCTCAGGGATCTCGCGGAGCGGCAGCAACACCGGCGGGTCGCTGCGGATGTGGAATCGCCCGCCCTCCTCGACGGCGAGCGTATTCAGGGCATGCAAGCTGTCGCGGGTGCGCGCTCGCTGCTCGAATTGGGCGACGCGCTGACGCGCCCGTCGTTGCGACCACTCTGCGGCCTCGAGGACCTTCTCGGTGGTCATGTGGTCATACCAGACGTCGAGAGTTCGCATCGCCGCCGCCTCTCGCATCCCGGTGCGGTATCCCGCAACCGCTTGCTGGGTGATCGAGTCGCATCCAGCGTTGTCGAAACGATGCTCGCGACAGGCGATCATGAAACTGGTGGCCATGCGCTTCACGTCCCACTCCCAGGGTCCCTGTAGCGTCTCATCGAAGTCGTTGATGTCGAAGACGAGCCGGCGTTCCGGCGATGCATAGACACCGAAGTTGGCAAGGTGAGCATCGCCGCACAGCTGCACGGAGAGCCCCGACGATGGTGTCGCCGCCAGGTCTGCGGCCATGAGGCGTGCCGCTCCGCGGTAGAAGGCAAGCGGCGACGCCATCATGCGTCCGTGGCGGATGGGCACGAGCCACGGAACGCGTGCTTGGTTCTGCTCGTCGAGCAGCATGACGGGGTCGCGACGCGACACCGGAGAGGACCACGCCGCGTGCTCGGTTCGCGGCACCGACTGGCGCGCGGCGTGGCCGCGCGCGCCTCGTTCGGGGGCGCTGAGATGCGATTCGTGCGCCACTGTGGACCTCGGGTCTCTCCGCCCCACTGCCGCCGCGCTTTCGGCCAGCACTATGACACCCCGATCGTCGCCATGTCATCTCGACAACGAAAAGAGGGCTCGCCTCGGAGAGCGAGCCCTCTTGTTCGGAACGAGATGGCGATCAGCCGTGACGAGGCGCGAGAACGGCGCGAACCTTCTCGGTCGTGCCACGCAGTTGGAACGCCGCGAAGACCAGCGTGAAGCCATACGTGAGCAGCCAGAAGGCGAGGAGCAGCGCCAGCGCGAGTGTCGAGATGCCCGGATAGACGATGATCGAGATGCCGGCGGCGATACCAAGCAGACCGCCGGCAATCGTCCAGCCGCGATGTGGCATTCCGCGGAGCTCGATGCCGAGCATGAGCTCGAGAGTCCCGGAGAAGAGCCAGAAGAATCCCACTGTGATGGCGAGGACGAGGATGCTCAGCACCGGGTGCGCCAGCAGGTAGACGCCGAGCGCGATGGACAACGCCGCCATCATGGCCGTGAGCGCTCGCAACCATCCATCACCGGGGAAGCTGAATGCGCTGACGAAGCGAAACACGCCCGAGCACACCAGCCACACGCCGAACGCGATCGCGATGACGTACAGCGCTTGCCCGGTGAAGAAGAGCATGCACGTACCGGCAGCGATTCCGACGAGACCGAAGGCGAGGACCCAGCCCCACGCTCCGCCGATGCGCTGCAGCATCGTTGTCAGAGAGTCCTGTCGTTCAGACATTCCGTTGTTCTCCTTTGCTTCAGTGCTGGCTCGACACCAGCTTCAATGAGCGGCGCCTGACGTCAATCAGGTCCGTTTGTCATAGCTTCGACCGGCGTTGACACTTGCCGCCGCATCCGACGTCTGTGACGAGATTCCATTCATCACCCCATACGCTCCACCTCTCTGCGCGCTGATTCGTTCTGCACGGTCACGGCGGGAAGCGGCGCAGCAGCGATCTGCTCAGCCTCTGTCGCTGGGACGCCGAGCATCCGGAGCACGGCCGCGGCCATCAGATCGGCTGACGACGCGGCATCCCTGTCGGGTCGTTGCCGGAGGATCTCGCCGAGGCACACCGCCGACCCCACCACCATTCCGAGCGCCAGCTCCGGGTCCGTGACGGTGAACCGCCCGGCGCGGATGCCGGACTCGAGATCGCGACGGGCGTACGGCACCAGTCCGTGCTGCGCCGTGAGGAGGCCGGGGCCGGCGCTCATCGCCACCTGCATCAACTCCGGTTCCTGGCGGAACAGCCGACCGGTGAGCCGGAAACCCTGCGCCAACACCTCGGCGGGGTCGTCGAGGCCCGCACCGAGCTGGTCGAGCCTGGCGCCGAGCGCATCAAGGGCCTCATCGACCGCCGCCTCGAACAGCGCGTCCCGGCTTTCGAAGTGGTTGTAGAAGGAGCCGAGGCCGACGTCCGCCGCCTTGGTGATCTCGAGGATTGGGGCGTGGCGCTGGCCGTCACGGATGAATCGCTGCGCTGCCCGCACCAGCGCGGAACGCGTCCGAGTCTTCCCCCGCTCACGGCGGTTGCTCGTGCCTGGCTCGCGGCGGTCCCCGGTCCTCCCGGCCGCGGCGGGTCTCGGGCTACGGGTGATGGTCTCCACGGTGCCTCCTGGATCGATGATCCTCGTACTTGACGATTCCATCACTTATGATATTATCGTCACTAATGAACTGTCAAGCGGTCATCCAAGGAGGTCGGAGATGACGATCTGGGTTCTGGCGGCGGTGCTCGCCGCAGGGTTTGCGGCCATCGGCGCCGCCAAGGTGCTGGCGCTGCCCGCGATGCGTGAGCGCGCGGCTCGATTTGGGTTCTCAGTGGCGGGCTACCGCCGCATCGGACTCCTCGAGTGGGCGGGGGCAACAGGCGTGCTTGTCGGACTCGTCGCGCCGGTGATCGGCCTGGCGGCCGCGATCGGGTTGCTGCTGCTCCTGGGAGGAGCGCTGGCCGCGCATGCACGCCACCGCGACGGCCTGCGTGAAGCAGTCCCGGCGCTCGTCTTCGGTGCAGTCGACGCTGCCTACATCGGCCTGACCGTCGGCATTCTCCGCTGAGCGAATACGACGTCGGTAGGACGCGTGATGAACTTCGATCAAGCAGACGCGCTGAACGAGGCGATCCGCGCGATCGGTATCGGCCACCGCGCGATCGCCATTTCTGCGCTCGCCCCGCTGGGAATTCACCCTGGTCACAAGTTGGTATTGCTTGAACTTGACAAGGGAGGGCCGCGCACCCAGGCGGAGCTCGCCACTGCGAGCGGATGTGAGCCGCCGACCATCACCTGGAGCGTCCGGCAACTCGAGGCAGCCGGACTCGTGGTCCGCCGCTCATCACTGACTGATGGGCGCGCCACCATTGTCGAGCTCAGCGACCAGGGCCGGGCACTGTTGCCGAAACTGAAAGCGGCGTGGTGCCAAGTTGCCGAGCAAACCGTCGCCGGATTGACCTCTACCCCAATCGACCAGGTGACCGCATTACTCGACGACTTAGCCGCCAGTCTCGCGTCAAGCGTTGCTCCGGCTGTGGATATGCCAGGATACCTCCCCCGCCCGCGAGCGCGCGCCAGTGAGTTCGGCCCCTACGTGCGTCGATCAACAACTATGTAGTCAAGGCCACCCAAGGCGACCGGGTTAGCACGGGCGTGCCCTACAACTGTGGCGATACGACAAGCGCAACTCGCTACAGCGGAGAGGCCGATAGCAACCGCGGCGCTCGCGCCGACCACAAGTACGCGAAGTCCTTTGATTGAGGACCGCCTTCGATCGCCGACGGCGCTTGCCACGCTCGGGCGGTCGCGGCTCGGGATGGGGCGGCTTCAGGTCCCGCCGCGGGCACACGTGGCAGCAGAAGGGCGAGCAGTGCCGCGAGCAGCCAGAACCCGACGTTGAAAAACAGCGTGACGTTGATCGAAGCGACGTTGTGCGAGGTGGTGCCGTAATCCACAAATGTAGGTCGGGATTGGAAGGCGTCCAAGACAGGCTGGTGTGCGGAGGCATGGGTCCCAGGAGAAGAGAAGCCACCCGCAGTTAGAGAAAGGTTGCGACCACCAAGAGGATCGCGGAACCGGTCAGCAGCGCCGGACAGACCTTGAACCACACGACTGGCGTACGCGCGCCGGTGAGCGCCGTCAAGACCGCGAGGGCCTCTAGCAATCCGGCAGCAACGCGATCGACCCAGACGCTCGCGTCCGCGTGCGCCCCGCCAACCGCAGTGGCCACAACCACTAGCGCGGCGATGCCCCACATGCTGAACGCTTCCGCGAGCCACTCCTGCAGGATCACTCGGCGGTTGTCAACGCTAACTGGCTCAAAGCCGACGAGCACCTGCCGGGTTGGCGCCGCGTGTGCGACGCCCCATGCGAATACAAGCCCCGCCGCGATGTATACGAGGATGGTAGCCATAAGAAGATGATCACTCCCGAGCACCGATGGCACCCAGGGCCGTTGGTCACCGACTCGTATGAGTGAGGCTCGTGCTTTCAACTCGGTCGCTGACAAGAACGAGACCCCTGCCACCAGCGCCAGGGGTCTCTCGGTTGGGGGTGGAAGTCAGAAGGTCGCCATAACGTAGCGGCTGACCAGTAAAGCTGGCGTTAAGGGCTAGGCTGCAGGTTCATGGCCGACATCGACTCATTCCACTCGAAACGCGTGTTGCATCTCAATAAACGAGCACACGGTCACTATCACGTCGAGAGCAAGTGCCAATTCGGCCAGAGGGTCAAGCGTCGTGGGTATGCCGCTCCGGGCACGGGCGGATATCGGCTCTGCCAGCGTTGCGCGACTCTTATTGCCAAGCGCAGGCCAAGGGTTGAGCTAGGGGAGGTTGACTGACCGGCGAACGGCGCTCAGGCGTCGAGTTGCTTGAGCCGGTGTTCCTCGTTACGAGCCGTGGGTCGAGATGATGCAGCAGTGCGGATGACTCCCTTCGATGACGGTGCAGCCGTGGCCGCAACCAGAGAGCGAGCCACGCCAGAGCCGTACGGGCCGTTACCTTCGAGCATGTCGGCACGGCCGAAGTCACCGGATGATTTGTGTCTCGCCTAGCTAGCCCAGTCATCGCAGCTCTTCGGTGCGGGCGGACCCCACAAGGGTGTGTTACGCCTTGAGGTGTTGATTGAAGAACGAGACGATGCGCAGTCTCGCGTCCTTTGCTGATGGCTGGTGATAGCCGTTGGCCACGAGCTTCCCGATCAACACGAAATATAGCGGGACGCGGTCGCCGGCGCCCCCATGGTCGTTGAGAAACCCGTGGCCCGCAGCCGGATACTCCTTCACGTCGTGCTCCACGTGGTTCACCGTGAGCGCCCGTTTGAGCCGCGCCGCGGCGTTTCGCTGCGACCGATCGAGGGCGCCGTAGCTCGCCACGATCGGGCACGCTCTCGAAAGGAGCCGCTCGGCATCCTTGGGGGCGCCACCGTAGTTGACGCTCGACGCCGAGAAGCCATGACCGGGAGCGAGCAGCAGCGCAAACCCGCCGCCCATGCAGAATCCAATGACGCCGGTCTTGCCGGTGCAGCCTGTGGATTGCACCAGCCAGTTGCGGGCGGCGTCAAGATCATCGAAAGTTCGTCCCCTGCGAGCGCTCGCGTCCCGCATGAGCGACCAGATGCAGGCCACCCAACTTCTGCCGCGATAGAGGTCGGGCACCAGCGCGAGATACCCTTCGTTGGCAAGCCATTCGGCCTGGTTCCGCGCATCCTGGCTCATCCCCCCGATGTCGAAGATCACCACCACCCCGGGCCACGGGCCCACGCCTGCGGGTGTCGCAAGGTAGCCGGGCAAGTTACCGCGGGGCGTGGGGATCGTCACGTGCTCACGCGTCACCTCTTCACTCTATTCGAGGCGTTCGCCCCGCCGTGACGTCCGGCCCTGGCCCTGCGCGACCCCGCGATCCACGCAGGGCGTGAACGCGGGCTGCGACAACGAACAGCGCCATGACGATCCTGGTTTTGGAGCCGGTGCCGCCGGCGCGATCCACGCGTGGGTGCTTGAGCAGGCTGGTCACCAGGCCTCCCTTCAGTTGCCGCGGCAAGCTCGGCGAGCGCCTGTCTTCCGGGTTCCCGACAATGACAGCGTGACCCTGCCTGGCTCGCTCCCGAACGTGACCGATCGGCCGCCACGCGGGGTTATCGGCTCGTCCTGGCCGAACTAGGGCCGTTCGGCCCTGGCGAAGCGGCGGGCGAAGCCCGGAGGATGAGCGGAGGCGGCGTCCCACTCGCGTGGCGGCACCGAGGAGTCGCCGACGGTGATACGAGGTCGGTCGTCGTGACACCGCCGCACAGCAAGAGTGCCTCGGCAGTCTCCCGAGAGATCGTCAAGGACGTGTACTGCCTTGGGCCCTCCGGCCGCACGCAGACGAACGTCTACTTTGTGCGTTCGGGATCGCAGTGGACGCTGATCGACGCCGGCTGGGCGAACGACGGTCTGCGGATCAAGAGGGCCGCGGAGTGGGTGTTCGGGGCGGGTACGCGCCCAGCCTCGATTCTGCTCACGCATTCCCATCCCGATCATGCCGGGTCGGCACTCCAGCTCGCCCGACTCTGGAACTGTCCCGTCTTGGTGCACCCGGACGAGCTACCACTGGCCAGCGGTGACTTCTCGGCGATAGTGGCGGCTGCGGGCCCACTAGACAGGTGGGCGATCCTGCCGCTCATGCGAGCCGTGGGAAGGCGGCGGCGGGAGCAGATGCTCGCCCGATCGAGTCTCCGAGATGTCGCACATCCCATCGAACCAAATGGCGAAGTTCCAGGCCTGCCGGGCTGGGTGTGCATCCCCACGCCCGGGCACACACCGGGTCACGTCTCCTTCCTGCGAACCGCTGACCGGGTCCTGATCACGGGCGATGCCGTGGTGAACCTGCAGCTCAATACGGTCTGGGGGCTTCTGCTCCAGAAACCCGGGATCTCGGGACCACCGTGGTACACGACCTGGAGCCGGCAAGCGGCCACCGAGTCGGTTGCCAGGCTCGCGATGCTCGAGCCGACCGTACTAGCGGGTGGCCACGGGACGCCCATGGTTGGCGCTGCAACGGCGGGTGCCGTGCGCGCTTTCGCCGATCACCTCTCAGCAAGCCACGAGCGGTGACGTCATGCCCAGGCCAATTGCAAAGCTCGTCCTGGGATTGAGTGCCGGTGGCTACCCGCTCACACAGACGCTCATCCGCCGCAGTGGTGTTCGTGGTGCTCGCGTCGTTGAGGCCGTCTGCGTCGGGTTGGTGCTGCGGGATGCGGCGATGATCGCCGGCGGTGCCCCGCAGCGGCTCCGTCCCGTTCCGGCGCGGCTGCTGTGGCTCGAATTCAGCGCGGGTGTCATTGCGTCCGCGACTGGCCTCCGGTTGCTTCGCAGAGCTGGTGCGATTGAGGCGGCCGCGTCGTCGCCGAACCGCCTCGAGGTTGTACGCCGCGCAGCGGTCACCGCGCTGTTCGGCCTTCACACGATCCGTTTCTGGATCTTCCTGCAGCCCGACCGGGGTCGGCGCTCGCAGGCTGAGGACGCTCCCGTGGATGAGGACAAGCCAAGAGCTGAGCCGCCAAATATGCGACGGCCCGGCGAGGGATTCCTCAAACCGGTCGACTACGCACGCAGGACCAACTATCGACGGCCGCCGGAGTTGTACCTGCGCATGCAGTGGCTTGGAACGCTCCTCAACACGGTGGGTATCAGCCCAAAAGACGTCGTCACCCTCGAGGTCCCCGGCCGCCGGTCTGGCGTGCCGCGCCGCACCACACTGGTCCGAGGAGCGTTTCGTGGAAACCACTATTTGGTGTCCCTCGCAGGTGAGTCCGAGTGGGTGCGCAACGTGCGTGCCGCCGGCGGGTCTGCACAGATTGGCCGCAGGGAACTACACGCAGCTAACGTTGGTCGAAGTACCGGCGGACGAGCGGGCGCCTGTCATTCGCGCCTACCTGCTGCGATGGGGTAGGCGCGCCGGCTCACGGGCGGTCGCCAAAGAAGCACGCAGTTTCTTCGGCGTCAGTGCCGACCCGTCGATGGACGAGATCCAGGGTGTCGCAGGGTACTACCCCGTGTTCCGGATCGCTCGAGGGTCAGGGCATTCGCGCACCGGACGCTGATCTCACTCGACTTGCACGAAGGTGAGGCTACGTCTGACCTGACCAAACAAGAGAAAGACGGGAGCATCGGCAGTGGATGAGCGGTGAGAGAGTAAGGCGCGGGGCGGCCGGATCGGGGTCAGGTCGTGGACTGAATGGAGGCTAGTGCCTGGTCTATTGGCGTGGGGGTGAGCCTGAAGGTCTGCTCGGTGTCTGTGGAGTCCACGACAAACGGGCGGGTCCACTGATAGTTGGTGATGCGCAGCTCGCGCAGCGTCGCGGAGAACAGGCCACTGATCCATAGCACCGGGTAGGGCAGGGAGGTCAGCTTCGGCGCCGGGGCGTGGGCGAGTGTGGTGAATCGGGTGCTGATCTCTCGGACGGTCAGTGGCGGAGCGGTTGGCACCAGCCATGCGCGTCCCCACGCTTGCTCAGTGGTGGCGGCTGCGATCAAGGTTGTAGCCACGTCGGTGATCGAGGTCCAGCTGTGCGGCACGTCCAGGGCGGCTGGCATGAAGGCCCGCTTTCCACCTAGCAGCGGCTTGGCTAGGACGATGCTGAATATGGAGTTGGCCTCGATGTAGTCACTCGAGCGCACCTCGGTGGCCCGGATCCGGCCGGCCTGGTGGGCGGCCTGAGCGTCGAGCCACATCTGGGCGCGGAGCTTCAGCTTGGGCTGGGTCGCGGCGAGCGCTGTGGACGAGGTGATGGGCGCGTCGACTGGCCCGTAGCCGTAGAGGTTGCTGGCGGTGGCCAGGACTGCCCCGCTGCGTTCCGCTGCGGTCAGCAGCGCGGTTGCCAGCGGCGGCCAGTCGGTGAGCCATTGGTGGTAGGGCGGGTTGGCGCAGTTGTAGAGCGCGGCGGCGCCGCTGGCCAGGGCAGCGAGTCGATCGGCGTCGGTGGCGTCGGCGGCTATCCGTTCGATCGCCGGATGCTGCGGGCCGCCACCGCGCCGGGACAGGACCCGGACCCGCTCGCCGCGCTCGGCGAGCAGGGTCGCGGTGGCGGTGCCGACCGCGCCGGCGCCGACGATCACGTGCAGCGACATTTCTCCTTCTCCTTGTCCCGTACAAAAGCAGCGCCCTACATCCGATTCAAGTATTGCGGAGGGGGAGCATCGGCGGTGTTCAAAACTCCAACTCCACAGGAGGAGGTCCGAAATGCTCCCGATCAGACACGAGGGTCGGGTCAGTCCCCAGGGGCGGTATGGGTTCTCTTGCTTCGTCGGTTACTACGGTTCAGATGCCGGGCGACACGTTGTACACGACGTCCCTGAACCGGAACTCGCCGTAGGTGAAAGGTCCATCCGGAAAGTGCCAAATGACCGAGACGCGCTCGGGCAGCGGACGCCCGTCGACGACACGGCAACCTTTCACCGGGGTGGTCCAGCGGGCGCGGAGTAGTCCCGTCGGCAGGCTGGCATACCGGTCGGTGGTACTGAAATCACACGGCGCGGCGGTCTCGTCGAGGAGCACCCGGGCCGTCACCATCCGACCGCTGTCGGTGAGGGAGACGTCGAAGGAGCGGTCGTCGACCTCCGACCACGACGTCGACGGAGTGAGAAGCATTGACGGAGCGATGAGGATCGCGTCGTTGAGGTAGGTCACCAGTTCCCCGATGTCGAACTCATCGCCCCGACCGTCGACGACGGTTACCAGGCCAAGCAGCTTGCCATGCATCCGCCCACGCCCTCCTACATACGTATCCCAGCCGTACAGCGGGACGACGCCAGCGAAACGGATCCGCATGTAGAAGAGTCGAGCGACGGCGAGCGACGAGTTGTACTGCCACGAGTCGAGAGCCATCCACGGCGTGCCTGGGCGCAGGCGGAAACGGCCCGTGAAGCGGGCCTGGAAGGACCAGTCTCGGGGTCGGCCGACCACGCCCATGAATCGCAGGTAGCGCCGAACGACCGCCGGGAGACGTGCGAGGTCCTCTTCGGTCACGGGGGCCGTGCCGGTCGTAGCCGCTGGTAGGCCGGCTGCTACGACTCCTCGCGAGAAGCGTCCGTGCATCCTGCCTCCGATTTACACCCGGCGTTCCCTCAGAAAGGGAGTGCGTGTGTCACTAGTTGGAGCCTCAAGTGTGTCAACTTCTCGTTTCTGCGAGAGCTACCACTTTGGTGGTGCACGGTATCGCGCAGCCGACCCTGATCTCACTCGTCAGCTGTAGATGGGGTTGTACTAACGAACCACGAGGTTGGCCAGTGCGGTGCTTCCGCCCTGAGCCCAACGCAGCGGGGGATGCCGCGACCTTCACAGGGCTGACGGAGGTGATGTGCGTGCGGTCAACCCCTGTTGTACATCGACGCCCAAACGGCTCTCCAGTGGGGCGTGGTGAACGAGGTGGTTCCGCATGATCGAGCGGTCGATCGGGGGATCGAGATTGCGAAGCTCCTCGCCGGTAAGCCGGCGCTCTACCGCGGCATGCAAAAGCAACCGCTGAATATGAACCTTCGGCGGCGGATCGTGACGGACGTGCCGTTCGGGTATGGCCCTCGAAGGTCTGACCGCTGCCGACCAGCCCTATCAGGGCTGACGCGTGTCGAACCTGGAGTCGATGACCGGTCATGAAGTTTCATCTCTGCTAATGCGCGAAGGCAAGCCATTCATGCACCGAGCCAACGGCGGCTGACCCCTCACCGACCGCGGTGGCCACGCGCTTCGTGGACCCGGACCTGACATCTCCCACCGCGAACAGCCCGGGGAGGCTCGTCTCGAACGGCAGGGGCCGCCGGCCGAGCGTGTCCCATCGCCGGTCGAGATCCTCGTCGCCGATGGAGCGGTCCGTCAGCACGAAGCCGCGCTTGTCGAGCACGGCGCAGCCGGACAGCCACTCCGATGACGGTTCAGCGCCGATGAACGAGAACAGGCCGGCGGACGCCACTGTCGTCGTCTCGCCGGGTGTCGCGATCGTGATCGAGCGCAGTGTCTGGTCTCCGTCCAGCGCGACGATCCTCGCGTTCGCCCTGACGTGGATGCGCGGGTCGGCATCGATCCGATCGGTGAGGTACCGCGACATGCTCTTCGCCAGGTCGGTACCACGGATCACGATGGTTACGGGACAACCACCCCCTGCGAGGAACAGTGCTGCCTGGCCCGCCGAGTTGCCGCCACCGGCGACGACGACCGGAGCGATACCGCACGCGCGCGCCTCCGTCTCCGTGGCGGCATAGTACACGCCGTTGCCTTCGAACTCCTCGAGACGCGAGGCGTCGAGACGCTTGTAGCGCGCACCGGTGGCCGCGATCACCGCGCGACCCGCCACCTCGGTCCCGTCCATCAGTCCGACGACGAGGTGTCCGGCCCTCTCTTGCAACGACGCGATCGTGACCGGACTGACGAGTGATGCGCCGAACTTCTGCGCCTGCACGTGGGCGCGCTGCGTGAGATCGCCGCCGGAGATCCCTAAGGGGAATCCGAGGTAGTTCTCGATGCGCGAGCTGGTGCCAGCCTGGCCGCCGACGGCCATCATCTCCACAACCAGCGTCTGCAGCCCCTCCGATGCACCGTAGACAGACGCCGCCAGTCCGGCAGGCCCTCCACCGACGACGATCAGGTCGAAGCGTCGCTCAGGAAGATTGCCGACGGACACGCCGAGGTAGTCGCCGAGACTGCCGGGTGTTGGGCGGCGCAGCACGGCTCCCGTGACGATGACCACAGGGAGATCCGCAGGCATGAGGCCTCGGCATGTTAGGACTGCCTCCACAGCAGCGTCGCGCTCCGGGTCCAAGAATTCGTGCGGGATCCCACTCCGGCTGAGAAACTCGCGCAGCCGCATCGTCTCGGGCGAGAAGCGGGAGCCGATGACACGGATGCTGCTGCTGCCGGCGCCGCTGATGAGCCGCGCTCTGCGGGCGAGAAACGCGGCGAGAATCGAGTCGCCGAGTCGCGGATTAGTTGTCATGACCCGCCGAAGTTCCGCCCTCGGCACCGCGATCACGTCACCAGCCTCGACGACGCGAGCCGACGCGAACACTCGCTGCCCCGTGAGCATGTTGAGCTCGCCGAGGAACCTCCCGGGACCGTGCTGGGCGATGAGCTGCTCACCGCTGTCTGTCCGGAGGACGATCTCCACCTCCGCAGAGACGAGGACGTAGAAGTCGTACGCGGAATCACCCTCTCGGTACAAATAGTCGCCGGCCACCACCGACCGCCTGGTGCCGACCGCCTCGAACAGCGCGATGTCCGGGGCGTCGAGATTCGGGATTGCCTCGTCATCAGCCATGGGACAACCGATAGTAGCCGAGCGCGGCATTCCTATTGAAACGGTCATGTCCCGCGTGCATCGTGCCCGGCCGCAGTTGCTGCAGCGCCTGAACGACGCCAAGAACTTGCGTTGCGCGTGCCGACTGGTCCGCAGAGCTGCGCTCCTCGATGGCGACCAGACGCAGCGGCTCGGCCAAGATAGGTGGGAGTGCGCCCAGGGCGCTCATCACCCGCGGCCTGTACCCGACGGGGATCAAAGTCACGAACCAGGAGCTCCAAGCCGTGCTCGTCGTGCGTGATAAGTTCCAAGAGGACTGGCACTACCCCATGGGGTCACGGCTGCTGACGGGCAGACCGCTTCGCTTGGAGCGTTAGCCTTTGACCGTGCTCGCACACCCGAGCATGCAACATTGTTTCCAGGGCAATTGGTGCAGTCACGTGGCAACGGGCGAACGATGTTGGGTGTTGGTCAAGCACGCGTACGCGCTGCGTTATCGGCGCTCGCCACCCGTTGAGGTCGAGCTGGACCACGCGTGCGTTGAGGGTGCCGCCGGAAACATCGGTCGACCCGGACCGAGCGCAGAAGGGCTTGGTCCACCTCGCACAGCCGATCATCAGCTTGGTCCGCGACGATGGCTGTCCGCGGGAGTTTCCAGGAGTCCCATCTGTAGGTCGATGTCGCGTTCGATGACCTCCGACAATTTGGCGTTGCGGAGTACACCGCGCAGCGCGACGATGGCCTCCGACCACGTGCTATGCATCGGACAGACGTTCTCCCCGTAACAGGGACCACCTCGCAGGGTGCAGCGCTTGGTGGCAAGGGGACCCTCGGCTGCCTCCACGATGTCGAGAATGCGCAGGTCTTCAGGCCCAACCGCCAGCGCGTAGCCTCCAGATCGTCCGGCCCGCGCATCCACGATCCCAGCTCGGACCAGCGAGCGGAGTACATGCGGGGTGAACACCTCGCTAACACCAGTCGCCAGCGCGACTGCGCGAATC
>Ga0208565_1000654_pt1 | contig 23883 bp, 26 predicted proteins | sample Sb_taG_7_FD_187706 | JGI IMG/M metagenome (GOLD analysis project Ga0208565, IMG submission 187706) | Peat soil microbial communities from Weissenstadt, Germany - Sb_50d_2_FS metaG (SPAdes) (version 2) | ecosystem: Environmental > Terrestrial > Soil > Wetlands > Peat | place: Germany...
CGAGAATTGCGTGGGCGATTCCAAATAAAAATAAAATGACCGGATTGGTTTGGTGAAATGGGTCCGCGGGCGACCGAGAACGTCGCGGACGCTTGTGATCGTAAGATGCCGGCAGGGACGCCGGCGCTACCTGCGAGCTACGCTGTGCGCGGCATTGGCCCGGGGAGCCTCGTGCCGCAATGGCCGCAGTTCGACCAGATTGGCTCGACAGCTTGGCCGCACTGCGGGCACGTCGGCTTCAGCGATGTGCCGCAGCTCGGGCAGAAGGCAAACTTCGATAAAACCTTGGTGCTGCAATGCGGGCAGGTTGTCGGCATCGGATCGCGCAGGATGAAATACAAAATGACGCCGATCGCGTCGGGCAGAAAAATCGCCAGCAGCGTCCACATCACGTAGCGCATGCCGCGCTGCTTCGCGTCGCCATAAACGAAGCCATCCAACATGACAAAAATGAAAACGAGCGCACCGGCCAAGATCGGCAGACAGATTTTCGCTGCCAGCGGTAGCGGCGCTTCACCATGCCCCGGCGGAAGATGGGAGAGGGTGACGATAAGGACGACGATTCCGATCGTTAGCAAGACGGCGATCACTTTGGCTGTACGCGGAATTATTGCGATGCGTTCGTTCCAGGTGCTCATGTCGTTTCCCTTTCGCGCCGGTTGTGCCAGGCCAGGACGATGGCCGCCGCTCCGGCGGCGAGCCAGCCGAGGCCTGTGAATCCGGCGAATGCGTACCAAGATTGCGGCAGGCGCGCGGTGAGCCAGGTCTCGATGCCGCCGCTGAGAAGCCGCACGATCGGCCAGCTCACAATCAACAGAGTCCACGCGAAGCCGATGAGCAGGATTAGAACTTTGCGATTCGAGCGCTGCTCGGTTTCTTCCGCCATGCGAAACTCGGCTCTGGCGCGAGCGCGCTCGACGAGCATCGGAGACGGCTGCGGCGTCGGCAAACGGCGCAGGCCGCGCGCGACAAGTTGAAAGCTATCGAGCTCGGCCGCGCAGACCGAGCAGATGCGCACGTGCTCGGCGACGCGCTCTTCGGCTTTCCGATCGAGCGCGCCGGAGGCGGCGAGCGCCAAAAGATCGCGGATTTGGTCGCAGTTGCTCATATCCAGCGTTCCCCGGGATAACGGGCTTCGAGATTCAGTCGCAGCGATTCGAGGCCGCGGCGCAGGCGCGTTTTCACCGTCGAAAGCGGCGCATCCAGCACCACGGCTATATCTTCGAGTTTCATTTCTTCTTCGAAGCGCAGGCTCAGAACTTCACGGTATATCACGGGTAGCTCGACAACACATTCCGCCAGGCGCGTACCCTTCTCGCGTTCGATCAGGCCTTCGAGCGCCGGCCGCTCGGCGGATGGCAAGCGATCTGCCGGCGTCGCGCCTTGCGGATCGTGCGCGGCCGGCTCGTCGAGACTTTCCGGCCTGCGGCGGCGCAGATGATCGATCGCCAAGTGCCGCGCGAGAGTGAAAAGCCAGGCATCGAAATTGCGGCTCGGGTCGTACTTGCGAATCTGCTCGGCAACTCGAATCCAGGTCTGCTGGAACAAATCGTCGGCATCGGCGGTATCACGAACCATCCGCAGCAGGTAGCGATAGAGGCGATTCTGATAGCGGGCCAGCAGGACAGAAAGCGCGTCGAGGTCGCCACGACGAAGCTGACTAACTTCGGCTTCGAGCCCCACCCGAGCCTCCCCAGCGAAGATTGCCGCGGCTATCATATAAGCTATACGAGCGGCGGCGTGAAAAAGACGCACCTGTAACTTGATGAAAAGACGGGCCGATAGAGACGCGGCGCGAGGCGTATGATGCTCGCAGCCATCGGCGCGCTTCAGTCGTCGAATAGAGAGTGGGGATGCAAAGCAGATGAGGCGGGTGCTGACACTCATCCTCGGGCTGGCATTGGGCGCGAATGCGCTTTGGATGCTCGTCAGCCCGATGAATTGGTATAGCGCAGTTCCGGGTGTCGCTGGGACCGGGCCCGCGAACATGCATTTCATTCGTGATATCGGCTGCGCCTATCTTGCTACGGCGCTGAGTTTGTTTTGGCTGCTGAAATCACCGAAGGTGGCCTGGCCTGCCGCGATGCTAGGCGGCGGCTTTCTCGTACTGCATGCTCTCGTTCACGTTCGCGATGCGTTCGCGGGCCGCGAACACGCGCATCAGTTGCTCGGCGAATTGCCGACCGTTTTTCTTCCGGGTCTTCTGATTATTTGGCTGGCGTGGCCGGAGAGGCGCGCCGCGAAGGAGTGAAGCCATGTTGGGTTGGCTGGTAAAAAAGAGAATCGCGGCATTTGAGAAGAATTTCGATTACGACGCGGAGTACATGCGCGACATGTACACGGCGAGCCCGCGCGCGTTTTGGAAGTTCGCCAAAATCACTGCGATGTCAGAGCATCGCGAGGATGTGCCGAAGGAAGCGTGGTACGCGGCGAAACTCACGGCCACGCTGGCCGAGGACTGCGGCCCGTGCACGCAGCTCGTAGCGACGATGGCGGAACGCGCCGGCGTGAAGCCCGAGGCGCTTCGAGCAATCGTGACGGGCAATGAAGCGGCGATGCCGGAGGATGCCGCGCTCGGCTGGGCATTTGCGAAGTCGGTGCTGGCGCGCGACATCGCCGAATCGGATCGCCTGCGGGAGAAAGTGGTGGATCGCTGGGGCCGCCGCGCGCTCGTATCGCTGGCGCTCACGATTGCCACTTCGCGCGTCTATCCGGCCCTGAAATATGGCCTCGGCCACGGACATGCGTGCGTCCGCCTGCAAATCGGCGGTGTTCAACTACCGGTGCGCCCCCAAGCCCAAGCCGCCAACGCTGGGCGTTGAAAGTAGCGCCGGCGCTACCGCCTGCAGGCCGCGACGCATGTGTTAGAATTCATCTCCCGTGCAACCCGTTATCAAGCACCTCATCGAGCTGCAGACCGTGGACGTCAGTCTGAGCGAAGTTCGCGCGCGGCTCGCGGCCATTCCCAAGAGACTTGCGGAAGTCGAAGCGCGCGTCGCGGCGGCGCGGGCCGAACTGGAAACCTCGAAGGCCGCTCATCTGACCGCTCTCAAGGAGCGCAAGAAGTACGAATTGGACGTCGAGCAATGGAAAGAGAAGGGCCGCAAATATCGCGATCAGGCCTACCAGGTCAAGACTAACGACGCTTTCAAGACTCTGCAGCACGAAGCGCAAATGGCCGATCAGGAGGCCGCCAACGCCGAAGATCGCCTTCTCGAGCAGATGGTGGCGGGCGAGGAGTACGACCGGCGCATCAAGTCTTCGGAAAAAACGCTGAAGGAAGTGGAAGAGACTTCAAAGGGCGAGCGCGCCAAGATTGAAGCCGACCGCGCCGTTGCCGAGAAGGAACGCGTCGCTCTCGAGGCCGAGCGCGCGAAGGCCATCGCCGCGGTGCCCGAAAATCTCCTCGATCACTATCAGCGCATCGCGCGCAGGCATGGCGGCACGGCACTGGCCGAAGTCCGCGACGAGAAATGCGGCGCTTGCGGCATGCGCGTCCGGCCGCACGTGTTTCAAGAGATGCGCCGCGATGGAAACGAAGAGATCTATCATTGCGAGACCTGCACGCGAATTCTCTACTACTTTGAACCCGCCAAACCTCCGGCTCCTCCCGCAGAGCCCGCTGCTTCGACGCCGCCTGCGCAACCGACTGAAGGACAGTGAGCTCGGTGGACTGTCGCGAGGCGTATTTGTGGCGCGATCGTGCAGGAAGAGGGCGCAGCAAGCCGCGCCCCTACGAAGAATTTGCGCGTGGCGCAGTTATTCCCCGCATGGCTGGGCGCGTCAGCACACGAAGCGCGGGCCGCACATGAATCGCTCACGAATATGAAACGAGAACGCGCCACCGCTCCGCCTCGCAGCGCGCGGCTCTTCGGCGAGCCGCAATCTTCCGCTGCGCCATCGGGCGTTTACACGGCGCTCGTTGACGGCGCATCGCGCGGAAATCCCGGCCCGGCATCGTATGCGGTGATAATTGACGCGCCGAACGGCGAGCGCGTCCTGGAGTTGGGGAAATATCTCGGCCGCGAGACGAATAACGTTGCGGAGTATTACGCGCTGATCACAGCGCTCGATTACGCCACGTCGCACAAACTTTCGCGCCTGCGCGTCCTCAGCGATTCCGAGCTCCTCGTCCGCCAGATGCAGGGACGCTACAAAGTGAAGAGTCCTGATCTGCGGCCGCTTTACGAGCGCGCCTCGCAGATGGCGCGCACGCTCGATTACTTCGCCATCGACCACATCCCGCGCGAACGCAATCGCGAGGCCGACAAGCTTGCGAATCAGGCGCTCGATCGCACGGGGAAGAGTTCGGGAGATGGCGCACCGCAGCCGGCGAAATCGAACTCCGCCAGCGCCGCCGCGAAGCCCATTCGCGTTCGCGCGCACTACGTGAAAGGCGTGCTCGTGCCCTTTGAGCCGCTGGAGTTGGCGGAAGGCGCAGAAGTTACGCTGGATATCCGCAAGACATAGATTCTAGGCGGCTTCGCTGTAGGACTCTGCAGACTTTATCGTGCATCGCGCGATCGTGCGCGAAGATGCCGGCCTAAAAGGCCGGCTCTACACGAACCTCAAACATCGAAACTCCCCGAAACTGGTACTCTTGGTCCATTGAGGCGTTTCGCCACGCGCTGCTAATCTCGCGTCTCCTCAGGACGCACGTTCTTGAGCGCGATGCTGGACAAACTGCCCACAATTTTGACGCTTGCCGTGCTGGTCGGCATATTTCTCGCGCTGCGCAAGCATTCGACTTCGACACGCGTCCGCCTCTGGACCTACGCCTGGGCGCTGATCTTCGCTCATTTCGTGATCCAGATTTTCGAAGGACGCAGCGGGACGCTCGAGAACATCTTTGAATCCATCGATCTCGGCGCGCTGGAATTGTCCGGCATCGTTTTCATCGTATCGATGGCGCGTTCAGTGGAGGATCGTTTCCGCCGTCGCGTGCTTCTCGTTTTCCTGGGAGTGCCAACCGCATTTCATGCCACCGCAATCACTTTCGGCTGGCACATGCGCGGGGCATTGGTCGGCGCGCTCGCTGTGCTCACTCTCGGCAGCGTGCTGTTCACAATCCTGGAGGAAGGTTACCGGTCCTACTTCGCACTGATTCTCTCGGCGGTCATACTGGTGACGAGCGCGTGGCCGCTTCACGATCAATGGCAGGGGAATCCGGACTTGGCCGTCGTCGCGATCCTGACGCTATCGTTCGGCGCTTGCGGCGTGTTGTTCTGGCGACGAGTGCCGCGCTGGACGCCCGGCCTCGTGGCGGTGACAGGCGGATTCCTCGCGTGGGGCGCTGTCTTCCCCACGGCCACAATTTTGGGGCACTACCTTCCTAAACTTCAGGTGAATCCGGAATTGTGGAACGTTCCGAAATTCTTTGTAGCCATGGGCATGATCTTGAAGCTGCTCGAAGATAAATCGCAATTGGTGGAAGAAGCGCGCGCAAGAGAGCACACCGAAAATCTTCTGCTGCAAAAAATGTCGCAGATCAGCTCGCGGCTGCTTTCGAGCCGGGATCCGTTCGCGCTATGCGGCGAGATCACGCAAGCGGTCACCAGCGCCAGCAGCTTCAAGCGCGCCGCTCTCTTCATCCCCGGTGAAGGCGGACGTCTGGCGCTGGCGAGCGCCAGCGGCGTCTCCGAGGCGGAGACAAACCGCCTGGGCGACGTCGCGCGCGAAGTGACCTGGGCGAACTACCAGGAGCAGCGCGCCCCCGGGATGCGCGTCGGCAACAATTCGCTGGTCATGGATTCTTGGGAACTCGCGCGTCGGCGCGGCGTGCGCGCGGAAGCGATTACCGATCGTTTTGTCGTGCTCATACCCCTGATTTCGCCGCGCGGCGCTCTGGTGGGCGGACTGTGGCTCGCCAGCGATCGCAGCGTGACCGAACTCGATCGCGGCGAAATTGCCAAGCTGGAAATGATGGCGGGCGATCTTGCCGTCACGATGGAAAACACGCGGCTACACAAACAGTTGGTGCGCACGGAAAAACTTGCGGCGATGGGGCAATTAGTGGCGGGCGTGGCTCACGAATTGAACAATCCGCTCACCGGAATTCTCGGCTACTCGGAATTGTTGAGCGAGGAAGTCGAGAAGGAATCGACGCTCAAGCGTATCGGAAAGCTGGGCCATGAGGCGCGGCGCATGAAGCGGATTGTGGACGGCCTGCTCCACTTTGCGCACCAGAGCAATACAGCCACGCGGTCGAGCGATCTGAGCTCCGTGGTCCGCGAGATCGTGCAACTTCGCGAATACCATCTCCGCAAGCTGGGCATCCAGGTGGAAATCGAGATCGAAGAGGATTTGCCGTCCGTCGCCATCGGCGAGGACGAATTGCGGCAAGTGCTGCTGAATCTCTTGTCCAACGCGATGGACGCGGTCGAGGACAGCAAGGAGCGGCGCATTCGAGTCGCCGCTTCGTCGCACCGTGAACGCGTGCGCATCCGCTTTGAAGACAGCGGGCCGGGGTTTGCGGAACTGAATCGCGCGTTCGACCCGTTCTATACGACAAAGCCAGTCGGTAAAGGCACAGGCCTCGGCCTGAGCATCTGCTACGGAATTATGCAGGAGTGCGGCGGCGGCATCACGCTAGCGAACAAGCCGCCCTACGGCGCAAGCATAACCGTCGAGATCCCCACGGCCGCCGTCCCCGCCGCCGCTTTTCCGCTCCGCGCGTAATTCTCTTTCGTGCGATGGTTTGTCAGGGCATGACTTCAGTCATGCCGGAAGCGCCGCGAGGTCAGCGCGGCATTAGCCGCTGAGATTGATTCGGTGTAGCGGCGATGCGTCTGCCAAAAAAGTAAACGCAATCGCTCGATTTTTATTGTTTCAAAAAATAAGTGCGGTAGAGAGTGTCGCGCTGCGCGGGAATGTAGCCCGCATCGCTGATGATGCGGCGCAATTCGGATTCATTGGTGCGGTTGCGGACGCCTGCAGCGTAAACCACATTCTCTTCGATCAAAATGCTGCCCACGTCGTCTGCGCCAAATTGCAGGCCGAGCTGGCAGATTTTGATTCCGGGAGTGAGCCAGCTTGACTGAATGTGATCGATGTTGTCGAGATACATCCGGCTGATCGCCAGCGTCTTCAAATAATCCACGGCTGTGGCTTCCAGCACTTTCTTTCCGAGCGGCGTATTTTCGGGCGCGAAGATCCACGGAATGAAGGCGGTGAATCCGCCGGTCTCTTCCTGCAATCGTCGCACGCGCTCGAAATGATTCACGCGATGCTGAAAATTCTCTCCGCAGCCGAACATCATCGTGGCCGTGGTGCGCAGGCCGAGCGAATGTGCGGAGCGATGCACTTCTTCCCACTCATTCGCGGTGCATTTCAGCCGGGAAATTCGCGCGCGGATTTCGTCATCGAGAATTTCCGCGCCGCCGCCCGGAATGGACTCGAGCCCGGCATCGCGCAGGCGTGCAATCGTGTCGCGGATGCTCAGGGCGGAAATTTCCGCGATGCAAATGATTTCGGGCGCGGAGAAGCAGTGCAGATGCACGCGCGGATATTTCTGCTTCAGCGAGCGAAGCAGATTCTCGTAGTACTCGAGCTTCAGATCGGGATTCAGGCCGCCCTGCAGCAAAATTCCGGTGCCGCCGAGCTCCAACATTTCGTCAATCTTCGCGCAGATTTGCTCGAACGAGAGGATGTAACCCTCTTTCGAGCCCATCGGCCGGTAGAACGCGCAGAACGAGCAATACTCGGTGCAAAAATTTGTGTAATTGATGTTGCGATCGATCTGATAGGTCGCGACGCGCGGGTCGGTCTTTTTCCGCCGCACTGCACTGGCGGCCATGCCGATGCCGACGAGGTCGTCGGAGTTGAAAAGATCGAGCGCTTCTTGCTGTGAGATGCCCATGAATTTGTTACGCGCTGTTACCGCGCCGCGCCCGCCCGGCTCTCGCGGAGTTCCTTGGCGACTACCAGCTCCAGACGCCGCGCCTGCGGAATCAATCCGAGCGCCGCTGCTTTTTGATAATACAGCTCGAGGCCCTCGAGATTCGCGGCATCGAGCGAGAAATCGATGTTGTCAGTGAGATATTTCTCGAGATCCTTCTCAGGAAGATCGAGCTCTTCCTCGGCGCCATCGGCGATATCCGGAATGTGCGCGAGGCCGTAATCCTTCGACGCTTGAAAATCAGCGATCACTTCGGGCGTGATAGCTTCGCGGCGGCCCGCCCAGATGGCCAGCACGCACGGCTTCCCCGTCAATTCCTGCCATTCGTAGGCCACATCGTAAGCGAAAATCGAATCATAGCCCGGCACCGGCATATCTTTCGCGTCACCCTGGCAGCACGATTTGCCGCTGGGCGCTTTTCCGGCGAGCTGATCCATCTTCACCGAAATGCGCAGCGCCGGATCGCCGATCACCAGCGCTGCATCGGCTGTCTCCAGCATTTTCGAGGCGTCGGGCGCGGCGTCAACAAACTCGGGCTGAATTCCCCACTTCTCCGCAGCAAGAATCCGCACCAGCGCCGCGGAGCTGCGCGAGCTGGTATCCAGCGCAATGCGCTTCGCCATCTCGATCGGCTTCTTCGAAAGCACCAAAATGCTCCGCACGGGTTGTTTCGCGGCCACAGCCATCCCCGGCAATACCACCAAATTCTCGATGCGCTGGTATTCGATGGCCGGGATGATAGCGATGTCGGCCTCGCCTCGCCGCAGCGCCTCGGCGCATTGCGACGGCAGCGTGAAAGACAAATCGTAGCGCCCCGCCAGCGGGCCGTTCGTAAAGCCCCAGACCAGCGGCGCAGTATTCAGATATTCGACAATCGAAATTCGCAGTTTCGCCAAGCGTTCCTCAGTTCTGTGGGGACGCCTAAATTCTAGCATATACGTCGCGCGCGTCCATTTAACGGTCCGTCCGTCGAAGATTTCAGCGCGGATGAATCGCCAGAACGATGCAGCGGTTGACGCGGCTTCCCGGCTAGCAGCGGATCATCTTTCGTTTTTGACCCGCCTTGCCGGACGCCTCGACCTTTTCGATGTACGCGGTGGCCAGCGGAACATTGCAGGATGTCTCGCCCATGTCCACTGAAACGGCGCCGATCTGCCGGGCCGACGCTTTCGCCTCTTTCATCAACGGTCGGACGCAACTTCCGACGGCGATGACAAAACCATTCATGGTGTAGCGAACCCGGTTTTGTGCGCCATGGATTTCCTTGGCCACCGTCCCGAGAAGCTGCTTGATTTCCGCGAGGTTCAAAATGTCGTCCGCCTGAGTGCCGACGATTCCCGCATACGTGCACCAACCGCAGGATGCCACCTGCTCATTCTTTGACTTGATCCAGCGCATCGCCAGTTCGCGGGACTGCGGATTCTCCACCGCCACCGACGGAACCGTGTATTCGGCGATCATCTGCAACCCCACCGCGCCCTCCGCCCACTCATTCAATTGTTTCGCGGTCATCTGCGCGCCGTTCGCCACCAGCCCGGCGAGATACATAGCATCCATATTGCCCGTCGCGTAAAGATCGCAAGCGAGGGCCTGCTGCCCCTTGATTCTCTTCGCGATGACCTTGAGATCCGCCATGCTCACGCCAAACATGTTCTGCGTGGCGTTTCCGTGCCGCGCATATATTTTGCGCGTTTGGGCGCTGCCCTTCTTCTTCAAGTCGGCCATGATGGACGCCGCGCTGAGCATGATTTCTCCTTCACTTCCTCGCGTGCCCCGGCATTTTGCATGAACAATGCACCGGCTGTCAGCACCCGGCCAAAGATTTTTCCGGACCTTTCAAAGTGATAAACTGCGCCGGGGCGAATCCAAAAAAAGGAAATTCTGGGTGAGCTATCAATGCTCTATCGCACATGCATCGCTTTGATTTTGACGCTGGCGGCCGCGCAGGCGCAGCCCGCAATCCCGGATACCCCGGCGGGCCACACATTCAAGGCCTGGCTGGAAGCGTTCAATAGCGGTGACCGGGCGGCGCTGGACGCTTACTACCACAAATATGAGCCGGCCAAATCAGTGGACAACATGATGCAGTTCCGGGGCCAGACCGGTGGATTCGACCTTCTCGCCATTGAGAAGAGCGAGCCGCTGGAACTCCAGTTTCTCGTCAAGGAGCGGCAAAGCGACACAAGAGCTCTCGGGAAGATGGAGGTGAAAGATGGCGACCCCGCCGAGGTCACCAGCTTCACGCTGCGCGCGATTCCTCCGGGCGCCTCTGTCTCGGATTTCAATTTCAAAATTGATGCCGCAACTCGAAACAAAGTGATCGATGGTGCGATCGCGAATCTAAACGAATTCTACGTATCTCCGGATTTAGCGAAAAAGATGGAGGACGCGGTACGGGCTCGGCAGAAAAAGGGCGACTACGACTCAGTGACCGACGGCGACGCCTTCGCCATGATGCTCACCGACAATTTTCAGGAAGTGAGCCACGACAAGCACCTGCATGTGATGTTCAGTCCCGTGCCCATGCTGGAAAAGCCGGAAGGCCCAGAACCGGACGCGGACGCCCGGTATCGAAAAGAAATGGAACGCGTAAACTGCGGCTTCGAAAAGGTAGAGCTCCTTTCGGGGAACGTCGGCTACTTGAAATTCAACATGTTTGCCGATCCGGATGTCTGTGGGCCCACGGCGGTGGCGGCCATGAATTTCCTCGGCAATGTGGACGCCATCATTTTCGACCTGCGCGAAAACGGCGGTGGCGATCCAAGAATGATCGCACTAATCTCAACCTATCTATTCTCCAAACCCACGCACCTCAACGATCTCTGGGAGCGGAAGACAGACACGACCGACCAATATTGGACGTTGCCGTATGTGCCGGGCAAAATTTTAGACGGCAAGCCGGCTTACGTGCTGACCTCGAAGCGGACCTTTTCCGGCGCTGAGGAGTTCAGCTATAACCTTAAAAATCTGAAACGCGCCACCATTGTTGGCGAAACCACCGGAGGCGGCGCCCATCCGGTCTCGGGTCACCGAATTGACGACCATTTCAGGATTGGCGTGCCATACGCGAAGGCCATCAACCCCATTTCCAAGACCAACTGGGAAGGAACCGGCGTTGAGCCTGACGTGAAGGTTACTGCGGCCGACGCGCTCGCAACTGCGGAGAAACTCGCTGCGGAAAAGCTGGGCTCGAAATAAGCTCAGAGGCCGGTGAAAGCAACCGCACGTTTAAGCGATCTCTGCGTGGCGCCCGTCGGCTTGTCTTTTTGATTTAGCAGTGCGCGTCAACCGAGTTATCTTCGTCCTTTGAAGAATTCTGTAAGTTGGCGTTGCATGGGGAGGTTTCCATGATGCGACGTGGAATGGCTATTGCTGCACCGCTTGCCGCCTTGGTCGCGCTTGCACTTTCGTGTGCGGCGCAGAACGCGCCTGGGATGCGCGTTGTGGAGTTGACTGCCGCCGATGGGACTGTGCTGAAGGCTACTTTCTTTGCTGCGGCTAAGCCGGGGCCTGGCGTGATCATGCTGCATCAGTGCAACCGGCAGCGGAAGGTTTGGGACGACCTCGCCGGGAGCCTTGCTGCTTCGGGGATCAATGTTCTCACTTTGGATTTCCGCGGGTTCGGCGATAGCGGCGGCACGCCTTTGGACAAGCTTACGCCGGAGCAGGCGGGCAAGAACATGGAAGAGATTTGGCCCGGCGATGTGGATTTGGCGCTCAAGTATTTGGAAGCGCAGCCCGGCGTGAGCCATGACTTCATTGGTGTCGGCGGCGCGAGTTGTGGAGTGGATCAGGCCGTGAAACTTGCGGCGCGACATGCGGAGGTGAAGTCGCTGGTGCTGCTCTCTGAAGGAACGGATCGCGCGGGGCGGGAGTTTCTGCGCAAGTCGCCGAAGCTGCCGCTCTTTATGGCTGCTGCGGATGACGATCCAGATCTCGGCGTCGTGGAAATCATGCAATGGCTGGGCGATTTGTCGCCCGATCCATCGAACAAGCTGGTGCAGTACACGACCGGCGGGCACGGCGTGGAGATGTTCGCGGCGCACAAGGAATTACCGGGAATGATCGTGGATTGGCTTCACGCGACGCTGAAAGATCCGCCGAGCGCGCCGGCCACTCGCGCGGCGGGTTCCATGTCCGCGGAGTCGCGGTTTCTCGAGCTTCTGGATCAGCCGGATGGCTTGAGCAAGGCAGTCGCCATGTATGAGGACGAGCGCCGGCGCAATCCGAAGAGCGTGCTTTTCTCGGAGATCGTCCTGAACCGGATCGGATACGAGCATCTCGTTACCGGCGACAAAAATGGCGCGATCGAGATCTTTAAGCTCAACGTCACCGCTTATCCGAATTCCCCGAATGTCTACGATAGCCTCGGCGATGCATACCTCGCGGACGGGCAGAAAGATTTGGCGCGCGAGAATGCGAAGAAGACGCTGGAGCTGCTGGCAACAGACACGGTTGATAGTCAAGCGCGGCGCGACGGAATCAAAGCCAACGCCGAATCAAAGCTGAAGTAGCACTCTCCGCGAAACGCAACGCTTCCGTAGCGCCGGCTGCCAGTTTGTGTTTGTTCACGCTAGCGTTGCATCCAGCGTCGAGTCCGCGCCGCAGGATTGCTCATCGCCGACGAAAAACGCCGGCAGGCTGCCGGCGCTACTTCTTCGGAAAATTCGGATCGGCTTTTACTTCCAGGATTTGTTTTGTGTGCCGCTCGCTGTGAGCTGCGATGAACAGCAGGAATTCGTAGCCGTCGAGCGGCATGCCCAGTGGATTTTCCGCTACTACGTGCGCGCGCAGATCGGGCGTGCTCTTCATGTACGCGATGGTCTTCTCGCGGCTCTTCAGAAAATGATCGAGCGTTTCGGCCGGCGTCCAGCGTCCGGTGGGGACGAGCGGCGGAGGCGCCTGCGCCTTGTGGCTGCGGTCCGGAATCATGGCGAGGACGCCTGCGTCGATCTTCGCGTAATCGCGATCCGCGGCTCCCGCCGGGGCCATCATCACTTTTTCCGTAATGTTGCCGAAGATGAAGTCTTCGGCTAGCGCAATATGCTCGAGGGTTTCGGCCACCGACCAGCGGTCCGGGCCAGCCTTGAATTTCCATTGAGCTTCGGAGAGGCCTTTCGTCGCATCGATGACGCCCTGGCGTGTTTTTTCTAGATACGCTACGCCCTTGGCGCGATCTTCATCGGACAGAGTCTGCCCGAAGGCCGCAATTTGAAAGCAGAGAACCGCGCAAATCAGCAACGCCGCTTTTTTCATCTTGGAGTCTCCTGAGAGTCTTATTACGCGTCCAGCCGGATTCCTTTACAGGGTGAACTTTCGCATCGCGAGGCATTCGCGGCGCAGGCAAAGATTCTAGTCTCGTTCCGGGCGGCCCGCAACCAGGCGCGACCGACGCATACGAGTGGACGATCAGCCCTGAGTCGCGTTTCCACGCTGTGCTCATCACTGGAAACTGATTCAGTGGCTGCGCTGTTGCTTCGATGAGCCGCGCAGCCACCAGCCGCCGCTGTAAGGGTTGCTGCGCCAGTTGCCGGCGATTTCCTTTTCCATCGCGCTCTGCAGCAAATCCTGAAAGGTCTTCCCGTTGAGATTTGCATCGCTCGAGTTCCACGAACCGGTGAACGAGCGCCCCTGCTGCGTTCGCGCGGTCCAAGTGCCGCGCCATTCCGCAGCGGTTTTCTGGGCTGTCCACGTGCCTTGAAGCACGGACTGACCGGTATCAATGATCAGCGACCATGTTCCGTGCGCGGAATTTGGATTTTTCGGGAGGGCGCTTCCCGTCCAGGTGCCGCGGAAAACTTGTGTGGGCCCAACGGTTGCGGTCCACGAGCCATGAAATGGCGCGGGGCTTTCTTGCGCCAGCGCGCAGCAGCCAAACAAGAGTGCGATGACCAATCCCCAAGTCTTGATAGTCACGTCCACGTACGAGGCTACACGAATTTGCTTCGCGCGGCTTCGTCCGGCGAGTCGCGCGCGACGCCGGCGCCTCTGCATTCCGCTCCGACGGTGATATCCTGCTCGCACGCGCACCGATAAGGTCAAGTTTTATGTTGCGACAACTCGCTCTTCCCGTCTTCAGCATAGCTCTCGGACTTGGTTGTGCGCCGCCACGGCTTCGTGCGCAGGAGGCGCAGCCGGCAGCTTCCCCCGCGGTTTCCGAGAGCATCTCGCGCGGCGACGCGCTCACCTCGCATCAAAAGTTCGCCGAAGCGCTGACAGCATATCGGGAAGCCGACAAGATTTCGAATCACACCTGCGGCCTCTGCTTCCTGCGCATGGCCAGCACGGAACGTGTTCTCGGCGATTTCGCCGCCGCGCTCGAAGCCGCGCAGCGCGCCATCGAGATTGCCGGCAGCGACCACTGGATCGCGGGACAAGCTCATTTTCTGCGCGGCTCGATTTTCGCTTCCGAATCAAGCGAGCCCTCGTCCGCGGCGCTCAAACAAGCCGAAAACGAATTTCGAGAGGCGCTCGCCGCCGATCCCAACAGGAGCGTGGCGCGTTTCTATCTCGGCGAAGTCCTGCTGCTTCAAGGGCGCGATGCGGAAGGCATCGCCGAGCTGAACGGATTTATCAACGGCCCGTTTGCCGAGCCGGGCCGGGTCGAACATGCGCGCCGGCTCATCGCATCGCCGGTGCTGGCGCGCGAGCCCGCAGGCCCGGCTTTTTCCGTGGTCACGCTCGAGGGCCGCGAGATCAGTGCATCGGCGCTGCGCGGCAAAGTTGTGCTCCTCGATTTCTGGGCCACGTGGTGCCCGCCGTGCCGCGAGTCTGTGCCGGCGCTGGTCAAGCTGCACCACGAATTCGCCGATCGCCCATTTGAAATTGTGGGCGTCAGCGCCGATCGCGACGAGAGTGACTGGAAGAGCTTCATCAAGTCCAATCACATGGACTGGGCCGAGTCCATCGATCGCGATCGCGAAATGCAGGCACTGTTTGAGGTCGATGCGTTTCCGACTTACATCGTCCTCGACCGCAGCGGCGTGATCGGATATCGCCAATCGGGCTACGGCGCGCCGACGGCGCAAAATCTGGAGCGCGCCATCAACCGCGCGTTGAGCAAGCCATTCGAGCCGCAGCCGGTTGCGTCAACAACTCCGCCGCCCGCCGCGGTTGCGCCGCCTGCCTCTCCTGCGCGTCCGATCGCGCCCGCGCAGCTTGCGTCCATTCCGCTCGATGCTCTCGCAGCCGCCGCCATCAATCCCGAATCCGGTGCCGCGGAACTTTCCGATTCGAATTTCATTTTCCCTCCCGACGACGTGGATAACGGCGACGCCGAGCACGGTATCTACCGCAACGACTTTCTGGGATTGCGCTACAAATTCCCGCAATCTCTGGCAGCGGTGACTCCAGAATCTCTCGAGCAGATGAATCAGGTCGCGCTCGAATGGATGAAGAAGCACGCCGCGGCGAACCCATCCGCGCCAATTCCCTTTCCGAAGATTGTCTTTCTTGCGTCCGCCGACCCGCGCAATCACGCTCCGTTTGTGCGCATCAGCGTGGCGATGAGCGGGGCTCTCGATCGCGACTCCGCGTTGAAGCGCCAGAAAGATCTCGAAGAGCGCGGCGCTAGCGTCTCCACTCCTTTGCAAGAGCTCGCGCTCGGAAAGCTCTCGCTCCTGCGGACTGACCTGGAATATCCGTGGGCTTCGCCACCAGTCTGGACTGCGTCTCTGCAATTCATAGCTGCCGGCAAGTTTCGCGTCACGCTCGAAATCTTCGCTCGCTCCAAATCAGAGCTCGAATCGCTAATCCCCTCGGCTGAATCGCTTGTCGTATCCAAGAAATAGATGGCAAGCCGGTATTCCGGGAAATGTGCCCGGCTCAGATAAATGGGCGGCCCCATTTCAGAGGTCTTGCGACGGGTCTTAGGGCGTTGAAAGAGACCGTAAAGCCTTCTGGGGGGTGCGATTTTGTCTCGACCTGAAATTACCTCCGTGCTTTATTTTCAGTGAGTTACGGCGATTTGTGCCCGTTGCCGTGTATCGACCTGAAATTTACGCATCGGACTGGCGGCCGGGATCTTTTTTCTTTGTAGGTTAGCCGGATTCATTTGCAATTTCCCACGGCAGGCTAGCAGCGAAAAATGACGAATACCAGAGTACGCGACGCGAATCTACGTAGAGGGAAAGAGGCGAGCATTGCGGTCACAGGCACTCGGAGGCTTGGCGCGACAGCGGCGTTTTCAGCGCGGGGAGGGGACTTCGTCCCAGTTTTGCTCGGCGGGAAGGCGGGAGGCTACGGCTTGTTCCAGCTCGTGGGCGCTTTTTGCGTTGTCGGGATAATTGCGGACGAACATTTCAAAAGCGAATTTGCTCTCGGGGGCGATGGCGCGGATTGTCGGTTCAAGTTTGGCGGTGAGCTTCTTCGCGGTGGCGGTGTCCGTATCCGAGAGCACGACGCCGAAGAAACCGCTGGCCAGTTGATACATCGAATCGGACGGCCTGAGATTGCGGCCGATGGCGCGCGCTATCTCTCCGAGCAGAGCGGTGGCCTCGTTCGAATCCGTGACGTTTGGAGACATGCTTACTTTGACGGCCAGAAGCGAGAGAGCGCGCTCCATCGCGGACGCACGGCGATATTCCATGGCCAGGCGATCCTGGAAGTGATTTAGATCAGGGATGGTGTGCAGCAGGTCCGCATCAGCCTGATGGCGCAGGTCGACATTGCGCTGCAGCTCGGAGACGAGTTGCTGTTTTATGCTGCGGAAGGTTCGTTGGCGGTCGAGCAGATAGGCCGCGATGAGCAGCGAGAGGACGCAAAATCCGAAAAAGGCAAAACGCATCGGCCATTTGGTGGCTTCGTCCGCGTGGACGAAGACGAGCGGATACATCAGCAGGGCCACGCCAGCGGCAAGAACGAGAACGACGACTGCAGCCAGGATGGTCAACTGGCGTTCCCGCCGTTCGAGTTGATCGAGTTCCGATTGATTGAGACTAGCCATCGCCTAATTCCCACGCGCCGCTAAGCGACACGAATGCGGCGCCGGCATGTGTGCCGCGCCATTCCCCTACGTCGATTCTGGAACGCGGGCGGCTGCGGTACCAGCTATCTATTCGGGTGTGTTGCCTAGGTGTTACCGCAGAGCCGGCGGACTTTGGCTTGCAACGCTGTATCCTATGTGGCGCATCTACTTTTTCATGAAACCCGCGCTACTTTATATAATTCGCCGGGTTAGATTGGACTTATACATATGCCACATACGATTCGAACGTTTGTTTGCACCGTTTTAGCGATAGCGTTTGCGGCATCGGCCGCGAGCGCGCAGAAATTGCCCCCTAAGAAAGAAGCCAAAGAATGGCTGCGGAAGGCCGCGGCGGATGCGGACCTGCGGGGTTCTGGCGGGGCGCCGTTTCACCTGGTTGCGCATTTCAAGTACACGCTGGACGACAACACCACCGAAGGAACCTACGAGCTTTTCTGGGCGGCGGCGAACAAGTATCGCGTGAATTTCAAGATGGGAGGAGTGGTCGAGACGGAAATCGCGGCTGGAAACAAGCTGGCTGTCGAGCGGAGCTCGAAGGCGCTGCCTTTGCCGCTGTGGCGCATTGAGCAGAGCTTGCGCTCGCCCGTCGCCCAACTTGCCGGCTCGGATCCCGATGTGAAGAAAGTGTATGCGGACAAGAGCAGCGGAGATTACCGCACGTGCGTGGAGTTCGAGTCGAATTACGCGCGGCCGCAGGCTTGCTTTGATTTGAATACAAATGCGATCGACGCGGCGATTGGAGGGATCTACGGGCGGGCTGCGCGATCGGAATTCCGGATCAACGATTTCGTGTCGATTGGCGGCAAGCGATTTCCGCGGCACATTTATCTGACGGCGCTCGGCGAGACGATTGATCTGCACATCACGACGCTCGAAGCGCAGAGCAATTTCGACGAGACGCTTTTCGCCGCCGGCGCGAAGGCCGAATCGCACGATTGGTGCTCGGAGCCTTCGCGCAAGGGCGGCATCAAGTGGCCGCATCCGCCGGGGGTTTGGGGATTGCCGGGGCCGGCGATGGCGCCCGCGGGAAATTTCAGCGCGTATTATTTGCTGATTGGGCGCGATGGGCAGGTGGCGAATATCGTCGCATTGCGGCACGGGCCTGAGGAGGAGAATCGCCGCATGGAGGGGATTTTGCATGATGCGAAGTTTCCCGTGCGGCGGTGCGGGGATGCGCCGATTGATTACGAGATTGTTCTAAGTGGCAGCCGGTTTGGGCCGTACGGATCGCTTTAGTTCGGGCGGCGATTTCAGATTGTGAAGCGGCGCTGTGGCCGTTTGGCACAAAATCGCCGGCGGGGACGCCGGCGCTACGAACGGCTTAAATAAATAGGCTGGTGCGGGATTTTAGGGCGTCGGCTAGGTATGTTGCGACGCCGCCACATTCCAGGCCTGCGGCCATTTCTTCTTCGCGGATGCCCATCAGGTCGCGGGACATTTCGCAGGCGATCATGCGGACGCCTAGTTCGCGGGCTAGCGCGATCATTTCTTCGAGCGAATTGACATTCTTGTCCTTCATCATGCCGCGGAGCATTTTTGCGCCGGCGCCGAAATAGTTCATTTTCGAGACGGGCAGAGATTTGCTCGAGCCGGGCGACATCAGCGCCATCATTTTCTGCGGGATCGTTTTTCCTGAGAATTGCGTTCCCTTCCGCAGCACGGCCAGACCCCAGAAAGTGAAAAACATGCTGACCTGCTGGCCCATGGAGGCGGCGCCGGTGGCGATGATGAACGCGGCGAGGGCGCGATCGAGATCGCCGGAGAAAATGATGATGGCGACGCGATCTTCGGGGGCGCGCTCTTCGAGATCGGCTAGGCGCTTTTCGAGAGCTTGCACCTGCTGCTCGAGAGCTTGCACGCGCGATGTTTCGATGCTCGCTTGCATTCCGGCGCTGGCTTCCATGGGTGGGTCTCCTCAGGTGGTGCGCTTCACGTAGTGGACGTAGATGCTTGCGCCTTCGATAGTTTCCGTTTCCTGGCTGAGCAGCTCGACATTTTTTGCAATCTTGGCCCAGCCTTGAAAATCGGCGACTGAACCGCGATCTGTGGCCATGATTTTCAGCACTTGGCCGGGCTGGAGCTTGCCGATTTCTTTCCGGGCGTTCACCAGCGGCATCGGGCAATTCATGCCGCGGGCGTCGAGTTCCTTGTCGAATGGTTGGCTCATCGGACGGCTCCGGACTTTGCTTCGTAGGCCTGGGCGAGGGCGCAGACGTTTTTGCCCAATTCGAGCGTGGAGGCGGCGTCTTCGTCGGGGGCGAGGAGGCCGGCGTTTACGCGCTTGATGTCTACGTATTCGGGGATGAATTTTGGCAGGCTTTCTAGCAAATAGCGGACGAAACCGCTTTCGTTCTCTTGCTGCAGGACGCGTAGGCCGTCGTTGCGACGCTTCAGATCGCCGAGAGAGGCGGCGAAGAGGCCGGTTGCGTCCGCTTCATCGAGACCGCTGAAATGGCCGGGCAGAATGATCATTGAATCGGGCAGCTTCGATAGCTTTTGCAGAGAATGCGCGTGCAGCGGGGCCCAGGCGTCGGCTTTGCCGCCGAGATCGGGCCGGGCGATGGAGCGGATGAAGATGCTGTCGCCGGTGAAGAGATAGTTGTCGGCGAGGCGCAGTGCGACGAGGCCTAGCGTGTGGCCGGGAATGTGCAAAACTTCTAGCTGCTGGTTGCCTACGTGAAAAATCTGGCCGTCGTGGAGCGGTTCGTAGGCGATTGTTGCGGGCAGCATGTCCATGGGATGAATTGCGTCGTAGGGATGTAGCCAGTAGCGGCAGCCGGTTTCGGCGGCCAGTGCGACGCCGCCGCTGATGTGGTCGGCGTGGCCGTGCGTGTCGATTACGGCTTCGAGCGCGAGATTTTTTTCGCGCAGAAGATTGCGATAAGGCTGGAGGTGGCGCAGCGGATCGATGACGATGGCTTTGCCTTCGCTGGCTAAGACATAACTCAGGCATCCGCGGGCGGGCCGGCTCACTTGATAAATCGCGAGCGCCGGAGTTTCGATCACGGTGCGTGTCGCGTAGTATTCGCCCCAGGCTCTCATTCCACCAGCTAGATCGACGGTGTTGTAGCCGAGGCGGCGCAATCCTTGCGCGACGTATTCAGAAGTGTCGCCTTTGGCGCAGACGCTGAGAATCAATTGATCGCGCGGCAGTTGGTCGGCTAGTTCTTTTTCGACGCAGGCGACGACGGAGTCCACCATTTCATCCTGGCCGCCGAGTTCGAGCATTTCGAAGTACGGAAGATTGATGGCCGGTAGCGGTTCGCGGCCTTCGAGGCGGAAGCGCTCGAATTCATCGCGATTGCGCACGTCGAGGACGAAGAATTTGGCGCGCTGGTGCAGCTTTTCCAGGAGATCTCCGGCTGTCCAGGCGGCCTCGCGTGTTTCTGGCATTGAGCTTTTACTCCGCAGGTGCGGGTTAGCATATCACACGGCGGATAGCGTGGGTTTTGAAGCAAATCGCTTTCGGGTGCGTGCTTCCATCGCTTCGTGAGGTGTGGAAGGGCGTGCATCAAGTGTCCTCAGCGCGGGCGTCCGAGGGCGGAATTTAGTCACCGAAAGGTGACACTTTTATTGCGATGCGGGAATTCTCGTTCCACAAGCGCTGTGTTTTCAATCGCAAATCATTGCGCAATTTGGCCGTTTAGCTGCACTTGGACTTTACGGGTTGGTTCGGCCATTTGCATTCGCGCGTCTGGAAATTGCGGGGAGGAGACTTGAAATGAGGAATTGTTGCAAGGCGGTGTTGATCCTCGCCGCGTTTCTCATCTTCGCCGCGCCACAGGCCGGCGCCAACAGCGGCAACCACCATTGGTTCAAAAACGTATTTCATCTCCAACAGAAAACGCCCAAGCACCCCGAGCGAGGTTCCGATAAATTGCTCGCGCGCCAGGAAAAAGCCAAGGATCGCAGCGCGCGGATGCGCGAGCGGGCCGCCGAGCAGCACCCCACCCCGAAAGCAGCGAAGACTTCCACTCAGAGCAAATAGCGATCGTCAGTCTCGACGGAAAGCCTCGAGTTCTCCAGCGCTAAAGCGCATCTTTAGAGGCGAGGCGTTTCCCGGAGCACTGAAGCGCTCCTCCCCCGCATAAATGCGAGGGCTGCCACCACCCAAAGAACTTCGATCGATATCAAATTGGGACATGGCCACTCGTTGCTCCGCTTCGACCTTGCTTGTGTGTCGTGTTAACTTGATGGTCCGGGGAAATTGCGAATGTTTGAGACCTTAACTGAAAAATTGCAGAGGGCTTTCAAGAACCTGCGGGGGCAGGGGAAGCTCACCGAAGAGCATTTGGATTCGGCGCTGGGGGAGATTCGCGAGGCGTTGCTTGAGGGCGACGTCAATGTTGGCGTTGTGGACGAATTGATCGCGCATATCCGCGAGAGGGCGCTGGGGGCCGAGGTGCTGCTGACGCTTTCGCCGGATCAGCAGGTGGTGAAGATTGTGCGCGACGAGCTTTCGATTTTGCTGGGGCGCGAGGCGAAGATGCAGTTTGCTTCGCGGCCGCCTTCGGTGTGGCTGATCGTGGGATTGCAAGGCTCGGGCAAAACTACTACTACGGGGAAATTGGGGAAATGGCTGGGCGAGCATGGGCATCGGCCGATTGTGGTTTCGACTGACGTTTACCGGCCGGCGGCGCGCGAGCAGTTGGCGCAGGTGGCGAAGGCTACCGGGACGCCGATTTGGCCGGGGATTGGGACTGATAAGCCGGTTGAGATTGTGCGCGGAGCGGTGCGCGAGGCGAAGCTTTCGGCTTACGACGTGATTTTGGTGGATACCGCGGGGCGGTTGCACATTGACGATGAATTGATGAGCGAGCTTTCGACATTGAAGAAGGAGCTTGCGCCGTCGGAGATTTTGTTTGTGGCGGACGCGATGATTGGGCAGGACGCGGTGCGCTCGGCGGGAGAATTTCACAAGCGGCTGGCGGTGACGGGCGTAATTTTGACGAAGCTCGACGGCGATGCGCGCGGCGGTGCGGCGCTTTCGATCCGCAAAGTGACCGGCGCGCCGGTGAAATTTGCGGGCGTCGGCGAGAAGTACGATGCGCTCGAGGCGTTTTATCCCGACCGCATTGTGTCGCGGATTCTTGGCATGGGCGACGTGCTGACGCTGATCGAGAAGGCCGAGAAGACCATTGATGAAAAGAAGGCGCGGGAGATGCAGCGCAAGCTGCGGGAGAATGAGTTTACCTTGGACGACTTCCGCGATCAGTTGCAGCAGGTGCGCAAGATGGGCTCGCTCGAGCAATTGATGGGCATGTTGCCGAAGATTGGGCCGTTTGCGAATTTGCCGAAGGATGTTTCGGTGGATGAAAAGCAATTGCGGCAGATTGAGGCGATCATCAATTCGATGACCGCGGCGGAGCGGGCGGATGCTGACATTATTGACGGCAAGAGGCGCAAGCGCATCGCGCGAGGGAGCGGGACGGCGGTGCAGGAAGTGAATCAGGTTTTGAAGCAGTATGCGGATATGCGGCGGATGTTGAAGAGATTCGGGGGCATGGCCAAGGGCAAGATGCGCGGGATTGGCAAATTTGCGGGGTTGAAGTAACGCCGGCTTGGCGGGGATCGGGCCGCGCACGACGGTTGGCACTGGCTGGGTTTGTGGTCGTAAGAGGCCGGCGGTACCAAAGCGCTAGGGGGAATTGGCTGGGTTCGCTATAATTGTGGGACTCAAATGGGAGGAAATCGCTAGTGGTAACTATTCGTTTGGCACGTATGGGGAAGAAGAAGCGGCCGTTTTACCGCGTGGTGATTATGGAGAAGACGCGGCCGCGCAATGGGCGGTTTGTGGAAATTGTCGGGACGTATGACCCGCTGAAGAAGCCTGCCGAGATCAAGCTCGACGCCGAGCGCATCAAGTACTGGCTGGGGGTCGGGGCGCAGCCGAGCGACACCGTCCGCAGTTTTTTACGTAACCAGAAGATAGCCTGACACGTCCGATTCCACAGGGGTAGTCTTTCCATTTTCTAGCTCGAGCGACTTATCCCGCTCGCCCTAGCGACCTGTGGAGGGGCGCTATATGAAAGATCTCGTTGAGGCTATTGCGAAGGCACTCGTTGACCACTCCGATCAAGTTTCCGTTCGCGCCGTCGATGGTGAGCAGGTGACGGTGCTGGAATTGAAGGTTCACCCGGAAGATCTCGGGAAAGTGATCGGACGGCAAGGGCGCACAGCTAAATCGATACGAACGATCCTGGGCGCAGCCGGGATGAAGCTCAGGAAACGGTACACGCTGGAAATACTTGAGTAGTGAGCGCTGAAAATAAAAACTACGTGACGCTCGCGCGCATCGTCCGGCCGCAGGGGCGTCGCGGGGAAGTTGCGGCTGAGATCCTCACCGATTTTCCTGAACGGCTAACCCGCTTGAGTTCCGTTTACTTATGGGATGGCAAGAGCGATCCGCGGAAGGTCGCGGTTCGTGCTTGCTGGTTGAGCCAGAGCCACGGCGGGCAGGCTGTCTTTCATTTCGAAGGATTCGATTCCATCAGCGATGCCGGGAATTTAGTGGGGCTAGAAGTGCAGTTGCCGATCAGCGAGCGCGTGGAGTTGCCGGCGGGAAGTTATTTCATCACCGATCTGATTGGCTGCGAAGTGCGAGAGCGTGAGACGGGAAACCGGCTTGGAGTGGTTCGCGATGTGCAACCGACAGGAGACGCCACCGTCGGGACGCCGCTGCTGGTGGTGAATTCGCCGCGGGGCGAATTGCTGATTCCGCTGGCGCTGGAAATTTGCGCGAAGATTGACCTCGTTACGCGAAGCATTGAGATTCTCCCGCCTGAGGGCCTGCTCGATCTGAACCTCGATTCCTAAGCCGCTGCGGTTGACGTACACTGAGGCCCAAATAATGGCGCGGAAACGCGCGGGGTCCGTGCATGACGCAGCCGTCTACCAACAAAGCCAGCCTTGTATTTCTGCTGCTGAGGGTGGCGATTTTCACTGTGGTCGTGCCGGCTTCGGTGACGGCGTGGATTCCCCTTTATTGGCTATTTCCGTG
>Ga0208565_1000656_pt1 | contig 23824 bp, 21 predicted proteins | sample Sb_taG_7_FD_187706 | JGI IMG/M metagenome (GOLD analysis project Ga0208565, IMG submission 187706) | Peat soil microbial communities from Weissenstadt, Germany - Sb_50d_2_FS metaG (SPAdes) (version 2) | ecosystem: Environmental > Terrestrial > Soil > Wetlands > Peat | place: Germany...
TGGGTCATGACGCAGAGCGCGCTACAAACATTCCTCCGCTTCCTCGTAGTTCCAGGAGCTGAGCGCGGTGTGGCCCAGAAATACATTTGTGAACGCGTCGTCGGGCCGGGCCGCAAGCGCCATGAGCAGCCCTTCCTTCGCCTCCTTCAACATCCCGACGTGATTGAAGATTGTCGCTTGCCAGACGCGCGCCGGCTGGCATCCTGGATTGACGCGCAGCGCCCGCGAGAGCGCCCGCAGAGCCGGGCCATTCTGAAATTTCTTCGCGGGAGACCATAGGATTCGGCCTTCCGCGCAGTGAGCCTCGGCATTATCGGGATCGAGCGCGATCGCTTTGCGCAGCGCTTTTTCGGCGTCGCGCACCCAGTGCGGCGAAGCGCTTGTTGTTGTTCCCACGAGTATGAGCGCTTCGGCCAGGCGCGCCCATGCGCCCGCGAATTTCGGATCGAGCCGCGTGGCGTTCTCGAGCATGTCCACAGCCGCGCGATTGTCCCAACTGTTCAGACGATAGAGCCGGTCGGCTGCGCGCAGATAGAGTTCGTAGGCGATGGGATTCTTCGTGGGAGGCCCGGCTGTCTCGTCGGCGTCCTGCTGCTGCGCGATGCCCAGTGATTTTCCGATGCCTTCGGCGATCGAGTCCTGCAAATGAAACAAGTCGGCGGCGTCGCTGTCATGCTTGGCTGAGAGAAGGACCGACCCGTCGGCGGCGTTCCAGACACTAACGTGCGCACGCAGCTTGGTGCCTAGCTTTTGAATGCTGCCGTCCACGATGATGTGAACGTTTAGCTCGCGCGCGGCCGAGAGAGGATCGATTTGGTGCTGCGCATAGCGCGAAACGGACTGCGCCGGGCGGACCAGCAATTCGCCGCTGGCGCTCAGGTGATTGATCACCGCGTCGGCGAGAGCCATGCTGAGATATTCGTCGCCGGGATTCGGTGTGAGGAGTTTGAACGGGAGCACGGCCACAGAACGCTGTCCCGCCAACGCTGCGGGCAGATATGCGCCAAGTTCGAGCTCGCGCGAAATGTTGGTTAGCTCGCGCTGCAGATCACGCGCGGATTGAAAGCGCCGCGCGGCTTCTTTCTCCAGAAGTTTATCGACAATCGCGCAGAACGCGGCTGGGGCGCCCGGCGCGGCATCTTTCAAGCGGGGTGTAGGACCCGAAATGATCTGCGAGATGAGCGCTGCGAGACTCGGAGCGGCGAAGGGACGCCGGCCGCAGGCGAGTTCGTAGAACACAACGCCGAGCGAATAGAGATCGGCGCGGCCATCCGCAGGCTCGCAGCGCAACTGCTCCGGAGCCAGATAGGCAATGGTGCCTTGAATGCCGGGAGTTATGTCGACCTCAACAGGCGCGCTGATAGTTCGAGTGACCACATCGTCGACGCCGCGGCGCGCCACCCCAAAATCGAGTAGCTTCGCGCGGCTGTCGGCTTGCACCACGATGTTCTCGGGCTTGATGTCGCCGTGGAACACGTTTCGTGAATGGGCGGCGTCGAGGGCTTCGGCTAGCTGCGCGCCGATTTCGACAATGCGCTTTGGATCGAGCGGGCCATCGGAGAGCAGCGAGCGCAGCGTGCGGCCTTCCACCAGCTCCATGACCAAAAATATGCTCTCGCCGTCCTCGCCGACTTCGTAGATGGTGGTGATTCCCGGATGGTGGAGGCTCGAAGCGGCACGCGCTTCCGCCAACATTCGCGAACGCGCTTCAGCCGAGCCGGAGGACATGTCGGTGAGAATCTTGATGGCGACTGATCGAAGCAGGCGCTCGTCATGCGCGCGATACACCACGCCCATCCCTCCACGCCCGAGTTCCGCGCTGATGCGGTAATGCGAAATGGTTTGGCCAATCATGCGTCGAGAGCGCTATCTCGCCGAGCGTACGTGGCGCAATTCCGAATGTCAACGAAGGCTGTTGGCAGGCCGGTTGCTGGTTCGCGTTGGAACACAGTTGCGCGAGCGCGATTGACTTTCGGGGCTGCGTCCAAAAAAATGTTGTTGTGGGCACCCCTGCCATTGAAATCGAAGGGCTGACCAAGGACTACGCGGTCGGCTTCTGGCGCAAGCGCACGCGGCGAGCGCTGGATGGGCTGACGTTCCAGGTGCGCGAGGGCGAGGTGTTCGGATTCCTCGGGCCAAACGGCGCGGGAAAGACGACCACGCTCAAGCTCTTAATGGGGCTGATTTTTCCGACGAGCGGTACGGCACGAATTCGCGGACGCTCGATCGATGACGTCGAGATGCACCGCGAGATCGGCTTCCTGCCGGAGCAGCCTTACTTCTACGATTATCTGACTGCGCGCGAGCTGCTCGATTATTCCGCGCGTTTCTTCCGATTTACCGAAGCTGACCGGCGAGAGCGCGTCACGCGGTTTCTCGAGCGCGTCGGGCTGAGCGCCGCTGCAGATGTTCAATTGCGGCGCTTCTCGAAGGGCATGTTGCAGCGCGTGGGAATCGCCCAAGCGATCCTGCACGATCCACAAGTAATTTTTCTGGATGAGCCGACATCGGGGCTCGATCCCGTCGGTCGCCGCGAAGTCCGCGACATCATTCTGGATTTGCAGCGGCAAGGCCGCACGGTTTTCTTCTCGACGCACATTTTGCCGGACGCCGAGGTGCTCTGCGATCGCGTCGCGGTGCTCGTCGGAGGAAAGCTGCAGGGCGTGGGCACGCCGCAGGAAATCGTCTCCATCGAAGTGCAAGGAATGGAAATTCTCTTCGAGCTTCCCGCGGGCCGTTCCGTGCCAGGAGCCCTCGCCGGCCGCGTGACGCCATCCGGAGTGGCCTACCGGCTGGAAGTGCCCGAAGCCGAACTCTACGACGCCATCACGCAATTGCGCGCGGCCGAGGCGCGCATTCTATCGGTCACGCAATTGAAGCCGACGCTCGAAGATTATTTCTTCCGGCTCGTCGGGCGCGAAACGGCGCCTTCGTATGCCGTCGAGGTGGCGAATAAATGAGCAGCGTGCCCTTGTTCGTCGCGGTGAACACGTTCCGGGAATCGGTGCGCGACCGCGTCCTCTACAACCTGATTTTCTTCGCTCTGCTGATGATGGCCGCGGCGGTGCTCGTGGGGCAAATTTCGATCGGGATCGAGCGGCTGGTAATCATCAATCTCGGTTTGAGCGCAATTTCGCTTCTGGGATTGGTGATGTCGGTCTTCATCGGCGTCGGCCTCGTTTACAAGGAAATCGAGAAGCGCACGCTCTACAGCATTCTGGCCAAGCCCGTGCGCCGCTGGGAATTTCTCGCCGGCAAGTATTTAGGGCTGCTGCTGACGCTGGCGATCAATACCGCGTTAATGACGCTGGGTCTCTTCCTCGCGTTGCTCTATGTGGATCGCGCGATCGGACGCGCCGACGCTCACATTTTACTGGCCGTCTATTTCATCCTCCTCGAATTTGCCCTGGTGACGGCGCTCGCGCTCTTTTTCTCGTGCTTCTCGACGCCGATTCTTTCTACGCTCTACACGCTGGGGCTTTACGTTGCAGGAATGTTCGCTTCGGACCTCCGCGATGCGGGCGCGCTGAGCAGCAGCGGAGCGGTGAAAGCGGTCACCTCGGTTCTCTACTATGCGCTGCCGAATTTCAGCAATTTCAATGTGATCGGCGCGACCGCACACGGCGACCCGATCCCGATATCGCTCGTTTGGCAGAATACGGCGTACGCAGCCATTTACATTTTGGCTCTGCTTCTCGCCGCGTCAGCCGTTTTCTCGAACCGGAACCTGAAATGATCTCCGCCCGGCGAGAATGTTGAAATGGTAGCTTCCGCCCGCAGCAAGCAAATCTGGCTCGCGACGCTAGGCGTGCCGTTGCTTTTGCTCTCTCTCTATCCTTTGCAGCAAAGCATTGCCGAGAAAAAAGAATCGATCGCGGAGCAGCAGCAGGAGCTGCTGCTACGCTCCGGCAAGCTGCTGAAGAAACTGAGCCTCGGCTACGACTCGCTGTTAGCCGATATCTACTGGACGCGGACGGTGCAATACAACGGCGGCATCCTCGAACGAGGCGAATCGGATTTCAGTTTGCTAGCCCCGCTTCTCGATGTGACCACTGATCTCGATCCGCGCCTCGATGTCGCCTATCAGTACGGCGCGATTTTCCTCTCGGAGAAAGTTCCGGCCGGAGCCGGGCGTCCGGACCAGGCAACCGCGCTGGTGCGCAAGGGCATAGCCTTGAATCCAACGAACTGGCGTCTCTACTACAACCTCGGCTTCGTTTATTACTGGTACCTGCGCGATTACAAGCAAGCCTCGCAAACTTTCTGGGAAGGCAGCAAAGTTCCCGGCGCTCTGCCGTGGATGGGCGCCATGGCCGCGCACATCGCAGAAACGGGCGGCTCGCGCGACACTTCGCGCTTCATGTGGTCGCAGATCTATGAATCGACGCAAGACGTCACCGTCCGCGCCAATGCACTGGCGCATCTGCAGGTCTTGCGCACGCAAGACGACCTAGATTTGTTGAAGACTTTCATCGAAACCTACAAAAAACGGACGGGCCACGCTCCCACTTCCGTGCAAGATCTCGCTAACGCCGGATTGCTTCTCAGCGTCCCACAAGATCCAGGCGGCTATGTGTATGTCCTGGACGCGAATGGCGAGCCGGCCGTCGATCCCCAAAGCCCAATGGCCGAGCGCGTGCGCGACTGGTCGGGGCGAAAGTAAAGCGGGCTTCCATCTGACCAGCGGACGCAGCCCTAAATCTGTACTGGTGGACAGGCCGCGCGCATTGAACACTTGCTAAACTGAGGACATCGGGGCGGAGAGTTGAGCGGCGGCTCATTTGCCGAAGGGTGGACGAAATGCGGGGACGAATTCGAATTCAGCGAGCACTCTTGCTCTTCGCGGCTGCAACGTTGGCTTCGTGCGGAGGCGGTAGAGGAGGCGGCTCAATTGGCTCGAATCCGCCTGTCGCGCCGTCGATTACAACACAGCCTACCGACCAGAGCGTTACGGCTCCTGCCACCGCAACATTCTCAGTAACGGCGGCGGGCACGGCGCCGCTAAGTTACCAGTGGCAAATGAACGGCGCGAACATCGCCGGCGCCACGGCGTCAAGTTACACGACTCCGCCTACTACATCGACGGACGACGGCGAGACCTTCGATGTCGTCGTCAGCAATGCCGCCGGCAACGCGACCAGCAACACCGTCACGCTTTCCGTGAGCACAACTTCGACAACTTCCAACACGGATGTAGTCACTTTTCACAACGACATTGCGCGGACGGGCCTGAACTCAACGGAGACCGTGCTGACGCAAAGCAACGTCAACGTTCACATGTTCGGCCTACTGCGCAATCTGTCCGTCGATGGAAAAGTGGATGCCGAGCCGCTGTATCTTTCAGCTTTGATGGTCAATGGCGCGGCCCACAATGTGGTTTTCGTGGCCACGGAGAACGACAGCCTCTACGCCTTTGATTCCGATACCGGCGCGACCCTTTGGCAGGATACGGTCCAGAACTTGCTTCCTTCCGGCGAGAACCCCAGCGACATGCGCGGCTGCAGCCAGGTGATGCCGCAAATCGGCATCACGTCTACCCCAGTCATCGATCGCCACGCCGGACCGCACGGAACAATTTTCTTCGTCACCATGTCGAAAGATAGCCAGAGCAATTATCACCAGCGCCTGCACGCGGTCGACGTGACCACCGGCGCCGAGCTGCTGAACGGCCCCACCGAAATTCAGGCAACTTACCCGGGCGTGGGCGCGGGAAATTCCGGCGGCACGATGACGTTCGCGCCGGGGAATTACAAAGAACGCGCAGCGCTGCTCCTGCTCAACGGCGCGATCTACACCAGCTTCGCGTCGCACTGCGATGCCCCTCCCTATTCCGCATGGATCATGGGCTATAGCGAGAGCACGCTGAAGCAGACCACCGTCTTGAATCTCACTCCCAACGGGCCCAACTCAGCCGGCGGAAGCTTCGGCGCAGGTGCAATCTGGCAGAGCGGTGGCGGTCCTGCCGCCGATCCGCAGGGCAACATCTACGTCGAAGTCGCCAACGGCGATTTTGAGACCACGCTCGACGCCAACGGCTTCCCCAATCAGCAGGACTACGGCAATGCTTTCGTAAAGCTCTCAGTGAACAATGGAAAGCTCGCCGTCGCCGATTACTTTGCGATGAAAAATACCTTGACCGAATCCGATAACGATCAGGACCTTGGATCGGGCGGCCCGCTGGTTCTGCCCGACCTGAGCAACGGCAGCAGCACCGTGCATCTGGCCATCGCCGCCGGCAAAGACGGCGCGATCTATGTGGCGGACCGCACCAACATGGGCAAGTTCAACGCCTCCACGAATAATATTTATCAGGAGCTGGATCACGTGCTGCCGGAAGGAGTTTGGGGCGTCCCCGCGTACTTCAATCAGACGGTCTACTACTGCGACCAAGCAAGTGCGCTGAAAGCCTTTGGGATCAGCAACGCGAAGCTGACAGCTTCTCCGACCTCGTCAACCGCGATGAGTTTTGGATACCCGGGCGTGCTGCCAGCCGTCTCCGCCAACGGAACATCGAACGGCATCGTTTGGGCCATCGAGAATACCGGCACCGCCGTCTTGCATGCTTTCGCTGCAAATAATCTCGCCAACGAGCTTTACAACAGCAATCAAGCTTCGGGCAACCAGGACCATCCCGGCGCAGGGAATAAATTCATCACACCGATGATTGCCGATGGAAAAGTCTTCGTAGCCACACCGAACAGCGTGGCCGTCTACGGATTGCTCGCGACGCAGCGTTAATTACGAGGCGTTATTCGTAGCGCAGGGCTTCGACCGGATCCAAACGCGATGCCTTCATCGCCGGCCAAACACCAAAAATCAGTCCAATACTCACTGACACCGTAAAGCCCATGACTACGGCCCACGGCGTGACCACGGCTTTCAGCGAGGTCACCACCGGAATCAACATCGTCGCGCCGCCGCCCACGATGATTCCAATCACTCCGCCGATGCCCGTCAAGGTCATGGCCTCGAACAGAAACTGCCAGGTGATGTCCGCGCTTCGCGCGCCGATGGCTTTTCGGACTCCTATTTCTCGCGTGCGCTCGGTGACCGAGACCAGCATGATGTTCATCACGCCCACGCCGCCGATGAGCAAGCCGATCGAGCTAAGCACGATGATCGCGACCACGGTGCTCTTAATGATGTCGTTGAATTGCTGCGCGGTCTCCTGATTCGTCTGAATAAAAAAATCGTCGGGCTTGTCGTAGGGCACGTTGCGGCGCCGGCGCAGAACGTCGCGCACTTCGTCCACGGCCTTGTCCACCCGGCCTGGATAAGCCAGAAAACGGATAAAGATTTCGAACGCCGCCGGATAAATTTTTCGAAAGGTGTAATACGGCAGAACCACGCGGCGATCCTCATCGTTTGTCCCGAATCCTCCCACAGGTTTCTGCAACACGCCGATCAACTGAAAGGTCGAGCCATCCACGAGAATGTTCTTGCCGATGGCGTCGGGTATCGTGCCGTAGAGCGCCGTGGCGATATTTTCGCCCACCACCGCCACGTTATCGCGGTGTATGTTCTCCGTATCCGTGAAAAAGCGCCCCGCGGCCATCGTCGCATTCGAATAGACTTCTAAAAACGCGGGAAACGTCCCTCGGAATTCGATGCCCTGCACTTCGTTGTTCTGATACCGCACGTTGTGCGGCGTTTCCCACTGAAAGATCGATACCGCCACTTGCTTCACCGCCGGGCACGACGGAAGAATCGCCTCTCCGTCCTCGAGTGTCAGCGGCTTTCGTTCGCGCTCCTCTTTCGGCCGCCGCGCGTTATTGTTGAAATTCTGGTTGAAGCGCTGCACCCAGGCGGTGTCGATGCCCTCTTGCGTGATTTCATCCTGGATCACCATCTTGAAGCCGTCCACAAGCCCGACCACGAGAATAATCAGCCCGACGCCGATCATCACGCCCAGCACGGCGAGAAAGCTGCGCAGCTTATGCGTCCGCAAGGTGTCAAACGCCAGCGCCAGATTTTCGCGATAATCCTGCTTCATTCTCTAGCCTTGTGTAGCGCCGCCCTTTAAGGGCGGCATCCGTCCAACTCAGCACACCTGCCCCAATCGAAGTGTCGTGTCAGGGCCTGACTTCCGCGTTTTGTCATGACCTGACTTTACATCTCGCCTAAGAATTCAAATCGCTGTCATCCTGAGCGCAGCTAAGGATCTAAGCGTCGTATCGCGTCATCACGCATGCACAAAAGCCGCCAATCCCTCACCCCTCAGCCCGCAGCGCCTCAATCGGATCCAACCGCGCCGCCCGCATAGCGGGATAAATGCCGAAGAACAAGCCGACAACAGTAGAAAGGGAGAGCGCAATCACAATCGTGAAAATGGGAGTCGAAAACGGAATCGAGGTAGCGGACCGCACGATCGCGGCCAGCGCCAGCGCCAGAAGCACTCCGATTCCTCCACCGAGCGCCGCCAGCAGCGACGATTCCACCAGAAATTGCAGAAGAATATGCAGCTTTCGCGCCCCCAGCGATTTCCGCAGCCCAATCTCCCGTGTCCGCTCGGTCACGCTCGCCAGCATGATATTCATGATCACGATTCCGCCGACCACCAGAAAAACCGAGGTAACCCATACAGCTATGCCAAATGCATTCCCGGTGATGCGATTCCAGATGCTGGTGAGCTGCGTTGGTGATACCACTCCAAAATTGTCCTCAGCGTCGTACGGTACGTGCCGCCGCGCCCGGAGCAGCACGCGCGCTTCATCTTCGGACGCAGGCATCAGGTCGGGAGTCGGCGCCTGAATAAACATAGACACGGAATCGAGCGGCGCAAGCCACCCTTTGCGGTAAGTCGAGAGCGGCATCATGATGAAATCGTCGAGCGACTGGCCGAGGACGGTGCCCTTAGCCGCCGCGACCCCCACCACTTCGTATTGCTCCGCCCCGGCCCGGATCAGCCGGCCGATGGGATCCCCCGATGGAAAAAAGTAGTTCGCGACGTCCGCGCCGATGATGCACACGTTCGAACGATGATCTTCGTCGGTGCCGGTGAGTAAGCGCCCGGTCGACGTCTCGACATCCCTGATTTCCGCGTAGCTCGGCGAAACGCCCATGATCGTGACGTTCTCGCGCAGATCGTTTCCATAGCGCACATCAGCGATGGTCTGCATGAACCCCGCGATGTTGGTCGCGAGTTTCATGTCCGCCTGCAGCGCTTCGAGGTCTTCCATTTGCAGCGGGGGTCTCTTCCTCGCCCTGTTCCATTCCTCGAAATTGGTGACCACTCCAACGCGGTCAATGACGTACGCGTTGGCGCCCAGATTGGCCACCTTCTCCGCGACGTAAACATTTAGTCCGTTCAGGACCGACATCACAGCAAGCAACGTGGCAACCGCCAAGATAACTCCGAGCAAGGTAAGGAAGCTCCGCAGTTTATGGGCTCGCAGCGTGTCTATAGCAATGGCCAGCGTCTCGCGCAGCGCCACGCGCGCTTCGCTCGCCTTCATCGCCATGTGGAAAGGAGCCATGTGTCTAGTATAGACGGTTGTGGCTACAGAAATGTTCTGCCGCGCACTCGATATTTTGAGGCCGCAAACCGATAGAATAGTCTACGAAGCGGGCCTGCTTGCGCCACCATCCCGGCGGGCCGGCGCTCACAAATTGGAGTGATGCCAGCCTTCGGGTCGTCGCATCATGAGACGTTTCGCGATACTAGTAGTTTACGTACTGGCCTCAATTGTCGGCTCCGCCAGGCCGTCAGGCGCTCAAGGCGTACCTCGCAAAGCCCCGGCCGGCAAGCCTCAGAATCAACCGCCGAGCTCGCCGGTTGCCGGCTCGAGCGATGCTCAGATTCATGCGCTGGCGGAGCGCGTGATTGCCGCGCAGCATGGCGACGACGTAGCGCTAGAAGAGTTCGATCGCATCGAGCGCCACACCGTTTATTCCGGCTCGAACCGGCGCGTCACGGACGGCAAGGTCTATCGCGTGGTCCCAACCGGCACCGGCACACTCAAACTTCTGCTAAAGGACGGCTCCTCGCAGGTCGAGCCCGGCGTTTATCGCAGAGAATTGCACGACTGGGAGCAGGTGCTCGAGATTTCGATCAATCCCAATGACCCGCGCCAGCAAGCGGTCTATGCCAAGTGGCAGAAGCGGATGAAAGAGCGCAAGGATCTGGTGGATGCGGCGCGCAAGGCTTTTCGCGTCACCGCTTCGGCCCAGGAAATGCGCAACGGGCGCATTTGCGACGTCCTCGAACTCGAACCCAATCCAAGTTTCGTTTCGCACTCGACCGTCGAGAACGTCTTCACCGGAGCGCGCGCGAAAATTTGGATTGACGACGCTTCTGGACACATCGTTCACGGCGAGGCCGAAATCATTCGCGATATTTCATTCGGCGGCGGGATTCTCGGCAAACTGTATCGCGGCGGCCGCTTCTCGTTGGACAACTCGGAAGTCGCGCCCGGAATCTGGCTGCCCACGCGCGTGCAATTCGATTATTCCGCGCGAAAATTTCTGTTCACCTCCGAGACACATGAAGTGACGGAAACAAGCCGCTACCGCCGCTTGGGAAAGCCGCAGGAGGCACTCGCCGCCGTGCGCGAAGAATTAGCCCACGGCGCGCCTTTGCCCGCCGATCCGTGATTTTTTCCCGCCGCGCGAAGTGTCGCTGGGATGGAACGCTTGCTTGAAATCACTTCTTACCGCGTTAATCGGCCGTTGGATAATTGACCTACTATGTGTCCGCGACGCCTGCTCATCACCGCCGTACTCGTGTTCCTGTCAACATTAACAACCCAATTGCGCGCACAGAGTGCCCCGCAGCAGCCGGCTCCTGCTCCTGCATCGGCCTCGGCGCCCAGCACTCCGCCTCCAGCACCGGAGTCGAAAATGCCGGCGAAACCGGCAGCGGCAAAAAAGGTGTGGACCGACGAAGATATGAGCTCGCTCACAGGTCCAACCTACGATGCGACGCCGAACTCGAAATCGTCCCGGCCGAACTCGAGCCGCCCGCGAGGCTATTCAGGCTCCGCAAATGGCGACTACTACCGCAATCAAATCAACTCGCTGAAAGCCAAAATCGCCGACATCGATCAAAAGATCGACAATTATGAAGCACTAGTTCACGGAGCGGCCCCGGGAGAAGGAGAGAAGCAATCCGGCGTAAGAATCACAGATTCGCGCGCGGACATTCAAGCGTTAGTGAAGCAAAGGCAAACTCTGCAAAAGCAAATCAGCGACATAGAAGATCAAGCAAGGCACGCAGGAGTAGAGCCCGGCCAATTGCGCTGATGCCGCTCTCGAGTGGGGGAGGGTCTGAAGACCCTCCCCCACAAACCATTAACGCGCTGCCGCCGCCACTTCCTTCTCAATAGGCGCCCGCACCAAATTCCCCCACTCGGTCCACGAACCGTCGTAGTTCTTCACCCGGTCGTATCCCAGCAAGTACTTCAGCACGAACCAGGTATGCGAGCTGCGCTCCCCAATGCGGCAGTAAGCGATCACTTCGTCTTTCCCAGTAATGCCCTTGCCCTGATAAAGCTGCTTCAAAGCGTCGGCGCTCTTAAATGTCCCATCCTCCGCAGCCGCCTGAGACCAGGGAATGCTCGCGGCTCCGGGAATATGTCCGCCGCGCTGCGCCGTTTCCGACATCCCCGGCGGCGCAATCACTTTGCCGGTGAACTCATCAGGCGAACGCACATCCACCAATTGTCCCACAGCCTTTTTCGCGACCAATTCCTGCACGTCCTCGCGATACGCGCGAACTTTCTCATTCGGCTCCGAGGCGCGGTAACTTGTCTTCGCATAGTTCGGCACATCGGTGGTCAGCGGCCGCTTCTCTTCCAGCCACTTTTTCCGCCCACCGTTCATCAGCTTCAAATTCTTGTGCCCGTAATATTCCAGTTGCCAGAAGGCATAGGCGGCGAACCAATTGTTGTTGTCGCCATAAAGAATCACGGTTGTATCGTTCGAAACTCCCGAGCGGCTCAGCAAGTCCTCAAGCGCCTCCTTGGTGATCAAATCGCGTCGCACTCCGTCCTGCAGTTGCGTCTGCCAATTCCAGCCGACGGCTCCGGCAATATGCCCTTGGTCGTACGCCGACGTGTCCACATCCACCTCGACGAGCCGGATCTTCGGATCATTCCCGTGGCTGGCCACCCACTCGGTCGATACCAATACTTCCGGATGCGCATATTCGGACATGACTGTTGCTCCTTTTAATTCGTATCAAAACGTTTGCGTCGGGTTGGGGACATCGGGCACTCGCCGGGCTCAAGGCACGGCAGTATATCCCGGAACGCTCATTGCTTGGATGCCCCGGCAAGTGACGGGATTCCCCAAATTCGCTCGATGTGCGTCCGGTTTTCCGGCCGTCACCGAGGTACGTATGTCTGCATTCGGTACTTTGGCTCACCGCGCCAGCCCGTGCTACGTTGGCTCGTGGAATTCGCCATGAAAGTTAGACGCAGAATTCAAAAAACGAGAGCGGCGGCACTCCTAGCCAGCAGATTTCTAATAGACACAGTTCCGATTAGAAATCGCCGCAACTCACTGAAAACAAAGAAAGGAGCCCGATTCTAATCGACAAAAAACGCCACATTTCAGCTCTGCTTTTTCGCTCGCGCCACTAGACTGGGATCAACTTTCCTCCGCTGGATTCCTGCTCGATCCGCAGTATCCAATCGAAGTGAAATTTTTCCGATGCCAGCCATTTCTCGAGTTCCTCGCGGCTCGCCGCTTCGAATTCCACCAACAGCTTCCCGTCCTGCAGGCAAAGCATCACGCGCCGCACGTGGACTTCGGAAGCCCCGTGGAGCCGTGCGGTGAGTTCCTCGGCGCCCTGACGCGTCAGGCAGGCAATCGTGTGCTGCGAGAGATAACGCCGCATTCTTCCAGCTCCTTTTGGCGTAAACCGAATTGCGGCGCGCATTTTGGCATTCGCGAACCGCGACCTCCTCGGATACACTGACCGCGGAGAAAAAGCAAATGCCCGAAACGCGCTCGGCTCATCCCTATTTTCTCTACGACGCAATCGTCGCCCAGCCGAAACTGATTGAGCAGGTCTTCACCAAATCGCGCGCGGCGATCGACCGCGCAGTGCAGGCCGCGGCCGGGCGCAAGCGCATCGTCTTCATCGGCATCGGAACCTCGCTCAACGCAGCGAATGTAGCCGAGCGCTGGATGCGGCATCATTCGGGCGGACGCGCCCTCGCGCGCGCAGAGCAATCTTTCGAATTCGCGCATTATCCGCTGGCGCTTGGCGCCGACGATGTGGCCGTGATAATCACTCACACGGGCACGACCTCGCAGTCAGTGGAAGCCCTGCGCGCCGCACGCGCCATGGGCGCGCTCACCATCGCGATCACTGGTCACAACCCCGGCGAAGGAGTGCTCGGCGCGGATGTGCGCATCGAAACCTGCGAACAAGAAGTAGCCTTCGCCTACACGAAAAGCTACACAACCGCTCTCGCTGCTCTCGCGTTGCTAGTTCTCGGCGTGCTCGAAAAGCGCGGGCTGCTCAAAGATGGCGCGAGCGCCCGTACCGCGCTCGAAAAAGTCCCGGCGCTGATGCACGAAGCTCTCAAGACCGAGGCTAAAACGCGAGACGCCGCCGCGCTGATCGCCGAGCGCCAGCGTATCGTCTTCTTCGGCGCCGGAACTTGCTGGGCCACTGCCTCTGAGGCCGCGCTTAAGATCAAAGAGACCAGCTACATCGCCGCCGAGGGCTTTGAAACCGAGGAAATCCTGCACGGGCCGTTTTCAGAAATTGATGACCGCGACGCGATGATCGGCATGCTCACCGGCGAACCCACTGACGAGCGCGCCCGCACGATTCTCCGCGCCGCTGGAGAGTTGGGTATGCTGCGCTTGGCCGTTACAACCCCGGCCGCGAACCGCGATATCGCCGCCGAGCACGTTATCGTCGTGCCCGAAGCGCCGCCATGGCTCGCCCCATTCGTGCACCTCGTCCCGCTTCAACTTCTGACTTACCACATAGCTCTAGCCCGTAAGCTCAATCCCGATACAGGCCGTCAGGATCAGGAAGCCCACGCTCGCGCTCACCGCGTGTACAAACTCTAGCCCGGCCGAACGAACAGGCTAACCGATACGGTGAGCGCGTCTCCCGCGGGCACGCTACGGCGTTAAAATCGGAATTAGCAGATCAGGAGAATCGGAATGAAATCTTTATTCGGTGCCCTGTTAATCGCCGCGTTGCTGCTATCCGCGCGTCCACTGACGTCCCACGAGCATCTCGGCACGCTCGAAGGCACCGTGCTGCGCGCCGATGGCAAGCCGCTCGAAGGCGCGCGCGTCACCGCCGAGCAGGCCGAAGGCGCGCACCCTCACGCCACCCTCACGAATTCCGACGGCCGCTTCTTCTTTCCGCGACTCGATCCTGGCCTTTACAGCCTACGCGCCTACTACAAAGGGACGTGGTCGGAATGGACGCGAAATACGGAAGTGAAGGTCGGAAAGGGTACTGATGTAACCCTCCGCATCACCGTAAGTAAAACAAAATAAAGGCCTAGCCTATTCCCTCAAAATGGCTTAGTACTACAACCCGAGTACAACTCTTTTGAGTCTTCCGAGCCATTGGCGCTGCCCATCCCTTTCCCTACCATCGTCGTGCGGGTTGGGAGCTGCGTTGCGGGGACGACGGTTCCGAAAGGAGCCGGGGCACGCTACCCAATCCGCCCAGCCCTCCCTGTCGGCAAACCCCTCCTGACCCCCAGCTGACAGGGGGGCACGTCTGGCCACCCTTTTCTTGAAGCCGCTCCACAAATCTCCACAGATTCATTTCAAGCTTGAAATTCAGGAGGCTCTGTTGACATGCACTCGCGCAGGCCGATAACTGTCATCCTGAGGACCGCGCAGCCCGATTTCTGCGCCCATTCGCTACAGAATTGCGCGGAAATCGGGCGGTTTGGCGCGGTCCGAAGGATCTCGTAGGACACCTCGATCCGTTTTTTTCTTCTTGCGGACTACGATGTCAACAACGCCATTTAAGATTTGAGAGAACCGCGTTCGCAGTGGGGGAGACTTGCGTATGTAGATCTTGGGTTTGCGCCATACTAATTGTTGGAAGGATTCTTGCATCCTAATGTTTCTGAGCATGAGCATCAAGAATCCGCGGAGCCATAGAATGAAGAGTTTAAACCAGATTTGTTCGCTTCTCTCTGAGGGTTTTCTCAGACAAGTGTCGCCGAAAGCTGCCAACTGGCGGGCGTGCTTTCGAGTTGCGCTCGCGATTTGCCTTGCTTCGTTCGGATCGCCGGACGTTGCAGTGGCGGTGCAGCTCAAGCCTGAGGCCGTTGCCGCGTTTGACCGTTACGTGCAGCTCTCTGAGGCGGAAATGTCTCCGGAAACTGCGAGCGAGGCGGGTTTTCTTTTTTTTGAGCGCGAGCCTTACTCCCGGCAAGGCGAAGCGATGGCGAGCTTGCGGCACGGCGTGATCGAAATCTCGAAGCTTGAAACCCGTGACCCGCGTGGGCCGATCGCTGTTCCGGGCGGCATGATTCACGATTGGGTAGCCGCGGTCTTTATTCCCGGTGTGACGCTGGCGCAGACGCTGGCACTCGAGGAAGACTACGACCACCATGCGGAGATTTTTAGGCCTGACGTGATGCGGTCAAAGATTCTGAGCCACGACGGGGATAGCTTCTCCGTTTATTTCCGGTTGCACAAAAAAAAGATCATTACTTCTATTCTCGATACGGATCACGATGTCAAATACCACGTGATCGACGACACGCACGCCACGAGCCGCTCGCACACCATGCGCATTCAAGAGGTGGAGAATGCAGGCGAACGCAGTGAGTATTTGAAACCCCTGGGAAACGATAGTGGCTTTCTCTGGCGGATGAATACTTACTGGCGGTTTGAAGAGAAGGACGGCGGGACATACGTGGAATGCCGGTCGATTTCGCTTACGCGGGATATTCCTGCTGGACTGGAATGGGCGATTGGACACTACGTGATGAGCATTCCTCTTGAGTCGCTGCAGTTTACGTTGGGGACAACGCGGAAGGCGTTGACAGGCGCGACAGCGCCTCGAGCAGCGGCTGGTGCAGAGTCATCTCAGCAATAGCTCGAGAAAAGCGAGGCGACGGCTCGATAGCGCCAGCGTGCTGATTTGTTGAAGATTCTTAGAAAGAGGTGCCGGCGAGGAAAATATCGCCGAGACCGGCGGCGAAATTGGCGACGATATTCGTCGCAGGCGAGATGAACGCGACAGTGTGGCCGTCGCCGCTCACCGCCGGACGCAGCGACACATTGTTTGCCTGCGTTCCGCCGATCGAAATACTGCGCTGCGAAGTCCCCGGCGTGCAGGAACCCGTGGTCGAACTAACCGCGCCTTCGCACGTATTCCGCACGAAGATATTCTCGAATCCGTTGGACGTCCCGGGTACCAGGTTCGTCGCCAGCGAAGCGAAGGCGATGAATTGTCCGTCATTCGCGTTCGCAACGGTCGAGCTGATGCTCGGCTGCTCGCTCAAGCCGTTGCCCGGCGTAACATTATCGTTAGCGATCGAGACCAGCGTAGTTGAAGGCGTGCAGCCCGAAATAACGACGCCGCAAGTGTCGCGCACGAAAATCTGCTGCGTCCCGCTCGTCGCCGTCTGCACCAGGTTCGTCGCCGTGGATGCGAACGCGACAAACCGCCCGTCCGAAGTGATCGCCGCCTGCGCGCTCGCTCCATTCGCAGGCGAAATGCCGTCGTTCGACGACGCCACTACAACCACCGGCACGCAATCCACAACGCCCGCGATGCAAGTCGCGGCGCGGTAAATCTGCGGCACCGGCGGCGTCACGCCGCTCACCACATTCGTCGCCGCCGACGTGAATGCAACAAACGCTCCGCTTCCCGCCGTCGCCGGCTGCGAACTCGGGGCATCCGCAGGCGTGAAGCCGTCCGACGAGGAAACCAGGATCGTCTTCGGCGTGCAGGTTATCGTCGTCGAAGTGAGGTTCAAGCAGGTATCCCGCAAATAAATCTGCGCGATCCCGCCCGGGTCCACTCCCGCGATGAGATTCGACGCCGTCGAAACGAACGCCACGTAGCGGCCATCCGGACTGATTGAAGGCTGGATCGCATCGGCATTCGCGGCGCTCACGCCGTCGGCCGCCACCGAAACGAGCGCTGTGGCGGACGTTGTACAGGTGGTGCTGCCCGCGCAGCCGCTGTGCAGGAAGATTTGCCGCGTCGTTCCCGTCAACGTCGGGAAGTTCGGATCGAGATTCGTGGCGTGCGATGAGAACGCGATGAAGCCGCCGCTTGTGTCCATAGTCGGCTCGAGGCTGTCGGAATTCCCCTGAGAACCAGCCTGCGTCCCGCTGCCGGATGTGCCGGAAATGCTGACGAGCGCCGTCGAGGGCAAGCACGTAGCCTGCGCAAAACAAGTGTCGCGCAGGAAAATATCGGATTGGCCGTTCGTGTCGTTCGTGATCAGATTGCTCGAAACCGACGCAAACGCCACAAAGCGCCCGTTCGAGCTAATGACCGGACCGGAGCGGCTCAGATCCCCGACGCCGTTGTTTGCCTGCATTCCATCGAAAGAATAATCAACAAGCTCGGGCAAGCCCGTGTAACCGGGATTCGAAGTTGTCGGGACGATGCCGTTCACTGCAAATGTAAGCGCCTGCGAAGCCCCGCCTCCCGGCGCCGGATTCAGCACCACGATCTGGGCCACCTGCGCCGCGCCGAGGTCCGACTGCGTGAGTATCGCAGTTACCGACGAGCTCGACGCAAACGTGGTCGATCTCGGGCTCCCATTGAACAATACCTGCGTCTGCGGCACGAAGCCGCTTCCCGTTATGGTCAGCGACGCGGTGGTCCCGCCCGCTGCGGCGCTCTTCGGCGAGATCGTGGTGAGGACCGGCACCGCATCGTTCACCGGCAGTGGCAGCGTCCCCGAACTTCCGCCGCCCGGCGCCGGATTCAAGACGCCAATATTCAGAACTCCTGCTTCAATCAGGTCTCCGCCGGCGATTGTCGTCTGCAATTGCGTGCCGTTAACCAGCACTGTCGGCCGGTTGTCGCCATTCACCGTGATCTGCGAAAGCGACACAAAATTTGTGCCAAAGACGTTCAGCGTAAAACCCACCCCACCCGCGAGCGCCGAGGATGGCGACATGCTGGAAATCGTGGGAACCGGGCTGGTCACCTGCGTAATCATGAACGTGAGTTGGTTCGAGACTCCGCCGCCGGGCTGCGGAGTCTGGACTTCGATGGTCGCGTTGCCGGGCCTGACGACAAACGACGAGGAGATGTTCGCAGTCAGTTCGCCGCCGCTCTGAAATATGGACTGAATGCCGCTGCCATTAAAGAAAACCACTGACTGCGGCGAGAACCCGCTACCGTTTACGGTGAGTACGAAGCCCGGCGAACCGGCTGCAATGCTTGGCGGAGTCAATGACGTGAGCTTGGGCTTCGGGTTATTGGCGATGCCCTGGCCGCATGAAGCGAGCAGCAGCGCCGCCGCGAACACCATCCAATTTTGGAGCGAACTCTTCCCCGTCAAATCCCCGGCTCCTTTTAGCCTAAACCCGGTCACCTCGAACCCGCTCGACGCGTGTGGGCCCTGTAGAAGTGGCAACTGGAATAGGAGAGACTACTAGAGATGAGGGATTGGGGCAATGCGGATGCCTGAGTTACGCGGTCCGGCTCGACGATACTCGATCTCGAATCTGCGCCCGCTGTTTTTCGCCCGGTCCCTCGTCAGAATAGACTTCCTGTAATGATGGTTTCCGTTGACTCCAGTCCTATACGATGGGCTAAGCTGTCGCGGTGACGCGAAATCATGCTCATTCGCTCGAGCCGAGGGCGCAGGTCGATGCCGTCGAAGATCGCCCTCCGTCTTGCGCTCGTATTGCTCGCCATTGCGGCGTGCACGCCCGTCGTGTGCGCGCAGGACGCGCCTGCGGCCCCCGCCAGCCAGCCTTCTCCCTCTGACGCACCGGACACTTCCAGCGATTCCCCGGTAACTCTCTTGCCGCATTCCGAAACCAGCCGATTTTGGGTTTCCGGACAGGCCAACATCATCCTGCAATGGCACCCGGCATTTCATGCCGCTTACAGCGGCCCTAACAGCTTCCGCTCGCCCGGCGAAAACGACACCTCCAAGGTCTATACGCTCTACACCGGCTTTGCTCTTACTCACACAACCGAAATCTTCGTGGATGCCGAGAGCGCCGGGGGGCACGGCTTGAGCGCCGCCCTGGGCCTCGCCGGTTTCACCAATCTCGACGTGGTGCGCAACCCGGAGCTGGGCCCGACGCCGTACCTCGCGCGCTTCGAGTTGCGGCAAATCATCCCCCTTAGCAGCGAGCGCGTGGAGGCGGAGCGCGGCCCATTCGGCCTCGCCACTTCGCTCCCGGCGCGGCGCATTGAGATTCGCGTGGGGAAAATGGGTCTGGTGGATTTCTTCGATGCGAATACCGGCGGCAGCGACAGCCATCTGCAGTTTCTCAATTGGACCGTGGACAACAATGGCGTTTATGACTACGCGGCCAACACCCGCGGCTATACAGATGCCGCTATCGTTGAATTCGACGCCCGCTCGTGGTCGTTCCGCTTCGCTGAAGCCATGATGCCCAAAGTCGCCAACGGCATTCACCTCGACGCCGACATCTTTCGCGCCCACGCCGAAAATTACGAAGCGGAATGGCGTGAGAATTTCCTCGCCGGGCGGTCCGGCGTGATCCGTTTGCTCGGCTATGAGAATCACGCAGACATGGGAAATTATCGTGAGGCGATCGATGATTTCCTTGCCGGGCAGGGCTCGCGGCCCGACATCATCGCCACGCGCCGGCAGGGCCGCGTGAAATACGGCTTCGGTTTAAACGTAGAGCAGGATCTCACCAAGGAATTCGGCGTCTTCGCCCGGCTCGGCTGGAGCGATGGCCGCAACGAATCTTTCGCCTATACCGAAGTGGACCGCACCGTAGAAATCGGCAGCTACTTTCATGGCGATAGCTGGCATCGCAAGAACGACCACGCCGGCGCGGTCTTCACGATGAACGGGATCGTCAGCGACCACGCCCGCTATCTCGCGCTCGGCGGTCTCGGCTTCTTGCTAGGCGACGGCGCGCTCACCTACGGCCACGAGAAAATCTTCGAGGGCTACTACACCCTCCATGCCTGGCGCGGCATCTTTGCCAGCTTCGATCTCCAGCACATTAACAACCCCGGCTACAACAAGGACCGCGGGCCTGTGGTAGTTCCCGGCCTCCGCCTCCACGTAGATTTCTGAGGGGAAAGGACCTCTATCCGGTGATATTCTCGGACTGAAGGGCGATTCTAATCGGCCGCAAAATTATTAGAAATCGCCGCAACTTATAGAAAACAAAGGGCGAAGTCATTTTCTAATCGCACGAAAACGCACCCCCCAAAAAACGCTGACATCGCCCGCCGCGCCAATCCGCTTGCCCTTTCCCAACGTCTAAGAGCACAATCGCGCGCCGCTGCCGCGGGCTCGATGCAATCGAACGCCACAAGGAGATTTTTCATGCTGCGAAAATTCTGTCTGCTTGCTTGCGTTATCGCTCTCTCTGCAACTTTCACTCTGGCCCAGGATCAAGAAAAGAAGCCGGCTGAAGCAGCACCGGCCACCGCGCCGCCTGTTGCGAACCCAGCAGATGTTGCCTCGCGCGATGCCATCATGGCGGCCACTTACGACGTCATCTCCGGTGACGCGGGCAAGAAGCGCGATTGGAATCGCTTCCTCTCGCTTTTCGCTCCCGGTGCGCGGCTTATCCCGGTCGATAAAAATCATGACGGCCAGTTGGTCGCGCACACGTTCTCTCCCGAGGATTACGTGAAATTGGCTACGCCGTATTTCGAGAAGGAGGGCTTCTTCGAACGCGAGTCGTCGCGCACACTCGAAAGCTGGGCCAATATCGAGCAGATCTTCAGCACTTACGAATCGCGCCACGCCGCCGCCGATCCCAAGCCGTTCGCCCGCGGCATCAATAGCTTCCAGCTTTTCAATGACGGCAAGCGCTGGTGGATCGTCACCATTTACTGGCAAGAAGAATCCGCAGATACGCCGTTGCCGAAGAAATATCTTGGTAAGAAACACTGAGACGGCGTTACCGTTTGGGCTTGAAGATTGCTGAAAGGCGGGAGGGTCTGACGACCCTCCCCTACGACAGCTCGGGTTGGAGGCTCGCATGTATAAGAACGATTTGCTGAAGGGTCGCAACATCTTGGTCACCGGGGGCGGGACCGGGCTTGGGCGCTCGATGGCGCTGCGCTTCGCGGAGCTTGGCGCGAATTTGTTTCTTGTGGCGCGGCGGCCGGAACCGCTTGAAGCCACCGCGAAGGAGCTGCAGGCCAAAGGCGCGAAGGCTGGATTTGCGTCTTGCGACATTCGCGACTTCGCCGCCGTAGAGAAGGCTGTCGACGCCGCTGAGAAGGAGATCGGCCGCATCGATACGCTCCTCAACAATGCCGCCGGCAACTTCGTCGCGCGCACCGAGAAGCTCTCGCCCAACGCCTTTGCGGCCGTCGTGGGCATCGTTCTTGGCGGGACGTTTCACTGCACGATGGCACTTGGGCGCCGCTGGATCGAGACGAAGCAGCCCGGCAATGTTCTGAACATCGTCACCACCTACGCCTCCACGGGCGCGGGGTCCGGATTCGTCGTTCCCTCGGCCTGCGCCAAGGCCGGCGTATTGGCCATGACCCGCTCGCTGGCCGTCGAATGGGCTCGCTACAACATCCGCCTCAACGCCATCGCTCCCGGACCGTTCCCGACCGAAGGCGCGTGGTCCCGCCTGATGCAAAGCAAAGAGTTCGAGGAGATGGCCATCAAGAACCATCCGATGCATCGCTTTGGCCGCCATGATGAACTCGCCGACCTCGCCGTCTACCTGCTCAGCCCGCAGGCCGGATACATCAACGGCGATTGCGTCACGATCGACGGCGCACAATGGCTCGCCGGCGCGGGCGAATTCAATGAGTACCGCAAGCTTCCCGACGAAATGTGGGCGATGATCGAGCAAGCCCGCAAAAAATGATCGGAATAACGGTAAGCTATAGGCCTGTATGACTTTGCATTAGGTCAGACACGGTTAATAAAATGGTATGTCAAATCGCGTATCGATAAATTTGTTGACATACGCTATTGATTTCGATAAGAATTCGGTATGTTACAATCTCCATGAGCACAGTCACCGTTTCTCCTAAGTTCCAAGTCGTCATCCCCAAGGAGCTGCGCGAGAAGCTGAACCTACGTCCCGGCCAAAAGCTCTTCATGTACGAACTCGACGGGGCGCTGCACCTCGAGCTTCCTCGCTCGATCCGCGAGCTCCGTGGCCTGGCCCCGGGCCTCAATTGGGAGGAATCTGACCGAGATGGCTCGGAACGCCTCTAGACTCGCGCTCGTCGATTCCCCCGGCTGGATCGCTTACCTCGCAAATGGTCCGAAAGCCGACCTCTTCGCTCCCTATCTCGAAATGGAAGAACTGCTCCTCGTGCCGGGGATCGTGATCTACGAGGTGCTCAACAAACTCTACCGCACGGGCGCCCGGGCCGCTGCCGCGCGTTTTCAGGCGCACGCTTTCCGCGCGCTGAATCCGGTGTTCGACACCAACCTGGCCATCAAAGCGCTTGAAGCAACCACGCAGCAAAAACTTTCGCTCGCCGCGGCGATGATCTTCGTCACCGCGCAATCCTTCGATGCCGACCTCGTAACTTCCGACCCGCAACTCGCGGGCCTTCCCGGCGTCGTGCTTCTCTGAGCGCCCCGGAAATCTTTACTCCGGCTCGCCGATGCGTTAGGCTCTTTTCGCAATTGGCATTCTGCCGCGCGGAACGAGGAGGCCACCATGTACGCGCGAGTCACGCACTTCCACATCCTCCCCGGCAAGCTCAATGAATTCTCGCAAGCCGTTCAATCGCTGATGCCGGAGCTGGTGAAACAGAAAGGCTTCCGCGGGCTATTGGTAGTTCACACGCAAACCGCCGATCCCATCGAAGTCGAGGTTCTCTCGTTATGGGATACGCAGGAAGATCTCGACGCTACCGAACGCAATCTCTCCTTCTATCATGCCCTCGCGCGCGTACAGGGCTTCGCACAGGGCTTTCCATCCATCCACGTTCATCAAGTGCTCGTGAGCAAATTCCCCTGAAGATTTGCCGCGGCCGTCTTGACCGCTTGCGCGCCCGCCAGTAATCTAATTCTGTCTCGTCGAGCGAACGAATCGTATGGATACCATTCAAGTTACGCTGCCGGATGGCGCCAAGCGCGAAGTGCCGAAGGGCACTACGCCTGTCGATATAGCGCGCCAGATTTCGCCGCGCCTTGCCGACGCCGCCCTGGTGGCGCGCGTTGCCGCGCCCAATAATGGCGAAGGCGAGCTGTTCGATCTGCGGCGTCCCCTTGAGGGCGACGCCAAGCTGCAAATTTTGACCGAGAAAGATCCGGACGCGCTGTTCGTCTTCCGCCACTCGGCCGCGCATCTTCTTGCCGCTGCCGTGACCGAACTGTTTCCGAATGTGAAGCTGGGGATCGGGCCGCCGATCGAAAATGGCTTCTTCTACGAATTCTTGCGCGAAGAGGCTTTCACTCCCGAGGATCTGGCCAAAATCGAAGCGAAAATGCACGAGCTTGCCGCGCAGGATTTGCCGAACGAGCGCAAGTTGCTTCCCAAGCCCGAAGCCATCGAGCTTTACAAGAAATCACAGCAAATTTTCAAATGCGAGCTGGTGGAAGAAAAGGCCATCGAGCCGATGGTTTCCTTCTACACCACCGGCAAATTCATCGATTTCTGCCGTGGCCCGCACATCCCTTCAACCAAACGCATTCAGGCGTTCAAGCTCATGAGCGTCGCCGGCGCGTATTGGAAAGGTCACGAAGGCAATCCGCAG
>Ga0208565_1000666_pt1 | contig 23669 bp, 21 predicted proteins | sample Sb_taG_7_FD_187706 | JGI IMG/M metagenome (GOLD analysis project Ga0208565, IMG submission 187706) | Peat soil microbial communities from Weissenstadt, Germany - Sb_50d_2_FS metaG (SPAdes) (version 2) | ecosystem: Environmental > Terrestrial > Soil > Wetlands > Peat | place: Germany...
ACCAAGGAGAGCCCAGATGAGCAGCGCCACGCTGACCCCCCACGTCGACGTCCGCCGCGCCGGGGAGCGGTTCAAGACCCGCCTCGGCTGGCTGGACAGCAAGCACAGCTTCAGCTTCAGCCGCCACTACGACCCGGCCAACACCCATCACGGGCTGCTGCTGGTCAACAACGACGACATCGTCAAGCCCGGCACCGGCTTCGAGACTCACCCGCACCAGGACATGGAGATCGTCACCTGGGTACTGCAGGGCTCGCTGGTACACCAGGATTCCGAAGGCCACACCGGCGTGATCTACCCGGGCCTGGCTCAGCGGATGAGCGCCGGCACCGGCATCCTGCACAGCGAGAAGAACGACTCCTGGCGGCTGGCCGGCGAGGCACACACCGACCCGGTGCACTTCGTCCAGATGTGGGTCGTGCCCGACGAGTCCGGCATCACCCCCGGCTACGAGCAGCTGGAGATCGACCACGAGCTGCTCTCCGGCAGCCTGGTGCCGGTCGCCTCCGGCAGGCCCGAGCACGACGGCGCCGCGGCCATCCGGATCAAGAACCGCTACGCCGCCCTGCACGCCGCCCGGCTGCAGCCCGGCCAGAGCGTGCCGCTACCCGACGCGCCCTACCTGCACCTGTTCGTCCCCCGCGGCAGCGTCACCCTGGAGGGAGCCGGGCCGCTCGCGGCCGGCGACGCGGTCCGCTTCACCGCCACCGGCGGACAGCAGGTCACCGCGACAGAACCGGCCGAGATCCTCGTCTGGGAAATGCACGCCACCCTGAGCTGAGATCTACCCCTGATCAGCCGGCGGCGAGGGAGTTTCCGGGTCCTTAGGCACGTCGGCCTTCCCGGCCGAAGCCGCGTCGCCCTTCCCGGCCGAAGCCGCGTCGGCCCCTCCAGCCGGAGCCGTACTAGTTTTCGTTGCTGGAAGCCCGACCGTGATTCTTAGCGGCAGTGTCGCGTCCGGGAGGATTCCGTTATGGGCAATAAGCGTAACGTTATAGTCACCGATGGTTACGGAATCTTCTGGCGTGCCGGCTATCTCCCCCGTCGATGGGGTTAGCTTCAAGCCAGCCGGCAGTTCGTCCCCGGTCAGGGTTACGGTCGGTAGAGGCTGCCCGCCCACGCTCGGGGTGTATTTACCTTTTACGCCAACCGTAAATCTGGAATTCCCTGGCTGGTGGTCCGGACGAAGTGTCGGCGCGGAGGACCCCGACTGGCCGCCACCCTTCGCGGCGGCCTGAGTGCCGAAGTAGAAGGCGGCTATGGCAGTGACGAGCGTGGTGATAGCGGCGACAACTTGGCTTCGAAGGTCGCGTACGCCTTGCCCCGACAACCCGAACATGGCAACGACGATAATTCCCAGCAGCGAGAAGCCGGCGATCGCCAAGGTGGTCCGTGCGGTGCGCTTGGCAGGCTTAGCCGCCAGGGCCAGCTTTTCGACCAGATGCGGAGTGATCAAGTTGCTGAGGTCGGAAGAGTCGTTCGTCTTATCGCCGTCCTTCGTGCCGACGCCGCCAGCCCCGGCTGGAGCTCGCGTGCCCCTCCCGATCAATCTCCACAGAAGGCCTTGCTTCGGAGGGTTCCCGTCTACCGAAGGATGTCTGAGAACCCGTTTCAGGGTCGAGCGCGGCGCGGCCAGACTGAAAGCGGTGAGGGCGAACATCGCCACGATGACTACCCCCACCAGCACTAGCAGTGCGATGATTAGCCATTCCGGCGCTGGCGACGCTGAATCGCTGGTGACAGGCGTCGGACTTACGGAAGACACAGCGGTCAGCGCTACGCTCGGCAAGGCTCTCGACGGGCTACTTGAGATATGAGCGAACAGAATATCTACCACGGCACCCCACCCCCCAAAGCTGTACCCCTTTCCCAAGGCCGAAGGAGTATATCCGTGAGTAATCATGGCAGACACCAAGGGCACTGTGAAGCGTGGGTTATTGGTGCACTCGGCTCTTGGCCCTCAAAACGGGTAAGACTTCCTAAAACAGGCATCGCTTGAACACCCCGCGATGCACCTGCTTATCGCGGCCGCTCGCAGCCTGGGAGCGCAGACGTGTTAACGGCCGTAGGGGACGAACTGGCGGCCGTAGAGCTCGCGGGCGATGACTATTTTCTGGATCTGGGGGTCCCGTCCGCTATTTCCACCGCGGCCGTTTGCACGACCATGTCGATGAACTGCTCGAACATCGGGGGTTGGAGCGGCACGTGGTCGCGGCCGCGCCGACAAGCACTGCGGCGCTGCACTTCGTACAGCAAAGCGACATGGTCAGTCCCGGAGCTTGCGGAGGATACGGGCCAGGTCGGCACGGTCGGCCGGACTGAGCCGACCGAACACTCGCTCGGCTTCGGTGCCGCGGGCCGCGCGGATCGCGTCGAGGACGCCGGCGCCCGGCTCGGTCACCTCGACCAGAGTGGCGCGCCGGTCACCGGGATCAGCCCGGCGCCGGACCAGGCCCCGGGATTCCAGGGCGTCGACGACCTCGGTGGTCGAGCGTGGCGCGATATGCAGATGGTCCGACAGTTCGGAGAGCCGCAGCGTCCCATGGCGCTTCAGCGACCGCAGGGCTCGCAGGTGAGCCGGGGTGATGTCCCAGGGCGCCAGCATCTCCTGGGACATCTCGCGCAACTGACGCGCAACCTCCCAGAAAGCCTCGGACAGCGATTCGTCGCCGACCGGGTCGCGTCCAGCCGCCATGTCGCGATCCTGGGTCACGGGAATAGTGTACCAGTTTTTACTGTTGCAGCCTCATAATGAGGTAACCTCAGCATTATAGGCGCCTCAGCACCCAAGCTTCCCGGACCCGTACACCCGAACGGGCCCTTCCGACAAGATGGAGAACCTCTTGGAGTCACCACAGACGAAACAAGATCTGAGTAACAGGGGCCGGACTCACGGCCCGAGGACCGTTACGGCGGCGGAGAAGGCGCAGGCACGCGAGGTGTCCCTGCGTCGCATCGGTCAGCTGTTCACTCCGTACCGATGGCAGCTGGCCATCGTCACCGCCATCATCGCGGCCTCCTCCATCGTCGGACTGGCCTCCCCGTTCCTGCTCCGCGCGGTCATCGACGACGCCCTCCCGGAAAAGAACGTCCGGCTGCTGGCCTGGCTGGTGATCGCCATGGTCGCCGTCGCCGCCGTGACCTCCGCGTTCGGCGTCGTGCAAACGTGGATCAGCACCAAGGTAGGCCAGCACGTCATGCACGGGCTGCGCACCAGCGTCTTCACGCACCTGCAGCGGCAGTCGATCGCCTTCTTCACCCGGACCCGCACGGGCGAGGTCCAGTCCCGTATCCAAAACGACATCGGCGGCATGGAGAGCGTCGTGACCTCGACGGCGACGTCGATCGCATCCAACCTCACCACCGCGGTCGCCACCGCGGTCGCCATGGTCGCCCTGTCCTGGCGGCTGTCCCTGATCTCGCTGGTCGTCATGCCGCCGGCCATCGTCCTGACCCGCAAGGTCGCCCGCATGCGGCGCACCATCACCACGCAGCAGCAGCGCGAACTGGCCGACCTCAACGTCACCATCGAGGAAGGGCTGTCGATCAACGGCATCCAGCTGGCCAAGACCATGGGCACCGGGCCCGCCCTGGTGCAGCGGTTCACCGCCTCCTCGGCCCGCCTGATCGACCTGGAGCTGCGCTCGCAGCTGGCCGGGCGCTGGCGGATGGCCTCGCTGAACATCATCTTCGCCGCGATCCCGGCGATCATCTACCTCGCCGCCGGGCTGCCGCTCACCGCAGGCACCATCACCATCGGCACCCTGATCGCCTTCACCACCTTGCAGACCAGCCTCTTCCGGCCGATCACCGGGCTGCTCAGCACCAGCGTCTCGGTGATCAGCTCGCTGGCGCTGTTCGCGCGGATCTTCGAGTACCTCGACCTGCCCGTCGAGGTCGACGATCCCGCCCACCCCGTCGACATCGACCTGGCCAAGGTCAAGGGGCACGTCCGCCTGGAGAACGTCGGCTTCGCCTATCCCGGCGCCGACCGGCCCGCTCTGACCGGCATCGACATAGACGTCCCGGCCGGCAGCACGCTCGCCCTGGTCGGCGAGACCGGATCGGGCAAGACCACCCTCGCCTCGCTCGTCGCCCGGCTGTATGACCCCGGCGCCGGCAGCGTCCGCATCGACGGCACCGACATCCGCGATCTCCGGCTCACCGACCTCGCCGCCATCGTCGGCGTAGTCAGCCAGGAAACCTACCTCCTGCACACCACCGTGCGGGAGAACCTGCGCTACGCCAAGCCCGAGGCCACGGACGCCGAGATCGAGGACGCCGCCCGCGCGGCCCAGATCCATGACCTGATCGCCGGGCTGCCCGACGGCTACGACACCGTGGTCGGCTCTCGCGGGCACCGCTTCTCCGGTGGGGAGAAGCAGCGCCTCGCCATCGCCAGGACCCTGCTGCGCGACCCGCGCGTGCTGGTGCTCGACGAGGCCACCAGCGCCCTGGACACCGAGACCGAACGTGCCGTCCAGAAGGCGTTCGACACCCTGGCCAGGGGCCGGACCACCATCACCATCGCGCACCGGCTCTCCACCGTGCGCAACGCCGACCAGATCGTCGTCCTGGATCACGGCCGGATCGCCGAGGCCGGCACCCACGCCAGCCTGCTGGCCGGCGAAGGCCGCTACGCCGCCCTGGCCGCATAGCGGGGCTGCTCTTGACAGCCACGCCGTCCCGCTTAGAAGCTAATTCCAGAAAATCATTCTGGCAATGGTCGCCGCGCGGGCCGGAAAGCTGGTGAGAGCATGACCGCCAAGCCCGTCCCGGTGCCGACACCGGAGACACAGCCGTTCTGGGACGGCTGCGCCGCGGGAGAGCTGCGCATCCAACGGTGCGCTGACTGCGGCCGACCGTACTTCTACCCGCGCCCGGTGTGCCCGGCGTGCGGCTCGCGGAACGTTGCCTGGTTCACCGCCAGCGGCCGGGCGACTCTGTATTCCTACGTGATCAATTACCGGCCGGCACCGGGATTCGAGGACGCGACGCCGTACGCCATCGCCGTGGTGGAGCTCGAGGAAGGCCCGCGGATGATGACGAACATCGTCGGGCTGCCGGTTACGCCGGAAGCGCTGGAGCTGGACATGCCCCTGCAGGTCAGCTTCGAGCGGCGGGGCGACGTCAGCCTGCCGGTGTTCGGCCCCCGGAAGGCGGCCCGATGAGCGACAGCACCGGCGTCATCATCGCGGGCGCGGCCGAGACCGACCAGGTCGGCAGGCTGCCGGGCCATTCCACGTTGCAACTGCACCTGGAGGGTGCACTCAATGCGCTGGCCGACGCGGGCCTGTCACCGCACGACATCGACGGCATCGCGACGGTCTCCGCGCCGGGACCGGTCCAGGTGGCGCACGCGCTGGGCATCACGCCGGGCTGGATCGACGGCACCGGCGTCGGCGGCACCTCGTTCCTGCTGCACGTGCGGCATGCGGTCGCGGCCATCCGGGCGGGCTACGCCAGGACAGTCCTGATCACCCACGGGGAGTCGGGCCGGTCCCGGGTGGGCGCGGCTCCGTTCCGGTTCGCGGCGTCTTCCCTGCCCGGCCAGTTCGAGGCCCCGTACGGCGCGTTCGGCCCGACGACCACCTTCACCATCCCCGCGCTGCGCTACATGAAGGACTACGGGCTGACCCATGAGCAGCTGGCTTACGTCGCCGTGGCCCAGCGGCGGTGGGCGGCGAAGAACCCGCGCGCGGCTTTCCGCGACCCGATCACGGTCGAGGACGTACTGGCCTCGCGGATGGTCGCCTACCCGTTCCACCTGCTGGAGTGCTGCCTGGTCACCGACGGGGGCGGCGCGCTGGTGGTCGCCTCGGCGGAGCGGGCCGCGGAGTTCGGGAAACCCGCCGTGCACGTCCTCGGCACGGGCGAGTCCGCGGAGACGCCGATGATCTCGCAGATGGTGGATTTCACCGAGTCCCAGGCGTTCCGGCTGGCCGGCCGGGCGGCCTTCGCCGAAGCGGGCATCAGCGTGGCCGACGTCGACCACCTGATGATCTACGACGCGTTCGCCCACGTGCCCATCTACGGACTCGAGGCACTCGGCTTCGTCGGCAAGGGCGAGGCCGGGGCCTTCATCGCCGACGGGAACACCGAGCCGGGCGGGTCCCTCCCGCTGAACACCAACGGCGGCGGGCTCTCCTACACCCACACGGGGATGTATGGCATGTTCGCCATCCAAGAAGGCGTCCGCCAGCTGCGTGGCGAGGCCGCCGCCCAAGTCGGTGACCCGCAGGTCAGCGTCATCCTCGGCAACGGCGGCATGTTCGCCACCGCCGGCGTGCTGGTCCTGGGCCGCCATCCGCGCTAGGGATACCGCACGAGGCAGTTGCCAGCGAAGCGTCTGATGTCTGTGGTGCTCCTGGTTCGTGTCCGGATGCTCCCATGGCGCGGTGACAGTGCATGGATGTGACGTTCTACCCACTCTTTCGGGTAGAGCGTCACATCCATGCGTATCCGTCGGCGCCTGCCGGCGGGATCTACGGGCGTTATGACCGGTTTGTCCGGAGCGGGACGGGGGCGGGTGCGGCGGGGCGGAGGCGGGTGCCCGGGGTGGTGCCGCTGAGGTTCCCTGGGCCAGTGGCGCGGCTGGGCGCGAACGGCAGGAAGCCGTGCGGGGCGGCACGTTCCTGACGCGGACGATCCTCTCGTCTTGACGCCGCCGGGCGAACCGGCTCGAATGGTTACCGAATGACTTTCTAGTATTCGTTACGGCGGCGAGGGGCGGAGCATGACGGAACGCAAGAGCCCGACGGCGGTTCTCCGCGAAGGCCCCCGGGCCCTGAGCGACGAGCAGGTACGCGAGATCGAGGATTCCGCGCTGGCGGGCGTGCTGAACGTCGACATCGACGACGTCATCGAGTACGTCCACAAGGACCTGAAGTCGCTGCCGGACTTCACGACGCTGTACCGCAGGTACCTCAAGCAGCGGTGGGACGTTTACGATCTCGACTTCGCCCAGGACAAGGTGGACTGGCAGGAGAAGATGACCGAGGAGGAGCGGCAGTCGTTCATCGCCGTCGCGTCCGGCTTCCACCACGGTGAGCGGCAGGTCGAGATCGAGCTGCCGGTGTTCATGATCGGCGCCAGCGAGGAGGAGAAGCTCCACATCGCCGCGCAGATCGAGGACGAGGCGCGGCACACGGTCTTCTTCGACCGGTTCTACCGTGAGGTCGTCGGGCTGCCGGGCGATGACATCATGAGCGTCCTCGACGCGTCGTTCCCGTGGGTGTCGGAGACGTTCGTCGCGCCGTTCGGGTTGCTGGCGTACCAGGCGGACGAGCTGCGGCTCCATCCGTACGACGAGCGGGCGCGGGTGCGCTACGGCACCAGCTACTTCCTGTGGATCGAGGGCGTGCTGGCGCTGTCGGTGATGAAGGTGACGCTGTCCTACGCCCGCTGGCGCGGGTTCCTGCCCGCCTACTACACCGGCTTCACCGCGACCTGCCGGGACGAGTCGCGGCATGTGCAGGGCGGCATGCGCTACCTGCAGGACGCGGTGCGCAAGGACCCCACGATGATCAACGAGATCCACGACACGCTGCGGACCATCCTGTCGGTGTCCGGCGTGGTCAGCCGGCGGGTCTACTACGAGCCGCTGGGCTGGACCGACGAGGAGGTGCGGGTGCTGTTCTTCCAGCAGCTCCGGCGCAAGCTGAACGACGTCGGCATCGGCCTCTCGCCCGACCTCGAGGAGCTGCTGCAGAAGGTGCAGCCGGTGCTGGCGGGCGGGTGAGCCATGCCGGAGTTCTTCACCAAGGAGTGGGCCGACGCGGTGCGTGACGCGCTCACGGCCGGTCCCTCCGAGCAGGCCCGGGCCGGCAAGCTGCAGGAGTACTGGGACTTCTTCGAGTGGATCAAGGGCATGTACCCGGCGTCCTGGGCGCTGGGGTGCCGCGACCTCGGTGCGTACCTGTTCGTGCAGTGGAGCGGCGGCGCGGTGACCGACTGCCGGATCATCGGGCCGGACGAGCCGCTCCAGGCGACCTACGTGCTCGGCATGGACTACCGGGACTGGAAGGCGCTGCACGATGGGTACGACGCGCAGCGCACGGTCATGTACCGCAAGATCGTGCTCGAGCAGGGCGAACTGCTCGAGTTCTTCAAGGCGATCTACTTCTTCGTGGAGTCCCTGGCCGTCATCGGCGCCGTGCCGGCCGCCTACCGGTGAGTCACGGAGCGCGGCCCAGCGGCGGGCCGAAGGCCCGTTCCACTTGCTCGCTGAGGGCTTCCGCCTGCCACGGCCCGGTGCCGACGATCCGGATGACCGGCTCCGGATTGCTGTACAGCGATACCTCGTAGCCCGAGGTGTGGATGATCCTCCCGCTGATCCAGCCGGAACGCTCCGAGGCCAGGTAGGCGACGATCGGGGCCACGTTGTCCGGGGACCACTCGTCCGCCCCTGGCCTGGCCCGGCGGCGCTCGCCCGGCACCGAGTCGGTCATCCGGGTGGCGGCGCCCGGCGAGATCGCGTTCACGGTGACCCCGTACCTGGCCAGTGCGTGCGCCGAGGAATAGGTCAGCCCCACGATGCCCATCTTGGCGGCCGCGTAGTTCGGCTGCCCGGGCGCTCCGTGCAGGCCGGAGACCGAGGTGAAGTTGATGATGCGGTTCTGCGCGGAGGAGTCCCGCAGCGACCGCCAGTGCGCCGACGCGAACTTCGTGGTGTTGAACGTCCCCTTCAGGTGCACGCGGATGACGTCGTCCCACTCCTGCTCGGTCATGTTGAAGACCATCCGGTCGCGCAGGATGCCGGCCACGTTGACCAGGATGTCGAGCCGGCCGAACTCCTCGATGGCGGTTGCGACCAGGTCCTCGGCCGCGGTGAAGTCGGAGATGTCCGCGCCGTTGGCGATGGCCTTCCCGCCGGCCTCGCCGATCTCGGCCACCACGTCGTGCGCGGGCCCGGCGTCCTGCCCGGAACCGTCGACCGCCGCGCCCAGGTCGTTGACCACCACCGACGCGCCCTCGCTGGCCAGCAGCGTGGCCACCGACCTGCCGATCCCCCGGCCCGCGCCGGTGACGATCGCGACCCGCCCGTTCAGCCGTGCCATGCCAGCTCACCAGACCCTTCCGTGCGGGAGCAGTAAGCAATTAATGGAATCATCTTCTGGAATTAGCCTCTAGGAGGGGGGTGGTGGTGTCAAGGGGCGGCCCTGCCGGAGGGACCCGGTTGGGTCCAGGGCCCGGAACCGCGACCGGCGCCGGCGCCGGCGCCGGATAAACTCCTAGAATCTCGTTCTGGAACGGGGACAGCGCGCTGGAGGGGCGGATCTCGGTGGAACCAGCACGGCAACCTCGCGGCAAGGCCGCGGCGAGCTCCTGGCAGTGGGCCCGGACGGCGGAGACGCAGCGGGCACTGCTCGATGCCGCCCGCGAGGTGTTCACCGACCAGGGCTTCGCCGACGCCAGCATCGCGGACGTGGTCGAGCGCGCCGGGTCCAGCGTGGGCAGCCTGTATCACCACTTCGGCGGCAAGAGCGAGCTTTTCATCGCGGTCTGGCAGGACCATCAGCAGGCCCAGGAGGCGGCCGCGAGCGAGGCGGTCGCGCGGGCGCGGCAGGCCGGCGTGACCGATCCGTTCGAGTTGTTCTCAGCCGGTGCGCGGGCCTTCCTCGAGGGCTGCTGGCAGCGCCGGGACCTGGCGGTGCTGTTTTACGCCGGGGACGGCCCGCCCGGCTTCGAGGTGATGAAGCGGCGGCGCGGCCGCGAGTGGATCGGCCAGAACGACGCGCTGCTCCGGCTGTCGGATACCTCCTTCGACCGGCTCTACGCCACCATCTTGACCTCGCTGATCGGCGAGGGCGGCCGGGAGGTGGCCGTGGCCAAGACTCGCCGGCAGGCGAGCAAGGTGATCGACGCCGTGATCGAGTACGCGCGGCGGATCATGACCGGAGGCCCCTGGGCGCCGCCGGCCAAGGCCGCCGACGACGCCGGAGCGCTGCCCCGCCCGGCCGCCAGGACCCGGCGGTCCGCGACCCGCTGAGCGGCCGCCGCCGGCACCAGGGCACGCACCACAGCTCGTTAGGGAGCAAAGATCTAAAAGACCTTGGGCCGAACGGGCCTTCGTTCCCGCCTCCCCGCGCCGTGCGTGCGGCGCCCGGCAGACCGCGGCCAGGGACTTGACAGCCGCCCGGTGGCGAGTTTTGATCAGATCTAGAATTAAATTCTAGGATTAACCACAGCCAGCCGAGGGCGGCCGGCCCGCCGTGCCGGCCGGCCGGCCGGATAGCCCGCACGGCCCGCACGGCACGGCCCGGGACAAGCACGCGCCAGGAGGCCCGCCATGGAACTTGACCTCGGCCCGGAGATCGCGCAGTTCCGCGCGGAACTGCGCGACTGGATCGCGGCCGAGGCGCCGGAAGCGCTGGCCGGCCTGATCGACTGGAACATGCCCATGACCGCGGGCGGCCGGCGCGGCGCCCGGCTGGCCGAGGCCGAGGCCCACCCGACCTACCTCGAATGGGCGGCCAAGCTGGCGGCCAGGCGGCTGATCTGCGCGCAGTGGCCGGAGGAATTCGGCGGCCAGGGCATGGACGCGGTCCGCATCGCCGTGCTCAACGAGGAGTTCTACCGGGCGGGCGTGCCCCGGGTGACCCGCGGCATGGGCGAGGCCCTGGTCGGCCCGTCCGTCATCGTGCACGGCACGCCCGAGCAGCGGGCGTACTTCCTGCCCCGGATCATTTCCGGGGAGGACGTGTACTGCCAGGGCTTCTCCGAGCCGGACCACGGCTCGGACCTGGCCGGCGTGCAGACGCGCGGCGTCGTCGAGGGGGACGAGGTCGTCATCACCGGCCAGAAGGTCTGGACCTCCGGCGCCGCCCGGGCGAACCGGATGTTCCTGCTGTGCCGGACCGACCCCGGCGCGGAGAAGCACGCCGGGCTCTCCTACGTGCTGATCGACTTCACCGGCCCCGGCGTTCAGTACCGGCCGATCAAGCAGATGTCGGGTGCGGCGGAGTTCTGCGAGGACTTCCTGGACGGCGTCCGGGCCCCGCTGTTCAACGTCATCGGCGGCCTCAACAATGGCTGGCGGGTGGCCATGACGACGCTCGGGCACGAGCGCGGCGGCCGGGCCACCGTGGCTCATCTCGCCTTCGAGCAGGAGTTCTGGGCGCTGGTCGAGACGGCGCGCAAGCGCGGGAAGACCGCCGACCCGCTGGTCCGGCAGCGGCTCGCCTGGGCCTACACGCAGGTCGAGCTGATGCGGTACAGCGGCCTGCGCACGCTGGCGCAGCTGGCGGCAGGCCGCCCGCCGGGCCCGGAGGCCTCGGTGGCCAAACTGTTCTGGAGCGAATACCACAAGCGGCTGGGCGAGATCGCGATGGGCATCGAGGGTGCGGACGGGCTGCTGCGGCCGGACGGCGACGGCTATCCGGTCAGCTCCTGGCAGAGCGTGTTCCTGGGCAGCCGGGCCGGCACGATCTACTCCGGGACCAGCGAGATCCAGCGGAACATCATCGGCGAGCGCGCCCTCGGCCTGCCCAAGGAGCCGCGGGTGTGATGATGAACCCTGCGTCCCGGGAACTCGTCACGCCGCAGCGGCTGCGTGCGTTCTTCGCGCCGGAGAGCATCGCCCTGGTCGGTGCTTCTGAGAACTCCGGGTGGGCCAGGTTCATCGTCGCGAGCTGCGCGGCGACCGGTTTCGCCGGCCCGCTGACGGCCGTTCATCCCCGGGCCAGGACCGCGTTCGGCCTGCCGGTCGTGCCGAGCCTGCACGACCTGCCGGAGCCGGCCGACCTGGCGTTCATCCTGGCGCCGGCCCAGGCGGTCGAGGGTGTGCTGGACGACATGGGCACGGCGGGCATCCCGAACGCGGTGGTCCTCGCCTCCGGCTACCGCGAGGTGGGCGAGAACGGCCGGGCGCGCGAGGACGCGCTGCTCGCCCGCGCGATAGCGAACGGCGTCACCGTGCTCGGCCCGAACTGCCTGGGCTTCGTCAACGCGCATACCCGGGCGGCACCCTACGCGCTGAGCCTGCTGCCGCCGCTGATCGCCGGACCGGTCGGCGTCGCGCTGCAGAGCGGCGCCCTGGCCAGTGTGGTGCTGGGCTTCGCCCGGGCGCACGCCATCGGGCTCAGCCTGCTCACCTCGATGGGCAACGAGTGCCTGATGAGAACGGTCGACGTGCTCGACTACCTGGTCGAGGACGAGGCGACCAGGGTGATCTGCCTGTTCCTCGAGGAGATCGGCGACCCGGCGAAGTTCGCCCGGGTGGCGGAGAAGGCGGACCGGGCCGGGAAGCCGATCGTCGCGCTGAAGGTCGGTGCCAGCCCGGCCGGCCAGCAGGCGGCCCTGGCGCACACCGGTTCGGTGGCCGGCGACGACGCGGTCGCCGGCGCGGCGCTGCGTCAGCTCAACATCATCCGGGTCGCCTCCCTCGAGGAGTTGCTGACCACCGGGGCGGCCCTCGGCTACAACCGCTGGCCGCGCGGGCGGCGGATGGGCGTGCTGACCGCCTCCGGTGGTTCCTGCGACATCATCGCCGACGCGGCCGGCGCACAGGGCCTGGCGATCCCGGATTTCGCGCCGCAGACGGCGGCGGCGATCGCCGCGCACCTGCCGCCGTTCGCCGCCGCGCACAACCCGCTGGACGTTACCGGCTTCGGCGCGCTGGCGAACCTGTCCGCCAGGACGGGTCCGCTGACCGCCCTCGAGCGCGCGCTCGACATCGCGGTGGACGACCCGAGCCTGGACTTCATCCTGCTCTCCGGGGTGAACCTGCCCGAGGCCAGGCCGCCCGATGAGGCCACGGCCAGCATGGTCGAAGGCCGCCTGGACTGGCTGGCCCAGCGCATGGCCTCCTCGCCCATCCCGGTCATCCCGGTCGGGCCTACCTGCGTGAACGTCAGCGACTACAGCCGGGACCTGCTCACCGCGCACGGCATCAACGTCCTCGGCGGGCTGACCCTGGGGATCACCGTGCTGGGCCACGCGCTGCGCTGGCTGGAGAACCGGGGACGGGTCCGGCCAGTCGGCTCAGCCCGGGCCCGCACTAGCCCTGCCTCCGCTGGCTCTGCCTCCGCTGGCTCTGCCTCCGCCGGCCCGCCCCGCGCCGTCGCGGCCTCCGCTGGCCCGCCCCGCGCCGTCGCGGCCTCCGCTGGCCCGCCCCGCGCCGTCGCGGCCTCCGGGCCCTGGTCTGAAGCCGAGGCGCGCCGCCTGCTGGCCGCCGGGGGGGTGCCGGTGGTGCCCGGCGAACTGGCCGACTCGGCCGAGGAGGCCGCCGCGATCGCCAGGAAGGTCGGGCTGCCGGTGGCGCTGAAAATCTGCTCGGCGCAGATCACGCACAAGTCCGATGTCGGCGGGGTCGTCCTCGGGCTGAGTTCGGCGGCGGAGGTGCGGGCCGGCTACGAGAAGGTCCGCGCTGCGGGCGAGGCCGTGCCGGGAGCCAGCATCGACGGCGTGCTCGTGACGCCGATGCGCTCGGGCGGGACGGAACTGCTGGCCGGCGTCACCGTCGACCCCACGTTCGGCCCGGTGCTGGCCGTGGGCCTGGGCGGGATCTGGGTCGAGGTCCTCAAGGACACCAGCCTGCGCCTGCTCCCCGTCGATGCCGCCGAGGTCAAGCGCATGCTCGGCGAGCTACGCGGCCGGCCGCTGCTGCAGGGGGCGCGCGGCACGCCGCCCGCCAACCTCGACGCGGTGGCCGAAGCGATCGCCGGGCTCGCCCGCACCGCCCTCTCGCTGAACGGCACGCTGCGCGTGCTGGAAGTGAACCCGCTGTGGGTGAACGGGGATCAGGTCGAGGCGCTCGACATCCTCGTGGTAACCGGCCCATCAGGAACGGAGCACGGAACATGATCCTGGGTGTCAGTGCGGAGCAGGAGGAGCTGCGTGCCTCGGTCAGGCGATTCCTAGCGGACCGGGCGCCGCTGAGGAGGGTCCGGGAGCTCATGGAGACCGAGGACGGGACGGACTGGGCCGTCTGGGAGCAGGCTGGCGCCCAGCTCGGCCTGCAGGGCCTGGCCATCCCTGCTGGCTACGGAGGGGCCGGCTTCACCTTCGCCGAGCAGGCGATCGTGCTCGAGGAGTTCGGCGCCGCGCTGTACGGCGGCCCGTACCTGGCCAGCGCCGTGCTGGCCGCCACGGCGCTGCTGGCCAGCCACGACGAGGGCGCCCGGCGTGAGCTGCTGCCACCGATCGCGTCCGGCGAAACGGTCGCCACACTGGCCTTCACCGAGGACGACGGATCCTGGGATCCGGGCACGATCCGGCTGTCAGCCGTCAAGGACGGCCAGGCCTGGAGGCTCGACGGGCACAAGAGCTTCGTGCTCGACGGCCGGACGGCCGGGCTGATCCTGGTCGCCGCGGCCACCGACGCCGGGCTGTCGCTGTTCGCGGTGGACGGCACCGCGGCCGGCCTGAGCCGGGCCGCGCTGCCCACGCTGGACCAGACCAGGAAGCTGGCCCGGCTGGAGTTCGGCGGGGTGACCGGCGCGCTGATCGGCTCGCCCGGCGATGCCGTCGCCGTGCTGGACCGGACCCTCGACGTGGCCGCGATCGCGCTGGCCGCCGAGCAGCTCGGCGGCGCGCAGCGTGCCCTGGACATGGCCGTGGCGTACGCGAAGGTCCGGTACCAGTTCGGGCGGCCCATCGGCAGCTTCCAGGCGATCAAGCACCGCTGCGCCGACCTGCTGCTCGAGGTCGAGTCGCTGCGGTCGGCGGTCGGCTACGCGGCCGCCGCGGTGGCGGAGGAGTCGCCGGAGATCCCGGTGCTGGCCTCGCTGGTGCAGGCGTACGCCGCCGAGACCTACTTCCACGTGGCCGCCGAGAACATCCAGATCCACGGCGGCATCGCCTTTACCTGGGAGCACGACGCCCACCTGTACTTCAAGCGGGCGAAGTCCAGCGAGCTCTTCCTCGGTGACGGCAACTACCACCGCGAGCGGCTAGCGGCCCGGATCGGGCTGTGAAACAGGCAATCCCCATGATCACGAAGACTTTTAGGTCATATAAAGCACAAAAGTCTTCGTGATCATGAAAATTCGAGTGCCCGTTCGAGTCAGGGGCGCCGTGGGTAGCGGGGGGCGTGCGGGCGGAATTCTCCGGTTACCTGCGCGTGCGCCAGCGCGGCCAGGAAGCCGGCCGGGCCGTCGAAGTCGGGCATCTCCAGGTAGGCCGCGCCCACGCCGGGCGCGTCATGCGCGTCCGAGCCCGCCGCGCCGGGCAGACCATACGCCGCGGCCAGTTCGGCCGCCCGGTCGTTCAGCGCCTGGTCCGCGATCTTGGCGTTGAAGACCTCGATGATGTCCACGGCGCCCTCCGCGCACAGGCCGGGGAGCACCCGGCCTGTGCTGGAGCGGCCCAGGTCGAACGGATGCGGCGCGTACACCAGGCCGCCCTGGGTCCTGATCCGGCCGACGACCTCGGGCAGCGGCAGCACGTAGGGGATCCGCTCGGTCAGGAACAGCCCGATCACGTCGCCGTCCGGAGTTCTGATCTCCTCGCCGACGATGACGCGTACACCCAGATCCCGTTCGGTCGCCGCGATGGCGGCCGAGGTCACGTTGTGGTCGGTGATGCACACCACGTCCAGGCCGGCCTGCCGGGCCCGCTCGGCGAGCTGCTCCAGCGTCAGCACGGCGTCCCCGGACGCGACCGTGTGCAGGTGGCAGTCGACCCGCACCCATCCGGCCGGCGCGCGTGGGGCCGCTCCGGCCGGCGCGCGTGGGGCCGCAGAGCTGGCAGGCATCAGGCGGGAGCCTAGTCCCGCGTCATCTCGGACAGCAGTTCCTGGGAGTAGGTGACCCGGCCGGTCAGCGTCTTCGGCTCGGCGCTGCACAGCATCAGGGCCGCCTCGGCCATGACCGCGGGTGGCTCGGCGTTCGGGTCGTCCTCGGTCGTCAGGTGGTGGAAGATCGTGCCGGGAGTCGGGACCACCTTGCTCGGCGACAGCGCGTTCACGGCGATGTTGTCGTCGTAAAGCTCGGCGGCCAGGCCGGTGGAGAACCGCTCGAGCGCGGCCTTGCACATCCCGTAGACGGTCCCGCCGCGCCGGGCCAGCGCCGTGGGCGGGAAGGCGGGGTGCCGCGCCGCGACCGAGGAGATGTTCAGGATCCAGCCCTGCCCCTTCTCCCGCATCCCCGGCACGACCAGCTGCGCCAGGTGGAACGGTCCCGCGACCTGGACGTCGAACATCAGCTGGTAACGGCGCGCGGTGAAGTCCGTGACCTGGCTGAAGTACGTCACGGCCGCGTTGCTGACCAGGATGTCCGGCGCGCCGAGCTGCTGGCTGACCTCGCTCACCAGTCGCTCCCTGTCCTCCGGCCTGGACAGGTCGGCGCGGATCGCCACCGCGGTCCCGCCGGCCGCACGGATCTGCGCCGCGGTCTCGCCGATCGTGCCCGGGAAGGGTGACATGCCCGCCTCGGTCGTCCGTCCGGCCACGGCCACGGCGGCGCCGGCCTCGCCGAACCGGCGGGCGATCTCTGCCCCGATGCCCCGGCTGGCGCCGGTCACGATGGCGACCTTGCCGTCCAGGATGCCCACGCTCACCACTCCCTCGGCGCGCTGCCGGGCCTGGTTGACACGCCAGCGCCCTGCCTGACAATCTATTTCTAGAACGTTGTTCTAGCAATAGGCGGTGCCGGAGGGTGTCATGGGGCTAGACCACAGCCTGGTGGGAGTGCCGAGCGAGCCGCAGGTGCGGTCCTGGGACAGCAAGGACGCCCTGCTCTATGCGGTCGGGGTCGGGGCCGGCCTGGGCGACCCGCTGCAGGAGCTGGAATTCACCACCGAGAACTGCCAGGGCATCGAGCAGAAGGTGCTGCCGACGTTCGCGGTGCTGCTCGCCCAGGCGCGGGCCGCCCGCAGCCTCGGGGACTTCGACCGGGCCATGCTCGTGCACGCCGAGCAGGCCTTCGACCTGCACCGTCCACTGCCCGTCGCAGGGACCGTCCGCACCGTATCGACCGTGACCGGTATCTACGACAAGGGGTCAGGGGCGCTGGTGGTCACCGAGAACGTGGCGGTGGACGCCGCCACCGGGGAGCCGCTGGTGACGTCGAGGACGAGCGTCTTCATCCGCGGCGAGGGCGGCTTCGGCGGCGAGCGCGGCACCGACCCGCTGTGGCAGCAGCCGGACCGGGAGCCGGACTACCGGGTCATCCAGCAGACCAGGCCGGAGCAGGCGCTGATCTACCGGCTGTCCGGGGACCGCAACCCCTTGCACGTCGACCCGAAGTTCGCCGCCCGAGGCGGTTTCAGCCAGCCGATCCTGCACGGCCTGTGCACCTACGGAGTCACCGGCCGCGCCCTGCTGCACGTGCTGTGCAACTCCGACCCGGCCAGGTTCCGTTCCATGTCCGGCCGGTTCAGCCGCCCGGTGCTGCCCGGCGAGCCGCTGACGGTGTCGGTCTGGCGGCAGGACGGCAGCGACACCGCGCTGTTCCAGACCACGAAACAGGACGGCACCGTGGTGATCGACCGGGGCCGGCTCCAGGTGCGCGAGCCCGCCGGTGAACGCTAAGGGCAGGGGTAGAACATCCGGCCATCCAGGCCGACGTCGAACTTCACCGCCGCGGTCAGCGGCGCAGGGCCGGCGGGAGCAGGGCCGCGGGGAGCAGGTCGCGGTGCGCCTCGAGCAGGTCGTCGCACATCGCGACGACCTGCGCGGTGGTGAGCGTGGCGGCGGTGTTCGGGTCGAGCAGCGCCGCCTGGTAGACGTGCTCGCGGGATCCCTCGAGCGCTGCCAGGACGGTCAGCTCCACCACGTTGAGGAACGTCCGGTTCAGCGCGGCGAGCTGGGGCGGCAGCGCGCCGACGGGCACCGGCTTGGCGCCCCCCGGCCCGACCAGGCAGGGCACCTCGACGCAGCACTCGTCCGGCAGGCTGGAGATCAGCCCGTCGTTGCGGATGTTCACGTGCAGCTCGCGCTCGGTGCCGGTCTCCAGCGCGTGGATGAACAGCGACGCCAGCTCGTTCGCCGGCTCCAGCTCCAGCGGGGCGTCCGCGGCCAGGTCACGCCGCAGCGCCGCCAGTTCGCGCAGGTTCTCCTCCGACCTGGCCAGGTAGTCGCCCACGAAGATGCGGAACTGCCCGACCTGGTCGTCGTGGCGCATGAACCAGGGCACGTACTCGGCGGAGTGCTCGCTGGATTCGGTCGGGAAGTACCCGAACCGGCGGAAGATCTCGACCCGGACCCGCCGGCGCAGCTCGGGCGAGGACTCGATGATCTCGGCCAGCCGGGGGTACAGCGACTCGCCGTCCTGCTCGAAGCGGAGCACGAAGGCCTGGTGGTTGAAGCCCGCGGTGAGGAACCGGACCCGCTCCGGGTCGGCGCCGACCAGCCCGGTCAGGAACGCCTGCGTGTCCCGGACCGAATGGCACAGTCCGAACACCCGGGTGAACTCGGTTCCCTCGTACACCGCCCAGGGCAGCATGGCCATCGGGTTGCTGTAGCTGAGCAGGTAGGCGTCCGGGCAGACCTCGTGCATGTCCCGGGCCAGGGCCAGGACCACGGGAATGGTCCGCAGGCCGCGGAAGATCCCGCCGATGCCCAGCGTGTCCCCGATCGTCTGGCGCACCCCGTAGCGGGCCGGGATGTCGAAGTCAGCCCGGGTGGCGTCGTACCCGCCGACCTGTACCTCGTTGATCACGTACCGGGCGCCCGCCAGCGCCGCGCGCCGGTCCCGGGTCGCGGTCACCGTCGCCCCGGCGCCGGTCTGCGCCGATATCCGGCTGACCAGTTGCTGCGCGTGCGCCAGCCGCTCCGCGCTGATGTCGTACAGCGCGAGGTGCAGGCCGCCGTGCAGCTCCGGGTAGCCGCACAGGTCGGTCACCACGTTGCGGGTGAACTCAACGCTCCCGGCACCGACGAACGTCACCTTGATCACAGCTCATTAGTGTTCCATCGCAGTCATTTTCACGCAAGATCTTGCAAACAGATCCGATCTCCCTGCACAATGCTGATCAATTCGTGATGACTTGAAGCATCTTCGAGCGGAGTGCGGGATGGCAGCGGAGTGCGCGAAGGCAAGGCATCGGCTGCGGGGAACCCGGGCAGGACTGCTCACCGTGCTCACGGCGGCGGCCGTCGTCCTGGCCGGCTGCGGCACGGACAGCACAGGGTCCAGCGGCGGCGGCTCGGAGGCGATCCAGATCTGGGAGGGCTACACCGGGGCCGAGGCGACGGCCTTCGCGCACCTGGTGGCCGAGTACCAGGCGCAGCACCCGGGCCAGAAGGTGAGCAGCCTGTACGTCAACAACGACGACACGCTGCAGAAGGTACTGACCGCGGTGCGCGGCGGCAGCCCGCCGGACATCGCCTATCTCTACGGCTCGTGGGCGCCGAACGTCGCGCAGATCCCGCAGGTCGCGAACCTCACGCAGGTGGTCACGCGGCCCGGCGTCAACTGGAACGACTTCTGGCTGGGCGAGCGCAGCGTGGCCACCGTCAACGGCAAGGTGATCGGCGTCCCGGCGCTGGTGGACAACCTGGCCGTGGTCTACAACAAGACGCTGTTCGCCAAGGCCGGCCTGGCGCCGCCGGGCCCGGACTGGACCTGGCCGCAGTTCCAGGCGGACGCCATGAAGCTCACCAACCCGGCGATCAAGCAGTACGGCACCGCCTACGTCACCCCCGGCAGCGAGGACACGGTGTGGCACTGGGAGGCGCTGCTGTGGGAGGCCGGCGGGCAGCTGCTTTCCGCGGACGGCAAGCAGGCGGCGTTCGACTCGCCCGCCGGGCTGACCTCGCTGGACACGCTGCGGGCCATGGCCGTCACCGACAAGTCGATGTACCTGGACCCGACCGACTCCGCCTACGCCAACCTGTTCAACTCGGGCAAGATCGGGATGCTGGTCACCGGGCCGTGGGACCTGTCCGCATTCCCGAACGTGCATTACGGGGTGCAGGTTATGCCGTCCTACCCGGGGACCGGCGGCGGCCACCAGACCATCTCCGGGCCGGACAACTGGGTCGTCTTCAACAACGGGGCGGCGCGGGTGGCCGCGGCGGAGCAGTTCATCCTCTGGCTCACCGCGCCGGCGCAGGTCACGTACTTCTCGCTGCACACCGGCGACCTGCCGACCCGACAGTCGGTGGGCGACGCGGCCGGGCTGAGCCAGCAGATGAACGCCGAGCTGCCCGGGGTCGCCACCTTCATCGCCAACCTGGCCAACGTCCGGCAGGCCCGGCCGCAGATCCCGCAGTACCCGAAGATCTCGCAGGTCCTCGGCACCATGATCGTGTCGGTACTGCTCGGCAAGAGCCAGCCGCAGGCGGCGCTGACCGCCGCGGCTCAGCAGGTCAACCAGGCCCTGGCGGCGGGCTGACGTGACGGTCTCGCACATCAGCGCGCGCCGGGGCCGCCCCGGCGACGTGCGGCGGAAGGTGGCGGACTCCGAGCAGTTCACCGGATGGGCGTTCGTCACGCCCGCCGTCGTGATCATCGGCCTGTTCGGCGCGGCGCCGATCGTGTGGTCGGCGCTGATGTCCTTCCAGCGGTCCAACCTGCTCTCGCCGAGCACGCCGTTCATCGGCCTGGCGAACTACCGGCAGATGGTGCACGACCCGGTCGTGGTGCAGGCCATCCAGCACACCCTGATCTACACCGCGCTGTTCGTGCCCGGCACGATGATCGTGGGCCTGTTCCTCGCCGTGGCGATGAACCGGAAGATCCGCTTCATCTCGGTCTACCGGACCGCCGCCTACGCGACGATGGCGGTCTCCACGATCAGCGAGGCGATCGTCTTCATCTGGCTGTTCGACCCGTCCTACGGAGTGGTCAACTACTTCCTCAGCCGGATCGGCGTGCCGCCGCAGCAGTTCCTCAACTCGCCGTCCCAGGCGCTCTACGTGATCGTGCTCATGACCATCTGGGGCTGGACCGGCTTCGCGGTGGTGATCTACCTCGCCGCCCTGCAGGGGGTCCCGCAGACGCTGCTCGAGGCCGCCGCGATCGACGGGGCCGGCCCCTGGCGGACGTTCCGCCGCATCACGCTCCCGCTGCTCAGCCCGGCCTCGCTGTTCCTGGCCGTCTGGCTCACGATCAACGCGCTCCAGCTGTTCGACGAGGTGTACCTCAGCACCCAGGGCGGTCCGCTCAACGCGACCACCGTCCTCGTCTACTACCTCTACAACCAGGCCTTCCAGCAGTTCAACTTCGGCTACGCGTCGGCCATCGCCTACTTCCTGTTCCTGGTCATCATCGTGATCACCGTCATCCAGTTCCGGGTGGCCAGACGGTTCACGTACTACCGCTCATGACGGCGACCTCAGCGCCCGCCCGCAGCAAGGTCGCGGCCCGCGGCAGCGTCCCGGCCGCCCGGCGACGGCGGCGGCTGCCGTTCAGCCCGTGGCATCTGGTGCTCGTCCCGGCCACGCTGGTGCTGCTGTTCCCGTTCGCGTGGCTGCTCATCACCTCGGTGGAGACCCCGGCCGAGGCGCTGCACTTCCCGCCGGTGCTCACCCCGCACGTGCTCAGGTTCGCCAACTATCCGGACGCCCTGGCCAGCGCGCCGTTCGGCCGGTTCTTCACCAACAGCGCGATCGTCGCCGTGGCGACCGTGCTGAGCAACCTGGTGCTGTGCTCGCTGGCCGGGTACGCCTTCGCCCGCTTCCGCTTCCTCGGCCGGACCGCCCTGTTCGCGGTGATCATGGCCACGCTCATGGTGCCGTTCCAGGTCACGATGATCCCGCAGTTCATCATCACGAAGTGGCTGGGCGTGCACGTCCTGGCCGCCGTGGGGATCGACCACATCGGCGCGCTGATCCTGCCGAACGCGGCCACCGCGTTCGGCATCTTCTTCCTGCGCCAGTTCTTCCGGACCCTGCCGCTGGAGTACGAGGAGTCCGCCCGGGTCGACGGGGCCAGCAGGCTGACGGTGCTGATCCGGATCGTGCTGCCGCTGGCGACGCCGGCCCTGGCCACGCTGGCGGCGCTGACGTTCCTGGACTCCTGGAACAACTTCCTGTGGCCGCTGATCGCCATCACGTCCACGAACCAGATGACGCTGCCGCTCGGCCTGGCCACGTTCCAGGGCGCGCACTCGACCGAATGGACCCTGCTGATGGCCGGCAACGTGATGAGCCTCGTCCCCATGCTGGCGATCTTCTTCCTGGCCCAGCGCTATTTCATCCGGTCGGTGGCCGCGACCGGGCTCGCCGGGACCTGACCCCATAGACCCGACGCCATGACCACAGGAGAGGAATCAGCGATGCAGGAAGAGCTGGCCGCGGGTGACCGCACCGAACGGGAGATGGCCTCGCAGCCGGCCTGCTGGCGTCACGCGGGCCAGCTGGCCGCGGACGTGGCGGGATCCCTCCCGGCTCCGGGGGAACGGGTCGCGGTCGCCGGCTGCGGCACCTCCTGGTTCATGGCGCAGTCCTACGCGGCGGCCAGGGAAGAGGCCGGGCACGGAGAGACCGACGCGTTCGCCGCCTCCGAGATGCCGCGGGAGCGGCGTTACGACCGGGTGCTGGTGCTTTCCCGGTCCGGGACCACCACCGAGATCCTGCAGTTGCTGGCCCGGCTGCGCGGCACCGTGCCCACGGTCGCGATCACCGCGGCCGCGTGGGCCCCGGTGGCGCAGGCCGCGGACGACGTCATCGACCTGGGTTTCGCGGACGAGGAATCCGTGGTGCAAACCCGGTTCGCCACCACCGAACTGGCCCTGCTCCGTGCGCACCTGGGGCACGATCCCGGGCCGGCGGCCGACGCCGCGGAGCGGGTGCTGGCCACCCCCCTCCCGCCCGGGATGCTGACCGCTCGCCAGTTCACCTTTCTCGGCACCGGCTGGACCTACGGCCTGGCCAACGAGGCCGCGCTGAAGCTGCGCGAGGCAGCCGGCATGTGGACGGAGGCCTACCCCGCCATGGAGTTCCGGCACGGCCCGGTCGCCGTGACCGGCGAGCATAGCGTCGTATGGCTGTTCGGGACCCCGCCGGACGGGCTGAGCGACGAGATCGGCGCGGCCGGCGGCACCGCCTGGTTCGGCGACGAGGACCCGATGGCCGAACTGGTCCGGGTGCAGATGCTCGCCGTCGCGGTGGCGCGGGCCCGCGGGCTGGACCCGGACCGGCCGCGCAACCTGGCCCGCTCGGTCATCCTCGAGCCCAGCTGAGTCCGCTGATGCCGCTGGCCGCCATGGGTGAGATCATCGGGCCGGCCCGGGCCGCTGGGCGCGGCGTAGGCGCGTTCAACGTCATCGGCATCGAGCACGCCGAGGCGATCGTCGCCGGGGCCGAGGCCGCCGCGGCTCCGGTGGTGCTCCAGATCAGCGAGAACTGTGCCGCCTACCACGGCGTCCTCGAGCCCATCGCCCGCGCCTGCCTGGCGGTCGCGTGCTCGGCCGCGGTGCCCGTCGCGGTGCACCTGGATCACGCGTCCGATGCGGCACTGGTCCGGGCGGCAGTCCGGCTCGGCCTCGGGTCCGTCATGTACGACGCGTCCGGGCTGCCGTACCTGGCGAACGTCCGGGCCACCGCCGACGTGACCCGGTGGTGTCACGAACGGGACGCCTGGGTCGAGGCGGAACTCGGGGAAATCGGCGGCAAGAACGGCGTGCACTCGCCGCTGGCCCGCACCGATCCGGACGAGGCCGCCGGTTTCGTCGCGGCCACGGGGGTGGACGCGCTGGCGGTCGCGGTCGGCAGCTCACACGCCATGCTGACCCGCGACGCGGTGCTGGACCTCGGCCTCATCGCCAGGATCCGCTGTGCC
>Ga0208565_1000669_pt1 | contig 23615 bp, 34 predicted proteins | sample Sb_taG_7_FD_187706 | JGI IMG/M metagenome (GOLD analysis project Ga0208565, IMG submission 187706) | Peat soil microbial communities from Weissenstadt, Germany - Sb_50d_2_FS metaG (SPAdes) (version 2) | ecosystem: Environmental > Terrestrial > Soil > Wetlands > Peat | place: Germany...
AGCGATGCTGGGCAGGTCGCTGTGCCCATCGTCGCACATGCCCCATGGTGCCTCGGTAGGGGGCAGTGCAAACGCTCTGGATTCTCGCCGAAGTCCGACGCCTGCAGGGCCCGCCAACCCCCCCCCGCCGCGCGGGGGTTTCGTCCCGTTTCCGCGGGGTCCCCTTGCCTTCTCGGACGAATTTGGTGGGCGCTGCGGGACTCGAACCCACGACCTCAGCCGTGTGAATCCGTCCTGGGTGGTTTCGGTCACCTGGGGATACCAAGCAAAACCCAGTTCAGAGGGCATTTGAGCTTACCGCTACTACCCGCTGATATGCCCTGTTTTCCGTTCGTTCGCGCACGTAGCGCGCACGAAAATGGCGTCTTGGTATCATGACACCATGACTCGGAACCTCACGGTGCGGCTCCCGGATGAATTGGCGGCAGACGTTGAGGCACTGGCAAGAGTCGAGGGCGCCAGTCTGAACGAAACGGTCAAGCGGGCTTTGATCGAGGCCGTGGAGCGGAGGCGCAAGAACCCGAGGTTCAAGGCTCGCTTGGCAAAGATCATCGAGGAGGACCAAAAGCTGCTCGAACGCCTCGGCAAGTGAATCTTCAGGGTCGTCCGACCGGCACTGACACGGTGATAGACAATCCGCTATAGGCTGTTGTGTATGGAGTCGTCCCCCCGCTCCCCTGGTTCGCTGCTTCGAGAGGCGCGTACTCGTGCCCGCCTGTCGCAGACCGACGTCGCTCGGCGGGCTCATGTTGCCCAGAGCGTCGTCAGTGCGTACGAGTCCGGACGTCGAGAGCCGTCGTTCGGCACACTTGAGCGACTGATCTCCGCCACCGGCCATCGGTTGGACGTTCGGCTCGAGCCAAGCCCAGACGCTCGTCCGGGCCTGCCCGACACCCCGCTAGGCCGCCGCCTCAGGCAACGCCGTAAGCAAGTGCTCGCGACAGCCGAGAAGTTCGGTGCGTCCAACGTACGGGTGTTCGGAAGCGTTGCCCGCGGAGAGGACACCCCCGAAAGCGACGTCGACATCCTGGTGGACCTCTCGCCCCGATCGAGCCTCATCACGTTGGGCCGATTGGAGCGCGAACTCAACGAGGTCCTGGGTGTGCCCGTTGATGTCGTACCGGCGGACGGTCTGCGTCCGGCGGTTCGTGCCGAGGCGGATCAAGAAGCAGTTCCATTGTGAGTCGTCGCGACCGAGAGTGGCTGGCCGACATCCTCGACGCCATCCAAGCCATTCGCACTTACCAGGAGCGAGGCGATCTCAGCGACGGACTGATCTTCGATGCTGTTCGTCTTCGGTTGATCGAGATCGGGGAAGCCGTAAAGCGCCTCAGTCCAGACCAGTTGGCATCTGAACCTGACCTTCCGTGGGAGGAGGTCGCCGGCATGCGAGACAGGCTCGCCCATCGCTACTTCGACACTTCGCACGCCATCGTCCAGGCCACCATTGACAACGATCTGCCTGAACTCGATCTCGCCGTACGGCGCTTGCTATCGAAGGGTGAAATCTGAAGCTGCGAGGACAGCCGATCTGTGTTCCGTCAGCGAGCTCACTCGCTCGCTTGAACAGCTCGGCGTTGTTGATTGAACTTGATTGCGTTCACAACGAGGCGTACCACCAGGCCCAAGAACAACAGGTCCAGCCACATCTGCAATGTCACCACCAGGCGGGCGGCCTCAGTCTTTGCAGTGATGTCACCGAAGCCGACGGTCGTGAAGATGGTGGTGGAGAAGTACATGGCATCGGTCCGGCTGAGGGACCCGCCGAAGGTTGCCGGATTGGCGCGAGCCATGAGGAAGTAGGTGGTGGCGAAGAGTAGGACGTAGACCGGAACGCTGAGAGCGAGCGCTTCGACGGCACGGCTGATGGGGTGGTCGGACCCAACGATTCTCTTGACCTGCCAAGCGATGATCGCTACGAGCGCAAGGACCCCCAAGGCCACTTCCGCCACAGCGCCAGCCTTTGCGCCGCGGTCCAAGGGGAGCACGAAGTAGAGAGCTACGACCAGGGCGACCGTGGCACTGGTGCGCACGATGGCGGCGCCGGCAAGCCGTCTTCGATCTCGCAGACTCAGGTCGCTATATGACGGATGCTGTGCCGGCGCCTCTGTGGTGGACATGGTGCTTCCTTTTCTCCGTGAACCGCAGCGTCAAGCGGTCTTGGCGGAGTGCTTTTGGAGCCGGTCAGCCACGAACATGACGAGCACGCCGATACCGACGCCAATCATGGTGAAGAGAACCCGCCGCCCCTCAGCGGCGTAGTCGGTCGGCTGAGGCAGGTCCGCCGCGATCAGCGCGGCGCAGGCAATCGCCCCCGCGTAATAGGCGTAGTTCACACCCTTGATGGCAATTCCGAGCCCAGCCAGGAGGATGATGATGACCTCCAGCGCGTGCTTGCTCCCGACCAGGATCAGGATCGGTATGGCGGCCGCAGCGCCCATGGCCGCACCCACCAGACGCTGCTCGCCGAAGAGCTTGGATTGTTCGAGGCTCGGCTTCATCGCGACGATGGTGGCGATTGGCATCCAGTCGGCGCTGGGCAGGTTTCCCCCGAAGGCGATGGCGGCGGAGGCAGCCAGGGCCAGGGACCGGATCAACGCGAAGAGGACGATCGGCCGGGTCAGAGGCACCGGGGATTGGTTGCCCGGCAGGTCCATGACCGGTGCGGGCCGCCATCTGCCCCTGCTCGCCACCCACACGACAAACATCAGGGCGATCCACGCTGCGGCCCCGACCAGCCAGGCCAGTGCCTGATCCCAGGCGCTGATCTTGAGGTGGTGTGTGTCATGCGTGGCCAGTGAGAGCACGACGAGGAACCAGACGTTGAGCAGCAACCCCGCCGCGAATCGGTGGACCCCGAGCTTGACGGCCAAGCCGCATGCCAGCGTCACTGCGAAAACCGCGAGGACCACGAAGCCCCAGGCTTCATCTCCCACGTAGAAGCCGAAGGCTGTCACCAGCGCACCGAGCAGGGCGAAGAGAGACATTCCCTCCATCCGCTTCCCAATGGTGCCGCCTGGGTCACTCTGTGCCACCAAGAGGACGGCGAAGACGACGGGGACGAAGTACTTCTGGTTGTTCGTCTGGACGATGAGGAACCACAGCAGGAACAGGAGGGCCGCGACGGCTGCGCCACTCTTGACGTTCAGCTTCTGGCCGTCGGCCGCGAACACCTTCTCTATCTGGCTCTTAGTCCAAATCCGAGCCATCAGACGTGTTCGAGGGCGCCGGGACGAGTCGCCATTTGGTCCTCGGCATGGGCGACGATCGGGAAGCTGCCCTGCCCCACCTCGAGCGGCGTGCGGTGAAACCCGCGGAACGTGATCTGGCCGCCGGCGCCGTCGGCCGCGCTCAATCCCTTCCTTGTGAGCGAGAAGGCCTTCGTGAGCTGGCTCACCGACCGCGACCTCTGGTTCTGCGATCGGCGAGGGCGAGGTCACGGATCTCGTCTACCCACCTGTGTCGAGCCGGGTCGGTTGTGCTCAGGACCTTCACCCTTCTGTTCCCTGGTCTGGATTGACGGACACCAGCTCGACTCCAAGGTCCTGGGCTCGCTCGATGAGCCCGACGAGGTGCGCCTGATCTGTCACGTTGCCAGTCAGTACCGTCGTGCCCGCGATCCGCTCCAATTGCATGCCGTCAAACAACACTCCGAACGAATCGCCCAGCTCGCCGCGAAGAACAAGCCGATAGCTTCGGGGTCGCACCCAGTTGTCGTCCACTTCGACCCAGCCTTACATTCCGTCAGGCGACCCGTCATCACCTTGGGGATGGATTCACCTAGGGGATGTTGGCTCGCCAGGTGAGACCCGGCACCCGGACCAGGTTGGGCGCCAGCCAACGCCTCGGACCATGGAAGACAGGCGAAGCCGTCAACCTGCGGCGTCGGCCAGCTTCGCCTTCATGCTCGTTAGAGGAGGTCCAGTTCGCGGCTGCGCTCAAGCGCGTCGGCTCGCGAGTGCACGTCCAGCTTGCGATAGATCGACCGAACGTGACTATGGACCGTGTAGTGCGACACATAAAGTTCACGACCGATATCTCGCTCCGACAGATCGCCGCACAGGAGCTTGAGCACTCTGAGCTCCCGCGGAGTCAGCTCGGTATCCTCGGATAGGGCGGGGCGGATCTGCGCAGGCCGCTCGAGGGAAGAGAGTGTCTCGGCCAGGATCCCCGGATCAGGGCATCGGTCGAGGACCGATCTTGCTTCGGCTATCGCGGCCGTGGCCGCCTTGTGCTCGCCCAGGACCCCAAGCACCCGCGCCTGGCCGAGCAGCGCATGGGCCACCTGGATGGGCTGGCCAAAGGTGCGCGCCAGTGTGACACCGTGTTCGATCAGCGACAGCCCCTCCTCGGGCCTCCCACGTGCCGCCAGCGATGCCCCGACCGCCAGCGGAACCGTGCCGACGGCCTCCTCCGTGCCGTGATCCCGTCCGAATTGAGCTGCCGTCTCGGCCAGGATGCGCTGCTCGTCAGCACAGCCGCGCTCACCGGCGATCAGCGATCGATAGGCCGGCGACGACGTGCCAGCAAGCCACTGGGCGCTCGCGGGAGCCGTCGCCGCCGCTTCCGCGAACCACGCGTCGGCCTCGTCACGCTCGCCCCCGAAGTACAGGCCCATGCCAACCGCCCAGCACGCAAGCGGCCGCCAGGGCGACCCTGGGCCCTCGAGCTCGGCCGCCCGTCGGGCATGTTCCAGCTGGGCACCGACGTCTCCCCAAGGGAAGGCGCCCCGTAGCATCGTCAGGCTCGCCTCTGCGGAGCTGAAGCCGTCGCGCAGCGGTCCCGCGCCCAGTTCGCCCAGCCGTTCGATCGCCGCGATGGCCTGCGCCGCCTCCTCCTGTCTTGCTGACAGTGAGAGCACCCACGTCTGTATCAAGAGGAGATGCACCCCGCTCGTCAGTACTTCGTCGGGGAGTTGTCGCAACCAGGCCAGGACGGTGTCGTACCGCCAGGTGTTGGCGCACCTGATCCAGGAGGTTTCGATCAGCTCGACTGCTTCGGCGTAAGCCTCGGCCGCCACGGCGTGCTGGATAGCCTCGTCGGTCGTCCCGTGGTCACGATGCCAGGAGTAGGCGCGGCGGTGCAACGTCGGCACCAAGCCCGGCTCGCGCCGCTCGAGCTCCACCCGGAGCAGCTGCGCAAAAACGGGGTGGAAGCGGTACCACCCGGCCTCGTCGTCGAGCGGGACAAGGAAGAGGTTGGTCCGTGACAGCGCATGGAGCATCTCAGCGGAGCCCTCTTGGTCCATCACGGCATCACACAGAGGGCCGGTCATCCGTTCGAGGATCGAAGCATGAAGCATCAGCGCCTGCGCCCGCGGGGCATCGGCCTCGAGTACCTCCGCCACCAGGAAATCCACAATGTGACGGTTCGACCCGCCAAATGTGCGCACGAAAGCGTGGCGGTCGGCGGCGGCTTGCAGCGAGAGCGCCGCCAGATAGAGCCCTGCCGGCCATCCCTCCGTCTTCTTCACCAAACTGTCCACGTCTTCGGCTGTGAGATCGAGCCCGAGGCGGCCGTTCAGGAATGCGTCCGCTTCCTCGTAGGTAAATCGCAGGTCGGCGGCCCGTAGCTCGAGGAGCTCGCCGTGGGCGCGCAGGCTGGCGACCGGCAGGTTTGGTTCCGTCCTGGTGGCGATCACGACATGGAATCCAAGTGGCGCACGCTCGATGAACCACCGCACGCTGGAGCGTGCGGGTTCGCTCGAAACCCGGTGGAAGTCGTCCAGGATGAGGGTGATCTCACCTTGGCCGTCGAGCTCGTTGACCAGACGAGGTAATACCCGATCAATCACCGGTGCGACGACCGATTGCGCTGGCGCCAACTTGGCGACGTCGGAGTCCGCGCGGCGTAGCGCTTCGATGGCATGTGACCACAGGACCACAGGGTCGTTGTCGCCCTCGTCCAGCGTCAGCCACGCGACGGGTCCCCGGACTGCCTCGGACTCGTACCAGGCCGAGAGAAGGCTGGTCTTCCCATAGCCCGCCGGGCAGGCGATGAGCGTGAGCCTGGGGCCCGATCCGCTTCGAAGGCGTTCCAGAAGGCGCTGGCGGGGAATCGACTGTTCGCGCACCGGTGGCGGCCGGAGCTTCGTGGCCACCAGAGTCGGCTGATCGACACCGTCTTGCCCCCCACCGTCCGCGGCGAACTCTTGCAGCTCAGAGGTGTCGTCGCGGACCTCCGGCAGGACCTCACGGAGTGCCCCACGTGACCCCCGCGCACTAACGGGGCGCTCGCTGACCGTGGGCATAATGCCTAGCCTGCCAGTTCAGCTTTCCCGGGACCATGGACGAAAGTCCCTACTCAAGGCGGCGCACTCCGTTGCCCGCGCTCGGACTGGCCTCCAGGGCGGCGTGAGAACCCACTGAAGTCGCCGACCAGGCACGTTAACCCGCAAGTTGCGGCCGCCCGATGGGCGATGGAAATGACCCATCGAATACGGCGGCGCTGTCCGCGGCGGGGCCGCGTGCTCCGTTCTGTGGCCGCATTTTCGACCAACTGCGAAAACGGGCATCTTTTCCCCTAGGTGAATCCGGCTGGCAGGTGATGACACTTCGCCTATATGAGTGTGAACCTGGGGAGTGACGGACCAACCGTCACATTCTCCACGTTGATAGCCAAATCCCAAGTTACGACCAAAGGAGCTTTCCCATGCCCGACGACACCCCCGTCTTGGACACCATCGCCGAAATGACCGCAGCATCGATCGCTCACTGCGGACTTGCTGACGACGAGTTCATCCTGGTGCGGCTCGCCGCCCTGGCGGCCGTCGATGCCCGCCCGGTGTCGTACCTGGCACACATCGGCGCGTCGGTCGACGCCGGAGTCACGCTCGAACAGGTGCAAGACGTCCTGGTGGCCGTCGCTCCGATCGTCGGGACGGCCCGGGTCGTGGCGGCCGCAGAGCACATCGCTGAGGCACTGGGCTTCGCCATCGCCGTGGCTGAAGCGGAAGCTGGCGACTGACGGTTCACCGCTTCAGCAGAATCCTCCCAAATCAACCGAAGTGAAGGAGATACATGATCATGGCAAAGCCAGACAGTGTTTTTGTCTACGTCGGTACCTATCCGAGCGAAGCGGCGGCGCAAGCCGACTACGACATCGTCAAGGACCTGCACGCCGAGAAGGCAATCGGCACCTACGACGCCTCGGTGGTCACCAAGGATCCGGACGGCAAGGTCCACGTCAACAAGGACGAGACGTCGACCCGCCACGGGGCCTGGGGCGGAGCAGCGGTCGGTGCCGTCGTCGGCATCCTGTTCCCGCCCTCGCTCATCGCCGGCGCGGCCGTCGGGGCGGCGGTCGGCGGCGTGGGCGGTCACCTGTGGAAGGGCATGTCGCGATCGGACGTGAAGGAGTTCGGGGACATCATCGATGCCGGTCAGGCTGCCCTGGTCATCGTCGGCGAGAGCACCATCGAAGACGCCATCAACAAAGCCGGACTGAAGGCTGAGAAGCACGCGGCAAAGGCACTCGACGTCAGCCCCAAGGACATCGACAAGGCGGTTCAAGAGACGGCGAACGAGCTCAGCTGACCTCTGCGCTCGTGCAATTCCGATACGCACAGAACAACTAACTCAGAAAACGGGGGTTCGCATGACTTCTACAGAGACGCAAGTCGTTGAAGAGATGTTCGTCCAAGTGGCCAGCGGCTCGACGAGTGCAGACGGGGTGCTCACGTTGTCGGGTGTGTCGCCCGCCACACTGTACTTCTCGGACCGCCCCGAACGAGTCGTCGGTCACATGACCAACGAGCAGTTCGTCGAAGGTTGGTCCCTGGGCGACAACAACTTCGCCGCCGACCCCCCGAATGCCGTTCTGTCCTATATCGACGCCGGGGAAAACCGACCGGAGGATTGCGTTGTCGTGCTGAGTGATCCGAAGGCTGACGCTGATTCGATGCGATACTCGTATCGGCTCCTCGAGGGCTCCGTGCCCCAGTCATCGGGTGCGTGCACTCTGTTCATCGACCCGTTGGGACGTCCGCTCTCGCCGGTCTCCGTGGCGGGGATACGTCGTCGGCAGCGAAGGCGTGGCTGAACTGGTTGGGGTTCCGAGCATCGACCGTGGAGAAAGCCATCGTCGTATTCAGCACCGCAGTGTGCGGCGATGAAGGTGCAGTGCAGTGATCTCAAGGGAGGATTCAAATGTCCAGTATGAGTGCCACCGACACGGCCGCCAGTGTCAAAGAGATCGGGCAGCGGTGGTGGCTGCTCGCCGCCTTCGGAGTCATCACGGTCGGCTTCGGTATCGTCCTGACGTTCAAACCCGGCAAGTCAGTGCACGCTATCGCCATCATCATCGGTATCTGGCTTCTGATCCTCGGCGTCGTTCAGCTCATTCGGGCGATCGGTGCGTCGGGCGAGCGAACGGGGTTCGTGATCATGGGACTCCTCGCGATTGTCATCGCGCTCATCTTGTTGCACCACACGACGACGACAGTCGCTGTCCTCGGGTTCATCGTGGGAATCTTCTGGACCATTGGGGGCGTGACGGAGCTATTTCACGGCTTCAGCGCGGACGATGGCGCCGTCAGTTGGCCGACCGTCATTCTGGGGCTGATTGCAACGATCGTCGGGATCCTCTGTCTGGTCTACCCGTCCCTGTCACTGTCGATCATCTGTGTGATCGTCGGACTCGGAATGATCGTCTACGGCATCGTCGAAATAGCGGCAAGCCTCCAACTCCGCAAGGCTAAGGAGATCTGAGCGCCATCCCAGGTCCGGGAGCGGTCCAGCCCAATGGCAACCGGCTCTCAGGCCATCGGAGATGCTCGAGAGCCCGTGGCTTCGTCCGGTGACGAGTTGGCCCTTCCGACATCTCTTCGCCCCGTTCGCGACGCCCTGGAGGAATACGGATGATCGTGCTCATTTGGGTACTGCTGTTGATCTCCACAGTGATCGTAGGGGTTCATGCTGCCATCCTCGCTGTCTCACCTGAACCACGGCCTGACCAAGACCTCGACCCTCGTCGACCCTCGAGTGGCAGCGAGATAGCAACCGAAGTGCTGATCGAGTGGGAAAAGCAGGACGGGAATCGGTGACATACGACCGAGTTGTCTCCGATGTCGTCCAAGTAGTCGAGGCCACTGGCGCTGCGATAATGATCGTCGGCGCGTCCTGGGCTCTGGTCGACTACGCGGTTTCGATGGTCCGACGGACCGGTCGATCTGATGCCTATCGTGAGCTTCGCCAACGCATGGGTCAAGCGATTCTGCTGGGTCTCGAGATCCTCATCATCGGTGACATCGTTCGTACGATCATTGTCGATCCCACCATCGACAGTGTGACCGTTCTCGGATTGGTCGTCCTCATCCGAATCGTGCTCAGTTTCTCATTGGAGGTGGAGATCGACGGGGCATGGCCTTGGAACGTTCGGCGTCTTGAACTGACGAGAGGCACGGACGATCCGCCAGGCTCATCGGGGCAAAGGAATGACTGACACCAAAGCGAGCAAGGGCGGGATCGCAATCGTCGCCTTGGCGTCGGCGCAGTTCCTCATGGTGCTGGACCAGTCGGTCATGAACGTGTCGATCAGTTCGCTGGTGCACGACTTCCACACGACGGTCACGACGATCCAGGCCGTCATCACTCTCTACTGCCTGGTCATGGCCATGCTCATCCTGACCGGGGCAAAGATCGGCGACATGATCGGTCGCCGCCGCGCGTTCGTCATCGGTCTGATCATCTACGCCTGCGGTTCGTTTTTGACCGCGGTATCGCAGTCCGTGGCCACGCTTGCTCTGGGATGGTCGGTGCTCGAGGGCATCGGTGCGTCGCTCGTCTTCCCTGCGCTTGCGGCGTTGATCGCAGGCAACTTCGAGGGAACCCGGCGCAAGGCCGCCTACGCGGTCATCGGTGGTGTCGCCGGGGCTGGTATCGCGGTCGGTCCCATCGTGGGCGGGTGGGCGACGACCGTCCTGACCTGGCGAGTCGTGTTCATCGGCGAGGTCTTCATCGCAGCCTTTATCTTGATCATGACCCGCAAGGTGGCGGACGCCCCCCGCCCGGATCCCCCCCCGAAGCTCGACGTCGTCGGCTCGGTGCTGTCAGCCGCCGGTCTGGGGGTCTTCGTCTACGGAGTTCTGGAGTCGAGCACCTGGGGATGGCTCAAGCCCAAGAACTCGCCGATCACCATCTTCGGCTTCTCGCTCACCATCTTCGTCATCGCCGCCGGATGTGTTCTGCTCTGGGGGTTCGTCGCATGGCAGCGCCACCGCGAGGCGACAAAGCGCGATCCGCTCGTCCACCTCTCGTTGGCGAAGATCCCACCTGTCCGATCCGGCGTCATTGGGCTGTTCAGCCAGAACCTGATCCTGATGGGCACCTTCTTCGTGGTCCCGCTGTACCTCCAGCTGGTACTCGGTCTCAGTGCGCTCGAGACCGGGATCAAGATGCTGCCCATCTCGATCACCATGTTCGTCACCGCCGCACTCGGGGCCCGACTGTCGAACCGATTCGCGGTCCGCACGATTGTCAGGACCGGCCTCGTCGTGACCATTGCTGGTGTGCTCATCCTGCTCTCGACGATCAAACCCACTCTCGCTAACGCCGGCTTCGCCATCGGCATGGGCGTCTTGGGCATTGGAATGGGCCTGATGATCTCCCAGCTCGGCAACGTGATCCAGTCATCGGTCGAAGAGTCGGGTCGCAGCGAGGCAGGCGGACTGCAATTCACGGGCCAACAGCTCGGCTCGGCGCTCGGGGTGGCGTTCATCGGCGCAATCGTGCTCACGGGACTGACCAGCACCTTCGTCTCCAATGTCCAGCACGACCCCCGCATCAGCTCCGACGTGTCCGCACAGGTGGGTGTGGAAGCGGGCTCTAACCTCAATTTCGTCTCGTCGACACAGATCGAGAGCGCAGCGAAGAAGGCGGGGCTTGACCAGCCCACCACAGCGGCGCTGGTGAACGACTACGAGACCGCCCAGCTCCGATCACTCAAGGCCGGCCTTCTCGGTGCCGCACTCCTTGCCCTCCTCTCCCTCGGGTTCACCAAGGAGCTACCCCATTCCCGACCAAGTCGTCGGAAGACCACGGCGACGTCACAGCCTCATTGATGGTGTCGGCCGGGCTCCTGACGCCCGCCTGGCAGGACCTCGCCGGTAGTCGATTGAATGCGGGATCGGACGGCGCGGTGATCTCCGACGGCGGGGGCGCGTGCTCCATTCCGTGTCCGCTCCCTCGACCCACTGCGAACCGCACAACTTTCCCCTAGGTGAATCCGGCCGGCAGCTGATGACATTTCGCCTACATAGGTGAAAACCTGCGGGGAGGGATGGACCGCTCAAGTCGTCGTTCGGGCGACCGCCATGGCATACGCCGTGGTCGATAGAAGCGAAGGAGCGCCAGAAGTCCCCAAATGGACCAGAGGAATGGAGAACACATCATGGCCAAGACTGACCCCGTGTTTGTCTACGTCGGAACCTACCCGAGCGAAGCATCGGCCCGAGCCGACTACGACGTCGTGAAGGACCTGCATGCCGCAGGAGCTGTTGGCACCTACGACGCTTCGGTGGTCACCAAGGACCCGGACGGCAAGGTCCACGTCAACAAGGACGAGACCTCGACCCGTCACGGAGCCTGGGGCGGAGCAGCGGTCGGGGCGCTTGTCGGCATCATCTTCCCGCCGTCAATCGTGGTCGGCGCAGCGGTTGGTGCGACGGTCGGCGGGGTGAGCGGACACCTGTGGAAGGGCATGTCCCGGTCCGACGTGAAGGAGTTCGGGGACATCATTGACGCGGGGCAGGCCGCCCTGGTCATCGTCGGTCAGAGCACCATCGGGGATGCCATCGAGAAGGCCGACCTGAAGGCTGAGAAGCACGTCGCCAAGGAGCTCGACGTCAGCTCCAAGGACATCGACCAGGCGGTGCAGGAAACGGCGAGCGAACTCAGCTGATCAAGCCGCTCGGCGGCTGAGGTCGACACCGTCGTGGTGGCGCCGCATCGTTCCGTCAGTTTGGAATGCCAAGGAGGGCAGAGATGGATGAGTGATGACCGACCGCTGCTCGACACAGTGTTCGAGATGACCGTGGCTTCGGTGAACCGGACGAGCCTGAACGACCGTGAGCTCATGATCGCCCGGGTCGCTGCGTTGGCAGCAGTCGACGCCCGGCCGGCGTCGTACCTGCTGAATATTGAAGCAGCCAATGTTGCCAATGTGACGGGCCTGACGCTTGAGGACGCCCAGGGCGCACTGATTGCCATTGCCCCGATCGTCGGAACCGCCAGGACGGTGTCCGCGGCCACGGCGATCGCCGAAGCCCTCGGACTGGCCGTGGCCATCGAGGACGCCATTGAAGAGAGGCAAGCGTCATCCTGACTCGCCGTCACTCCTTCGCTGCCTCTCCCCAGTCGTCTCTGCTCCACGGCGACCCGAGGACAGCTGGCCGACCCGCGTCACCCCGTTGGGGCACTCCCGGAGCCGTCTCCTCGGGCAGCGTTCCAAATGAATACGGCGGAGACCTGACGTGATCGGGGAAACCCGAGTGCCCGTCGCTGCGCCCACTGAGGAATCAGCGCTGCCAGCATCCATGGTTCAAGCGGTGCGCCTCGAATTCGGGCGGGCGTTCCGCGCCCCATACGTGGTGCCGTCTGTTGTCGTCGTCAACGGTCTCCTCATGACCGGACTGTGGTGGTGGGCGCCTGGCGCGTGGAAGAACTCGCTCTTCTCCCTCCACGGGCCACTGGCCTTCGCCCTGGTCCTCGGTGGCTGGATGATTGCCGACGTGCCGGCCACCAACCTGCTCGGGCCCGACCCCCGGCGGACGAGTGCGGCGCTCGATGATCCGGTGATGTTCAGGCGCCTGCTCTACGCCAAGAACCTCGTCCTTTGGGCTTTCGTCGCCCCAGTGTGCAGCCTCGTCGCCCTGATCATTGGAACCTCCAACCACGACTACATCGCAATGGTCATCACCATCATCGCCATCGCCGTGATGCCGTTCGGGGTCTTGGGGATCTCGGCCTGGGTCGGCATCCGCTTCCCCTACCACCCGATCCCGATGCGGGAACGTTGGGCGCATCGTCGCTCCTGGAAGCAGATGTGGGTGCGATGGCTGGCTCTCGTCGTGACGCCCTACGGTCTCGTCCCGGCGCTTGCGTTCGCTTTCATCACACCCACGCTGTTGCTCTGGGGGATCTCGGCTCAGAACGGGCTTACCGGCCGACTGTCGGACGGCGAGTACGCGCTGGGTGTGGTGATGGCCTGTGGCTTGTCGCTCGTTGGAGCGGTCTTCGGACAACGCGCTGGCGCGCGATGGGCCCTTTATCGCAAGGAAAGGCTGTCGGCGTACCTGGCCGATCCGTCCCTCGGGTAGCCCGGCAACCGAGATTAACAAGGGTTCGACCTATATGCACCGTCTATTCAGAGCACCGAAAAGAGGTATGAGATGACCACAGCAGCTGTTGAACACCCGACTCGCAAGGAGCGCGCTGCACGAGGTAAGGCTGCCCGGGAGGAGTCGCCGCGGGAACGCCATGCTGAATGGTCGGCCAACCAGCGAAAGCAAAACCCACTCGATCTCCTGGCCGAGCAGGGGACGACACGCGTTCCGGAACTCGTGCCGATCCGCTACGGGCGGATGGCGGCGACACCCTTTACCTACTACCGAGGCGCCGCGCTGCCAATGGCCTCGGACCTTTCCACCGGGCCACGCACGAGCATCGATGTCCAACTGTGCGGCGACGCCCACTTGTGCAACTTCGGAGGGTTCGCGTCGCCTGAACGGGAGCTGCTCTTCGACGTCAACGACTTCGACGAGACGTCTCCGGGACCCTTCGAATGGGATCTCAAGCGCTTGGGCGCCAGCCTGGAAATCGCCGCCCGCAGCCGGGACTTTCCGGCCAAGACTGGTCGGAAGTTGGTCATCAATTCGATGAGCGCCTATCGCGAGGCCATGCATGAGTTCGCCAACATGTCCAACCTGGAGGTGTGGTACTCCCGCCTGGACATGGCCGGTGTCGCCCAACGGTGGGGCTCCGAGGTCAGTAGCCAGGCGCTCGCAACATTTCAGAAAACCTCCACGAAGGCGGAATCGAAGGACCAGCTCAAGGCTCGGGTGAAGCTGACCGAGATGGTCGACGGCGAGCTCCGCTTCCGGAGTGATCCTCCGTTGCTCGTTCGCCTGAGCGAACTCTCTGGCGACACCGACGCTGGGCAGCTCCAGGACATGATCCACGAAGGCCTTCGCTCGTACCGAGAGACGCTGATCGGGGACCGTCGTCACCTCCTCGGATCCTACGAGTTCGTCGATGCGGCCCGGAAGGTGGTCGGAGTCGGGAGCGTGGGCACTCGAGCCTGGGTCGCCCTCTTTAGGGGGAATGACGCCGACGACACCCTCATCCTCCAAATGAAGGAGGCCGAAGCCTCCGTGTTGGAGCGATTCTGCGGCAAGAGCGTGTTCAAAAACCATGGCCAGCGAGTCGTGGAAGGTCAGCGCTTCATGCAGGCGGCGAGCGACATCTTTCTCGGGTGGTACCGGGTCCCGAAGGGCTTCGACGGCAAGCCTCACGACTACTACTTCCGCCAATTGTGGGATTGGAAGCTGTCGGCTGATGTCGACAACATGCCTTCCGAGAGCCTTCTCGTCTACGCGAAAATGTGTGGCTGGGCACTGGCTCGAGCCCACGCACGATCCGGTGACCGGGTGGCCATCGCTTCGTACCTTGGGTCTGGCGATACCTTCGATAGGGCTATCGCCGAGTTCGCCGTCGCCTACGCCGACCAGAATGCGCTTGACCAGCAAACGCTCGTCGACGCCATCAAGGACGGCTCGGTTCAAGCAGAGCTTGGCGTTTAGTCCCCAACTGCAGAGAAACGAGGAGGTTGATCCCGCAATTTCAGGAGACAAGTGGAAGCACAAATTGAGGGCCGTTGGTCCCACCCATAACGGGACTGACGAGCTGCCCGACTAGTTGAATCTGGAGGAAGATCATGTTTCTTGCCTATACCTATCCGTTACTGAACATTATTTGGACGCTTCTGGTCTTTGCTGGACTCGTCTTGTGGATATTCATCGTCATCTGGACGTTCATCGACAACTTCCGGCGCCGGGACCATGGCGGTGTCGCCAAAGCGCTGTGGTTTGTCTTCATCGTCTTCGTCCCCGTGATCGGCGTGATCGCGTATCTCATCGCACGGCCATCTGCGGCGGATCTAGAAGTTGTGACGTAGCAGCAGGGGAAGCGAACTGTGGGTCGCGTGACTGTTGACGGTCAGAATCAGCCCAACAATCAAGCATCGACCGAGCCAGTCGGACGAGCCGGCCAGCAACCCCATTCTTGATCGCCGGTCGTGCCCCGGCTTGTAGTGGGGACGCTGCGAGAGACCGCACATACCGGGGCAGGGCTCTCGAGCACGAAATCAGCAGCGGTCAAGGACGGCCGAAGGCCGGCGCAGCGGATCCTTGACGGCTGCGCCGTGACTGAATCCGACGTCTCACAATAGGGGTGGCCGGCCGCCCCAGCGGCCGGCTTGGATGCGACATTTGGGCAGCCGCGAACCGAGGTGACTCACGCCAACTGAGATCCCGTGAAGCCGGGCGGCGGCCAGTATGGGTGGAGAGGGGCGGAGCGCCGGCAGTCAGCGCCCGCCAGCGAACGCTCTATTGATGTCGCAGAAATCGACCGGTGACGTCCAGGGCCGGCGCTGGCGTTCAGCCGGCGCCGGCCCTGGCAACAGCATCGTGTACACGGTCGTGCGAACGTCAGATGGGTCCGTCAGTCCGGCACGCTTCTTGACTGGGTAGAGCAACTCCTCACAACTCCCCCACTCCGTCGTGTCTGCGCCCTGGTGCGCCTCGAGCTCGTGCAGGCGGAGGTGCCCAAGGGCGGGATCACCGGGCCGAGGAAGGCGTTCCGACCGCACGTCGAGATTTCTTTAGAAAAGTATTGACTGTCCGTTCGTGACCGTTGGTGCGCGCTCGTATCCGTTGGTGCGCGTTGGTGCGCGTCACGTACGTGTTTGGCCTCTTAGGACTATCGACAGTTGTCACACCGGCGATCCACCCTGGCCGGCATGGAGCCGCCCGACTTGGACGCCGACGATTGGGAGATGGTCAGGGCCGTGGGTAGCCGTCTCCAGGCCAGGCAATTCGACGCATTCACGACCCAAGGCGAGGGCTGCGGCTGGTGCCGCCATCCGATCCGACTGCGGGGCGCCGTGATCTCTCGGATGGGCACCGAGCGGGTACGGATCTTCTCGACCGGCCGTCTCCCCGACGGCGTGTTCCTCAAGGCCTGCGGGACCCGGCGGGAGACCCGGTGCCCGTCCTGTGCCGCCGTCTACCGAGGGGATGCCCGCCACCTCGTCCGTGCGGGGTTGATCGGCGGCAAGGGGGTCGACGAGTCCGTGACCGTGCGGCCCGCCGTGCTGCTGACGTTGACCGCCCCGAGCTTCGGTCCCGTCCACTCAGCCCCACCGAGCGGTCCCTGCCATCCCGGCCCGTCTGCTCGTTGCTGCCCGCACGGCCGCCCGCTCTCGTGCCCATTCGATCATCACGACCGCGACGAGATTGTGGGCGCGCCGCTGTGCGACCACTGTTACAACGTCGGGGGTGCCGTGCTGCAGAACGCATGCACCCCCGAGCTGTGGCGGCGGACCACGATCTACGTGCTGCGCCACCTGGCCGGCGCCCTGGGGTGGACCCAGCGGGAGACCAGGGAGCGAATCCGGCTGTCCTTCTGCCGGGTGGCGGAGTACCAACGCCGCGGCGTCGTGCACCTCCACGCCGTCGTCCGGGCCGACGGCACCGACGGGGCGCCCCCACCGCTGAGCCCCGAGGAGCTGGCCCGGGCCGCTGTCTCTGCTGCCCGAGCCGTCTCGGTCCCCCACCCTTTGGGCGTTGCCCGCTGGGGCACCCAGATCGACGCCCAGGTGCTCGACCGCTCCGCCGGTCGCCGGGCCCAGCAGGTGGCCGGCTACGTGGCCAAGTACGCCACCAAGAGCTCCGACGGCGGCGGCGCCCTCGACGCCCCCATCCGCTCGGAGGAGGATCTGGCCCGCCGGTCGCTCCCGCCGCACCTGCGCCGGATGGCCGAGACCGCCTGGGCGCTCGGTGGAGATGCTGAGTTCGAGTCGTACCGCTTGCGTCGCCACGCCCATGGGCTGGGATACGGCGGTCATTTCCTGTCCAAGTCCCAGGGCTACTCCACCAGCTTCACTGCCCTCAAGGCGGCACGGGCCGCCTGGCGGGAAGCCATGCGAGGGGGCGGTGATGGCGGGCAGGAGGCCGACCGTTCTCTCGTGCGTCGTCTGCGTGCTGTCGGAGTCGGCTGGGCCACTCAGGGGGAAGCCCGCTGGGCGGAGTTCCAGCAGCGGCAACGACTCGAGGAGCGGCGACTCGGCAACGAGGAGTGGTACAGCCAGACGGAGCAGGATATGGAGCGATGGGGAGCGTGGTGAGCCAGCCATGAAACGACGACAGTTCGGATCGGTGCGCAGGCTCCCCTCGGGGCGGTGGCAGGCCAGCTACTGGCACGTCGGCCGTCGGCACATCGCCGAGGTCACGCTGCTCACCAAGGCCGACGCCAACGCCTACCTGGCGCACGTCGAGACCCAGATCCGGCGGGGCAGCTGGATCGACCCCTGGGGTGGGCACGTCGGCTTCGCCGAGTGGGCCGAGGAGTGGAAGTCGACCATCGTCGACCTCCGGCCGTCGACCAAGGCACGCGACGTCGGCTATCTCGAGCGCTACGTCCTCCCCCGGCTTCGGGCCGCTCGAGCTCGGGGACATCGACCACATGATGGTGCGGACCTGGGTGGCCGAGCTGAGTGCATCCGGGCTCGCCCCGTCGACGACGACCAAGGCGGCGCAGTTGCTGAGCAAGATCATGAAGGCGGCGGTGCAGGCCGGCTACTTCGCCAAGTCGCCGTGCGACGGCGTGCGGCTGCCGCGCATAGAGCGGGTGGAGATGCGCTTCCTCGAGCCCGCTGAGGTCATGGCCCTCGCCGACGCCATGGACCAGCGCTACCGGGCGGCGGTACTCCTCGCCGCCTACGGCGGCTTGCGGGCGGGCGAATTGTTCGGGCTGCGGGCCAAGCGGGTCGATCCCCTGCGACGGACCGTCACAATCGCCGAGACGGTGGTCGACGTCGGCGGCCATCCCTACTTCGGTCCACCCAAGACCCGGGCCGGCCGCCGCACCGTCCCGCTCCCCCGCGTGGCCGCCGAGCCGCTGGCCGAGCACCTGCAGGCATACGACCGCCAGCCCGACGACCTCGTCTTCACCGCACCGGAGGGCGGCCCGGTGCAGCTCAACGTCTGGCGGCAGCGCTTCTGGGCCCCAGCCGTGCGCGACGCCGGGCTGGCGCACCTACGGCCGCACGACCTGCGCCACACCGCGGTGGCGTTGTGGATGGCCGCCGGTGCCAACCCGAAGGAGGTGGCGGCTCGGGCCGGACACACGTCGGTGAGCTTCACGCTCGACCGCTACGGGCACCTGTTGCCGGGCTCCGAGCAACGCCTGAACGACGCGCTCGACGCGTTGGCGGAGGGCGCGCAGTCGACGGCTGAGGCCACGCGCGACGCCGACGACACGACGAACGTGCGCGAAAACACGATTTCGTTCGCGCACGTAGCGCGCACGCCGGACGACCGTGACGAGAGTGTCAGCGACGCGCAACTCGCTGAACAGGGAGAACAGAGTGGGCGCTGCGGGACTCGAACCCACGACCTCAGCCGTGTGAATCCGTTTCGATATGCCGCACGGCGTGACGACCGACGACGCCACACGGTTTGACCAGGGATGACGACAGCGAGAGAAGATGCCCCACGACGCCAGACGGCGCTATTTATAGGACAATCTGTAGGACAGGATTTGAGCGACCAACCTCAGCCCGCCACGGCTGAGGTCCCGCCACCCGCCGCTGGGCCGGCGCTCCCCTATCGTCGACCCTGTGAGCCCGATGCCCCAGCCCAGCGACCTCACACCGGATCAACTCGCCAAGATGAAGGCGGGGCTACCCATTGTGCTCGCACTGCTGAACAACGACCTGCGGAAGCTGGACGCCCTACTCAAAGCCAGCGGTGCAGAGGATCCATCGTGGCCGCTCGACGGTATGTTCTACGTGGCGGTGGCGCTGGCCACCGCACTTGCCGGCTTCACTGGCCAATCAGTTCGTACGGCCCTAGAGACAATGGAACGGGCCGAGGTGTCCGTCTTCCCCGGATCTCCGCCGAAATGGGACGTCGGCATTGAGCTCGTCGAAGCAATGCGCACCGGAGATCCTCGCGCTACCGAGATCGGCTCGCAGATGGACCTGCCCACCGCCCTGCACACGGCTATCAGCATGGATTCCGCGCTGATCTTCGAACTGGACAGCACCGGATTCGTAACCGCTGAGCAATGGATTCAGCAGTTTGCGAAGTGGCTTTCCGACGGCGCTCCGGCTGCACCGCCAGGATGGACACCGCCAGTCCCGCTCTGACTCCGGCCACCCGGTTCATGCCACCGCCCGGCGCAGCTTCCGCCGCTCGAGCTCGGTCGTCCCGCCCCACATTCCCTGCAGCTCGCTATCGCCCAGCGCCGCCTCGAGGCACTCCTGACGCACCGGGCAACCCTCACAGAGCGCCCGCGCCTTCGCCAGGTTGCCGGGGGCCGTCGAGAAGAACGAGCGGGTCTCACCCCGGCACAAGGCCCGCTGGTGCCACGCGGGGCGCCCCAGGAAGTCCTCGAGGGTGAGCCGTCCCTCGGGTTCGTCGGGTGCCGTCATGAGCCAGCCGGTCAGCGCCTCGTTCATCACTAAAAGGCTACGACCCCGCTGTACCGCTGCGGACCACTCCCCATGTATCAGACGCCGCCGCCGCCAGATCTATATCTTCGCCATCGGCCGTTCCCGCCCGGTCATCAGGGGAGCATGGCGACGGCCCAACCTCGTGGTTCTCTACCGGGGTTGGGCCGCGCCCAGCCGCTTGCGCAATGGCGCAATGCGCAACGCTCGTCCGTCGATTGACTCCGCTTCCACGCCGGCGGTTGCCGCAGCCCCTTGCAGTAGCCAGCCATCACAGGTGCTCCACGAGGAGATAGCCGCCGCCGATGATGGCGGCCCACGTCATCGCACAGAGCAGGAGCGTGCCGAGGCAGCCGGTCACGGTCATGCCCCGGGCCTCCTCGAGCTCCGTCAGCGTCGGAGACTGGTGAGGCGTGGGGTCCTCGGCGAGGAGGTCAACCATCGGCTGCGATGGTACGGCCGGGCAGCGACGCGCGGGTGGATCTCCGGGCCATCTGAAGTCCGGCAGTTGCAATCGCGATCGGCGGAGTAGAAGATGAATCCCCAAGACCGCTTTCGCCAAGGCGGTTAGGGGATGGCGTGGGCGATTTCTACCTTGCTTCTGCGGGGTTGGGTCGCGTGCTGCAACGACCGCGGGCGGCGGCCCTGAGCCGGGTCGTTCCGAACTGGAATCGATCCACGTCCCCACAACAACACCGCAGCCGTGACGTATGGCTCTGGCCTCATCGACCGTGATCGGCCATGTTGGCTTCGTGGTGCTCTCAGACCTATCGGACACGGTCTTCGACGCCCTGAACGACGCTCTCCCCAACGACGACTCTCTCTTGGTCTGGCGCGTCGAAGTGTTCGAGGGCTGGGGCAGGATCCTTTTCATCACCGTCAGCTCCGGGATCAGCCGTCGTGATGCCGGCGCCGGGCTCGCCGAGAAGATCCATGCGGAGGTCGCCCGGGTCATGGACGGTCGCCGGCACGTTGTCCGGATCATCTGGGCCCTGCAGAGCTGACATCCGCGGGGGGCCGCCGGTACGGCGCCCTCAGAACGTGACGCCGTGTGGAGGCGTGTGCCAGGAATACGCGCCGAGGGTCAGGACCAGCGCGTCAGGACTCTCCGACCCACTTGGACCACAGGATGTCGACGGCGAACGCGACTACGGCACCGGTTGACACTTCTTTCTCGACGCGCTCGGACATCGCCTCAGTGAACGCCTCGATCCGCTCAGCGGTCATCTGATCCACCGTCACCCTGAACTCAACAGGGGTCTTCGGATGGTTGAACTGCTCCGCCAGCATGGCGAGAACCCTGTGACGCTCTGGATCGGCCACCATCATCCGTCCCCCTTCATAGTTCGCCCCATCGCCTTCGCCCACTTCTCGACGTCAGGCCAGGCTCCTAAAGGAAGCGCGGCGAGTTGACGAGATGATATGGCGGGCCGGGGCATCATTTCTCTCGTAAGCCACTCTGACCCGATAAGGCGGTCCAGTTCGTTGCAGCCCCGGGGTCCGACATCCGGGGCTGCTTCGCGTAACCGTCATGAACACTTCGTCAACGTCACGGTTTCACAGAGACGCAGACACCGAAATGGACTCGTAACACCCCGCACAGCCGCGGCTCAGATGGCCCACTTAGGGTCGCGCTCAGCGATCCGGGCCGGCGCTCGTTTCCCCCTAACCCCCCAGGGGTGCGCTGGCGGAATCGTTAAGGGACATGCCTGCCCTGGCGAAAGCGTCCCCGCTTCGGTCACGGCGGGGTCGCTTCGCGTCTCGGTACATGGCCGTGCCCCTATCCCATACCGGCACCACTGGCACAGTTCGAGGGGCGACGACAACCCAGGGAACACACGCTTGTGTTCACATCGTCGCCGCCCCTCATCCAAGTATGCGCCCGTGGTCACGCCCGAAACAGAGCCGACCGGCTCGAATTCGGCCAACCTCAGGCGGCTCTGAGGTGGCGTGGAGAGCGCGACCCAACCCCGAAGGCGGTTAACGGGGTTGGGTCGTTGCCCTACCGCTTGGCGAACTAGCGGCCACACCCCCCTTGGGCTGGGGAGAGTAGGTCACGGGGCCCCGGGGGCAGTCCAGAACGCCCCGGTCTTAGCCGTTGACCCGGATTGGGGGTGCCGGTGTCCGGTCCCGCCGCGTCAGAGGACCGGACACCCGCACCGCCGACGACCGGCTTTTCGACGTTGCTTCGCGCCACGGCACCTAGGCGGGAGCGGACGGCGGAGCAGGCCCACCAGCTCGCTCGACACACAGGCATAGACCGGCGCCCTGGTTTTGACATACCCTGCGAGTGCAGCACCGGGGGGAGGTCGATCGACTGGTGGCGCAGAAGCCCGAGGCGGCCGAGGGCCTCAGATGACTGGCGGCACGTTGCAGATGCTCGCTGCCGCAGCGCAGCAGCCCGAGGCCGCGCACGTCGTCTCGGAGTTGATCGCCCTCGCGGTGGTCCTCGGGGTGCTCGTCGCTGCCGGGTGGGTGCTGCTGTTCGACCGACGTCGGGGCGATGGCGTGGCCCCGGTTGACCCCGAGACCGAGACGGAGCGGGACGAGGCGGCATAAGCAGCGTGCAAGAGCAGCGGGCGTCCCTGCGGGCGGCCGGGGTGGTCTGATACCGGCGACAGTCGCGCGCCGCACCTCAGTTCGCCTGAACGCAGCCGAGGAGCTCAGCCCGCTCTGACTGCGGGATGTCGACGGATCGCAGCACGACGCCCGAGTCTCGGAGCCTCTCGGCGATGCCGGCAATCCGCGCCCGGACGACCTCGGCCTGCTCGAGGGCGACCTCGTCGAGGATGCTGGCAGCGCGCCGGACGGTGTCCGCGCAGCACGGCTCACAGAGGCACACGACCGCGCGGCCATCCCCGAGGAGGGGCAGCACCTCTGACAGGGTCGGCACGTGGACCCCGCCACAGTCAGCGCAGCGTGCCGGCGGGTCGGAGGCCATGGGACTAGGGCCGGTTGAGCCAAGCGGGGGTCATGTCCCGTATGGCTGGGCCAGCTGTGAACTCGCTCATGTCCGCGGGCCGAGCCGGTGCGTCGCCGGTCACCAGCGGGGCCCAGCCGTCGAGGCAGCGGGCCAGGATGGCTCCCTCTTGGCCGTCAGGGAACCGGAAGCGGTACAGCGGCTCCACGGCGCCGACGTTGACGTGCTGCACGCCTGAGGCGCCCTGGAGGCTTCCCGGCTTGATATCGAACCACGAGCCGCTGGTCAGAATTTTCGTGACCTTCGAGAAGTCAGGCTTGTCCATTACTCGCGTCCTTTCAGTCGGCCGTGATGGTCAGGTCGTAGATGCCGTCGGGGCACCCAGCGGCCGGAGGTTGGAAGAGGAGATACCCGTTGGGGAAGAACCCGGTGGAGCCCTTGACCCCAGCAAAGACCGGCGCAGAGAAGCTGGCGCCTACGGGAAGGTTCACCGTGACTCCGGTCACGGTCTCCGTGAAGCCGAGCGGGATTCCCAGGTACCCATATCCGCCCTTGATGGTGACGTTGGTCGTCCAACTTTGGTCTCCGCCTTGCCAAATCGGGATACCCCCGTAAAAGGCACCCGACCCGTCACTCGGCCATCCGGGTCTCGCTGGCATGTCAGTTCCTCTCCTCCTTGCGAGCTGCCTCGGCGTACTCGGCCGCCAGGTCCGACCACATGCGAGCGTCGGCGGGAGTCGGCGCCTGGCGGAAGAGGCGCCCGTAGTAGACCGCCTTTTCTAGGTTGGACATCTCCGACGTCGGCTTCGATGGCCACGTCGGCCCGTTGTCGGGCCCTCGACTTATCGGCGGAGTCGCGGGGACGGCTGTTGCCGGAGCCGGCATCCCGATCGGTCGCCTTGTTGGGTCGGCGGCGATCGACTTCTCGAGCATGTCGAGACGATCCTCAACCCCCCGGTAGCGCGTG
>Ga0208565_1000672_pt1 | contig 23537 bp, 20 predicted proteins | sample Sb_taG_7_FD_187706 | JGI IMG/M metagenome (GOLD analysis project Ga0208565, IMG submission 187706) | Peat soil microbial communities from Weissenstadt, Germany - Sb_50d_2_FS metaG (SPAdes) (version 2) | ecosystem: Environmental > Terrestrial > Soil > Wetlands > Peat | place: Germany...
ACCGGACCGGGCCAGCACCAGCGCGGCGATGCTGCCGGCAGGCCCGGCGCCGGCCACCACCGCATCGAAGCGAGAGCTCACCGGGCCACCACCATCGCCAGCGCGACGGCGCCGGGCAGGAACCGCCGGCGGGGGAAGACGGCGGCCACCGCGACCGCCGCCAGCGTCCGGGTCCAGTGCCGGTCGCAGGCGCCCGCAGGCTCCATCGCATTACCCCTTTGCCCACACGGTGACACCGGACCCCGCCTTCGCCTTCGTCACGCCCTGGCCGATCTACCTCATGCCCGAAGAGTAGCCGCGCGACCAGCGTGACGACTGGCCGCCTACCCAAGCCAGGTCACGTCCTCTTCCCCCGCCCCGCTTCAGACCGCTGGCGTGGTGTCGTCAGCTCGGCTTGGCCGGTCGCGTCGATCCCGAGCCGCGAGGTCCTCCGGCGCAGCACCGGCCCGTCCTGCGGGGCCGGGCCGCGCGCGGAACGGAAGCCAGGCCGGTCTCCTATGCTGGCGCCGTGCATCTCGGCCTCATCACCATCGTGGTCAGGGAATACGACCCGGCCATCAGCTTCTTCGTGGACGTACTGGGCTTCGAGCTCGTGGAGGACTCTCCTGCCCGGACCAACGACGGGCGTCCCAAGCGGTGGGTGGTAGTCCGGCCACCCGGTGCCGTGACCGGCCTGCTGCTCGCGCGGGCTGACGGCGAAGACCAGGCCGCCACCGTCGGGAAGCAAGCCGCCGGGCGGGTAGGTTTCTTCCTCCATGTCGAGGACTTCGACGTCGCGTACGCGCGAATGGCATCCGCGGGCGTGCAGTTCCTCACGGCACCGCGCACCGAGCCTTACGGCCACGTCGCCGTGTTCCTCGACATCGCCGGCAACAAATGGGACCTTATCGGTCCGGCGTCGTAAGGCCGGCAGCTCGCGCGAAGGGAAAGGCACGGCAGGAGCGCGGTCATGCACAGCGATAAGCCCGGGCCGTGACGGCGCACGGACGCGCACTGTCATGCCGCTTTCAGCCTGGCAGGCTCTCGACGGTGCCGGCCTCGATGGCGCTGACGAGCTGGGCGTGGTCTCGCTCGTTCTGATCGGCGTACTGGCGGGCGAACCGGCCGATCGCGGCGGTGAAGTTGGGGCCCTTGCCGATGTAGCTATCGATGGCCACCGGGTCGCCGGTGCGGGCGTGGGCGCGGGCGAGTGTCTCGCCGCATGCGGTAGCGAACTCGACGAGGCGGGGGGCGATCAGCTCGGTGGTCGGGATGATCTTCATGTCGCGGAACTGCCGCACGTAATAGTCCTTGCCGCGGAGCGAGCCCCAGCCCACGAAGATGTCGGTGGCGCTCTGGATCAGCCGTTTGCCGTTGATCACCCGGGCACCGTGGTTGTCGTGGCGGCTGGGCTGGGTGTGAGCCTCATATACCGACGGCCCGGCCTGCTTGACCTGCAGGAACAACGGGTCGGCTCCAGTGCGGCCCTCGAAGAGCACCAGGTAGACCTGCATCCCCACGCTGCCTACCCCCACCACCTGGCGGACCATATCGACCTCGGTGAACCGGTCGAATAGGCTCCGCCGGTCCTCCTGCAGGGTCAGCCGGTACCCGGCGAGGAGGTGGTCGACCAGGTCGGCTTGCTCGTCGTCCCCGATCGTGACGCGGATCGGCGGATCCTCGGTTATCCGGGGCCGCCCGTGCGTCATCGTCGTGAGCTTGGCGAACGCTCCGCGGCTGGTGCGGCGTTTCCGCTTCTTCTCAATGTGGATCGAGACCCGCCCGCGGTCGGCCAGCTCGAAGTAGCTGGTCAGGCGGTCGACGTGCATGCTGTCGTACCAGATGTCGAGTTCGGGCATCATCCTGTACCGGCGCATGCGCCTGCAATAGGCCTCCACGCCGGCGGTTACCGCGGCAGCGGCCCGGGCCGGCTTGATCCGGTTCTCCCGCGCTGCTACCACGACGCTGGCGGCAAAGCGCTTGATGTCCCACTCGAACGGGCCGGGGTGAGTTTCGTCGAAGTCGCGCAGGTCGAACGACAAGTTCCGCTCCGGCGTGGCCCACAGGCCGAAGTTCAGTATGTGGGCGTCACCGCACAACTGCACCAGCAGCCCGCTGCTGGGCTGGGACGCGAGGTCGCCAGCCATGACCGCTGCGGCACCCCGGTAGTAATTCCAGGCAGAGGCCGCCATGCGTTGATGCCGGATGGGAACCAGGTCGGGAAGCCGGATCTGGTTCTGGGCCAGGATCGTCTTCAGCGCGTCGTGCCCGCGCTCCTCCTCGGCCCAGTAACCCAGCGCGCCCCGCCGAGCCCGTTTCCGGGCGGCCTTCCCCGCTGCTCGCCTCTCGTCGCTCGTGGCCGGCAGATCATGCAGCGCAGCAGGCGAGGGCGCTGGTCCCGGCGAGCCGGACTCCGTCATGGCCCAGATCCTGAGCTGGCGGTCACCTTGCGGACGAACCAGGATGCTTGCGCCAGCGCGCTGTCGGCAGCGGCGAGCAGACCGGGCTGTAGTGCGAAGTCGTGCCACATGCGCGGCCACCTGGTGTATGTCACGCCCACTGCGCCGGCCGAAGCGCTGGCGGCCAGCAGCTCGGCGTCTGGGGCGAGTAGTTCGTCGGTCCCGGCCTGGATCAGCAGCGGCGGCAGCCCGACGTGCGCGGCGCTCAACGGGGAGACCGAGGGTTCGGCCCAGGCGGACGGGTCGGCATACGCGCGGGCGCAGGCGTCGAGCCAGTCCGGGTTGAGCAGGACGTCCCGGCGCACCAGGTCCGGGACGGCCCGGCGGTCGCGGCCGAGGTCGAGCCACGGCGACAGCAGGATGCAGCCGGCCGGCAGCTCCTGGGCCTCGTCGCGCAACCGCAGGACCAGCGCTAGGGCGAGTCCCCCGCCGGCCGAGTCGCCCGACACCACCACCGAGCCCGGCTCGGCCTCGCCGGACAGCGTTTTCAGCACCGCGCGGGCGTCCTCCAGCGCCGCCGGATAGGGATGCTCAGGGGCCAGGCGGTACTCGGGCAGCACGACCCGGCAGCCCGTCTGGGCGCTCAGGTGCGCCGCCCACGACCGCGCCTCGCGCGCCGAGCCGAGGCAATAGCCGCCGCCGTGAAAGTGGATCACCGTTAGCTGCGAACCCGCTGCCCGGGAGGACACCACGTGGGCGCGCACCCCGGCTATGGCCTGTTCGGCGACCGTGGTGCCGCGTGGCAGCAGGGAGATCCTGGTGAGCTGGTCCAGCCGCGTACGCTGCACCGGCCAGGGCAGAGCCGGGTCGAGGCAGCGCCTGCCGAGCTGCCGCACCCCAAGGCGCATGACCGCAGGCGGCACGCGCAGGCCCCGGGGAGCGCGTCGGGCGGTCATGCCGCGCTGGTACCGGCCATGGCCGGCCGTTGCGGCATGACCTGGTACGCGGCAAGGTCGAAGCGCCGGACCCGGTACCGGTACATGAACGTATGGTCGGGCCAGTTGTTGGTGTTGCGCCCGGAGGCCGTGGTGTACCAGTTGTGACAGCCGCTCTCCCACACGGACGTTCGGCTCGCTGATTGAACCCAGGAGTTGAACGCGTCCTGCACGTCGGGGCGCACGTCAAGCCAGGCCAGGTGCTCGGCCTCGAGCGCCTGGACCGCGCCGAGAACGTAGCCGATCTGCCCTTCGAGCATGTAGATGATCGAGTTGCCGCCGAGGTTGGTGTTAGGCCCGTAGAGCATGAAGAAGTTCGGGAACCCGGAAACCGTGATGCCGAGGTAGGCCTGCGGCCCGTCCTGCCAGGCCTGCTGCAGCCGCCGGCCACCCAGGCCGGACACCAGCATCGGCGCGAGGAACTCCACCGCCTTGAAGCCAGTGCCGTAGATGATCACGTCCGCGGTGCGGGTCGTGCCGCCGGCGGTGACCACCCCGTCCGGGACGATCCGCTCGATCCGGTCCGTGACGAGCTCGACGTTCGGCCGGGCCAGCGCCGGGTACCAGTCGTTGGAGAACACCACCCGCTTGCAGCCCATCACGTAGTCAGGGACGCACCTGGCGCGCAGCTCAGGATCGGCGATCTGCGAGCGGAGCTGGCGGCGCCACAGCTGCATCGGCCCGGCCAGCATCTTCGGCGACAGGACAAAGCCGCTGGTGAGCAGCTCGCCGTAGAGGAAGATGCGCAGCCGGTCGGCCTTGCGCACCACGGGCACGCGGTCGTAGAACACCTGCTCGGCGTCCCGGTACGGCCGGTCGAACTTGGGCAGCACATACGGGGCGCTGCGCTGGTAGACGTCAACGTGGCCAGCGACCTTGGCGATCTCCGGCACGAACTGGATCGCGCTGGCCCCGGTGCCGACGACAGCCACACGCCGGCCTGCCAGGTCGACATCGTGGTTCCAGCGGGCGGAATGCCACGAGGGGCCGGCGAACTCGTCCCGGCCGGCGATATCGGGAAGGGCGGGACGGCCGAGCTGGCCGACGCTGCAGACGACCGCGGCCGCCTGCAGGGTGCCGCCATCGTCGAGCGTGAGGTCCCAGACCGCGCGGAGCTCGTCGAACTCGGCCGCCGTGACCCCGCAGCCGAAACGGAGGTGCGGGCCAAGCCCGTGCTCGGCCACCAGCGCGTGCAGGTACGCCAGGATCTCCTCGCGCGGCGGGAAACGCCGGCTCCAGCGCCAGGGCCGGAACGAGAACGAGTACAAGTGCGACGGCACGTCGCAGGCCAGCCCCGGATAGCTGTTATCGCGCCACGTTCCGCCGAGGTCATCGGCCCGGTCCAGCACGACGAAGTCTTCGATGCCCGCCTGCTTGAGCGCGATCGCCATGCCGATCCCGCCGAATCCGGCGCCGATGACGACCACCCGGTGAGGCATGGGCACTCCCTCGCGCTGCTTGGCACGCCGCCGCATGGGGCCGGATCGCCATAACCCGGCACCGGCAGCATAACCGAATCACGTTCGCCTGCCAGCCCGCGAAGGCCGAGAGCCAGGAGCATGTCCCGCCGGCCGGAGGCGCCTGCATCTGCGGACCGCGGCTTGAATTCGGGTGCGGATCCTCTTGACTCTGATGTTGCGTGAGGGCGGACTCGCAGCAAGCTGGCACTAGCTGAGCAGCTGCGGCACTCACGCCGACAGCGCACACTCGGCCGGGCCCGGCGGATGGAGCGCAAGGCGGAGCGCCGCACTGACCGACGGGTTCGCAGGACCGGTGACGCCCCGGGTGACAAGACCGCGCCTCGCGTCCTATCCGACCTGGGCGGTCCGGTCGGCCCAGTAGGGTGCCCGGAGCTGGCGCTTGAGGAGCTTGCCCGATCCGGTCCGCGGCAGTTCGTCCATGAAGTCCACCGACCGCGGCACCTTGTAACTGGCCAGGTGCTCGCGCGCGAACGCCGTGATCTCCTCGGCGGTCAGCGACGATCCCGGCGACCGCACGACCGTCGCGTGTACGACCTCGCCCCACTCGTCCGACGGGATCCCGAACACCGCGACGTCGTAGATCTCGGGATGCTGCTCCAGCGCCGCCTCGATCTCGGCGGGGTAGATGTTCATGCCGCCGGAGATGATCATGTCGGTCTTGCGGTCGCAGATGTACAGGTAGCCCTCGTCGTCCCAGTACGCGACGTCACCGACCGTATGGAAGTCGCCGCGGCTGTTCGACTCATAACTGGCGTCGTTCTTGTAGTAGGTGTCGAACGCGCCTTTGGATCGCACGAAAACCTCGCCGGGATGGTCCGGTCCGGTACCGGTGACATCGTTGCCGTCGTCGTCGAACAGCCTGATCTCGATGCCGGGAGCCGGCTTGCCGCAGGATCCTGGCTTGCGCATCTGGTCCTCGGGCATCAGCACCGTGTCCACGCCGAGCTCGGTCGACCCGTAGACCTCGAACAGCGACCCGGGCGGGAAGTCCGCCACGTACTGCTGCTTGAGCGCGTAGCTCCACGGTGCCGCGTTGGCCACCATGACGCGCATGGAGGAGCGGTCGTAGCGGTCCTTGACCTCCCTGGGCAACGCGCAGATCATCCGGACCAGCGCGGGCGCGGAGAACGTCGAGCTCGCCTTGTACGTGTCCACGAGCCGCAGCCAGTCCCCGGCGTCGAACTTGCGCTGCACGATGATCGTCTGGCCGTAGAGCAGGCCAGCGCCCATGAACGCGCTGGGGCCGCTGTGGTACAGCGGGCCAGAGGTGATGTAGATGTCGTCGGGGCGATAGCCGAACAGGTTCAGCAAGGCGGCGAGGACTTCCGGATCCGGGGGGCCGGCCCGGACCGCGCCCTTCGGCTTGCCGGTCGTGCCGGAGGTATAGATCATCGTCCCGCCCGAGCCGGCCGCCTCCCCCAGGTCGGACGCTCCGGCCGGCGCGGCCGCGATGTCGGCGTCGGTCAGCATCCCATTGGGGGCCGGGCCGCCGACCACGATGATGTGCCGAACCTTGTCCAGCTGGCCGCGAAGCGACGCGAACATCGGTGCGTGCTCATAGTCCACGTAGGCGACCTCGGCATCGCTGTGGTTGATGACGTAGAGCGCCTCCTCCGGCGTCAGCCGGTAGTTCAGCGGCACGGCGACCGCGCCGATCTTCCTCGTGGCGCTCATGACCGCCACGACCTCGGGCGAGTTCGGCCCGCACCACAGGACCTTCTTGCCCGGCCCGGCCCCCAGGGACAGCAGCAGGTTCGCTACCCGGTTCGACTGCGCGTCAAGCTCGGCGTACGTCCACATGACGACAGTCCCGTCCGGCCTGTCGTCAATGACGCCAGGCTTGCCCGGCTGGCTCTGCGCATAGATCGAAAGGATGTCCGGCATCGCACCTGCCCCTCATGACCGCACTCGGTGGCACCGGCGGCCGACCGCATCCGCCTAAGCCCAATCTACGGAACCGGCACCGACCGGTAAATCATGAAAATACTGGGCAGCGGTACGCCCGGTCGAACTGACCCACCATCACAGCCGACCACAGACTCCTGAACACCAGCACCCACCCGCCAGCCCGGCCGCCTTAAATTCGATTGCCACTGCTGTGAATCGGCGAAGCGGCGAGGGAAAGCACATGTGCCGGGTGCCGCTCCATGGCCATTTCCGGTGGCCGTTTATGACGATCGGGTCGATCCGCATAAAGGCTCTTATACCGCAGTAATAGACCAGGGTGAAATTGTGCTGGGCCAAGTACGAGTGCTTCCTGCCAGGCCTGCGAGACGGCCGGTGTCGTGCGCGGACCGCCTGGACGGCACCGGGCCGCCGCACGCGTAGGGGCCACGCACGCAGGCGGGACGACGAGCCAAAGGCGCGATGTGCCCGGTGATCCGCTACGTCTGCGTCTACCTGTTTTTCGCCTCCAGTCACATTGCGATCGCCTACAACATATTACGAAATAAAAATGTACTCGCCAGTTAACCTGCCATCGCCAGACCCAATGGCTATTATGACGGCCAATCACTCATCCCAGGCGGTTGTGTGCGGGGACCGCTGACGGGGTGTTCGCGTACGGCCTATCCGGCCCGTAATGGATGGGGGACGAAGATGAACACCCGCGCCTTCTGTACGGCACCGCTCATTGCGGCAGCGATCATGGTCCTGGCTGCCGGGTGCGGCATCGCGGCGTCGACTCCGGCACCGTCCGCGCTCGAGGAACCTGACATCACGGTCGCCGCCATACCGGCAGTCGACTTGGTCGGCCTGTACATCGCGCAGGACGACGGGCTGTTCGCCCAGCAGGGGCTGCACGTGACGATCGAGAAGATACCCAGCAGCCAGGCGATCATCCCCGACCAACTCAAGGGCCAGGTCGACATTACCGCCGGAAGCTACGTCGCCTACATCTCGGCGCAGGCGGCGGGGGCCAGGTTCCGCATCCTGGCCGAGGCCTCCATCCTGGGACCCGGCACACGTGCGCTGGTCACCACCGCGGGCTCGCCCATCACGACCATCGCCGGGCTGGCGGGCAGGAAGATCGGAGTGAACGGAATCAACAGCATCGGCACCCTGCTGGTCAGCGCGCTGCTGGCCGAAAACGGAATCTCGTCGAAGAAGGTGGATTTCGTCACGAGCCAGGAGGGCTTCCCGCCGATGCCCGGGCAGCTCCAGGACGGCGCCTGGGATGCGGCGTTCCTCGCCGAGCCCTACATCACCGTCGCGGGAGAGAAGTACGGCGAGCAGGTGCTGGTGGACCTCGACCAGGGCGCCACCTTTGACTTCCCCATCGACGGGTACGTCGCCACCCGGGCCTGGGCGCAGAAGTACCCCAAGACGGCGGCCGCGTTCGTGCGGGCAATCGAAGAGGGACAGACGATCGCCAACAGCGACGCTGCCGCCGTCCGGGCCGCCGTGGCGCGGTACGACCAGCTGCCGCCCCAGGTGACAGCGGCCATGGTGCTGTCCGGCTATCCAATCGGCCCGGTGAAGGAGACGCACATCCAGCGCGTCGCCCTGGCCATGCTCCAGTTCGGCCTGCTCGGCAAGCAATACGCCACTGAAGTTGAGCGGGGAACCCTGGTCGAATCGATGATCGACTCTAGCTGAGGCCCGGTGGCGCAGGCTGCCGGATCGCCCGCCAACCAGGCGGTTACCCCTACGGCCCCAGCGCCTACTTCGCCTACATCGACAAGTGGCGCGCATCCGGCACGTTCGATGGGCTGGAGTTCCGGTGACGACGGCCTCAGCCCGTTGTGGCGCTGGCGAGAATGCGGTCCAGGGTGCGCAGTGCTGTGGACAGGCCGGTGGTGCTGACCGCGCCGAATCCGATCAGGAGACCCGATTGTGCTGGGATGCTCTGGAAGCAGTCGCGCAGGCCAGATGTGACGATGCCGTGCCTGGCCGCGGCCTTTAGCACCTCGCCCTCGCGGAGCCCTTCCCGCAGCATGGCGGCGACGTGCAGTCCCACGTTGGCGGCGCGGGCCGTCAGGTGGCCGGCCAGTGGCCCGGACAGCGCCTCGATGAGGATGTGGTGGCGCTCGGCGTAGATGCGCCTGTTGCGCCGGATGTGCTTGTCGAGTAGGCCATCGTTGATGAAGCTGGCCAGGGCGGTCTGCATCGCGGTCGGCGGATGCCAGTCGATGAGCTGCCTCAGCGCGGCGATCGGCTCGAACAGCGGCGGGGGCACCACGGTGAAGCCGAGGCGGACCGACGGGGAGAACGTCTTGGAGAATGAACCCACGTAGACCACCCGGCCGTTCGCATCGAGTGCCTGGAGAGGCTCTAGCGGCCGGTCGACGTAGCGGAATTCGGTGTCGTAGTCATCTTCGATGACCGCCGCGTCGTGGCGCTCCGCCCAGCGCAGTAGTGCCCTGCGCCGTGGCATCGACATGGTCATGCCGAGCGGATATTGATGCGAGGGGGTGACGTAGACGATGCGCGCCGAGGGCGGCAGCAGATCCACGACCAGGCCCTGGTCATCGACGGGCACGCCAACGACCCTCGCGCCGAGTGCGCCGAACAGGCGCACCACCGGCACGTACCCGGGGTCTTCGACCGCGACGCAGTCGCCGGGCTCGAGCAAGACCCGGGCGACCAGGTCGATGGCATGCTGGGCGCCGCACGTGATCACGACGGTGTCTTCCGCAGCCGCCACCGATCGCGACCGGGCCACCCAGGCGGCGATGGCCCGCCGCAGCCTGATCCTCCCGGCCGGGTCGCCGTACTCCCGATGTTCGGCGGCGACCGCGGCGGCGACCCGGCGGCGCCACAGATCAGCCGGGAACAGCGCGGGGTCCGGGAGGCCCGCCCGCAGATCGAATCGGCAGCCGTACGGGGGCGGGCGGAAGTACGGAGACCAATCTGCGAATCGGGGGCTGGGGCGAAGGGCGGCTACCGGGTCTGCCCCCTTGCGCGGTGGCGGGGACGCGGTTGCCACCACGCTGCCGCCGCCGCCGTGTCCCTCCGCGTAGCCCTCGGCCACCAGGCGGCCGTACGCGGTGGTCACCGTGTGCCTGGACACGCCGAGCTCGCCTGCCAGCTGGCGGCTGGGGACGAGCTGATCACCGGGCAGCAGGCGGCCCGTAGTGATGGCGTGGCGGAGCTGTTCGTACAGCTGTCCGGTCAGCGGCTTGGTGGCTTCCGGGTCGAGGAACAGGTCCATCTAGCGGGTCTACCACCAGCTTGGTATGGCCAAACAGGCCCATTTTGGACCTCGACGGCAAGCCATCTGCTTCATATGGTGCTCGTATACGGATCGGGCCAGGTGGCTTGCTCAAACGGGCCCATGGCACCGCGTGCGAGGGCGGTCCCACTCAGCCGCCCACCGGCAGGCAGCGGAGTGTCCAGGCGGTTCACCGGCCTTTGTTTCAACCGGGAGGTTCAGTGAAACAACGGGGGCGCTGGTGAACCGGCCGGGAACGGCTCCGAGGATGACAAGTTACCAGGGGAAACATCCAGCGGATCTGGCCCGATGATCCCGCCCCGCCCGGGCGCTCTCCCCCCAATTGCCCGGGCGGGGCGGCGCTCGGCCTCAGGCCGTGATCGCGAGCGCTGTGGCCTCGGGGGCGGTACGGCTGCGGAAGGAGTTCGTCGTGTCTGGGGTCCAGCCTCTACTCGATGGCTTTTCCTTCGGTGAGTCGCTGCGCTGGCACCAGGACCGCCTGTGGCTGGCCGACTGGGGCGCGCAAGAGGTCGTGGCCGTTGATCGCGAGGGCTGGCCGGAGGTGATGGCCCGAGTTGATTTTCCGGCCTTTCCCATGTGCATGGACTGGCTCCCCGATGGTCGGCTGCTGGTCGTCGCGGCGCGCGACGGGCGGCTGCTGCGCCAGGAGCCGGAAGGGGCGCTGGTCACCCACGCCGACCTGAGCGGCCTGGCTGAGCGAGGGCATCCCTGGAACGAGATCGTTGTCGACGGGCGGGGGAACGTCTACCTCAATAACCAGGGCTTCGACTTCCCCGGCGGCAAGTTCGCGCCCGGAACCATCGCCCTGCTCAAACCGGACGGGTCGGCCCGGCAGGTGGCTGACGGGATCGCGTTCCCGAACGGCATGGCCATCACGCCCGACAACGCCACGCTGATCGTCGCCGAGTCCTACGGCCAGAAGCTGACGGCGTTCCAGATCGCCGCCGATGGCAGCCTGTCCGAGCCACGGGTGTGGGCCGACCTAGGCGACGGCGTGCCCGACGGCATCTGCCTCGACGCCGAAGGAGCCGTCTGGTACGCCGACGTGCCCAACAGGCAGTGCGTGCGGGTCCGCGAGGGAGGAGGCGTGCTGCAGAGGATCCAGCTGGACCGCGGCTGCTTCTCCTGCGCACTCGGCGGCACGAACAGGACAACCCTGTTCATGGTGGCCACCCAATGGCGCGGTGCCGGGCACATGACCGACAACGCACGAACCGGCCAGTTGCTGACCGCCCAAGCGCCGGCCGCCGGCGTCGGCTGGCCATAAGCCAACCGCGGACGCGACCGGGCTCGAACCACATGCTCCGCGGGATGTAGTGAGCACGGACAGCGCCTGGATGATACAGCGGGTTATCACCATCAGGAACAAGGTCCTTCCCTCAGCAGCCATCTGGCCCTGGTGCGGTCAGCGGGGTCCGTCGAGCCTGCGATTGTGGAGTGATCGCCGACATGGAAGATCAATCTCCGTGGATGCGTGCCGCCGGAGAGGAGTCATCCGATGATCGAGGTACGGGGACTCACCAAACGGTACGGCGAGGTGACCGCCGTCAGCGGCCTGTCGTTCGACGTGATGCCGGGCAAGGTGACGGGCTTTCTCGGCCCGAACGGAGCGGGCAAGACCACGACCATGAGGCTGATCCTGGGCCTGGACTACCCCAACGCCGGCACGGTCACCATCGACGGAAAGCACTACGCGAGCCTGGCCTACCCCATGCGCGAGGTGGGCGCACTGCTCGACGCCAGGGCGGTGCACGGCGGCCGTTCGGCCTATAACCACCTGCTCTGCCTGGCCCAGACGAACAACCTGCCCGGGAAGCGGGTCGGCGAGGTGCTCGAGCTGGTCGGCCTGACCGAGGTGGCGCGCAAGCGCGCCAAGGGGTTCTCCCTGGGCATGTCACAGCGGCTCGGCATCGCCGGCACCCTGCTCGGCGACCCGAAGGTGCTCATGTTCGACGAGCCGGTCAACGGGCTGGATCCGGAGGGGATCCTGTGGATCCGCAACCTGATGAAGGCGCTGGCGGCCGAGGGGCGGACGGTGTTCGTGTCCAGCCACCTGATGTCGGAGATGCAGAACACCGCCGACCGCCTGATCGTGATCGGCCGCGGCCAGCTGCTCGCCGACTGCACCATGGAGGAGTTCATCGCCCGCAGCTCCGGCCAGACCGTCCGGGTGGCCACCCCGCAGGCTGACCAGCTGGCCAAGGCGGTGGCCGAGGCGGGCGGCAGCGCGGTCAGCGGCGACAACGGGACGCTGATCGTATCCGGGCTGGTCGCCGCCCAGGTCGGTGACCTCGCGTTCGAGCACGGCGTGCGGCTGCACGAGCTGACCGTGGTCCTGGCCTCGCTCGAGGCGGCCTTCATGGAGCTCACCGCGGACAGCGTGGAGTACCGGGCCGGGGCCGAAGGGGCCCAGGGCCAGCCCGCGGGTCCGGGGCAGCCGCGGGAGCCGCGGGAGCCGCCCCAGCAACTCGCCGCGCACGGGCGGCCCGGCGACGACGGGAGGAGCTGAACATGGCCACCACCACCCGGCAGGCGCCGGTCCTGCCCGCGCCGTCCGGCCGGGCGGGGTTCGGCGGGACCCTGCGCTCGGAGTTCACCAAGATCCGTTCGGTCCGCTCGACCTACTGGACGCTGCTCGTGCTGCTCGCGGTCAGCGTCGGGATCGGCGCGGCGATCAGCGCGCTCTCCGCGTCCGGCTGGTCGAACACCCCGCCGGCCGACCGGACCCCCCTCGACGCCACCCAGCTCAGCATCGCCGCGCTGTTGATCCTCGGCCAGCTCGTCATCGTGGTGCCCGGCGCTCTGGTGCTCACCGCCGAGTACTCCACCGGGATGATCCGGACCTCGCTGATCGCGATGCCCCGGCGGATCGTCATCTACGTCGCCAAGGCGGTGGCCTTCGCCGCCGTCGCCCTGGCGGTCTCGCTGGCGACGGCGTTCATCGCGTTCTTCCTCGGCCAGTCGCTGCTGGCCAGCACGCACCAGAGCGCCACCCTGGCCGGGCACGACGTGCTGCGCGCCCTGGTCGGCAGCGCGCTGTACATCACCCTGTGCGGCCTGTTCGCGTTCGCCGCCGCGGCGATCATCAGGAACACCGCGGGCACCATCACCGCGATGATCGGCCTGCTGTTCGTGCTCCCGGTCCTGGTGAACCTGCTGCCGTGGCACAACGACCTGGTGCGGTGGCTGCCGAGCTCGGCGGCCCGGGCCATCTCGGCCACGGTATGGAATTCGGGGCCGCAGAACTCGCACCTGTTCTCCCCATGGGACCAGTTCGCCGTGTTCGCCGTCTACACCGCGGTCCTGCTGGTCGTGGGCGGCATCCTGTTCCGCAAGCGGGACGCCTGATAAGAGACCGCGCGGATAGCCGGACGGGCTGAGACCCCGGCCCCACCCGGCCGCCGGTTACCCCCGGCGGCCGGGGTGAGTTACACAGCCAGGCGGGGCCTTCAGGTCCAGGTGTCAAGCATCGCGTTCCTCTCTCGGTCCAGCTGCACCCCAGCGCTCCGGCTCGCCGAGTATGACACGATCTGTAATCATATAACGACAGATAGTCATCAACGGTTCAATGCTGTGCACGCCCTGCAGCTGCCCGCGGGCAGGCCGCAGCGGCACTCAGGTCCGGGGTCTTCGCTGAGACGGTAACCGGACGGCAGCCGCAGGCTCGGGCAGGTCAGGTAGTGCGTGCCGACCGCACCGCACCGTATGCAATGCCCCGCCAGCAGCCCACGCCCCCGGCTCCGGGGTGATCCGGCACGGTTGCGGGTCATTGCACCCTCTGCCTCACACCGCTCCGGAACAGCGCCTCCACATCTGCGCGCCGGTACCGGGGCCTCCCGGCCTCGTTGCGAACCTCGGGCAGCCGCCCGCGCCGGGCCCAGCTCGCCACCGCCGCTGAGGTCACCCCGAACAAGGACGCCACCTGCCTGCGGGTCATCAGGTCCTCACTCATGCGGTTGCCAGTCATTGCCGCGGCGGCGATTCCCCGGGCCGCTGGACGCGGCCCAAGCGCAGCCTGGCCGGACGGGTGTCAGTGCTATCAGGTTCATCGGATTCCCCGGTTTGCCGGAGCGAGTTGATCTGGGACAGCGCTGGTCGCCCTACGCGGCTGCTCCCGGGCAAGGCCCGGGGCACGATACCGAACTGCCCAGTGCTGGTTGCACTGAAAATGGTGCTGCAAATTGCAGCCCGAAACATCGGTCAGCTGACGGATATTGAACCATCGCCCCCTGGTGTGCTTCCTCAGGTACGCCTTGATGACCGGGTGTCAGCTTCCCGGTGGCTATGAGTCCGGTGCTCGTATAGTGACTCCTATGTCGGCCGCTCTGCCAGCCCCGGATGCGCCGGTGACCTCGGTTGCCGGGGCGATCACCCGCATGGAGGCGATTGAGGCGGCGCTTCCCGCCGCCGATGGGCTGGCGTGCTTCAACCGCATGTACCTGGACGTGACCAGGCAGGTGAACAGCCAGCTCGGCCAGGGCTTTTTCGCCGACCCCGCGTTCATGACCCACTTGGACGTGGCATTCGCCAACCTGTACTTCGCGGCGGCCGGCACCGCAGGTGACCCGGCAGCGGTGCCGCTGCCCTGGCGGCCGCTCGTGCAACAGCGCGCCGCGGCGGGGATCGAACCGGTCCAGTTCGCGCTGGCGGGCATGAACGCCCACATCAACCACGACCTGCCGGTGGCGATGGTCAGCACCTGCACCGCCCTGGCCACCTCACCCGACGCCGGCCCGCATTTCGCGGACTACCAGAAGGTGGACCAGCTGCTGGACGCGGCCGAGCAGTCCATCCGGCAGTCCTTCGAGTCCGCACCTGAACTGGCCGTCGATCAGCATCTGAGTGCCGTCGCCACCTTGATCGCCAACTGGAGTATCAATGGCGCCCGGGACATGGCCTGGACCAACTGCCTGCTGCTGTGGGCGGTGCGCGCTGATCCGGTCGCGCGCGGGCTCCTCCTGGACAGCCTGGCCGCCTCGACAGCGCTCGCAAGCCGCATGCTCCTAGTGGCAGCTTGAGACGGCACGGCCTGACCCTTCTGACAGAACGTGCGATCGCCGGGGGTGCGCGCACCCCGCCATGAGAGAACACCTCCGGATCGGCTGGTCAAAGGTCAGCGCGGACGTCACGCAAGGCGAGCCGCATGTCAGCAGCCGTGGAGAAGCGATCAACGCCGGCTGGGGCGCATGCCTTGACGAGAAACTCGGCAAGGCCAGGGTTGAGGTCAAAGCGAATCGTTCTCGGGTCGGTCACCGGTATGCCGGCTATGGGCCTCGCATTCGGGAACGGGTGGAGGCCGTTGCAGAGAAGCCGATAGAGCAGTACGCCGACGGCGAACAGGTCGGTGGAGACGTCCCAGCGATCCAGGCCGGCGTCGGGTGGCTGATACGGCGGTGTGCCTGACTGCGTATGCACGGGGTCGCCGACCCGGGAGGCGATGTTGAAGTCAAGCAGTTTCGCTCCGGTGCGAGTGAGCATCACGTTGAGCGGTTTGATGTCGCGGTGGACCAGCCCTTTGTCCTTCAGTTCCATCCACTCGCGCGACTCGGCTTCCGGCAGGCCGCCGTCGCGACGTTTAGCATCCAGCTGCTTGAGGCGCGCCGAATCAGGATGAAAAGCGACGAGCGCGTCTAGCAGATCGAGCGCGACATCTACTGCCTCCCGGTCGCGAAGGCGCCTGGATCCGGTGACAAACTCATCGAGTGACTCCCCGTCAATGAACTCGGTGATGAGATACCAGTCGCCGACGTCGGTCTTGCCGGCCCAGAAGACCTCCACCACGTGGGGATGACGGATCTTCCGCAGGGCTCCGATCTCGCGGCGCACCGCCTCATACCCGGCGGCGCTGTCGAAGAGCTTGAGCGCTCGCTCCTCACCCTCGACGTCATCGCGCACGCGGTAGACCTTCGAAAAGCCGCCCTGCCCGAGTACGTCCAAAATCTCGAAGCGGCCCTCGAGGATGTCGCCGACAGCGTAGTCAGCAGCCTTGGTCCCGACCGAGGCCCGCACCTCTGCCGGGTCAGGTTCGGGGAGCGCTTGGCTGCCGCCTGAGGGCGGTGCTGCGGCCGATACCTCGGGAAGATCGTTGCGCTCACCAGATGTGAGCGGGCGGGTGCGGCGCGCATCTGGCGCTCCAGCGGAGTCCGCCGGCACACGCCGGATTCCCCCGACGGTGTGCACCAGGCACGGATGCAGCACGTACGTGCCCACCTCCGGCGGGAAATGAAACTCCTCCACGTCGCCCATGGAATAGAACCGGCGCCGCCCGGACTCGTCGATATACCCGAGCAGGCCGTTCTGCCACAGGACCGAGGCGAGGTCCGTCGCCTTCTCGAAGTGCAGATCCGCCACTTCCTGCAGTGCCGCGAGATCCCCACGCGAGAAGCGGTCGACGCCGATCATCCGGACGAAGGACCGAACGTCCTCCTGCACGCCGCTGATATAGGCCTGGGTGCTGGTGAACAATTCGGAGTAGTTGTGCAGGGCGGCGTTCTTCGGCATCAGGTCCGACGAGATCTGGTTGGCGCACTGGGCGAGCTGGGAGTCGCCGAACCGCTTGGCGCAGCGCTGAACTACCGCCGCCAGAGCCGCCGGCGGCAGGCCCTCGCGGCCAGCCTGCTTCTGCCGCAGGACCTCCTCGTTCAGCTCATTGCCGAGCGAGATGATGTCGCGCGGGATCAGCCTCGTGTGGCTGAGCAGGTAGTCCTCGATCGTTTCGTCGCCGTCGGGTCCCGGCAAGTGGCCGTCGACCCCGAGCCAGTCGCCGATCGTGGGGGGGCCGCTGGTGGCGCGTCGCATCAGCAGTGACGGCGGCAGCCGCTGCAGTTTTTTCTGAAGCAGATAGAGCAGCGAGCTTCTGTCCCAGGTCAGGACGCGTATGTGCGGTTCGTTGTAGTACCGCGGCGCATGTTCTGACCGGTACACCGACGACATGACGATGTCGCGGATGCAGACGACGATATGCAAACGGCCGCCCAGCCTGTGGTCGCGGAGCATCCGCATGACCTGATAGAACAACCCCTCCTGGCACTTCAGCCAGTACATCGGGGCGTGGCCGAACTCCTCGTCCAGCGCGTCAAGGTAGAAGTAGATCGGCTTGCACTGGCCGACAACCTCGCCTAGCAGATCCTCGAGGTCGTCCCAGAGCGGATCGTCGAGGTACGTAGATAGCTGATGGGCGGTCTGCCGCTGATTGATGATGTCGCGCACCTGGCTGTAGATCGACCGGGGCCGGCGGAAGTCGTCGAGCAGGCGCGCGTACGACTGCTCCATCTCCGCGGCCTGCTCGTCGCTCAACTTCTGACGCAACTCGGGACGGCACAGCAGGTGCGAGGCCAGCGACCGCATGATCGCGCGCTCCCAGATCTGCATCCACTTCTCGACCAGGACACGGTCCGCGAACCACTGGCACGCCTTCACCACAACTTCGGTCTTCGGCAGGCTCTGCTCCGGCATATCGGCGTAGACGGAGTCCTGATGGGCCTGGAAATCCTGAAGACGCCGCAGGTAGACCGTCTTGCCGGCCCCGAGCTTCCCCACGATGACCCGCACCATGGAGTCGTTCGCGCGGGTCGCGAGGTGGCCATACGCCGGATCGCCGCCGAAGTCGACGAACTCGCTGATCAAATCCTCGATGTCGGCCCGTGACCCGTCCGGATTGCCAAACGGCCCCACAGGGTCGAGCCGACGTCGCCTGCTGCCCATCTTCTCTCCCAACCGGATCGTAGCCCCCTACAGGAGTAAGAGCCAGCTGCGTTTGCGTGCCGGCCGGTGGTCTCGGCACGGCACGCGGGATACGGCACAATGGCCTGGTGGACGCCGATGTCGTGGTGATCGGGGCCGGTGCGCTGGGTCTGAGCACCGCGCTGCATTGCGCGATGGCTGGCCGGTCGGTTGCGGTGGTGGAACGCCACACAGCCGGATCGCAGGCCTCCGGCCGGGCGGCGGGCCTGTTCAAGTCGGTCCAGGCGGACGAGCTACGGACCCGGCTGGCCCGGCGCAGCATCGCCAAGGCGATCACCTTCGCCGACTGGGCCGGGACGCCCCTGCCGGTAGCCGACCCGGGGAGTTTCCTGATCGCCCGGACCGCCCGGCATCGCCAGTTCCTGCGCCGGGAACTGGCACAGTCACGACGCTGGGGCGCCGATGTCCGCGAGGCCACCCGGGCGCAGCTCGCCGGCCGGCTCAGCTACTACCAGCCCGCCGGCGACGACTTCGCCCTGTGGTGCCCGGAGGACATCTATATCGACGAGCCGGCCAGCCTCATCCAGGCCTGCCTGGCGGCCTGCCGGCTGCACGGGGCCGTGGTAACCGAAAACGAGCCGGTCACCGGGATATCGGTAACGGCCGGCCGGGTGGCCGGTGTCGAGACCGGCCGCCGGACGGTCGCCGCGCCCGTGGTCGTGGACGCGGCAGGCGGCTGGGTACGCCACGTCGCCGGCCTGGCCGGGGCGCGGGTGCCGGTCGCTATGGTCCGCCACCAGCTGCTGATCACCGCGCCCACGGCACTCATCGACCCGGCCGACCCGATCACCCGGGTGGCCGATGCCGCCGTCTACCTGCGCCCGGCCCGCGGCGGGCTCATGTTCGGCGGGTTCGAGCCGGACCCGCTGCCGGTCGACCCGCGGCACCAGCCAGCCTCGTTCACCACCGATGACGTGCCGCTGGACCTTGGCGTGCTGCGGCAGCTAGCGGCCCAGATCACGGCCGAGGTCCCCGCCGCGAGCACCGCCCCGGTCGCCGAGCACCGCGGGGGCCTGTTCACGATGAGCCCCGACGGCCGGTTCATCGCCGGCCCCGTGCCGGACCTGCCTGGCCTGTGGGTGGCCAGCGGGTGCAACGGCTCAGGGTTCTCCTCTTCCCTCGCCATCGGCGAGGCCCTGGCCACCTGGATCACCAGCGGTGCCCCGCCACCGGGCATGACGGCGCTCTCGCCGGGCCGGTTCGGCCCGCTGCCCGACGACGCGCTCCTCACCCGCGGGCTCTGGCAGTACGCCCACTACTACGACCCCGTCACCACCACCTCCGAAGCCACCACCCAGGCGGGCGCACGGTAAGGGCGCCTGTCCCGGCGGGAGCGCCCGCGGCCCAGGCGCGCGCCGCGGCGGAAGAGCAGGCCGGCGAGCACGGACCCGCCAGGGATTGGTGAGGTTCTTTTCCCCGAACGGGTCGGCGTCGAGCACCGCGAGGACGTTAACCGGGGCGGTGGCGGGCATCGTTGTCTCCGCCGGTCAGAGGTCGAGGACCAGGCGGGGAGAGCACGACCGGGACACGCAGATCATCATCAGGTCGCACGCCTTCCTCTCCTCCTCGGTGAGCACGGAATCGCGGTGGTCGGGCCTGCCGGACAGCACGACCGTCTCACAGGTACCGCACGTGCCTTCCTGGCAGGACGACAGCACGGCCACGCCCGAGTCCTCGACGATCTCGAGGATGGACCGGTCGGCGGGTACCCGCAGGACGGTGCCGGTTTGCGCCAGCTCGACCTCGAAGGCTTCCCGCCGGCCGCCGGCCGCCCCGGCCTTCGGCGCGAACCGTTCGACGTGGAGGGCACCGGCGGGCCAGCTCGTGCAGTGCTGTTCGACGGCCGTCAGCAGGGCTTCAGGGCCGCAGCAGTAGATGGCGGTGTCGTCGGCGTCCTCAGCGGGCCCGGCGAGCAACGTCGGGAGGTCGAGCAGCCCGCGCTCGTCCTGGGGATAGATTTCCACGTGCCCGGGGTAGCGGCGCTCGAGCTCGCCGCGCAATGCCATGGAAGACCGTGTTCTGCCGCCGTAGACCAGCTGCCAGTCCCTCCCCCACGCCGCGACCTCGGCGATCATGGGCAGGATCGGCGTGATGCCGATGCCGCCGGCGATGAACAGGTAGCGCTTGGCGTCGACCAGCGGGAAGTGGTTACGGGGACCGCGCACGTGCACTCGCTGTCCTTCGGCGAGGGTGTCGTGCACGTACTGCGAACCTCCCCGGCCCGGCTGCTCGCGCAGGACGGCGACCTGCAGGACCGAGGTGTCGCGCGGATCGCCGCACAGCGAGTACTGCCGGACCAGGTCGCCGGTGAGCGCCAGGTCGATGTGGGCGCCCGGCTCCCAGGCAGGCAACGGCTGCCCATCGGGGTGCCGCAGCGTCAGCCGGACGACGCCCTCGGCGATGGTTTCCTTGCGCTTGAGCACGAGGTCGAGTTCGTGCTCGATGTGCGGTTGCGTCCTCATGAATTTTCTTCCTTTATTTCAGGGCCAAGCCAGAACGCCCGCGCAGACCGGCGAAGGGGGCGATTCGACCGGGGCTGTGCCGTGCCCGGCGGGGTGGGCGAGCAGCCATTCCCACAACTCGGCGGGGTCGTCGAACTCACGCTCGGCCGAGCAGTGGCACACGGCCCGGAGCCGGTCGGTGCCCAGGACCCAGAGGATGCGGTACACGCGGTCGCCCGGCAGCATGCGACGGCCGGCGAGAACCTCGTTCATGGCGTGGCCGGGGCAATCTGCTGCGAATGGAGCAGGCGCTGGAGCATCCGCCGGGCCGCGAGCCCGCCGGTGTCGATGTTGACCGATAGCTCCTGATAGCCCTCGGGCTCGGCCGAGATGACCTGCTCGAGCACGTTGAGCGCCTCGACGTCCTGCAGGACGACCGTCCTGTTGTTCTCGGCGAGGAACTCCGATACCTCCTCGTCGCCGAGGGCGAAGTCGCGGGCCACGGCCCAGAAGTCGTGCGTGGAGTGCTCGGTCTCCGGGGTGATCGCGTACACCACCTCGACGCGGAAGGCGTCCGGGTCGGTCCCGTCCGGACTGGGCGCGGACCCGACCGGCGCGATGCGGCTGTGCAGCTTGTACAGGCACGGCGGCGTGTACTCGATGTCCTGCCAGCGCGCGATCCGGCCCTGCAGGCCGGTCGACTTGGCGTAGAAAGGCGGGCATTCCGCGTCGTCCATGTGCCGTGAGACGTAGACGATGCCGGCCTCTTCGTCGACCTCGGTCATGATCGCGGTGGCGGCGACCTCCGGCGTGCCGATGTAGCCGCCGTGCAGGTACGTCTCGTGCGACAGGTCCAGCAGGTTGTCGACCAGGAGCGAGAACCGGGCCGCCAGCGGTTCCATCCCCGCGACCGTCGTATAGTCCGGCGAGTCGAGATAGGGCGCCCGCGGGATCCGTGACGCGTCGGCCCTCGCCGGATCGCCGATGAAGATCCATGCGAGCGAGTCCTGTTCCACAAGCGGGTAGGGCAGGAGCCGGGCGGTGCGCGGGATGCGGCCCTGGCCGGGCACGAAGACGCATGTGCCGTCAGCACCGTAGGTGAAGCCGTGATAGCCGCAGACCACCTGGTCGTCCACGAGCCGGGAGGGTGCTTGCGACAGCGGGAAGCGCCGGTGCACGCACCGGTCGGGAACGGCGGTCACCCGTCCGCTGCGGGTGCGCCAGAAGAGGACCGGCTCGCCGCAGATGGTGCGGGAGAACAGCTCCTGTCCGATCTCGGAGCTGTAAGCGGCGACGTACCACTGGTCGCGCGGGATGCTGCTCATGAGCACGTCCTCTCGGTCATCGGTATGCTGCGAGCGGGCAAGGGAGGAAGCGGGCGAGGGTACGCGGGCGAACTCCGTTGCTAGCTGCGATGTGGCGGCCAGCTGGGAGTCACAAAGTAAATGAGGCGACCTGTCGGCCCGAAGGGGCGTTTCCGGAAAATGGAAGCCTCTTTGACGGGGCTGTAGCGTCCTGCCGGGTCAGGCGGGTGCGCTCAGGGCGCGGGAAATGGCACGGGCGCTGGTGCGCACCAGCCGGGCCAGAGCATGCGGGGTGTTCGGGGTGGTGCTGCCGTAGCGGACCACCAGGGACACCGCCGCCACGACCTGGCCGTGCGGGTCGTGGATCGGCGCGCCGACCGACAAGGAATCCATCGTGACCTGGCGGTCGCTGACGGAAAAACCGTTAGACCGGACATCGGCGAGCATGCGACGCAGCTGGACCGGATCGGTCACCGTCTTGCTGGTAAAACGCTTGATCGGGCCGCTGAGAACCTCTTCCTGCACGTCGACGGGGGCATGTGCGAGCAGGACCAGGCCTACGCCGGTGGCCGTGAGTGCGAACCGGCCACCGACGCGGGTGAGCACCGGCACCGCCCCGGAGCCGGCGATCCGCTCGATGAAGACGACCTCCGCTCCCTCCCGCACCGCGAGCTGCACGTTCTCCCTGGTGATCTGGGAAAGATCTTCGAGGAACGGCAGCGCCGCCTCCCGCAGGCCCGGACCGCGCGGCGCGAGCGAGCCGACCTCCCACAGCCGTAGCCCGATCCGGTACAGCCCGTCGTCGCCGCGCTCGATGGCCCCCCACTCACACAGTTCGTGCATCAACCGGTGCGCGGTCGACAGCGGCATGCCGGCGCGCCGGGCGATCTCGCTTAGGGTCAGCTCGCGCTGCCGCGGGCCGAACGCGTCCAGCAAGCGGAGGGCACGACCGATCACCGGACCAGTCGCGCCGGCGGGTCGACCTCTCCGGGTCACGTTCACTCGTCCTCGATCGGATGGCGTCGGCCGGGCGTCAGCCGACGCAGGTCCTCATGGCGCTTAATGACGCCTAAAATGCTGACCCGATAGGTCAGCGAAGTCCAGGCTGCGCGGCCGGTAACCTGTCAACCCGTTCACGAGCTAAGTAGCCAGTCACGCCTGATTCCTCCGCGCCGCCAGTGCATCGCCCGGCCGCATGCCCGCGCTGCGACAGGGCCGCGGGGCCAGCATCGTCAACATCGCCTCCGATGCGCTCTGGCTGGGCAGGCCCGGCTACCTGCACTACGTGGCCGGCAAGGCCGGCGTGTACGGGATGACCCACTCCATGTCGCACGAACTCGGACCCGACGGCATCCGGGTGAACACCATCTCGCCGGGACCAGTATTCACCGAGGTGGCGCGGGAGACTGTCACCCAGCAGCAGAAGGACGCGATGCTCGCGGCGCAGGCGATCAAGCGCCCGGTCCGGGCGGTCTGGGACTACCTCGCACGCTCGCTGCCCGCAGCGGTGCCAGCCGAATCTCAGGGAGGACGGAGCTGACGATGACCGAGACCGACCCGGCGGTGCAGCGGGGCTGTATGAGGGCCCGACCGGCAGGAAGCCCCCTCCGAGCCGCGCCGGCCGCTGTTCGACCGCGCCATGGTCCTCGCTAATAACGGCGCGTGAACCATCACAGATATCTTCACGGCATAACATCCGACACTCTCGGGATGCCCAGGGAAGCACGTCCGCGCACTGACTCCCTCTTTGGCTCCCGCCAAGATACTGGGATCGTCATCCCTCTGGCGACACACAATCTGGCCCTCGGCGTCTACCGTGCCCTGCAACAGGCACATCACCGCAAAATCCCAGGTCGAAATCCGCCTGACACGGCCCGCTCCAGGGACGACAGATTCCCCAGCGAGACGGTAGACACCAAGATTGCATGTGGAGCTGCAGTCCGGACGGCCGGTGAGAGTGCTGCGGGGCAGTGGTTACCCCAGGGAATGAGCGGCAAACCGCCCAAGGTACTGGATTATTGA
>Ga0208565_1000677_pt1 | contig 23477 bp, 19 predicted proteins | sample Sb_taG_7_FD_187706 | JGI IMG/M metagenome (GOLD analysis project Ga0208565, IMG submission 187706) | Peat soil microbial communities from Weissenstadt, Germany - Sb_50d_2_FS metaG (SPAdes) (version 2) | ecosystem: Environmental > Terrestrial > Soil > Wetlands > Peat | place: Germany...
GACCAGCCAGCGGCTGCCGCCCGTCAGCCGTGATCCGGACGCCTGGCCGGACGTGGTGGCGGTCGTCCCGGCCAGGAACGAGGCCGAGATGCTGCCGGCCACGCTGCCCGCGCTGCTCGGGCAGGAGTATCCGGGGGCGCTGACCGTCATCGTGGTCGATGACCGCAGTTCGGATGGCACCGCCGAGGTCGCCGCGAAGCTCGGCGGCGGACGGCTGAAGGTGATCGCCGGGACGGCAGCTCCGGCCGGATGGGCGGGCAAGGTGTGGGCCATGGCCCAGGGACTCGGCGCGGCCGGCCTCCCGCCCGCCGCGGGCGCCACCCCGGGGCCCGGCGGCTACGTGCTGTTCACCGACGCCGACATCGCCCTGGCGGCTCGCACGCTGCGCGATCTGGTGGCCGCGGCGGAGGCGGACGACCGGGACCTGGTCTCGCAGATGGCGCTGCTGCGGACGGCAACCGGGTGGGAGCGCGTCGTGGTCCCGGCCTTCGTGTACTTCTTCGCTCAGCTGTATCCGTTCCGGCGGGTGAACGTGCCCGGCTCGCGGACGGCCGCGGCGGCCGGCGGCTGCATGCTGGTACGCCGCGACGCGCTGGTGAAGTCCGGCGGCCTGGCGCCGATCGGCGGCGCCCTCATCGACGACGTGGCCATGGGCCGCATGATCAAACGCCAGCGGGGCCGCTGTTGGCTCGGGCTGTCCCGCCAGGTGGTCAGCGTGCGCCCGTACCCTGGGCTCGGCAGCTTGTGGCAGATGGTGGCCAGGTCTGCCTACGTCCAGCTGAACTACTCCCCGGCGTTGCTGGCCGGGACGATCATCGGGCTGCTGTTCCTCTACCTCCTGCCCCCGGCCGGGGCGGTCGCCGGGCTCGCCGGCCTGCTCTCCGGCGGGGCCGCGCCCCAGGATGCCGGCCCGGCGGCCCTGGCGGCCGGCGCGGGACTGGCGGGCTGGGCGCTCATGTCGCTGAGTTACCTGCCCATGCTGCGGCTGTACCGGCTGTCGCCGCTGCGCGCGCCCGGCCTGCCGCTGATCGCCCTGCTCTACGCCGGCATGACCGCCGACTCCGCCCGGCGTCACCACACCGGCCGCGGCGCCGAATGGCGCGGCCGCACCAACGGCAAGCTTGACGCCGCGGGCGGTTGAACACTCCCGGGAAGCAGAGATGCGTAGCGGAAACGCGCGTCGTTCGATGCGACCTTCCGCCCGTGCGGGCCAGCGGGGATGATGGGGCGTGGCAGATGATCCAGCTAAGCGACGAGGCTAAGAAGGTGGACACGTGACGATCAGCGTTCAGGGTGTGGTGGCCCGCGGTAAGGGTGAGCCGGTCGCGGTGACGACGATCCTGGTACCCGAGCCCGGCCCGGCCGAGGCGCTCGTCACCGTGCAGGCCTGCGGGGTGTGCCATACCGACCTGCACTACAAGCAGGGCGGCATCGGCGAGGACTTCCCTTACCTGCTCGGGCACGAGGCGGCCGGCGTGGTCGACGCGGTCGGGCCGGACGTGACCGACGTGGCGCCGGGCGATTTCGTCATCCTGAACTGGCGCGCGGTGTGCGGGCGGTGCCGTGCCTGCAGCCGCGGCCGGCCGTGGTACTGCTTCAGCACCCATAACGCGAGCCAGAAGATGACGCTGGAGGACGGCACCCCGCTGTCCCCCGCGCTGGGCATCGGCGCGTTCGCGGAAAAGACGCTGGTCGCCTCCGGGCAGTGCACCAAGGTCGATCCGGCGATCCCGGCGGCCACCGCCGGGCTGCTCGGCTGCGGCGTGATGGCGGGCCTGGGGGCCGCGCTCAACACGGCCGGCGTGACCAGGGGCGACAGCGTCGCGGTGATCGGCTGCGGCGGCGTGGGCGACGGCGCGATTCTCGGCGCCCGGCTGGCCGGCGCGCGGACGATCATCGCCGTGGACGTGGACGACAGGAAGCTGGAGTGGGCCCGCGGTTTCGGCGCCACCGACGTGGTCAACTCGCGGACCACCGATCCGGTCGCCGGGATCAGGGAACTGACCGGCGGGTTCGGCGCGGACGTGGTGATCGAGGCTATCGGCCGGCCGGAGACCTACGAGCAGGCGTTCTACGCCCGCGACCTGGCCGGCACGGTGGTCCTGGTCGGCGTGCCGACGCCGGAGATGCGGCTGGAATTGCCGCTGCTTGACGTGTTCGGCCGCGGCGGGGCGCTCAAGTCGTCCTGGTACGGCGATTGCCTGCCCAGCCGTGATTTCCCGATGCTCGTCGACCTGCACCTGGCCGGGCGCCTGCCGCTGGACAAGTTCGTGTCGGAGACGATCGCCCTGGGCGACGTGGAAGAGGCCTTCGCCAAGATGGGCCGGGGCGAGGTGCTGCGCAGCGTCGTGACGCTGTGAACCACGCGGCGGCCGCGGACCCCGCCACTCGCATCGCGATGTGGTCGGGGCCGCGGACCGTGTCCACCGCGCTGATGCGGGCCTGGGAGAACCGGCCGGACACGGTGGTCTCCGACGAGCCGCTCTACGCCTTCTACCTGGACCGCACGGGCCTGGACCACCCGGGGCGGGGCGAGGTGATCGCGAGCCAGCCCACCGACTGGCGGGCGGTGCTGGCCCGGCTGGCCTGCGCTCCGCTGCCCGGCGGCGCGGCGATCAGCTACGCCAAGCACATGACGCATCACCTGCTGCCCGAGGTGGACCGGGCCGTTCTCGCCCCGTTCAGGCACGCGCACCTGATCAGGGATCCGCGCGAGCTGCTCGCCTCCTACGCCCGGGTGCGGACCGAGCCGACGCTGGCCGACCTCGGCCTGGCCCAGCAGGCCGAGATCTTCGAGACGTTCGGCGGCCCGGTGGTCGATTCCCGCGACCTGCTGGCCGATCCCGAGGGCATCCTGCGTGCGCTGTGCCAGGCTCTCGCCGTGCCTTTCGACGACCGGATGCTGGCCTGGCCGGCCGGGCCGCGGGACACTGACGGGGTGTGGGCGCCGTACTGGTACGACAGCGTCCGGTCCTCGACCGGCTTCACCGCTTACCGGGCGCCGGCCGAGCCGCTGCCGGCCCGCCTCGAGGCCCTCGCGGACCGGTGCATGCCGTACTTCTCCCGGCTGTACCAGTACCGCATCGCCCGTCAAGCCCAGGGAGGTTCTGATGCTGCAGGTCTTCGATGAGCGTAACCGCGACCTCATCGTCAACGTGGACGGCAGGCTCATGCACCGGGACCGGGCGATGGTGAGCCCGTTCGACTCGGTCGTCCAGGGCGGTGACGCGGTCTGGGAAGGGCTCAGGCTCTACGGCGGGAAGATCTTCCGGCTGGACGAGCACCTGGCCCGGCTGCGCGCCTCGGCCCGGGCCCTGGCGTTCGGCCAGATCCCGTCCGACGAGGAGATCACCGAGCAGATCAGGCGCACGCTGGCCGCGAACGGCATGCGGGACGGCGTGCACATCAGGCTCACCCTGACCCGCGGGGTCAAGCTCACCTCGGGCATGGATCCGCGGCTCAACCAGGCCGGGCCGACGCTGATCGTGCTGGCCGAATTCAAGGAACCGGTGTACGACGCGGGCGGCATCACGCTGATCACCGCGAGCGTGCGCCGCCCGGCGCCGGACTGCCTCGACCCGAAGATCCATCACAACAACCTGCTGCCGTCGATCCTGGCCAAGATCGAGGCGAACGTGGCCGGGGCCGACGATGCGGTGATGCTCGACCATCGCGGCTTCATCGCGGAGACCAACGCCACGCACATCTTCATGGTGAGCGGCGGGACGCTGGCCACGCCGACCACGGTCTCCTGCCCGGAGGGCATCACCCGGGCGGCGGTGCTCGACCTGGCGGCCGCGGCCGGGATCGGCTGCGAGACCGGCGACTACACGCTGCCCCAGCTCTACACCGCCGAGGAGGCGTTCGTGACCGGCACCATGGGCGGACTGGCCCCGGTGGTGTCCGTGGACGGCCGCGCCATCGGCGACGGCACCCCCGGCCCCGTCACCAAACGGCTGACGTCCCTGTTCGCCGACCTCACCGCCACCGTCGGCACCCCTGTCACCTGAGGTCACCATCATCGTGGGCTTGTGCCGCCCCCCACCCGCAGCAGTAACAGCCACGATGGAACATCGTGGCTGTTCCGGCGACAACAATGCTCCATCGTTGCCGTCAGGCCCGGGGCTAGAACCTCGCCTGCGGCGCGCTCAGGCGTGACGCGCGAGCCAGAAGAGGTGGGCGAGAGCCTCGGGAGGGCCGTAAACGCCCAGGATCAACGGGGTGATGCTCTGCGGGGCGGGGACCGAGGGACGTTCGGATCAATCGCCCTTGATCTTCCCGTCCTGCAGTTCGAGGACGGAATCGGCGATGCTGATGAGGTTCGGGTCGTGGGTCGCGACCAGGGCGGTCACGCCCTCGGACTGCACGACCGTGTGCAGCAGGCGCATGATCTGCTTCGCGGTCTCGGAGTCGAGCTGGCCGGTGGGCTCGTCCGCGAGCAGCACCTCCGGGCTCCCGGCCAGGGCCCGGGCGATCGCCACCCGCTGCTGCTGGCCGCCGGACAGCTCGCCGGGCCGCTGCCTGGCGTGCTCGCCGAGGCCGACGATGTCCAGCATGAGCCGGACCCGTTCCTCCCGCTTCTTCGGGGCCACCCCGGCGATCCGCAGCGGCACCCCGACGTTCTCCGCCGCGGACAAGATCGGGATGAGGCCGAACGACTGGAAGATGAACGCCACCGACGTGCGGCGCAGCCGCATCCGCTCGTGGTCCGACATCGCGGTCACGTCCCGGTCCGCGACCCGCACCTGGCCGCCGTCCGGCAGGTCGAGCCCGCCGACGATGTTGAGCAGCGTGGTCTTCCCCGACCCCGACCGGCCGCGCAGCGCCACCAGCTGGCCGGCCTGGACGGTGAAGGAGACGCCGCGCAGCGCTTGGGTGGCGGTGCGCCCGCTGCCGAAGGTCCGCGTCACCCCGGCTACCTCCAGCATGTTCCGGGCGATGACGGGGCTCGGGGCGCTCACTGCGGTTCCCGCCGGTCTGGCCAGACGCCGATGTGGTCGGGCTCGGCTTCCAGCCGCACCAGGTCGCGCATGCCGAGCGGTTCGGTCATCTCCCGCGGCCGCTGCAGCCGCCCGGCGCGGTCGAGCACCGCGTACTCCACCGCGTGCTGCGCCACGTCGCCGTCGCCGCCGGTTGTCGCGTGCCGGTGTGTCTCCGCGCTGGTCCGGCCGTCCCTGATCGCGATGACCCGGCGCACCACCGACGACACCGCCGGGTCGTGCGTGACGATCAGCACGGTCACGCCGAGCTCCGCGTTCGCCTGCTGCAGCGCGCCGAACACCTCGGCCGCGGTGGCCGTGTCGAGCTCGCCGGTGGGCTCGTCGGCGAGCAGTACCTTGGGCTCGTTGACCAGGGCCACCGCGATGGCGGCCCGCTGCTGCTCGCCGCCGGACAGCTGGTCGGGCCTGCGGTGCAGGCAGTCGGCGAGCCCGAGCAGCTCGAGCAGTTCCGCCGAGCGCGCGCGGCGGGCCCTGGCCCCGGCGCCCGCCAGCCGCATGGGCAGCTCCACGTTCTGCTGCGCGGTCAGGTACGGCAGCAGGTTGCGTGAGGTCTGCTGCCAGATGAAGCCCACGGTCCGGCGCCGGTAGGCCAGCCGCTGCCGTGCGCTCATCGCCGCGAGATCGTGGCCCGCCACCCGAACCGAGCCCGCGGTGGGCGTGTCCAGCCCGGCCAGGATGTTCATCAGCGTGGACTTGCCGCTGCCCGACGCCCCCACCAGGGCGGCGATCTCGCCCTCGGCCACCAGCAGGTCAAGCCCCTGCAGGGCCTGGACCTCGATCCCGGCCGCGACGTAGATGCGGACTAGGCGGTCGCACACGATCAGCGAGCCCGCGCCGAAGTCACGGTGCTGCCGCGCCGACTCCGACCCCAATTCGCCCAGGTCCGCGATGCTGGTGCCCATTCCCTGCCTCTCCTTACCTCTAGTTTGCCCGGAGTATGCCGGTGATGCCACGACGGCGCAGCGCCCTGGCCTCCGCGGTCAGCGCGGCCAGGGCGAGCACCACGATGACGGCGGCGGGCAGGCCGAGGGCGAGCACGTCGGGCTGGAACTGGACCGGGGCGCTCGTGCCGGTGAAGGCGGACAGGTCGATCGACGAGCCGACCACGTGCGGCAGCGCCACGGCGCAGACGGCACCCGCCACCACCGCGGCGAGCACGGCAGGCATGGCTTCGGCCATGACCAGCCGGGTGGCCCGCTCGTGGCCCATGACGGTGAGCCGGGCCAGGGTCAGCTCGCGCTCCCCCGATCCGAGGGCCAACCCGAGGATCACGATGAACAGGCCGAACGCGGCGGCGGTGACGATGGTGAGCGCGATGATGAGCCCGGCGCCGTGCTGCAGCGGCGAGCTGGCCAGCGAGGCGAGCACCGCGGTGCGGAAGGTGAGGAAGCTGCCCGGGAACACCTTCTGAGCCACGGCGGAAAGCTGGGCGTCGTCGATCGCCGACCCGGTGACCAGGATCGTGCTGGGGAGGGGCTGGCCGGCCGGCCCGGGCAGGGTCTGCAGCGGCATGACCACGAAGGCACCGCCGCCTGGCTGGGCGGGAGTGCCGCTCAGGGTGCCCGTGACCCGCACCTTGAACGGTCCCATCGCGGTCAGCGTAGTCAGCTGCGTCGCCCCGGTGCCGAGGATGGCGGCGGCGGACGGCGAGGCCAGCACCGGCACCGTGGCGCCAAACGGCGTGATCCCGCCCGCCGCGGTGCCGATCTTGGCGGCCGCGAAGGCGGGGAACGGCGTGCCCGCGACCACGGCCGCGTAGCTGGCCGGGTCCACCGCGACCACCGTGATCGGCTGGCCGAACGGCGTGACCCAGCTCGTGCTCCAGACCTCGGCGGCGTGACGCACGCCGCGGACCGCGGCGATCGCCCGCACCGTCGCGGGGCTGACCGGGGGAGAATAGGGACCCGCCTGGATCAGCACGTCCGCCCCGGTGGTGTGCCAGGAGGCGGCGACCTCGCCACGGGCGACCCCGTTGCTGACCATCCCGGCGAAGGTGGCCAGGCTGAGCGCGAGCACCAGCGCGAAGGCGGGCAGCACCCCGGCCAGCGAGGACCGGGCCGCCCGGGACAGCGCGACGAAGCCGGTCGCGCCCGCGCGGCGCGCCGAGGTGGCGAGCAGGCCACGGACGGCCAGCGGGTACAGCCGCAGCATGACCACGACGACCGGGATGGCCACGAGCACCGGCGTGAGGGTGAGGTACAGGTCCACCCCGCCGCCTGCGGGGACGCCCTGATTGCGCAGCACGACCAGGCCGGCGACCGAGGCGGCGATCGCGGTGACCTCGGCGACCGGGCGGCGCCACGCCCGGGCGGGCCGGCCGCTCCCGGCGCCGGTGATCCGGGCCGGGTTGCTGGCCGGGGCGGGCCTGCGGTACCGCCACACCGCGATCAGCGGCGGGCCGGCCAGCGCGGCGAGGACCGCGATCCCGGCCAGCGGCCAGCCGGACCCGCCGGCCGAGGACGATCCGGCGCCGCCGGGGATAAGCGCGATGGCCAGGGCCGCGCCGAGCACCGCGGCGGGCCCGGCCGCGAGCACCGCGGCGCGGGCCAGCAACGTCGCCACCTGCCGCAGCGACCCGCCCCTGGCTCGCAGCATGGTCAGCTCCACGTCCCGCCGCGCGACGATCATCCTGGCCGCGAGCAGGATCACCGCCGCGCCGACCACGATCAGGCTGACGAACAGCAGCAGCAGCACCGTCTCGATGGCCGCCTGGGTGCTGAGGAACAGCGACAGGTCCGAGATCAGCGGCGAGGTGACCGCCAGCGTATCCGCGCTCGGGGAGAGCGGTCCGGTCAGCGCGGGCGGCGTCGTGGTCGCGCGGTTGAGCGCGTTGTCCAGGCCCTGCGCCTGATCCGCGGTCACCTTGCTGGGGTCAAGCGGGAATTCCCAGCTCAGCTCCATGCCCGGCCCGTTGAACGCCTCCTGCATCGCCACCAGCTGGTCCGGGTCGGCGAAGACGCCCCCCACCCAGAACGGTATGCTCGCGGCCGAAAGCTGCTGCAGCGCCGGCGTGCCCGCGGTCGAGTCTTGCGTCCAGAAGGTCGAGCCAGGGCCGCGTTCCCGCACGATCGCGGTGACGAACAGCCCGACCGGGCCGGACGAGGTCGCCACCGACAGGCGGCTCCCCGGGTGCAACCCGAACCGCGCGGCCGTCTGCGTGGTGGCCGCCACCGCGAGCATCCCGGCCGGGACCGCGCGGCTCGCGTAGGCGCCCGCCGTGAGCTGGGCGTTGCTGGTCAGCGGGTCGCGGTAGAGCACCTCGAGCTTCGGCGGCAGGCCAGCCTGCGCGCGGGGCCCAGCGCCCGAGACGACGACGAACAGGTTGGTGGCCAGGCTGGCCCACTGGCCCGCCGCGAGCGGGAGCCCGAGCGCCGCGAGGCCGCCGCCGATCTCGCGGGTGGCCTCGGTGAACTCGCCGGCCGTGATGTTCTGGCTGTTTTCCACGCCGTTCTGGACCAGCGAGCCGGTGAAATCGCCCCAGTTCGCGCCGACCTGGACGGTCTTGGTGGTGGCGCTGAGGCCGGCCAGGGTCTGGTGCAGTGCCTGAGTCCGGGTGTGCTGGCTGAGCGCGGGCCCGGCCAGCGCGGCGAACACGCAGCCGCAGACCAGCAAGGCCAGCGCGAGCATGCTGCCCGCCGCGGCCCCCACCGTCCGGCTCACGCCGGGTATCAGCCTCATGCTCTGCTTTCCCGCTCGCTCATGCTGACTCCGACGCTTTCCCGCTCGCTCATGCTGACTCCGACGCGCGGAGTTCGGCGGCGGCGTCTGGGCGCCGCGCGATGGTCAGGGCCGCGGCCAGCACCGGCAGCACGGCGACCGCCAGGGCCAGCGGCAGCGTCTGGGACCAGCCGAACTGGATTCGCACCGGCGGCACCGGAGTGGTCGCGGACGAGGTCAGGGTGATGGCGGGGACCAGCAGTTCGGCCAGCACGACCCCGAGGACCAGGCCGGCCAGCGCCGACGGCAGGCTCAGCATGAGCTTTTCCAGGCAGAGCTGGCCCGCCGCCGCGCGCGGCGCCACGCCGAGGGCGGCCAGCAGCGCGTTCTCGGCGCGCCGCTGCCGGACGCCGGCCGCGATGCTCACGCAGAAGCCGGTGATGGCCAGCGCCGCGGCGGCGACGGCGACGGCCAGCAGCGCTTGCTGCGGCACGGTCGACAGCGGATTGCCCAGCAGCCCGGACGCCACCCCGGCCGCGCTCGTGACCGCCGAGCCGGGCGGCAAGGTGGCGGCCAGCCCGGGCGGCACCCCGGAGATCCCGGAAGAAGTGGCCAGCCACCACTGCGTCACCTGGGCAGGCTCAAGCGCGCTGCCGGTCAGGAGGTCCTGCAGGCGGCCGAGGTCGACGATGAGAGCGCCGCCGCCGGCCGAGACGGTGGGGAACGTCGTCACCGCCGCGACAATCTTCACGCTGATGACCGCGCCGTTGATGGTGGTCTGCACGGTGGATCCGACGCTGGCGTTGGTCGCGGCCAGGTAACGCTGGGTGGCCAGGCCGGGGATGGCCGTGGCGGGAGGCGCCGAGGTCAGCTGGAGCTGCGCGTCGATCGAGGTGGGGGGCACGTTGCCGAAGCCGCTCGCCGCCTGCCCGTAGCCCGGGTTGAACGTCACCGCCAGCGCGCCGCGGCCGGGCTCACCGGTGGCCGAGACCGCGGGCAGGCCGGACGGGCCGGCCGTGCCGAGGTTCTGCCGGACGCCCGCCAGTTCGGGGGACGTGGCGGCGGCGGTCCAGCCGCGCAGCGCCGCGCCGGCCACCTGGGCCGTCCCCGGGCCGCCGGACACGCTGTCCACGGTAAAGGCGGCCGGGACCCGGGCCTGGCCGGCGGGCATCGTGTAGTCCAGGCTCACCCCGGTCAGCCGCACCGGGTAGATGGCCTTCGCGACCCCGGAAGCGCCGCTGGCCCCCGGGGCCCCCGGGGCTGCCGGGGCCGCCGGGGCCGCCGTGGCCGCGACGGCCTGGTTGGCGAGGGTCACGGCGAGCGTATGGGGCCGGCCGTCGGCGGGCAGCGTGCCCGCGTCGAGCTCATAGACGTCGCTGTCGGCGTCCTCGACCGAGACGCTCACGGTGGCCGGGGCCAGTCCCAGCGAGGCCGGGCCGAGCACGGCGGTGAGCTGGAATTCGCCCGTGCGGCCGGGCAGCGTGACCCCGCGGGCCGGCCCGGCGGGACTGATCGTGCCGAACAGTGCGGCCGCGGGCAGCGGCGACTGGTCGGAGCGGAGCAGCGTCACGTTCGCCGCCTGGGCCGAGCCGACCGCGAGGGTCTGGCTGCCGGTGGCCGTTCCGGTGAACGTCGCGACCGGCATGGCGTGCCGCACCCCCGGCACGCCGACGAGCGCGGCGGCCTGGGCGGCCGACAGCGGCTGGCTGGTTTCCACCCGCACGTCCGCGCCCGAGCCGAACGCGGCCTGGTCGTGGTCGGACAGCGTCCAGCTCTGCCGCTGGGCCAGCGCGAGGGTTCCCGTGGCCACCGCCAGCACGATCAGCAGCGCCGCGCCGCCCTGCCTGATCGGCTGGCGGCTGATCTGCCAGCTGGCCATGGCCGCGGTCAGCCGCCGGCCGCGGGCGGCCAGCCGATCGCCGGCCTTGCCGCCGGCCGGCAGCAGCCGCAGCGCGATGACGGTGCCGCCGGCCAGCGCCAGCGCCGGCGCGATCACGATCACCGGGTCGACGCCGAAGTTGCCGTTCGCGCCGGCCGACACCGCCGAGTAGTGCCGCAGCTGCCAGCCCGCGACCACGGCGAGCAGCACCAGGGCCACGTCCGCGCCCGCCCTCGTGAGCGTGGAAATGGCCGCCTGCCTGCCCCGGCGAGCCCGCGCCGTGCCCGGGGTCACGATACTGAGCGCGGGCACCACCATGATCACTATCGCGCCGGCGGCGACTGCGGCGCAGACCGCGAGCGCCGGCCAGTCGGCGCCGGCCGCGCCGGTCCCGGCCACTGCGGTTCCCGGGAGCAGCTCGGCGAGCAGGACGCCGGCCACGCCGCCGGCCGCCGACGAGAGCAGGCACAGCGGTACGGCCTCGGCCGCGGTCAGCCGGACCAGCTGCCAGCGGGTGGCGCCGCGTGCCGTCAGCATCGCGGACTCGCCCTCGCGCTGGCCCGTGAGCAGCCGTGCCACCGCGAGCAGCGCCGCCGCGGCGAGCAGGAAGAGCAGCACGGCGCTGATGGCCAGCAGCGAGCGGGCGACGTCCAGGTTGCTCGCGGTGCCGTTGAGCACCGCGGGCAGGCTGGTGGTGAGGTCGAGGTCGGGAAGCTGCACGGCGTTCGCCAGCGCCTGCCGCAGGGCGTCCACCTGGCCCGCCACGGCGCCGAGCTCGTCAGCGGGAACGCTCGCCGTCTGCGGCTGGGCCAGCCAGGAACCCGAGTAGACGGCCAGCGTCCCGGCTTGCCCGGCTGGCCCGGCGAAGGCCCCGGCCGACACGACGAGCGGGCCGTAGGTGGTGAAGCCGCTGGCCGTGCTGGACCCGGTGAGCGCGATCTCGTTCAGGCTCCAGTACTCCGACGACACCTGCCTGGGCCGGTACAGGCCGGTTACCACGAACCGGACGGATTGCCCCGATATCCCGTCCTTCATCCGCAGCATGTCGCCGTCGGTCACGTGCAGCAGCGCGGCGGCCGAGGCCGGCAACGCCGCGGGGACGGGCTGGCCGCTGGCCGGCGCGCCGGGCCAGTGGCCGGAGATCAGCACCGCGTGCGCGGTGATGCCGCCAAGCACCGCGGCTTCGGCGATCGGCTGGTTGCCCGCGCTGGCCGGCTGGGCAGGCTGCGCGCCTGGCACGAAGCCCAGCGGATCAGACCAGTAGGCGTGGTAGAACGCGAACGGCGTGCCCGCCAGCGCGGCGGAGATCATGCCCGGCAGCTGGGACGTGTACTGCGCGCCCTGGCTGGCGTTGACGTTGCCGTTGCCGGTGATGACCAGCGCGGTCCCGGACGCACCGCCCAGGTCGTGCCGGACGGCGCGGGGCAGGGCCTGCCCGCTGAAGGCGGTGAGCGCGGTGGCCAGCGCCGCGGCCACCGCGGTGGTGAGCGCTGCCGCGATAATCACCATGCGGTGAGCGTTCATCCGAGGCAATATCAGCGAACCCCGTGTCAAGCCCATTTGGACAGGAGCCTACGATCCGGACTGACTGATAAAAAGAGTGCGTACATCACCTGGTACCCGTCTGTGACCGGGCCGGGATGGAAGGTTTCGAAAGGGGCTGCGGGTGTCGGTCATCGTCATCACCGGGGCCGCGGGTTTGGTCGGGTCCATGTTGCGACCGAGGCTGGCGCGGCCCGGACGTACGCTGCGCGTGCTCGACATCGCCCCGCTGACGGCCGGCCCGGGCGAGGAGGCCATCCAGGCGTCGGTAACCGACCTGGACGCCATGACCGCGGCCTGCCAAGGCGCCGACGCCGTCATCCACCTGGCCGGGATCCCGGGCGAGGCGTCCTGGACGCGCATCCTCGACCTGAACATCAACGGCAGCTACGTGACGTTCGAGGCGGCCCGGCGGGCCGGGACGCCGCGGGTGATCTTCGCCTCGTCCAATCACGCGGTGGGATTCACGCCCCGTTCGGCCTTTCCCGTGCCCGACTATGCCTTCCCCGCGCCGGACACCTACTACGGCGTCTCCAAGGCGGCCGTCGAGGCGCTCGCCGCGATGTACCACCACCGGTACGGCCTGGACGCGATCTGCGTGCGGATACTGTCCTGCTTCCCGCGGCCGACAGACGTGCGGATGCTGTCCACCTGGCTGTCGCCCGATGACGCGGGGCGGCTCTTCGACGCCTGCCTGACCACGGAAAGGCCCGGGTTCCGGGTCGTCTTCGGGGTGTCCGCCAACACGCGCGGCGGCTGGGTCTCGCTGGCCGAGGCGAAGGCCCTCGGCTACGAGCCCCAGGACGACGCGGAGGCCTTCGCCGCCGAGATCATCGCCGAACATGGCGAGCCGGACCCGGACGACCCGGTGCTCCGCTACCTGGGCGGCGGGTTCACCCTCCCCGACGATCAGGTGCCCCAGGCCTAGGGCTCAGCCGGCCGGGCGGTCGGCCCGGTACTCGTCCCAGCGGGTCAGGACCTCGGGGAGTTCCTTGGCCACGAAATCGAAGAAGGCGGCGTGCTCGGCCAGCCGGGCGCCTGCCGGGGTGTCCGGGCCGACCAGGTCGATGCCCTCGCGGACCAGCGCCGTCCAGCGGGTCATGACCTGGTCGCGCAGCCTGAGCATGTCGTGCCACACGTTGTCGGGCAGCCGGTAGCAGTCCCGGCGCGAGCCAGGCACCCGTTCCTTGTGCACCAGGCCGAGCTGGATCAGGTAGCGCACCGCGCCGGATACGGCCGCCGGGCTGATCCGCAGCATCTCGGCCAGTTCGGCGGCGGTGAGGCGGCCGGAGTCGGTGACCATGAGGGCGACGAAGACCCGGGACGGCATGGCCGGCATGCCCGCGGCGACCATGACGGAGGCGAACCGCTCGATGTAGCCGAACAAAGAGTCCTTCGGCCCTGTCGCCGGGTCCGGTCCGTCGGGCATCGTGACGTCACCTCCAGGAACAGAATATCGTATTTTGGAAATTCATAAATCTGTGAAAGTTGTGTAGGCTGAGCTCATGACGAACGCGATCGAGGTGCACGCCCTGCGCAAGTCGTTCGGCCGCACCAGGGCGCTCGACGGCCTTGACCTCATCGTCCGCACCGGCGAGGTACACGCGTTCCTCGGCCCGAACGGTGCGGGCAAGACCACCACGATCCGCATCCTGCTCGGCCTGCTGCGCAAGGACGGCGGCGAGGCCGGCCTGCTCGGCGGCGACCCGTGGCGGGACGCCGTCCGCCTGCACGCCAGGCTGGCCTACGTGCCTGGCGACGTGACCCTGTGGCCGAGCCTGACCGGCGGCGAGATCATCGATCTGCTCGCCAGGCTGCGCGGCCCGCGGTCCGTCATGGACGCCAAGCGCAAGGACGCGCTGATCGAGCGGTTCGCCCTGGATCCGGCCAAGAAGGCGCGGGCTTACTCCAAGGGCAACCGGCAGAAGGTGGCGCTGATCGCGGCGCTGGCCAGCGACGCCGAGCTGCTGCTGTTCGACGAGCCGACCGCCGGGCTCGACCCGCTGATGGAGGCGACCTTCCGCGAGTGCGTCAACGAGGAGCGGCACGACGGCCGCACCGTGCTGCTGTCCAGCCACATCCTGGCCGAGGCGGAGGCGCTGTCGGACCGGGTGACGATCATCCGCGACGGCCGGGCCGCCGAGACCGGCACGCTGGCTGAGATGCGGCACCTGACCCGGACGACGGTCGAAGCCGAGCTGGCCAGGCCGGTCAGCCTGGACGGCCTGCCCGGCGTCCACGCGGTGGAAATCCAGGGCACGCGGCTGCACTGCGAGGTGGACCACGCCGCGCTGAACGACCTGCTCGCCCACCTCACCGCGGCCGGCGTCCGCGAGCTGGTGTGCCGGCCACCGACGCTGGAGGAGCTGTTCCTCCGGCATTATTCGGCCGAACGGAGTGGGCCGGGAGCCCCGGCATGACCGTTCAAGCCCCTCCCGCGGCACGCACCGGGCAGGCGGGCCCCGGACGAGCCGGCTCGGGACTTGCGGGCACCGGGGCCCTGACCAAGCTGGCCTTCCGGCGGGACCGGATAGCGCTGCCGGCCAGCGTCTACGTGATCGTGGCGCTGGTGGCCGGCACGGCCTACACGTTCAAGAAGCTGTATCCCACGGCGGCCGGGCGGGCCGCGCTAGCGGCGACCGGGGAGGGAAATCCCGCGTTCCGGTTCCTGTACGGCCGGCTGGACGGATCCTCGCTCGGTTCCCTCACCACCTGGCGTTACGGGATGTGGGCCGGGATCTTCGGCGCGCTGATGACGATCTTCGTCGTGGTCAGGCACACCAGGACCGACGAGGAGGAAGGGCGCCTGGAACTGGTGGGCTCGGCGGTGGTCGGCCGGGACGCCGCCCTAGTCGCGGCGCTGCTGACCGCGGTCGGCGCCAACGTGGCGATCGCCCTGCTGCTGTCCGTCGCGCTGCCGTTCACCGGGCTGCCGGCGGCCGGCTCGGCCGCGCTCGGGCTGGCCATCGGCGCGTCCGGGCTGGCCTTCACCGGAATCGCCGCCGTGGCGGCTCAGCTGACCGCGAGCGCGCGCGCCGCCCGCGGGATCGCGCTGGGCGTGCTCGGCGTCGCCTTCGTCCTGCGCGGCATCGGCGACGCCGCAGGCGCCGGCGGCCCCTCCTGGCTGTCGTGGGCCTCGCCGCTCGCCTGGATCCAGTTCACCCGGCCTTTCGCCGCCGAACGCTGGTGGGTGCTGTGCCTTCCGCTGGCCGTTTTCGCGCTGGGTGTCGCCGCGGCCTTCCTGCTCGCCGCGCGGCGCGACCTCGGCGCCGGCCTGCTGCCCGACCGGCCCGGCAGGCCGGCCGCCTCCCGCCTCCTGAGCGACCCGCTCGGCCTGGCCTGGCGGCTGCAGCGGGGAACGCTGCTCGGCTGGGCGGTCGGCTACGTCTGCACCTTCGCGGCCTGCGGGGCGGCCGCCAAGGGCGTCGGCCAACTGCTCGGGACCAGCGCCGCGCTCCAGCGCGAGTTCACCAGGCTTGGCGGCCAGGCCGCCATCACCAACGCCTACCTGGCCGCGCTCATGCTGCTGGCCGGCCTGGTCGCCGCGGGCTACGCCACGTCGACGGTGCTCCGGCTGCGGGCGGAGGAGACCGGCGGCCGGGCCGAGCCGCTGCTCGCCACGGCGGTCGGCCGGATCAGGTGGGGGCTCAGCCACATAGCCGTGGCGGTCGTCGGCACCGCGGTCCTGCTGGCCCTGGCCGGCCTGGCGACCGGCCTGGGCTACGGGCTGCGCATCGGGTCGGCGGGCCCGCAGGCGGCGCGGATGATGGGCGCGGCCATGGCCCAGCTGCCCGCGTCCCTGGTCATAGCGGGAGTCGCGGTCGCGCTGGTCGGGCTGCTGCCCGGCGCCTGCGTCGCCGGGGCGTGGACCGTGGTCGGCGCGGTGGTCGTCATCGACCTGTTCGGCGAGGTCCTCCAGCTATCCCACTGGGTGCTGGACATCTCGCCGTTCACGCACGCCCCGAGACTTCCGGGCGGGACCGTCTCCGCCGCACCGCTGCTCTGGCTGTGCCTGGCCGCCGTCGCGTTCTCCGCCGTCGGCCTGGCCGCGCTGCGCCGCCGCGACATCGGCTGACCGGAGGAGGTGTCGCTGCCAAACCCTGAGTTCGGGGATCGCACTTTGCATACAGTCGCCGATAAACTCTGAATGTGCCACGTGGACGACAGGTGTGGCGAGATGTCGCAGGGGGTGACGATGGCAGTGGCGATGATTCGTCCCCTGCAGCGGCCGGTGCCGCTGCGCCAGTCGGTCTATGACGCGCTGATCGACCTGATCGTCGGCGGAGAGCTGCCTCCGGGCCAGCACATGGTGGAGACCGACCTCGCCCGCCAGCTCGGCGTCAGCAGGCAGCCGATCCGCGAGGCGCTGCACCGCATGGAGGCCGAAGGCTGGGTGGACCTGCGGCCCAGCCAGGGCGCCTTCGTGCATGTGCCCACCGATTCCGAAGTGGACGAGCTACTTGACGTGCGCGCGCTGCTCGAGGCCGAGACGGCCAGGCTCGCGGCGGCGGCCCGGGGGGCCACCCCGGCTCAGCTGGCCCGGCTGAGGGAGATCTGCCGCGACGGGGAGGCGGCCGCCGAGGCCGGCGACTTCGGTGCCGCCGTGGCGGCGAACAACGCCTTCCACGCCGAGGTCGCGGCGGTGGGCGGTAACGCGGTGCTGGCCGAGCTGGCCGATATCGTCGGCCGCCGGGTGCAGTGGTACTACCGGATGGTGGCCCCGGAGCGCGGCCACGGGTCGTGGGCCGAGCACGCGGAGATTATCGAGGCCATCGAGTCGGGCGACGCCGACCAGGCCCAGGTGCTCGCCCGCAAGCACACCGAGCGGACCCGGCTGGCCTATCACCGTGCCTAATTCAATGGTTCGCGTTATTCAGATCTACATCAGGGACCTCGCCGACCCTACGTGTACCGACCGCTCGCACGGGCTCAAACGGCCCGTGCTCGCTAGTCGGTTCTGAATAACGCTCACCGGCCTAAGGGAGCCTGACGACGCTCACCGGGTCCGGGGCGTGCGGGTTGTTCGCGTTGTCGATGAGCTCGATCTCGCCGCGGTCGGACATGATGTGGTACGACCCGTCCGCCCGGTACTCGCGGATGATCGTGGACGTCCCGTCGGCGTGCGTATAGCGCTCCTGCGTGTAGGAGTCCGTGGCGTCCTTGGCTGCCTCGACCGCGGCGTCATCCCGCCAGACGAACCGGTAGGGCGCGAGCGGCAGCCTGAGCTGGTACGGGTACGGGGACGGAGAGGTCATGGCGGCAGCCCTCCGGATGCGGGCGGACAGCGGGTGGATACCCTGTCCATGATCGTGGTGGATGCATATCCGTCGCGACCGGGGTCATCCAGCGAGACGGCTGAGCCTGCGCCTTGCTAGGTGTCCAGTAGCCCCAGGGTTCGCAGCAGCGCGTCCTGGGCGGGTCCTGGCTCCGCCGCCGGAACCAGCTCGTCAAGCCCCCAGCCCGCCTCGTCGAGCAGGCCCGTCGCCTGCTCGAACAACGGGACACGCTGCGACGGCGGCACGGCCCGCAGGACCAGGTGCCGAACGACCTGGACCACCGCCGCGCGCAGCATCACGCGGCGTTCTCCCGCGCCTCGGGAGATCCCCGGGGTAAGCGGGATGATCCGCGCTGGGGGCCGGGGCGAGTCACTCATCCGGGCTCCGCTGCTCCGTCCAGTTCCTGGCGCAGGCGGTCTACCTCGCCCGGCCGGGCGAGGTCGATCACCTCTACCAGGGCGAACTGCCTGCCGCCGTCCGAGCCGTCGGCCAGCCGGACCCGGCCGGTCTCGGCGAGCACCTCGAACCGCAGGCTGGCCGCCCGCGGCCCGACGGCGAGCACGTACCGCAGCACGGCCCGCCGGTCCGGCAGGTACCGCTGCTGGTGCCCGCCGTCGAACAGCACCTGCCATTGGCTGGGGGGTCTGGGGGGCAAGGGGGGTCTGGGGGGATGGGTCCCTCCCAAGGGGGGTCCGGGGGGATGGGTCCCCCCGGGAGAGGGAGCGGGGGGGTCTGGGGGGGTCGCCCCCCCGAGGCCAGCACTCATCAGGCGCCGACGCCGCGGTTGAGGGGCATCGAGTACTCCTCGTCGTGCAGGCGCTGATGGCGCGCCGGATCCTCGAGGTCGCGGAGGGTCTTGGGCACGTCCATGCCGATGGTTTCCCAGTTGCGGTTGGCGCTGACCTGCATGGTCGCGACGTGTTCGGGCAGCATGTGCCCGAACCGGCCCTGCATGGCCAGGTAGTCGGTCACCGGCCGCTGGACCGGCGGGTGGAAGTAGTGGTACGTCCGCTCCTGCGGGTCGTACTCCCAGACCGGCCAGAGCCCGGACTCGACGACCCGGCGGCCGAGCTCGACCGTCATCGAGGTCTGGTAGACCCAGCCCTTCTGGCACGGCGTGTAGCAGTGCAGGAAGGCGGCGCCCACGTGGTTCAGGCCCTTGCGGGTCTTGTTCATCAGGTCGACCGGGTAGCCCACGGTCGTCGTGGCCACGTAGCAGTGCGGGTGCCCCTCGGCCATCATCTTGGCCAGGTTCTTCGGCGGCAGCTTCTTGCCTTCCGGTATCGCCTTGCCGAACGGCGTGAACGTCGTCATGCCCGCATACGGCGTGGTCGGCGACGTCTGGATGCCGGTGTTGGCGTAGCACTCGTTGTCGTAGCAGACGAACAGCGCGTCGTGGTTCCGGTACAGCGCGCCGGAAATCGACCCGATGCCGATGTCCGCCGCCGACCCGTCGCCCGCCATCACCAGGATGTTCGGGTACGGGCCCGGGTAGCGGCCCTTCCGGATCATCGCCTCGTAGCCGGCCGCCATGCCGGAGGTGAACGAGCCGCCGCTGGCGATCGGGGTGTGCGCCCAGGGCACCGTATACGGCGTGCACAGGTAGGTGGAGTTCGCCACGTACATGCACCCGGTCGGCCCGGCCACCACGGTGTCCTGGCCGGCCGCCTTGAGCACCCACCGGTACTGGATGGCCGGGCCGCAGCCCGCGCAGGTCCGGTGCCCGGCCGCGTACGGGTCCTCCTCCGGCAGGTCAGGCAGGTAGTGCAGGTCACGGCCGTGCTCGTCGTCGGTGGCCGCGGCGCGGCCGTCCTCCTCGAACAGCGGAAGCTGGTGCCGGACTACTTCGAAAGTCATCGCTCATCACTCCTTAGGGGTCCGGGGCCAGGGCCAGGGGGGTACGGGGGGACGGGGAGTCCCCCGTGAGCGGGGGGGTTTGGGGGGGTCGTCCCCCCCGGACTAGCACAGCTCAGTCCTCGAAGCCGACCCAGTGGGCGGCCTTCTCGACGTGGCCGCGTTCGGCGGCCTGGCCGAGCTTGCCGGCCATCCAGTCGAACTCGGCCATCGGCACGGTCTCGCCGCCCAGGCCGGCCATGAACGACGTCACCAGGGGACGCGAGCCGGGCAGGTGGTACAGCGCGGTGGTCACGTCCGCCGACAGAATGCCGCCGTAGCTGGCGCCGCCGAGGCCGAGGTTGGTCTCCACCACCCCGACCGCCTTGACGCCGCGCAGCGCCGCCCGCAGGTCGTCGCTGGGGAACGGCCGGACCCACAGCAGGCGGGCCATGCCGATCTTGATCCCTTGTGCGCGCAGCCGGTTGATCGCGGCCCGGCAGGTGACCGCGTGCCCGCCGGAGATGACGATGGCCAGCTCGGCGTCCTCCAGCAGGTACGACTCCACGAAGTGCGGATACGTCCGGCCGAAGACCCGGGCGAACTCGTCGGTCTTCTCCCGGATCACGGGTATCGCGTCCTCCATCGCCCTGGCCCGCTCGAGCTGCAGCGGCGGTCCCTGCTCGGGATGGATCTGCGGGCCGTGCGACAACGGCCGCCGCGGGTCCAGCGGGAACGGCAGCTGGTACGGGGGGAGGAACTCGTCCACCGTCTCCGCCGCGGGCATGTCCACCTCGCCCGCGATGTGCGACACGAAGTAGCCGTCCTGCACCACCATCTGCGGCAGCAGCACGCGCGGGTCCTCGCCGATCGCGAAGGCGAGCAGCGACTTGTCGAAGACCTCCTGGGGCGTCGCGGCCCAGCCCATCAGCCACCCCATGTCCCTGGTGCACAGCGCGTCGGTGTGCTCGGAGCCGAAGTCGCCGGGCGGGTCCAGGGTCCGGTCGGCGATCGCCATCTGGACCGGGATGCGCGCCCCGGAGATGATGGAGTACATCTCGTAGCCGTAGGTGACGCCGACGCCGGACGACCCGGTGTAGGCCCGGGCTCCGCAGGAGGCCGCGCCGAACGCGGCGGAGAACTGCGAGTGCTCGCCGTCGGCGTGGATGTACTCGGCGTCCAGGATCCCGTCGGCGACGAACTGCGCGAGGTTCATCATGATCGCCGTGTAGGGCCGGATCGGGTACGCGGTGATCACGTCGACGTTCGCGTACAGCGCGGCGTGCGCGGCCGCCGCGCATCCGTTCTGGCGGACTCGCGTGCCGGCCAGGCCGGCCAGGAACCGCTCTCCCTCGGGCGTCCGGATGGCTCGCTTGAGCCGGGGCGGCGTCCCGATGTCCACATGCACGGTGCTCATGGCGTGACACCCTGCCCGTTCGGATGAATTGATTGTCGGTTTGCACGGTGTTGGTTTATACGGGCGGCGTCGTATTCGGCGATCGCGTCCTCGATGAGCTGGCGGGTGAACGGCGCCTGCTCGGCGTGCGCGCCGTCGTAGGGTGCGAACGCGGTCTCCATCCGCACCACGGCGTCGGGCTCGTCGAAGTCCAGTTCCGGGACCCGCTCCAGGCAGCCGGTGGGGCACTCCTGCACGCAGACCAGGCAGCCCTTGCAGTAGTGGGTGCGGATGGAATAGTGCCCGTTCTCCCGCGCATCGCGCATCACGCTGACGTCGGGGCACACGATGTAGCAGTTGTCGCAGCCGTTGCAGACGCCGCAGGACATGCAGCGGTCCGCCTCGGCGACTGCCTCTTCCCGGCTGTAGGCCAGGGTGACCTCGGTGATCTGGCTCGTGCGGCGTTCTGGGGCGGGGGCCAGCGGAGCCTCGGTCCGCGGCGCGTGCCGGAAATAGGCGGTGTTGAGCTTCTCGTACGGCATGACCTCGACCGAGGCGTCGGGGCGCAGCGGCTCGGCGGACAGCACACGGTCGATGTCGCGCGCCGCGCGCTTCCCGTCGCCGAGCGCGTCCACGACCATGGACGGGCCGCGCATCACGTCGCCGCCGGTGAAGACGGCGCCGCTGGGGTGCGGGATGCGGCCGTACTCGTCGGCCCTGATCAGGCCGCGTTCGGTGCAGTCCGCGGGCAGCCAGTCGAGGACCTGCACCTGGCCGATGGCGACCAGGATCGTGTCACAGGGCACCTCGACCTCGGTGCCCTCGGTGAACTGGGGAGTGACGGCGCCGCGGGAGTCCTTTTGCAGGCTCGCCTGGCACAAGACGGCGGCCCGGACGTTGCCTTCGTCGTCGGCCAGGACCCTGACCAGGGCGGTCCGCGGGCGGAAGCGCACCCCTTCCTCGCGGGCCTGGGCCAGGTCCTCGGCCACGATCAGCAGTTCGTCTTCGGCTTCGAGGGACACGATGGTCGCCTCGGCCGTTTCCCCGCCCAGCCTGATGGCCGACCGGGCCGCGTCGGAGGCCGTGTTGCCACCGCCGATGACGAGCACGTTCTTTCCCGTCTTCACCGGGCGCCCCAGGCCGGTCTCGCGCAGGAACTCCAGGGCGCCGATCACGCCCCGGGCCTGTGCGCCCTCGGCGTCCAGGCGCCGGCCGACGTCCTGGCCGAGAGCCAGGAAGACCGCGTCGTAGTGGCCGGCGAGCTCGTCCAGCCTCAGCTCGCCGTCCGCCGCGCCGGCGCGGACGCCGCACTGGATCTCGATGCCGCCCAGGTCGAGCAGCTTGGCGATCTCCGCGTCGAGGATCTCTTCGGGCAGGTGCCAGGCGGGGATGCCGGCCCGCAGCATGCCGCCCGGCTTATCCAGTGCCTCGAAGATGACGCTGGCGTAGCCCTTGCGGCGCAGGTGATAGGCACAGCCGAGGCCGCCGGGACCCGAGCCCACGATCGCGACCGTCTTGCCGTTCAGCGGCGGCAGGTCCCGCTTGACCGGGTTGTCCGCGAGCTTCAGGCCGAAGTCGCCGAGGAACCGCTCCACCCCGCGGATGCCGATGGGCTCGTCGTGCGCGGCGCGGTTGCAGGCGGTCTCGCACGGGTGGTAGCAGACCCGCCCGGTGACCGACGGCATCGGGTTGTCTTCGGTGATCGTGAGGTAGCCGTCCAGGTAGCGGTCGTGCTTGACGTGATCCAGGTATTTCTGGATCTGCTCGCCGGTGGGGCAGGCGTGGTTGCACGGCGGCGTCTTGTCCCGGTACACCGGCCGGTAGAAGCGGAAGTTGCCGGTCGGGAACAGCCGCTGGCCGTCCTTCTCCGTGGGCGGCGGCGTGACGCCCGCGATGGGCAGCCTCAGGTGTTCGGGAACGTGTGTCCCGCGCACGGACATAACATCACCTCCGCGTACTGGACGACGGTGTGCTTCTCGGCGCCGCGGAGCATGGCGTCCCGGTCGGCCACCACCTCAGCCACCGCCTCGACCGGTAGCTCGCCGGTCGCCGCGACCAGGGCGCCGATCAGCGGCGCGGCGATGCCCCGGCCGATGGCCAGCCGCTCCACCGCGCCCTCGGTGGACATCCGGTCGAAGGCCAGCTCGGACAGGTCGCGGACGAACATCCAGGGGCTGCTGCCGCGCTGCTCGGCCAGTCCGGTCGCGTCGACCACGACGAGCTTGTCCAGCTTGGCCAGCATGTGCTCCGGCAGGAACTTCAGCAGGTACTGGGGGTCGCGGGCGGAGTTGATAACCAGCACGCCTTGTGCCGGGTGCGTGCGGTGGAAGAAGTTGACCGCCTTGATGATCGTCTCCTCGACCAGCACCACCCAGTCGGGGTGCGGGTTCTCGTAGACGAACCGGTCGAGGATCGGCTCGTCGGCGAACCGGGCGTACTTGCGTACCAGGCAGTTGGTGCGGTCCGGGTCGTCGACGTAGTCGCTGACGTTCTCGGCGTAGTAGCCGAGCTTTCTGGCCGCCGTAGCGATGCAGGTGGAGACGTCACGCGCCTCCTTGTCCATGATGATCCCGCGGGACCAGACAGTGAGCTCGTGATGCACGGGCGCGCTCGCCTTCCGGGATTGTATACCGTCGGCAGGATACCGTCATCGTACGCCGACGCTACCCGCCGTCAAGGGCCCCGGAAGGCGGTTTCTGCCCGCATCCGCGGTGCCCGGATGGCGCCTCGCGCACTGCCCAGTATGCGCGCCCGGAGTGCCCGTTTTCTGCCTATGCGAACCTATATCACTTAGTGCAATATAGTCGTTACCCTCGGAAGTGCGTGAGGCCGCGACTTGCCGTAAGGCCCGGAATGCATCATGCCGAGGCCACCGGGGCAGTAGCGTGTCACTT
>Ga0208565_1000678_pt1 | contig 23472 bp, 26 predicted proteins | sample Sb_taG_7_FD_187706 | JGI IMG/M metagenome (GOLD analysis project Ga0208565, IMG submission 187706) | Peat soil microbial communities from Weissenstadt, Germany - Sb_50d_2_FS metaG (SPAdes) (version 2) | ecosystem: Environmental > Terrestrial > Soil > Wetlands > Peat | place: Germany...
GAGCTCGCCGAGCTGATCGCCGCGGCCGGCGGCCGCACGCTCGGCCTGTTCTCCTCGATGCGGGCCGCCCGTCAGGCCGCCGACGTGCTCCGGGATCGAATCGAGTTCCCGTTACTATGCCAGGGCGACGATCAGACGTCGCAGCTGGTCAGCCAGTTCGCCGCCGACGAAGCGACCTGCCTGTTCGGCACCTTGTCGCTGTGGCAGGGCGTCGACGTGCCCGGCTCGTCGCTGCAACTCGTCGTGATCGACCGGATCCCGTTTCCCCGACCGGACGATCCGCTCGCCTCGGCCAGACAGCGGTCGGTGGCAGCGCGCGGGGGAAACGGATTCATGACCGTGGCCGCGACCCAGGCCGCGCTGCTGCTCGCCCAGGGAACCGGACGGCTGCTCCGCACGATGACCGACCGAGGCGTGGTGGCGATCCTGGACCCGCGCCTGATGACGGCGCGGTACGGCACCTTCCTGCGAGCGTCGCTGCCGCCGTTCTGGACCACCACCGACCCCGAGGTGGTCCGGGGTGCACTCCGCCGCCTGGCGGAGCATAAGCAAGGATGAAAGCAATCAACTAGACCAATTCCCCATGGAGCGGACGTGCTCGCGCTGGCTGTCGTGCTAACCGTCCTGCTGCTGATTGAGACGCTGCCGTCGGCGGCCGCAGCGCTGGCTGCGGGGACCGCGGTCGGCAGCTTGGCGCTTACCTCCTTTTCGCCGCATTGGCACTCGCCGTGCTCGTGGTCGACGCGATTCGCTGACCAGGCCTGACCTTGAGGTCGGATTCCCGCCAGACCTGGCGACCGGCTTGCAGCAAGCTGGAGGCATGACGACGACCTCGGCGGCAACGCTGCGCTATCAGGTCCGGGCGATCGACCCGGACGTCCTTGCCCTGCTGCGGCTGAGCGACGACGCTGGTCACCCGCAACGGCCAATGATCGATGCGGGCGGCGGCAGCCCGCTCCGGTGCTGTCTGCGACCGAGCCAACCCGGCGAACAGGTAGCCCTGGTGTCATACGCGCCGCTGCGCCGCTGGGCGATGGAGGCGGGAGCCGACCCGGGTCCGTACGACGAGGTGGGCCCGGTCTTCATTCATCCCGCGCCGTGCTCGGGGCCTGACGGAACCGGGTACCCGGTGGCGTTCACGGGATCTCGCCGGGTGTTCCGCTGCTACTCGGCTGATGGCCGGATCCGCGCCGGCCGACTGGTCGAGCCCGATGAGGTTCGGGACGCAGCAGCAGCGGGTGCGGTCATTCAGGAGATCTTCGCCGACCCCGATGTCGCGGTGGTGCACGCCCGCGCGGTCGAGTTCGGCTGCTTCACCTTCGAGATCCGGCGCCACGAGTCCTGAAGACGGGCCTGCCGCCGCCGGTGCCGCAGTGTCAGGGCGATGATCTCGACGTTGTCTAGGTCGCGGTAGCTCGGCCGCGATGACGGCGGGGCGCTGAACGGGCGCTTCATTTGTCACAGCCGGTAGGACACGCATCTGGCCGCAGAGGTCATGCAGATGGCCGCTGTGCGGTGGCCGGGTCGAGGTGGCGGAGGCTGGCGCGGACCTCGTCGGCTTCGGGGGCACCGAGGCGGGTGTATAGGGTGAGGGCTTGCTGCCAGTGGCGACGGGCCTGGGCGAGGTCGCCGCCGGCGAGGCAGACGTGACCGAGACCATGGTGGGCGCGGGCCTGCTGGTCGTGGTCGCCGATCTGACTAGCCAGGGCGAGTGCGGAGGTGTGCTGGGTGCGGGCATCATCGGGCTGACTGCTGGCCATGAGCGCCTTGCCGAGGTCGTTGAGCACACGGGCTTCATCGGTGTGGTCGCCGGTCTGATGGAGCAAGCAGGGTCAGGGCCTGCTGGAGGCGGCGGACGGCCTGCGGGTAGCGGCCCTGCCGCCGGTCGATGTCACCGAGGCTGGCCAGGGCGTATGCCTCGTTTGCCCGTGCGCCGGTCTGACGGAATAAGGTAAGGGCCTGCTGGAGGCGGCTCGCGTCAGGGAGCCGCCCCCGGCTCGCTCAGCCAACGGGGGCGGCTCCTGAGCTCCGGTGCCCGAGGGAGGGAAACAGGGATGACCCGCGCGATCTGGCCGGCCCGCTCCGCGACTTCATGCTGACCGCCGACCCGCCCGTCGCCCACAGCGTGAGCGCGGTCCGCGACCGCGACGGCGGCTGCTGCACGGAGGTGATCATGGACGATGGCACGCCGCTGGAGGTCATCGTCCGCCCGGGCGCTCTGGGCCGCCTCAGGCCCGCCGCCGAGCTCACCGCGCCCCGCCCGGCTCCGCCGTTCTAGCGCGGGACCGGCGTCGCCCATCGAGCCGGGCACGACCCCGGCCACGGGTCAGGTCCGGAACGTTCCCCACTGCGGCACGACCTCGACCAGCCCGTCATCCGCCAGGCGCCGCAATGCCTTCGCCACGGTCGCGCGGCTGACCTCGTAGTGCGCCGCCAGCGACGCGATCGCCGGCAAGGCCGCACCGCTGGCCCATTCGCCCGCCTCGATCCGCTGGCGCAGGTCAGCCTCAACCCGTCGAGACGGCAGTTCCCGTGGTCGCGTCGGCACACGTTGATCATTCCCAACACTGGCTACGCTGCGCAGACAGTCTGTGCTCACTGCTCTCACTGCATTGACCATCACTGTCTACACTAACTAGTGTTGACAGGCCAAAGCGGGCCCGGCCAGCGATCACGCGCCAGCCGAGCCCTAGGCACAGTCCCCAGCTAGGGAGGACCGCACCATGTCCCAACCATCCCGCACCCAGACCCCGGCCGCCAGCGGCATCGCCGACCTGATGCAGCAGTTCGCCGACCGATGGCTCATCCGTTACGAGGCGACGCTCGGCGTCTGGTCCGCCGAGCGCCGCACCGACGAGGGCCGGCACATCCGGTTCATCGCCGCGCACGACCCGGCCACGCTGGCCGGCAAGATCGCGAGCGCCGAAGTAGCCGAGCCGTGACCGCCGCCGACACCGCCGCCCGCTGCCAGCACCTGCAGGCGCTGGAAGACGCCATCAGGTACCGCCGCGCCCGGGTCGCCGGGCCGTGCGGCGCCTGCGCCGCCGCGCCCGGCAGGCTGTGCGAGGACCACGGCCGCGACCTCGGCCTGATCGGCGAGTACGAGCGGACCGCCGGCCGGCTCCTGCGCGCCGCGCCGTACGCGCTCGGCAGCGACACCCGCGTCACCGCCGCCGCCGCTCTGCTGGCCGAGGATCACCAGCCATCCGCGCTCGCGACGGCCGACCTGCGGCGCCTGCTCGCCCGGTACAGCAAGCGGCTCGCCGAGGTGCTCGACGCGATCGCGGAGGCCGGCTCGTGAGCGCCCCCGAGATCACCGACCCCGGCCGGCTCCGCACGCCGCAGCACCCGGCCGCCGACCCGTGGTCCGTCGTTCACCTGATCGTGTCCGACCTCGCCGCCCACGGCGTCAAGACCCGGTTCGGTCCCGAGGCCGACTTCGGCGCGGCCGCTCAGGCGGCCGCCGAGATACTGATCGCGCTCGGGGTCCGCCCGGTCGTCCCCGACGACACGCCGCCGCCGCATCGCCCCGCCGGGAGCCGGCCGTGACGGGCCGCCGCCCGGCCCGGCCGGCAGGACCGGGCGCGACCGCCGGCCCGCCGCCGGCCGGCCCGCCGGTCGAGACCATCGGGCAGGCGCGGCGGCTGCCCGCCGTCCGCGCGGCAGCCGAGGCCGCCGCCAGTCCCGGCGGCGGCCGCCAGCCCGCGAATTACCAGCTGCTCGACGCGGCGTGCGCCGCCGCCGGCCTGGACCTCGGCGGGTTCGAGCATCACGTGCTGACCTGGCTGTCCCGCGCCGAGCCCGAGGACTGCGGGGTGATCGCGAACCTGATCACCCGCGCGCACGCCGCCGGCTCGGCCGCCGCCCCGGCCGGCGGGGGCGCGGTCATCGGCCGGGCCGACGTCGCGGCCATCCTCACCGCGCTCGACGACGCCGTGGCCTGGCGCCAGCACACCGGCCGCATCGGGCTGGTGATCCGGTACCGGGCGCTGCGCCGGGCGCTCGGCGGTGACCAGTTACCGGCGCCCGGGCCGGTGCCCGCCGCCGAGATCCGCGCGGGTGACGTGCTGCTGCTCGACGGGCGGCAGGTGACGGTGACCGCCACGTCCCCGTCGCGGCGGACCGACCTCGGGGTGCTGACCGAGTGCCTCGCGATCGAATGGTCGGCCGGCTCGGCGCGCGGCGTCCTGCGCCGCCGCGGCGCGGAGACCGTGGACCGGCTCAGGGGAAGGTGAGACCATGCTGGCGACGCCGCCGCGACCGAACCCGAACCCGCCCCGCAGCCGAAGCCGCAGCCCAAGCCCGGCCGGCTCTAGCCCCTGGCACCGTCCAAGGACCCGGCTCGCGCCCGCTGTCATGGCTGGCGGGCGCGGGTCGGGATCCGCGCCCGGGCCAAGTGGCTGCGCACCGTGGACGACCCCCGTCAAGCTCGCCCGCGCCGCCCTCGGATCATCGGGCACCGCGCTCGCCCGGCGGGCGACAGTTCAGGACCGCTCCGGGCCGACCGAGCGCGGCCAGGCGCAGCCTGGCCGCACTTCGCTGTCATGACTGGGGGGCGCGGCCAGGACGCCGGACAACTCTCATGTCGGCCGATTCAAGGTCCTCGCGGATCACCGCCTTAAGACCTGTCGCCGCCGTGTCGGCAATGCCCGTCAGTCGGCCGAGAGGGCCGGCGAGGACAATCTCCTTCTCCTTGCTTCCGATGATGCTCTGCCACACCGCTTTGTCTGCATTGGCCGCCCGCCTGAACGCGGCGACCGCCGAGCTGGATGCCAGCACGTCCGTACCAGCACCGAAGTTCTCAAATGCCGGGCTGATGTGGGCATCGAGGGTGGTAGCAATCTGATACGCCAGATCAGGTGTCACCGGGCCGTCCTTGATAAGGCGACTGCGGTTCATGGATGCATTAGTCACCCACTTGTACATCTCCACGTAGATGTCGCTGCGCTTGTCTCGAAGCCAGCGGGCGTGATCGGCAGCGAGCGCTAGCTCGGTCTGCTCCAAGCTGATCCGGCTCGCCCGCAATGCTGCCCATGTCGCGAGCGCGCCGCCGAGTAGCGCGGGAACGGCGCCGATCAGCGCGCCCTCAACGATCGGATCCATGGCCCGCAGCCTAATGGCGCCTCCCCGCAAGCATGTGTGTACTCCGCACCGGTTACCGTCTTGCCGACCCCCGCCGTCCCGCCGATCGCTGAGATCACCATCATTCCCGGCCGCTCCCGGGCCGCCTGACTCAGCAGCCTGGTCAGCATCGCCAGCTCCTCGGCCCGGCCGATGAAATGCCGCACTCCGCCCGGCAGCTGCTGCGGCACAACCTGCCGATCCGCGCTGCTGGCAGCAGCCGCACCGCCAGGGAGCCCCGGCGGCCAGATCGCGGATTCCTCGGGCATGCGGACGAGCGCTCGAGCCGACTCTCCGGCCAGATCATTGCTGTGCAGGGCTCCGGCCAGCCGATCCGCCGTGCTGCGGTGCGGCACCGTACAGCCCCGTTCGATATCACTGATCGTCCGCACGCCCAGCCCTGACAACGCGGCCAGCTGCTCCTGGGTCAGCCCCGCCGCCAGCCGGTAGCCACGAACTAACTCCCCATAGCCCCTCGGCACAGCCGCAGCCTATACCGCGCGGCCAGGCCGGCGACCCGCACGCCCGCCCCGGGCATACCCACCCTGACCGTCCCTCCCGCCGCTGGCCATGACCGAACCGGCAGGTTCACCGGCAGGAATTCCGCCGGGCATCCCCCATGGACCGGGGCGCGGGCCCCGGTCAATCTGGCCATTGTCAAGGGCATGCATTGCCCGCCTGTGGCATCGGCTGAGATGCCAAGTAAAGGAGCCTTCCCATGTCAAGATTGAGGAGTTGGGGAATGATCAGGACTTCCCGCCGGAAGGTCGGGGTCGCAGGGTTCTTGACCCTGCTGGTCGCTCTGCTGCCCTTTGCGGCAGCCGGCACAGCGCAGGCGTTGCCGGCACTGACGCCGCATGGCCACGTCTACAACGGCGACAGCCCGCGCTGCCTGGACTCCGGAACGACGAAAGGAGCGCTGCTGTTCAACTGCTCGACCTCGATCTACCAGTATTGGGTCTACAACCGCAGCGACGAGATCGTCGGGAACTCGCCGACGGGATGCCTGGACGACGGCGCCGGCCTCAACGGGAGCCGGGTCTTCCTGACCGCGTGCACCGGCTCAGCCAGCCAGAAGTGGATCGGGGATGGTGACGGCGGGACATTCGTCAACGCGGCTAGCGGCAAGTGCCTGGGCGCCGATCTGGGTACCATCGGCGAACAGGGCACCATCGTCCAGGTCTGGAGTTGCGGCGGCGGGTCGAACCAGAACTGGACCTTCGAATTCCTGTCGTAGTCAAGGGGGCAGGGTCCGTTCCGGGCGGGTGACGACAGCCGGTCGTCACCCGCTCCCGGCGATAACGTCTCGGCCAACCACCGGGCCGTCGCGGTGCCATAAATCGGCGCTGGGTTGACCGGCGGCGGACACCGTATGGTGGTCGCTTGGCCTATCCTGCGAGGTCGGCCCGCCGCGGACGATGGGACTACGCGGCGATCACTCGCTGCCGCCTCAGTTGTTCTGATCCGCGGAACCTCGCGGCACGATCCACTCGGCGGGCTGGCCTGTGACCTCGGCTATTCGGTCGTAATCACCGTCATAATGCAGCACGACCAATGAGTATCGTTCGGCGGTCGCTGCGACGATGAGGTCAGGTATCGAAACGGACCTATGCTGCGAGCGATGCGCAAGCAGGCCCTGGACCTGGATGGCCCGCTGAGCGATCTCGTCCGTCATCGGGAAGTACTCGAAGGCCTCACGCTGGACCCGAAAGTGATCATGCTCGATTCCCGTACGCGCGCTATAGAGGATCTCCAGGTCGATGATCGGGCAGGTCCCGACCAGACCGCGGTCGACACGAGGCGCGAAAGCCGAGCGTACGGCGGCTTGATTGAGCCGCGCCCAGACGCTCTTGTCTGCCAGGTAGCGTGCTACCGCCACGCCGCTTCCATGATCTGCGCATCCGCGAGGTCCGGAAGTGCACCACTGGCTAGCTCGTCGACATGCCGACGGCGGAGGTCTTCCTGCACCACACGGCGCAGGGCCTCATTGACAGTTGCCTTCTTCGTAGCTGTCCCAAGTATCCTCGCCGCCTGCTTGAGCAGGCCTTGGTCCAGATCTACTTGTGTTGTCGCCACGCGCGCCACCAGTCCATCCATCTAAGCCTGATTGCATTGTACATAGATCAACGGTAACTATGTATAGAACCTAACTTGTTCGTGCCACATCAGTGGGCGCGCGCGACTTCGGCGGTGCGCGAGGCTCACGCCCAGTGGGCGGACCCGCGCTCGCATGCGAGGCGCATCCGACTGGCTCGTTGATCGGCTGGCCTGCGGACTACGCAGCGGCCAGGGGATGGTGACCGCGTAGCACGCCAGCACCGTCATCGCGCAGTGGCGAGCGGCGGGGTGGCGCTACAGGACGTCGTGGCCTGGGCGCGGTTCCGCGGGGATCTCGGTCCGGTTGGCCGGGATGGTGCCGAGCCGGCCTGCCTGGTAGTCCTCGAACGCCCGCACCAGCTCGGCCCTGGTGTTCATCACGAAAGGCCCATACGCGGCGACTGGCTCGCGGATCGGCAGGCCGCCGAGCACGAGCACGTCCATGCCTTCGCTCGGACCGTCGGCACGTCGGTCCGAGCCGAACGTGATCAGGTCACCGGGGCCGAACACGGTCAGCTGGCCGGTGCGCACCGGCCGCCGGTCAGCGCCGACGGTGCCTGAGCCCGCCAGTACGTAGCCGAGCGCGTTGAAGTCGGTCCGCCACGGCAGCCGAAGCTGGGCGCCGGGCTGCAAGGTAGCGTGCAGCAGGGTGATCGGTGTGTGTGTCACCCCGGGACCCTGGTGTCCGGCCACGTCCCCGGCGATCACGCGGACCAGCGTGCCGCCGTCCGGTGAGCTCAGCAGCGCAACCTGACCAGCCCTGATGTCCTGGTAGCGCGGGGCGGTCATCTTCATGCTGGCCGGCAGGTTGACCCAGAGCTGGAAGCCGTGGAACAGGCCGCCGCTGATGACCAGCTCCTCGGGCGGCTCCTCAATGTGCAAGATGCCGCCGCCTGCGGTCATCCACTGCGTGTCGCCGTTGGTGATCAGCCCGCCGCCACCGTTCGAGTCCTGGTGCCGGAAGGCGCCGTCGATGATGTAGGTGACGGTCTCGAAGCCGCGGTGCGGGTGCCAGGAGGTGCCCTTGGGCTCGCCTGGCGCGTAGTCGACCTCACCCATCTGGTCCATGTGGATGAACGGGTCAAGTGCTCGCAGGTCAACGCCGGCGAACGCGCGGCGGACCGGGAAGCCCTCGCCCTCGAACGCCGATGGCGCCGTCGTCACCGCCAGGACCGGCCGGTCCTTGGCGACCGCCTGGTCCGGCTCCGAGATGCGCGGCAGCAGCAAGATGTCATCGACCGTGACGGCTGGCATAGCTTCATCCTCCTACCTGGCGGCTTTGATCCCTGCCTCGGGCAGTTCTCGCTGCCTGGTTGTGCTCACGAGAACATTAATTGAACTCGCAACATTCCCTGGACCACTGGCCCATGCCGTCGCCTGCCTAGAGAGCCGGGCTAGAGCGGGAGGCCGGCCTCCAGGTGGGCCAGCGCCGCGTCGATCCGGGCCGGCCTCCAGGTGGGCCAGCGCCGCGTCGATCCGGGTGAGCATGTCCTGGGTCGGCTGCTGTTCGGCCCAATCACTCCATGGCATGGTCGCCGCCATGATCACGCCGACGATCGCGCCGGCCAGGTTGCGCACGGCGAAGTCATCCGGATCATGCCCGGACCGCCTCGCTGCCGCAGCGGCGATCACCCCGATGGTCCGCGAGAGCTCATCCATAGCCCTGGCCCGCACTTCGGGAACCGAGAAAGTCAGCGCCGAGGTCTCCTGAAGCCTGGCCAGATCGTCCTCGCTGAGCGCCGCGAACGCCGTTGCCGCGGCAGCGCGGAACGCCGCTACCGGGGAGAGGCCGGACGGCTGCGCCTCGAATGCCCCGAGCGCCAGGACGTCGAGATCATCCTGCAGGACCACATCCTCCTTGCTAGGGAAGTAACGGAAGAACGTGCTCGGCGAGATATCGGCCGCCGCGGCAATCTGATCGACTGTTGTGGCGGAATAGCCCTGCTCACGGAATAGCCGGAGCGCGTGCTCCCTGATGGCAGCACGCGTCCTGGCTTTCTTCCGCTCCCGCAGCCCGGCCGCCGGAGGCGCATCGCTCATGCTCGCAATTCTCCCCTCGCTTGGCCTCCAGCGGCAGCGGGCTGAGCGGCTGTTTGCGCACCGGCTGTGTCGGCTGCGGCTGCCTTTCCGCCGGCTGCTTCCGCGCCGGGCTGCGGCTGGCCGTCCTGGTCTGCCTGGCCAGGCCCGCCTGCCCGGCTGGGCAGGAATGCCAGCCCAAGCAGAGCCGAGACGACAGCGATGCCCGCGCAGATCCACAGCATGACGTCCATGCCGTGCACATAGGCGGTCCGGACCGTCTCGAGCAGCGGACCGGAACCCGCCGCCCGCGCCACCGCGACACCGTCGGCCACGCTGCTGCGGACCGCGGCCGCCGCGGTCGCTGACAGCGCGGTCAGCTGCAGATGACTCCGGTATACCGAGGCCAGGACCGTGCCGAGCACCGCTACCCCGATCGTTCCGCCGACCTGACGCATCGCGGTGATCAGGGCCGATCCCGACCCGCTGCGCTCGGGTGAGAGCGCGCCAAGGGCAGCGTTCAAGGCTGTGGGCATCGCGAATCCCAGCCCAAGGCCGGTGAGGCTGAACCAGGCAGCGGCAAAGCCGGTACCGCTGCCGATGCTGGTGCGAGCGCCGACGGCCAGAGCAATAGCCATGATCGTGAATCCGCCCGAGGCCATGATCTTGGCGCTGACCCGTGGCGCCCCATCCTTCGAACGCACCCCGTTCCCGTCTGTCACCGCGCGCGGACTCAGCAGCCGCTGGCCGATGGCCAGGCCGACGGCGAGCCCGCCGATCATCGGCAGCAGCCGCAGGCCGGCCGCGAGTGAATTGAGGCCGCGGACGTCAAGGAAGTACTGCGGCGCCGCGAACACGAGGCCGAATAGCGCGAAGGACACCAAGGTGGACAGCACCGTGCCCCAGGTGAAGCCGGCTGAGGAGAAGAGCGCGAGATCGACAAGCGGCTGGCGCTGACTGACTCTGCGCTCCCAGGCCACGAAGGCGGCGAGCGCGGCAACGCCGGCCGACATGGTGGCGACGGCAGTAGGGTCGGACCATCCGTTCCCGCCTGCCTTGATGAGTCCGTAGGTGAGAGCGCACAGACCGGCGCTGGAGACCAGCACCCCGGTCAGGTCTATCCGGCTTGCTCGCTGCTCACTGCGCGACTCGGGCATCAAGGTGGTAACGGCGATCATGGCGATCACCACCACCGGGACGTTGATCAGGAACACCGATCCCCACCAGTAGTGGTCAAGGAGCCAGCCGCCGACTATCGGCCCAAGCGGGTAGCCGAGAAATGTCGCGCCGCCGACCGTTGCGATCGCCCGCGGTCGCTCCGCAGCGGTGAACAGCACGGGGATCACCGCGAGTGACAGCGGCAAGATGACCGCCGCGGCGAGCCCGAGCACGACGCGTGCGCTGATCAGTTCGCCGGACGAGGTGGAGTAAGCGCAGGCCAGCGACGCCAACCCGAACATGGCGAGCGCAATGGTCAGCAGGCGCTTCCGGCCGAGCCGGTCGCCAAGCAGGCCGGCCGGCAGCAGGGCCGCCGCTACCGCCAGGCTGTAGGCGTCGACGAACCACTGGAGGTCGCTGGATGAGGCATGCAGATCGGCGGAGATGGTCGGGAGCGCGAGGTTGAGCACGAACAGGTCGAGGCCGACGACCAGGACGCTGACTGCTAGCGCAGCCAGTGCCCACCAGCGGCGATTGTCAGCACGAGTCATGACTGTCACCTCCTTGCGATAGTTGATGTCAAATAGATGTTAAGCTAATTTAAAAGTGACCGTCAAGTAGTACTCGATCTCAGATTTCCGAGCGGTTGTCAGGACTGCGCCTGGATCATGTTGTGCCCCGCATGGAGGTCGCTAGGGCGGGTGCAGTCGGTCCGCAACCGAGGTTTACTTGAAGAACGAGAGCCCGTGCCTGGAAGGAGTGCGGCAGTGACCGGCGTTCGTCGGGTTGTCGCTGGTGTGAGCGGCTCGCCGGGCAGCCTTCAAGCGTTGCGCTACGCGGCCGATCTGGCCAGGGAGCACAATGCTGCCCTGATCGCTGTCCTTGCCTGGACCCCGCCTGGCGGTGACATGGCTGACCGGCGCTACCCATCGCCTCAGCTCCGCAAGGTCTGGGTGGAGGCCGCCTGGCGGCGGCTATGGGACGCCGTTGACGCGGCCCTTGGCGGCATTCCGACGGATGTGGCCTTCGAGACGCAGGTCCTGCGCGGGCAGCCGCGGGCCGTACTGGTGGGCTTCGCGCAGGAGAGCGACCTGCTCGTGATTGGCGCCGGGCGCCGGGGACAGCTAGGCCGGATGTTGCGGTGTCGCGTCAGCCCGTACTGCCTCGCGCACGCATCCTGCCCGGTGATCGCCGTGCCGCCGTCCGAGCTGGCATCGCTTGGCCACGGACTGCGCGGCTGGGCCTGGCGGCACCGCAGGCTGGCACTGACCGAGTTATGGTCGAAGTCCTGGCGAACCTAGCCGGACGCCGACAGCGCCCTGGCTGAGCGCCGGGCTTCGCATGCCGCTGGCATCCTGGGGGAGACTGGTCTCGTGCGGAAGGACAGCCGCGAGCAGCTGGCGGCTGGCCTGCCCGGGGCGATGACAGCGGAGCCAGCAGACAGCGGAGCCAGCAGATAGCGGATAGCGGAGCCAGGAGACAGCGATGCCACAGCCAGAAGGCAAGGAACTTGAGCGGGTCAGGGCGCGCCGGGCAGAACTGCGCGAGAAGTACCTCAGGCCGACCGCGAGCCGGCCGCCGACGACCGTTCAGGGAGTGCACCACCTCGCTCTGATCTGCGCCGACGCCGAGGAGACCATCAAGTTCTACCAGGAGTTTCTGGGCTTTCCGCTGGTCGAACTGGTGGAGAACCGTGACTATGCGGGCTCCAATCACTTCTTCTTCGATATCGGGAACAACAACCTGCTCGGGTTCTTCGACTTCCCCGGCCACGAGCATCCGGCCTGGATGGAGACGATCGGCGGTGTGCAGCACCTGGCGATCTCGATCTCACCCGAGCAGTTCGACGCCGCCAAGAAGAAGCTGGACGAGGCCGGAGTCGACTACCTCGGGCCGGACCGGGGGGTGGAGGAGAGCATGTACTTCCGCGACCCCAATGGCGTCGGGCTCGAGCTGTACCGCGAGGAACTCGGCATCTTCAACGGGCACCGTATCCTGCACTGATCAGCCGATCCGGCGCGGGCTGTCGCCGCTCGCTGGCTGTCGGCCGGGAGGTGGCGCTTGGATGTCGGCAACATCGCCGAGCTGAATACATTCCTTGTGCTCGATGGTGTGCGCTCCCGCGGTCAGGCAACCCGGAGCCAGCTGGCCAGGGAACTCGGCCTGTCCGATGCCTCGGTGAGCCGGATCGTGAAGCGGCTGCTCGCCGCCGGGAGTATCGAGGAACTGCCCGGCGATCCTGCGGCTCGCGGCCGGACGCCGTCGATCCTGCGGTTCGTCAGCCCGGTTGGCGGTGTGCTTGCGGTGGACCTCGGCGGTACGCGCTGCCATGGCGCGCTGGCCGATCTGGCCGGAGGCACAGTCGCCGAGGACTTCCGCCCGGCCGGCGAGGGCAGGAACGCTGCGGGTGCCTTGCTGGCCTGCATCGCGGCACTCAAGTCGCGGGCCGGTCAGCTGGGGATGCCGGTGCGGGCGGTCGTCGTCGGCATCCCAGCGCTCATCGACCCGGTTACCGGGCTGGCGACGGCCGGGCCAAACGTGCACTGGCAGGGCTTTGACCTGATCGGGATCCTGACCGAGACGGTGCAGGAGCCTTTCGACGTCGATAACGATGTCAACCTCGGTGCCCTGGGCCAGGCGTGGCGGGGGGACGGCCGCGGGATCCGGTCGTTCGTCACCATGTCGCTCGGTACCGGCATCGGCGGTGCGGTCGTCATTGACGGGCATCTGATCAGAGGGCACCACAATGCCGCAGGCGAGCTGGCCTACTTTCCGGTCTGGCGCGGCAACTCGGAGTCAACCGGCTCGCGCTGCGGGTTCGAGGACGTCGCGTCCGGCCCCGCGTTGCGTGCGCGGGCCGCGGCACTCATCGGAGCGGGCGAGGTGACGTCGTTGCGGCCCGAAGCCTTCGATGTCGCCGACGTCTTCGCGGCTGCCAAGGCTGGTGACCGCGTCGGCCAGCGCGTGGTCGGCGAGCTTGTCTCGTACGTCGCGACGGCAGTCGCCGGCACCACGGCTCTCATCGATCCCGACCGGATCATCCTGGATGGCAGCATCGGGAGAGCGCTCGGGCCCTGGCTGCCCGAGCTGTGCGATCTCGTGGCGACGCAGGTGTTCCGGCCGCCGGACGTTGTCGTGTCGACGCTAGGTCCCAACGCGACAGTCATCGGAGCGATCGCGCGCGCTCTCGCGGTCGTCTCGGAGCTTGACGCTCCCGTCCAGCTGTCCCGGCGCACGCTGGGGCAACGCGAGCCTTCCCGCCAGGGACACGGGCGACGTAACTGACGACCGTGGCTAAGAGTCAGCAGCACCTTTGCCGGATTCCGTCGATCTCGACCAGTCTCACGCCCTTCGCAGGGTCTTGTACCCGAAGCGGGTGCTGGCTATAGTCAGGGCGAAGCCTTTACTTGCAGGCTGCAAAGAAGTCGGGTGGCTGATTTGAGTCGGCCTTTCCCGCCCGTGAGAGCCGGGTTGGCCGGATCGGATCGTTGCGCCGGTTCGCTGACCCTTGTGCTCGCGCCGCCGCGTGGCGCGGCCAGACACGGGAGGCTCGGATGCGAGCGAAACTACAGATCGGCGCCGCGTTCTGCCTCGTGGGCAGCTCCGTGTTCGCGATAGCCCCGGCTAACGCGGCCACCCGGGCCGCTGGCGCCGGGCCGCAGCGGGTAATCGCCCAGCCCGCAGCGGCCCAGGCTGCGCGCTACCGCGTGGCCGTCCGCACCGGCGCAGGACGCCGCTCTGGCCTGGTGACCGTAGGCCGCGGCGGCTGGCAGGTGCAGAGCAGCTCGGCGACGACCGACTGGACGACCGGCACCGGAGCGACGCAGAGCGGTAGCCAGATCTCCAGCCCGGGCTTCCCGGCCACCGGCTGGCTCCCGGTCACCGCAGACGACGCCGGTGCCGTCGGGACCGAGGTCGAGGCGCTCGTACAGAACGGGATCTGCCCGGATGATCCCGGCCTGCAGCCGATCAACCAGAGCACGGACAGCCCGAGCAGCATCTTCTTCGCTAACAACATGCAACTGTGCTTCGGCCCGCCGCAGACGAATATCGGTGCCGACACCAACCCGCTCTTCGACGTGCCGTGGTGGTTCAGGACCGATTTCGCACCCGGCATGCAGCCAGGGCACAACCCGCTCTTCGACGTGCCGTGGTGGTTCAGGACCGACTTCGCACCCGGCATGCAGCCAGGGCAGGACGCGAAGCTCGTGATCAACGGCGTCGTCGGGCAGGCCGATGTCTGGGTGAACGGCACGGAGGTCGCCACCGAGGCAACCGTCGAGGGTGACTACACCAGCTACGCCTTCGACATCACGAACCTGATCAGGCCAGGAACGAACTCGCTGGCGCTTGAGGTGTTCCCGAACAACCCGAATGCGATGTTCACGATCGACGACGTGGACTGGAATCAGATTCCGCCGGACAACAACACCGGTATCCAGTTCCCGATCAGACTGCACATCTCCGACGCGTTCGGGATCAGCAACACCTACGTGACCCAGAATGACGCTACCGACATGAGCAGCGCGGCGCTCACGGTGCACGCCGACATCACTAACAACACCGCTGTACCACAGACGGGGGAGGTCTTCGCGGTCATCAAGCCGCCGGGCGGCGGCGGTTTCCCCGTCCAGGTCGCCCAGCCGGTCGCCCTGGCCGCCGGCGCCTCCCAGACGGTGACCTTCCGGCCCGCCGACTTCCCGCAGCTCGTCATCCGCGACCCGCAGCTGTGGTGGCCGTATCAGATGGGCGGCCAGCCGCTGTACACGCTGTCCGCGTCGGTCTCGGCGGGCGGCGGAATCTCCGATGCGGCGCCGCCGCTGTCGTTCGGGATCCGCTCGGTCACCACCTATCTGACGCCGCCGTCGCCCCTGGCGCCCGACGGCGTCCGGGTTTTCGAGTCTGACGCCGCCGTCGCCCCTGGCGCCCGACGGCGTCCGGGTTTTCGAGATCAACGGGATTCCCTTCGACTTCCGGGCGGGCGGCTGGTCGGAGAACCTGTTCCTGCGCTACTCGGCGTCTGACCTGGCTAACCAGATCTCGCTGATGAAGAGCATGGGCATCAACGGGATCAGGACCGAGGGCAAGGAGATGCCGCCGAACTTCTACGACCAGATGGACCGCGCGGGCATCCTGATCGACGCGGGATTCCAGTGCTGCGACAAGTGGCAGCCCTCATCCAGCGGCAGGGGGGTGACATCGCAGGAGTATCACGTCATGTACCTCTCGTCGCTCACCATCGGCGAGCGGCTGCGGGATCACCCGAGCGTGCTGAACTTCAGCTGGAGTGACAACAACCCGATCAACGAGCAGGAAGTCGCGTCACTCGAAGGTTTCGACCAGGCCGGCTTCCAGGACCCGATCATCTCATCGGCCGAGTACAACAGCAGCGGCATCCTCGGGCCGTCCGGCGAGAAGGAAGGGCCGTACGACTGGGTGCCGCCAAGCTACTGGTACGACACCGGGCATTCCAGCAACAACGCCAACGACAACGACAGCACGCTGACAAATGTCGGCGGCTCATGGGGCTTCGACAGCGAGCAGGGATCGGGCGACACCGTGCCGACGATGGACTCGATCCAGCGGTTCATGTCGCCAGCCGACCAGGCGGCACTTTGGCAGCAGCCTGACGCCCATCAGTACCACACCAACTACGAGTCCACCTCCGGTGAGCATTCCGGTTACTCCTTCGGAACCCTCGATAACCTCGATACCGCGATCCAGAACCGGTACGGCAGCTGGAGCAGCCTGTCGCGGTACGTGCTCCAGGCGCAGGTTCAGAACTACGAGGACGTGCGCGCGCAGTTCGAGGCCTACATCGACCACTGGAACAACTACCCGACGCCGGCCACCGGCACTGTCTACTGGCAGCTCAACAAGGGCTGGCCGACGCTGCTCTGGGATCTCTACAACTACGACTACGACCAGGCAGGCAGTTACTTCGGGGCCAAGAAAGCCAACGAGGATCTGCACGTCCTGTACGCCTACGACACCGGCTCGGTCACGATAGACAATCTCAGCGGCGTCACGCAGCCCGGCCTGACCGTGGAATCCAGGGTTTACAACGCCAGCGGTCAGGTGCTTGACGACCAGACGGCACACGGTCTGACGCTCGCCCCTCAGGCCGTGCGCAACGACGTGCTCACGCCCAACGGGCCGGCCGCAACGACACCGCCAACCCCGGCCAAGACCTACTTCGTGGAACTGATCCTGAGCCAGCACGGCGCCGTGGTGGACCGCAATGTGTACTGGCTCTCCACCCAGCAGGACGTCATCGACTGGACCTCCACCGAGGGAAACCCGCAGGCCAATAACGGTGACCCGCTAACCCAGTATGCCGACATGACCGCGCTGCAGAACCTGCCGTCGGAATCCGTCGGCGTGGCGGCTGCCACCGCGCCGGGCCAGGATGGCCACCTCGTCACCACCGTGACGATCACCAACCCGTCATCGAACTCCGCTGTCGCCTTCTTCCTCCGGGCCGACGTGCGGCGCGGAAGCGCTGACGGCACCGCCCAGCCGGGCGACAACCAGATCCTGCCGCTCACCTGGAGCGACAATGACATCACCTTGTGGCCTGGCGAGTCGGAGACCCTGACCGCGACCTACCGCGCGTCGCTGCTGGATGGCACCACGCCAGTAGTGAGCGTCTACGGCTGGAACGTTCCTGCCCTCGCCGTTGCCGCGGCGCAGACCCACGCCGCTCACGCGGCCGTGAGCGCGGCGGACCGCGCGCCACGGATCCAGCACTTCGGCACGGCAAACGGGGTGCCTGGCGTCGCCGGGAGCGCCAGCCCGGGCAGCGGCACCGCACCGTGGACGGCAGCGTCCCGCTACCGCACCACCGCGTCACCCCACGGCGGCAAGGGACCAGCGTGGACCATCACCTCGGTAGCGAACTCGGCTACGACGACGCCAGCGACCAGCTTCACCCAGGGCGACGCCGCCGACACATACACGCTGACGGTGACCAACTCGGGCCGTACCGCCACGGACGGATCAACCCCGGTCACGCTCACCGACATCGTCGATCCCAACATCAGCATGGTCTCGATCACCGGGTCAGGATGGACCTGCGACACCTCCAACGACCCGACCGAGGTCTGTGCCGAGACCGGCGGATCCGGCGGCGGGCCAGCGGTGCTCCAGCCTGGCCAGTCGTACCCGCCGATCACGCTGACCGTGCAGATACCGCTGCAGGCCGGTTTCGGCACCCAGGAATCCACCGACGGACTGCACGTGACCAACGCCGTCTCGGTGGCCGGCGGGGCCGCCTCCGGCCCGTCCGCATCGATCGCCAGCGCCACCCCGATCGTCGGGGTGCCCGACCTTACCGCTGACAACGCCATCGATGGCGCCTTCCGCCAGGGTGACGCTGGCGACCAATATCAGATCACCGTGATCAATCAGGGCGGCGGCCCGACCAACGGCAGGGCAGGCGCGCCGATTACCGCGACCATCACGGCCCTGCCGACCGGCGTGCGGATCCAGGCGCTGTACGGCAGCGGCTGGACCTGCAACCAGAGCGCGATCACGACGCCATACACCGAGCCGCCCAACACCTGCTACCGGACCGATGCGCTGGCGGGCGAGAACGGCGAGGAACCGCCGATCACGGTCGTGGCCAGCGTTGCCAACAATGCGCCAGCGACCGGGAACGAAACGGTGCTGGTATCCGGCGGCGGCGATGCCGCCCCGGCCGCCTCAGTCAGCGCCGCGACGACAATCCAGCAGGCGGCCGATCTGAACATCGCGAGCACCCATTCGGGCAGTTTCACCCAGGGCGACAGCGCCGACACCTACGCCCTCACCGTCTCCAACGTGGCGGGCCCAAACTCAGCCGTCGGCGGTCCGGCACTCGGCCTGGTGTCCGTCGCCGACAGCCTGCCCTGGGGCCTGACCGCTGCCGCGATGTCCGGCTCCGGCTGGACCTGCAACGTCGTCGCCGTGACCTGCTACCGGAGCGACGCACTGGCAGTCGGTTCCGCGTACCCGCCAATCACGCTGACCGTCTCGGTGGCGGCCAACGCGCCAGCCACGGTGACCAACTCGGTAACCGTGTCCGGTGGCGGCATGACGTCCGGGCCAAACTCCTCGACCGCGGCCGGCGGCCAGACCGCCACCGATCCCACCACAATCGGTCAGACCGGCCCGGCGGGAACCCCGCCGCCGCCGCCCGCACCGCCCGTCCTGGCCGTGGCGAGCAGCCACTCTGGGAGCTTCGCACAAGGCGACGCGTCCGACTCCTTCCTGCTGACCGTGTCCAACGCGGCCACTGCGGGCCAGACATCGGGCATGGTGACCGTGACCGACTCGCTGCCCGCAGGCCTTACGCCGGTCGAGATGTCGGGCGCCGGCTGGTCATGCTCACTGGCGCCGCCCGCGCTGCCGCCGACGACGGCAGCGCGCCGCAGCAGCGTGCTGAACACCTATGAGCCGCAGCCGACCTGTTACCGGTTCGACTCGCTGGCTGCGGGCGCCTCCTACCCGCCCATCACACTGACCGTCGCGGCTGCGGACGATGCCCTGCCGTCGGTCAGTAACGCCGTGTCGGTGGCGGGAGGCGGCAACGTCGGCGTTGCCACCGGGACCGACGCCACCACGGTCAGACAGCTGGCAGAGCTGGCCGTCACCAGCTTCGACTCGGCGGCGGGCGTGCCCTACGCACCGTTCATCGCCGGCGACGGCCTGGTGGCAGGCGACGCCTACCACATCACGGTCGCCAACGTCGGCTTCGCGGCCACCAGCGGCACCGTCACGTTCACCGCTGACCTGCCCGCAGGCCTGACCGCGCTGGCCATGTCCGGCACCGGCTGGTCATGTCGGGTCACGACGGCCACCTGCACGACTGGCCACGGAGTCACACTCGGTGCTGGCGCCCAATCGCAGATCACGCTCCGCGTCGCCGTGTCTGCCCAAGCCCCGCCGAGCATGCAGACGTTCCTGCAGGCCACCGGCGGCGGAGCCGTTCCTGCTGCGGGTCTCGATGAAGCCAACCAGTACAACGTCGTCAGCAACGGTGGCTGGTACGTCGATCCGACATACATCACGCCGAGGTGGTAGGCAAAGCTTCCGGGACTGAGGAATGCCCGGCACCACGCCCTGGCTGGGTGTCCGCGAACGGTCCCTACCTGAGCTCGCGGCGGATCACCAGGCGCAACCCTGACCAGGTCTGGTCGATGGCGCAGACCTTGTTATCGACCAGACCGGTGGGCAGCGCGATCTCGCGGATCACGTTCTCGGTCATGTCGGTAGGTACCTTGGCGGCCCGCTTCGGCCACGCGATCCACAGCCCGCAGGCCGGCGCCATCCGCGCGCGCAACAGGTCAAGGCTGCTCTCCAGGTCGACCTGCCAGGTGATGAAGGCCACGATGACGTCGAACAGCGGAGCCTGCGTCAGGTCGGTGTGGATCACGGCCTGGCCGAGCAGCTCCGCTGCCAGCCGGTCGGCGAACCCGTTAGGCGCGCCGATCACCGCCACCTCGTCGTCCTCGCCGATGCCAAGCTTGCGCGGCAGCGGGGTGCCGGAGTAGCCAGCCTGCTCGGTCATCGGCTCAGAACCTGGAACGGAACGTCTCGAGCCCGTCGCCGGAAAGGTCGTCAAGCGCCACACCGCGGCCGGTCATCGCGAGCGCGAGTGACAGCACGGGTCCGGTCACCTCAGGGCCGGTGCCGGTGGTCCAGGTGGCGTCGGTGGCGCGGAGGCTCAGCCCGGCGATCCGGTTCTTAGCGCCGATCAGCAGGTTCGAGCCCTTGAAGAAGTCAGCGACCCGGATGACGGCTTCAGCTGGGTACTCCCGTTTGATGCCGAGCGGCCGGCGAATGTCCTCGCTGTGCAGGATGGCCTCGCCCAGCATCGCCTCGACCGGGCCCGGCGGGTGCGTCGTCGCGGGGGTGATTCTGCGGAATTCGGCCAGGCAAGCGGCCGGCCCGCCGGCGGTCTCCGTGGCGATGTCCTTGGCGGTCAGTGCATTGAACCGGAACCCTGAGGCGGCCAGTTTCGCGAAGAACTTGGGCGGCGTCATCTTCGCGGCGGCTGTCATGTGGCCGAGAACGTCAAGCACTGACCACTGGCTGCACAATGACTGAGTTGCCCAACCGGCGTCATCGAGCGATGCCAGGTCGTCGGCCAGTGCCTTGCGCTCGGCGTGGATCAGCGGCCACGGACTCGAGTTAGCCATCGCGTACCTCCTATAGATGCTGTGTCGTTCGTGGTGTTTTCCTTGATCACGCGGTTCTTTCAGTCGCATGCACCGAAAGAACCGCGTGATCAAGCTGGGCCGTGCGAGCAGGCGCGTTAGTCGAAGCTGAATCCGCCTGGGCGGCCGTTCCGGTCGGCGATCAGCCCGGCCAGCGTCGAGATGGCGATCTCAGGCGGCGTCTTGGAGCCGATGTTCAGGCCGATCGGCCGATGCACCCGGCTGATCTCATCGGGCGCGACGCCGAGCATCGCCAGCGCCTGCAGATGCGGTGCCTCGTGGCGCGGGCTGCCCATGATCCCGACCCAGCGGGCGGGGGTGGCCAGCGCATCGCGGAGCATCACGCCAAGCTCTTCCCGGTGATGGTCGGTGACGACCACGTCGGTACCGGCGTCCGGGCAAGACCCGATCGCCGCGCGCACCTCGATGCCCGCCTCGCCGATGCCGCTGGCGAGATCCGGATCAGGTTCAACAAGCACCGGGCGGTACCCGGCGTCAGCGGCGTAGCTGAGCAAGAATCGCGCGACCGGATTGGCGAAGACGGCAACCAGTACCCGGTCCTGTGCAGCTGGAGCGGTGCCGTGCGCGACGTCACAAGCCACGCCGTCGTGAGAATGCTGATGCGAATGATCGTGCGGATGACTCATGACACCGAGCTTGCCACGGCGCGCCCGCAGACGCGACCGCCGCCCTCCTGGGCAGGGCCCGCGGACGCGACCGCCGCCCTCCTGGGCAGGGTCCGCCGGGGCGGCAGCCTTCCTAGGCCGGTCCGCCGCCGCGGCCGCCGCCCTCCTGGGCCTGGCCGGTTCTGCTCAGCTGTCCAGCAGCAGTTCGCGCACCGCCTCGCGGAGCGGCTGCATCCTGGCGCCCGCCGCGCGCCTGGCCTCGTCCAGCCTGCCGTAGCTGACCGGCTCCACCACCTCCAGATACGCCTTGATCTTGGGCTCGGTGCCGCTCGGCCTGATCACCACCCGAGCGCCGCGAAGCCAGTATCTGAGCACATCGGCCGAGGGCAGGTCCGCGGTTCCGCCGGTCAGGTCGGATGACTTGATGACCGGCTGCCCGGCCAATTCCTGCGGCGCCGCGGCCCGGAGCCTGGACATCACATGGACCGGTGCCGTGGTCGGAATGGTCAGCTGCTCGGTCAGGTGCACACCGTGCGCGACTTCCAGCGCGTCGTAGGCCTCAAGCAGCGATTCACCACCCGATCGGGTTCGCGCGGCCAGGCAGAGCACGGCGAGCGCAGCCCCGATTCCGTCCTTGTCCCGTACCGTGCGGCCGATCGTGTAGCCGAGCGCCTCCTCATAGCCGAAGATGAACCGGCTCTCAGGGCGCAGCTCACCGGCACGGGCGATCCACTTGAATCCGGTCAGCGTCTCCGCGTACTGGGCGCCGGCCGCGGCCGCGATGCTGGCGAGCATGGTGGCTGAGACGATCGTGGTGACTACCAGCGGCCGCTGGCCGACCAAGTCGGCTGGCCCATCGTGCCCGCCGAACGCGCCGGACTCGTGCCCGCCGAACGCGCCGGACTCGTGCTTCCCGGACTCGTGCCTGCCGCCGGACCCGTGCGCTCCGCCGGACCCGGCGTACTGCCCGAGCAGATAGGCGCCGAGCAGCGCGCCGACCTGGTCGCCGGAGAGCACGCGCCGGACTCGTGCCCGCCGAACGCGCCGGACTCGTGCTTCCCGGACTCGTGCTTCCCGGACTCGTGCCTCCCGCCGGACCCGTGCGCTCCGCCGGACCCGGCGTACTGCCCGAGCAGATAGGCGCCGAGCAGCGCGCCGACCTGGTCGCCGGAGAGCGTCCGCCACCCGCCGGGCACGTCATCGTCGGGTACTGCCACGGCCAGCCGGTCGCCGTCCGGGTCGTTGGCGATCACCAGATCGGCACCGGACCGGCGGGCCATTGCCAGCGCGAGGTCGAGCGCGCCAGGCTCCTCTGGATTTGGGAAGGCCACCGTGCGGAAGTCGGGGTCGGGCTCGGCCTGCGCCTCGACGACGTCAGGTGGCGGGAATCCCGCCTGCTCAAACGCCCGCAGGGCCAGGTCACCGGCGACGCCGTGCAACGGCGTGTAGATGAAGCGCAGCCAGGCCGATCCCTTCGGAGCGGGGGAAACCGCGCAGATCGCGTCCAGGTAAGCCGATGCGATCTGATCACCGTGCTGGATGATCAGCGGGCTGTCCGCAGCTGCAACCGGCACCTGGGACAGCGGGCCGAGTGACCTGATCGCCGCCTCGATCTCCAGGTCAGCGGGCGGCACGATCTGCGCGCCGTCGCTGAGGTAGAGCTTGTAGCCGTTGTCGGTCGGCGGATTGTGGCTGGCCGTGATCATGATTCCGGCGGCCGCACGGAGGTATCCGACCGCGAACGCAAGCAATGGTGTCGGCTCCTGCGGTGGCAGCAGGTGTACCACGATGCCGGCACCGGCCAGCACGCGGGCCGCCTCCTGAGCGAACTGATCGGACCGGTGCCTGGCGTCGCACCCGATCGCGACCCCGGCTTGGGCGGCGGCGGGATCGATGTAGAGCAGCCAGCGGGCCAGGGCGGCCGTCGTGCCGCGGACCACGGCCCGGTTCATCCGGTTCGGCCCGGCACCGATGGCGCCGCGCAGGCCGGCGGTGCCGAACTCCAGCCGCGAAGCGAACCGGTCAGCTAGCTCAGCCGCTGCCTTCTCGGCCTGGTCGCCGGTACCGGATTCGGACGCGGCCAGCAGCAGTTGAGCTAGCTCGGCCCGGTCTGCCTCGTCCGGATCGTTGGCGATCCAGGCGGTGACCTGAGCGTAGAGTTCGTCATCGATCACGTCAGCCAGCCCGCAACTCGTGGCCGTCGCTGGCCGCGCCGCTCAGGCCGGTCGGCGGGTGGCCGGGCTGAGCCGGATCGC
>Ga0208565_1000688_pt1 | contig 23297 bp, 18 predicted proteins | sample Sb_taG_7_FD_187706 | JGI IMG/M metagenome (GOLD analysis project Ga0208565, IMG submission 187706) | Peat soil microbial communities from Weissenstadt, Germany - Sb_50d_2_FS metaG (SPAdes) (version 2) | ecosystem: Environmental > Terrestrial > Soil > Wetlands > Peat | place: Germany...
GTGGCCTGACTGTCGCGGCGAAAGACGACAAGCTGGCGGACGGACTGTGATAGCAGGGCTGCTGCCCAGCCGGACGTGCCCGGTCGTGCAGCTGATCTGCGACCGGGCCTGGACCGACGAGGTCTTATCGGAGCGCGGCGATGTCGGGCGGTAGCCAGACCGGCGGCGGGTTTGCCCAGGCGGAAGGAGATGCGATGGCATCAGAACCGGAGCCGCCGCCGCAGACCGACGGCCCGGACTCCGGCCGGGGAGAGACTGACAAGCCGGGCTCGCAGCCCAAACAAGCGGCAGGTTCCGGCCCGGCGCCACGACCGGCTGCGGATCCCAGCCTGGCTCCGCAGCCCCGCGGCCCGGGTCAGGGGCCACGACCGGCTGCGGATCCCAGCCTGGCTCCGCAGCCCCACGGCCCGGGTCAGGGGCCGCAGCCGAGCGGGCGAACCAGCTCGATCTGGCATCCCCGGCTGCCAAGCCGGAAGCCTCCCAAGATCATCCGCGGGCACGGAGCTACGGTGCACGGCCAGATCGAAGACTGGCTGGCCGATGAAATCGCCGCTGGGCGGCTCGCCCCTGGTGACCGGCTGCCAACGGAGCAGGATCTGGCGGCCTGGCTGGGTGTCAGCCGGATGACGCTTCGGCACGCACTGGCCGAACTAGCCCAGCGCGGCCTGGTCACCCGCACGGTCGGGCGCAACGGCGGGACCTTTGTCGCCGCACCCAAGCTGGTGCAGGACTTCACGATCCTGGCCGGGTTCTCCGAGCAGCTGCGCAGGCACGGTCTGGTGGCCGGAGCCAGAGTCCTGGCCGCGGCTCAGATCCCGGCCAGTCCGGTCGTCTCCGCCGCGCTGGAGATCGGCCCGGGCGAGCCGGTCTACGAGGTCAGGCGACTGCGGCTGGCTGACGGCCAGCCGATCCTGCTTGAGCATTCGCTCTTCCCGGCAGAGCGTTGCCCTGGACTGCTCGACTACCGGCTCGACGGGTCGCTGTACGAACTGCTTGAGGAGAAGTTCGGGCAGCGGCCATACCGGGCGAAGGAGAGCCTGGAGCCAGTCGCCGCCGGGGTCCGCGAGGCCGAGGCGTTGCAGATCAGCGAGGGCGCGCCGCTGATGCTCGTCGAACGCACCGCCTATGCCAGATCCGGGGTACCGCTTGAGTTCGCCCGCGACCTGTTCCGCGGCGACCGGACCAGGGTCGTGGTCTGGACCTCCGAGCTGGCCGGCGATCTCTGAGCCGCAGATCCCCGTTCCCCGTGATCACGCGGTTCTTTCAGGGACAGCTGTTGAAAGAACCGCGTGATCATGGAGAGCTGCCGAGGTCGACGATCGCCGCGACCGGACCGCCGCCGTCGGGACCCTGGTGCGCCGCCGACACCGAGACGAACACGGCCGGATCGCCGGTGACCGCGGCGGCGACCCCACCGACGCATGCCTTGATCTGCCGGTGCCAGTGCACGTCGGAGTCGTCAAGCATGGCGTTGCGGCGGCCGCGGACCCGGCCATCCTGGCTGGCCTCGCACTTGAGGAACACGTTGACCAGCCGTCCGTCCAGGTCATCGGGGTGCGGACGGTCCGGCAGGTCGAGGCCGGCCGCCCGGATCGCGGCCCAGATTCCGTCGGCATCAAGGGCGTCGCGCATCACCGAATGCCCGATCCGGTACCGGCCGCCGATGCCGCGTGCGTTGCCGGCCACCACGACCTGGGCCTGATCAAGCTCGACCCCGGATGAGCAGGACGCGACGCTGGAGTAGAGCTCGCGGTTGTGCAGCACATCGGCGTCGGACGGCATCTCGATTTCGCCGAGCGCGACCGCGACGCCGAGCGCGGTGCACCCGTTGGACAGGTCCATCGATTCATGGGTGTTCTCGGTCCAGACCGTCTGGCCCCGACTCTTCGCGTCTCTGATCGTGCGGATGGTCAGCAGCGGCGTCTTGGTCTGCACGTAGTGGACATCCGCCGGGTCGGTGATGCCGGCTCGTGCCATGGCCAACCGGACCGCGTCAGCCACCTTGGTAATCATCGCCGTGCGTCCGATGTCCTCAGGCAGCAGCTTCTCGCTCATCGCGAAGCCGATCGTCAGCCGCGGCTCGTCGGTCCTGACCGCGTGGTCAGCGGGCACGGTCGCGAAGATGGTGGCGTGCGGACTGATCACGCCGTCGGTTCCGCCCGACCAGACGATCGGAATCTGGCTGACCTCGGCGGCACTGCGACTTCCCTTGTCGGTCAGCACCGCACGGAAAGCGCGATCCGCGAGGATCCTGGTGTAGTCGTTGACGCCGCCATTGCCCTCGGTCTTGCCGATGACGGCGACGACCCGGTCGGCCTCAAGCACGCCGTCGTCGATCAGCCTGGCGAGCTCGCTTGCGTCGGACACATTGTGCAGGGGAACCTTGCGGACCTCGATCGGCTCTGGCACGGGCTGACTCCTCGTTCTAGTTGGCTGGCCCCGCCGTAGTCTCGCCGGCCGGTCCTCGATCCGGCCGCGCTGCTGATCATGGTGTTTCAGTGCGCCCGGTGTAACACCGAATCATCGAAGGCGTCCGCTCAAGCCAGGCTCACGATGTCACGGTCGTGCCTGCCAGACCAGCCAGCGCGTCGCCGATCCGACTCAGGTGTGTGATCACAGCCTGTCCCCCCTGCTCAGCGAAGCGGCAGGCCGCCTCCACCTTCGGGCCTATGCTGCCGCTACCGAACTCGCCAACGCTGGCCAACTTCCGCAGCTCGGCTACGGTTACCGCGCCAAGCGGGTGCGCATCCGGCGTTTCCCAGCCGACCATCACCGCGTCGACATCGGTCGCGACGACCAGCGTCTCGACCCCGAGCTGGCGGGCCAGGACGGCCGCGGTCAGGTCTTTGTCGATCACCGCCTCGACACCGTGCAGCACGCCGGCGGCGTCCCTGATCACCGGGACGCCGCCACCGCCCGCGCAGACGACCACGAATCCGGCATCGAGCAGAACGGCCGCCGCAGTGGCATCCAGGCACTCGACCGGCTCTGGCGAGGCGACGACCCGGCGCCAGCCGCGTTCGCCCCGGTCCTGCCAAGTCTGGCCGGCCGCGATCAGCCTCGCAGCCTCGTCTTTCGGCAGGTAGCGGCCGATCGGCTTGGACGGCTCAGCGAAGCGCGGATCATCGGCATCGACGAGCGTCCTGGACACCAGCACAGCAGGCCGGGCGCCGACACGGCGCCGCGCCAGGGCCGCGTCCAGCGCGTTGAGTACCAGCACGCCGATCGTGGCCTGGGTCTGGGCGCCGCACCAGTCCAGCGGAACTGGCGGGACGACATGCGCGGCGATCTCGTTCTTCACTAGCAGGTTGCCCACCTGCGGGCCGTTGCCGTGAGTCAGCACTACCTGGGCTCCCGAGGCCACGATGTCGGCCACGGCCTCCATGGCCAGCGTGATCGCCGCCCGCTGGTCCTCGGGCCGCGCCCTGCCGTCGGGACTGGTCATCGCGTTTCCGCCCAGCGCAATCAGCACTCGCACGCCATGACCGTATCGGCAGTGCCGACTGACGATCACTTCGACCTCACCGACGGCCAGCGCCGGGGTGGGTCCAGCAGTCAGCGCCTCGCTGACCTGGAGTTCCCCGATGGTGCAGTCTCCGATTTGGGACTGCCCGCGGGCTAAGAAGGATCTGTGGCCGGAGCGGTGTCCGATGGATCCGGCTGATCGGCTGGCTCGCTCAGCCAGCGGCGGATCGCGTCGCCGTGCTGGTCCAGGGTGGGCGGTGACAGGTGCTCGTGCCGCCAGCCGGTGCCGAACCGGAGCGGCGGTCCCGGCAGGGTGATGGTGCCGAGCGCCGCGTGGTCGACATCGATCAGCAGGCCCTGGGACTTGGTCTGCTCCCACGTGTAGACCTCGGCCAGATCCCGGACCTTTCCCGCCGGGACGCCGAGTTCGTCCATCTTTGCCAGCACTTCAGCGGCCGAGTAACGCCCGAACGCCGCGTTGATCGCTTCGTTCACCGCCTCATGGTCACGCACCCGGCTCCGGTTCGCCGACCATTCCGGCCGGTCCAGCCCGAAGGTCGGCCCGAGCCTGCGCCACAGCGCGTCGCTGCCGACCGCGATCTGGACGAACCCGTCGGCAGCCCGGTACAGCCCATACGGGCAGATGGACGGATGATGATTGCCGTTCGGCCGGGGGATCTCACCGGCGACCGTCCACCGGGTGCCCTGGTACGCATGCGCTCCGACCACCGCGGCGAGCAGGCTGGTCCTGACGACCTGACCACGCCCGGTAGTGTGCCGTTCCTGCAGCGCGGCCAGCACGCCGAAGGCGCCGTACATACCGGCCAGGATGTCGCCGATCGGCACCCCGACCCTGGTCGGCTCGTCCGGCCCCGGGCCGGTAACCGACATCAAGCCGCCCTCGCCCTGGGCGATCTGGTCATAGCCTGGCCGGTCCCCCTCAGGTCCGTCATGACCGAAACCGGTGATCGACAGGATCACCAGCCGCGGGTTGATGTCGTGCAACCGCTCGGTGCTGAAGCCGAGCCGATCGAGCACTCCGGGGCGAAAATTCTCCACCAGCACATCGGCGCGGCCGACCAGCGCCGCGAGGACGGCCCGGCCCTCTTCGGACTTCAGGTCCAGGGCAATCGACTCTTTGTTGCGGTTGCACGAGAGGAAGTAGGTCGCGTGCTCGGCGCCGTTGCTGCCGTGCATGAACGGCGGACCCCAGCCGCGGCTGTCATCGCCCTCTGGCGACTCGATCTTGATCACCCGAGCGCCGAGATCGCCCAGCATCATCGCGGCGTGCGGACCGGCCAGCGCCCTGGACAGGTCGGCGACCACAATCCCGGCCAGCGGCCCGGCGCTGGACGCGGACCCGGCACCCGCCCCCGATCCGGCCAGCGGCCCGGCGCTGGCCGCGGACCCGGCACCCGCCCCCGATCCGGCAACCGCCACGCTGGCTGGCCCCGGCCGGGCAGCGAAGCCGCTGCCAGACCCAGATCCCCGGCCCGTCTGCGGCGCTTCCGCACGCTCCGTCACTGCCAGTCCACCTCCGCCGACGCCATGCCGGCCAGCTTGTCATAACCGGGACCGCGGTCGAAGAACGGCCGCCGCTGCGGACGTTCGGCCCTGAGCCGCTCCCTGAGCCGCTGCGTCGCTTCGTTGTCCGCGGCATACTCGGCGTCAGTTGGCAGGTCGCCGGCCGGGTCCGCAGCCGGTCCGGTGAGCACCACGCCGTAATCGTCGGCAGCTGCCGCGCGGGAGACCTTCCCCCAGGCAACATCGCGCACCACCAGATCGACATCCCGGTCCAACGGATCACCCCAGCCACCGCCGCCGGTAGTCCGGATTCTGATCAGCGTGCCGGCCGGCACGAACTCACCGTCGGCGAGCGCCTCGACCGCACGCTCCCCCGGTCCGCCTGGGTCGATCGTCACGTCGAACGGACGGCCGGCCCGGCCGCCGTTCACCCCCCAGCAGGACAGGATGGACCGGTCGGCGATGGACATGAAATAGCCGTCGGTCAGCATCCTGATCACCTTCTCGTAACCGAGTCCGCCGCGGAATTTCCCAGGTCCGCCCGAGTCGATCGCCAGCCCCAGCCGCTCGACCAGGAAAGGAAACCGGGCCTCGGAGAACTCGGCGGGCAGATTCCGCGAATCGGGCACCACGTGAATGGTGTCCTCACCGTCGGCGTAGTACCTGCCGCCTGAGCCGCCGCCGAGCACCTCCCGCATCAGGTAAGGCTCGCCGGCCGCGTCCAAGCCGTAGACGCCGGTGTACCTGATCGTCTCCTGGTCGGCCGGCATCGCGCCGCCGACGGCCTTGGCCAGCACGCCGGCGAATACCCCGAGCAGCCGCAGGATCACGAAGGTCCGTGCGTTGGTCGGCGCCGGGAAGACCGGCGTCAGCAGCGTGCCAGGCGGCGGGAACCGCATCTCGATCAGGTCAACGACACCCTCGTTCACGTCAAGCTGAGCCATCCGCTCCGGCGTGTCGGCCAGGTTGCGCAAGATCGGCGCAAGCCACTTGGCCAGGAAGTTGCCTTCGGCGTAGTTCGCGCAATGATTAATCGGTCCCCTGGCCTGCGGGCCGGTGCCATTGAAGTCCATGATCAGTTTCGGGCCGCCGGACTCGTCCTCGCCGATCTTGGTAAGCGTGATCCGCTGGGTATGCAGCCTGGGCTCATCCACCCCGTCGTGCTCGGCGTAGTCCTCCCAGGTCCAGCTGCCGGATGGGATCTTGGTCAGGATCTCCCGCTGATAGGTCCTCGTGGTGCGCGCGACGATCGCATCGAAGCAGGCCTCGATCACCTGCTGGCCGTATCGGTCGAACAGTTCGGCCAGCCGCCGCGCGCCCATCAGGCAGGCCGCGCACTCGGCATCGAGGTCAGCGGCGAGCGAGGAGGGCATCCTGGAGTTACGCGTCATGATCGTCAGCGCCGCCCGGTTAGGCACTCCGGCGTCCCACAGCCTGATCGGCGGCACCATCAGGCCCTCTTCGAACACGCTGGTCGCGTGGCTCGGCATCGACCCGGGCACGGCGCCACCGATATCGTCATGGTGGCCGAACGCCTGGACGAACGCGACCACTCGCGGCCCACCCGGCCCGCCCGGCCCGCCCGGCTCGGCCGGACCGCCCGCTACCTGCGGCCCGCCCAGCCCCTGCGGCCCGCCCAGCCCCTGCGGCCCGGCCGCCGCGTCGTGGAAGACCGGCACGGTGACGCACAGATCAGGCAGGTGGCCGATGCCGCCCTCAGACAGGTAGACGTCGTTGTGGAAGAACACATCCCCGGGCCGCATCGTCTCCACCGGGAAGTCCCTGACGATCGGGTGGACGAGCGCGCTGTAGGACCGGCCGGTGAGCTTACGCAGCAGCCGGTCGTGAATACCGGCCCGGAAGTCATGCGCGTCCCTGATCATCGGCGACCTGGCGGTCCGGCCGATCGCGGTCTCGACCTCCCGCTCGATCGAGGCCAGGCTGCCCGCGATGATCTCCAGCAGCACCGGATCCACATCCCGGGCCGCTCCCCCGGTCAGCGTCCGTCCGCTGACGGCGTTACCTCCCGGTGTCAAAGGGCACCTCCGAGACAGCTCCGGTCGCTGGTCTGCCCGGCCCCGATCTGGTGAGGTGGAGATTGCCGAGCCGGTCCACCCGGGCGGCGAAACCGGGGTGCACGGGAACCGTGGCGCCGTACTCCTCGATGATCGCCGGACCGGTGACCACGTCCCCGGCGGCCAAGCCAGGCCGAGCGAAGATGCCGGCCGCCACGAAGCCAGCGCCGCGACTGAAGCAAACCTCCCGGCTGCCGGTCCTGGCCCGTCCGGTCCCCCAGTCAAGCACGGGCAGCGCAGGCCGCTGGATTTCGCCGACCCCGGTGACGCGCAGGTTAACCCACTCGACCTGCTGACGTGAATCGTCACGGAAGTCGTACCCGTACAGCGCCCGGTGCGCGTCGTGGAAGGCACCGGCCACCGCACCGGCCAGTGCGGCATCGACCTGGCCGTCAGGCACCGGCACCCGCACTTCGAACGCCTGCCCGTAGTAGCGCAGGTCCGCGGTGCGGACCAGTCGCCGCCGGTGCTCGGCGAATCCCTGGCTGACCAGTGCGGCCTTGGCCTGCTCCGCCAGCCCGGTGAAGATCGCATCCACCGCGCCATGGTCGAGCGCGTCATGCCGACCAACCGCCGTGCGCACGTAGTCGATCCTGACGTCGACGGTCAGCAGCCCGAACGCGGACACGTTGCCCGGGTTCGGCGGCACGAGCACGCCGGCCATGCCCAGGATGTCGATCAGCGAGCAGGCAAGCAGCGATCCCGAGCCGCCGAATGTGACCAGGGTGAAGTCACGGACATCGAGCCCGCGCTTGACCGTGATCTGCCGGACCGCGTTGGCCTGATTCCAGGCCGACACCTCAAGGATGCCGGTGGCGCAGTTCTCCTCGCTCAGCCCGAGCCGCCCGGCCAGTGCGCGCAGCCCGTCCCTGGCAGCCGCCGGGTCGAGTGGGACCTCACCGCCGAGCAGGTGCGGCGGGATCCGGCCGAGCATCAGGTGGGCGTCGGTCACGGTCACCTCGGTGCCACCCCTGGCATAACACATCGGCCCGGGGTCGGCCCCGGCCGATCGCGGGCCGACCTTGAGCGCGCCCTCCGGCGATACCCAGGCGATCGAGCCGCCGCCGGCCCCGACCGTGACCACGTCCACCATCGGGATCATCGATGGGTAGGCCCCGACCCTGCCCTCCGTGGTCAACGCGGGCTCGCCGTCCGCGACCACGGCGACGTCGGTCGAAGTCCCGCCGCCATCGCAGGTGAGCACCCGCCCGAACCCGGCCTCGCTGGCGATCAGCGCCGCGCCGAGAGCACCGGCGGCTGGCCCGCTCAGCACGGTAGTGATCGGCTGGTGGATCACTTCGTCGGCCGAAAGCACGCCGCCGTTGGACTTCATCACATAAAACGGCACCCGCCGCCGGGCGGCCGCATTCAGGTCCGAGCCGCTGTCCGGCCCGCTCGAGCCGGTGTCCGGCCCGCTCGAGCCGGTGTCCGGTCTGCCCGAGCCGCTGTCCGGCCTGCCCGAGCCGGTATCCCCGCCCGCGCCGGTGTCTGGCCCGCCCGAGCCGGTGCCGCCATCGGTGCCAGCTTCGGCGCCCGCCAGCCGGTTCAGCCGCTCGGTGATCGACCTCAGGTATCCGGCGACGGCCGGCTTGACCGCCGCATCGAGCAGGGTGGTCATCGACCGCTCGTACTCGCGGTACTCCCGCAGCACCTCGGAAGAGAGCGAGAACGACGCCAGCGGATGCTCGGCGGCCAGCACCGCTGCCATTCGTTTCTCATGGTCGGGGTTTGCGTAAGAGTGCAGGAAGCAGACGCCGAGCGTGTCGATGCCGCGGTCGCGGAACCAGCGGGCCACGGCCCTCGCGCCATCCTCGTCGAACGGGCGCAATTCCGCCCCGTTGTGATCGAGCCGCCCGCCGACGGTCTTGACCAGGTGCGCGGGAACGATCCGGTCAGGCTTGACCCAGAAATATGAGTTGCCGTATCCGTCCGGTACCGACTGCCTGGCGATCTCGAGCAGGAACTCGAAGCCCTCGGTCGTGATGAAGCCGAGTCGGCCGATCTTGCCCTCTAGCAGCCGGTTGGTCGCGATCGTGGTGCCGTGGCTCACCGCGGCCACGTCAGCGGCGTCCGCTCCGACCAGGCCGAGCACCTTGGTCAGCCCGGCGATGAACCCGAGCGACGGGTCGGCAGGCGTGGTCGGCGTCTTGGTGACCGTCAGTTCACCGGTGGCCTCGTTGTAGGCGACGACGTCGGTGAACGTCCCGCCGGTGTCGATGCCGATCCTCAGCTGCCCACGCGCGCCCGTCATGCCCGTCCTAGGAACCGCTGTGCTCGCGGTACTCGAACCCGGTCGCCGTGGCTCCGAGCAGCGCGTCCGCGTGCCGCCTGATCAGGGCCAGGTTCCGGTCGGCCAGGTGGTCGAACGGCTGCGGCACCGACGAGCCAGGGGTCAGCGAGGCGAGCGCCTTCGCCGGTTCGAGCCTGGCGCTGATCCAGCATTCGTGCGAGGCGGCACGGGCGACCACCTCGGCGATCGGGGTGACGATCATCGAGTTGCCGAAGTAGATCGCTCCGCCCGGATCGGTGCCGGTGGCGTGGCCCCGATCAGGTAGACGTGGTTGTCGTAGGCGCGAGCCCGGTTGGTCAGCTCCCACAGGTCGGCGGCGTCCACGCCCGTGGTGAACCCGCTGGTCACCGATTCGGGCAGCACGACAAGCCCGGCCCCGGTCGCGGCCACGCACTCGGTCGTCGCGGCCACGGCGCGTACGGTGTTCGTCTTGATCGACGCCTGGGTCAGCGGGCCGATCGCCGGGGCGACCTGGACCGCGGCAACCGTGATATCGCGCATCAGCGGTCGCTCTGGCCGAGCCGAGGGTTCTGTCGGCCAAGTACGGCTCCGACGACCACGCCGGCCAGCGCGATCGCGCCGCCGGCCAGCACCCCGGCCAGGAAACCCGGCGCGGGGGCCTGGCGAGTTCTGGCACGTGGCGGGGCCACGAATACGCCAGGCTGGGCCGGCGGCTCGGCCCGCTGAGCCGGAATGGCAGCGGTCACACCAGCCGCTCCCGGCCCCCCGACCGGTCCGACTAGGGCCGGCTGCCCCGCCGCTCCGGCCTCGGCGGCCAGGCCAGCAGCTTGGGCCGGCGCCACGCCGGTGAGCAGTTCATCGACCGAGCCGAAGAACTGCTCAGCCATCCGTTTCGCCACCCCGGCCAGCATCCGCTGGCCAACGCCGGCGATCACCCCGCCGACCACCGCGTCGGCGTCGTAGCTGAGCCAGGTGGACCCGTCTTCGGCCGGCGCCAGCTGCACCCGGACGTCCGTGCTGATCGTGCCCGGGCCGCCCGCCCCTGACGCCTTCAGGGTGAAGGATCCTGGCCTGCACTGGTCGGCGAGCGACACCTCGCCGGTGTAGGTGCCGCGGACCGCCGCCATCCCGGTGGTGATCGTCAGCCGGTAGGAGTCAGGCCCGATGGCCTCAAGCCGCTCGCAGCCTGGGATGGTTCGGACCAGCACGGCCGGGTCGTTCAGCGCCGTCCATACTGCCTCGACCGGAGCGTTCAGCGTGGCACCGCCAGTGACCTTCATCCCGTGTTCTCCTCCGCGTCCACCCGCCGATCCCGGAAAGGCGGACCTGGCTGATGGTTCGCCGCTGTCCCGTTGCGATCCGCTGTCCAAACCATAGCGACCGTAGCCAGCAAGCAGCGCACGCGCCAAGCCTCGTTCCGGCCCGGCGCGTGCGCCCTGGTCCCCAGCGCGCCCTCGTCGCTTTCCGACCTGGCGCGCATGCCTGCTGCTTACTTGATGGTGTAGCGATAACTGAAGGCGGCCACATCGCTTCCGACCGGGAAGCTGCCTGGCAGCCCGTTGTAGGTCACCCCACCGGGAATGAGCGACGAGTCGCTCACGTAGATCGTCCCGCTGACGACGTGTCCTGAGGTGCCCTCGGGGGTGATGGTCACCGGGATGGTGACCGTCTGGCCGGGATTGACGACGTATGGCGTAAAGGCAGCCGCCGGATTGGTGCTGCCGAGCCACAGGTCCCCGGTGGCGGCGACGACTGTCGGGTCGAAGGCTGCGGTGTTCGCCGTCATCGACACGGCGGCGGTCACCGGCTTCGCCCCGTTCTTGCCATCCGGGCCAACCAGGAACGGCGTGACGGTCCAGTCACCGGCCGGGATGTCCGGCGCCGAGTAGCTCCCGGTGGCGGTCTTGCCGGTCGACGAGATCAGGTCCGGATCCCCGAACGGCCAGGAGAAGTCGAAGAACGACCGGGCCGGGGCTGAGACCTTCGCCTGAATTGCCGTGCTGTGCGACGGAACCAGGAACTCAGGGATCACGCCGGCGGTGTTGGGCAAGATCAGGGTGGATGTGGTCTGCGCGGCGAGGCCGATCGTGAGGCTGCTGTTCAGCCGGGCGTCCACGAAATACGCCTCGGGCACATTGCCGCCGTTGGTGACCTGCAGGCCGACCGTTATGGGCGAGCCGGCGGCCAAATCGGTGCTGGCCGAGTCAGGCAGGCCTATCGCCGATGCGGTGACCGGAGTGTCGTTCATCGTGACCGTGAAGGGCTGGGCTACCGCGGTGCCTGACACGGTGTTGAAGAAGTCCACCACCAGCGTCCATCGCCCCGGGCTTGGGTGGAGAACGTGCAGCTGGGCGCCGGTCTCCGGCTCAGTTTCGGTATTTCCTGACGGTGTGGTCACGAGCAGCCCGTTGATCGCGGTGGAGGCCGCAGCGCCGGACGGATCGATCAGCGTTGCCAGCAGGGTGTTACTGGCGTCGCCGGTGCTGACTTCGGCGTTCAGTGCCTTGAGCCCGGACGGCACGTCCACCTGGTAGTACGCGGTCTGCCCGGTGTCGCTGCCGCGGCCGTTGCCACCGGTCAGGGTGCCGGTGAAGGTAACCGACGGAGCCGGCGTCGGGACCAGCGAGCGCAGGGTGACCGGAATGGACGTCACCACGGCGAAGGCCGGGCTGCTGGCCGAGCTGTGCAGCAGGATGGAGCCGGACTGGTCACCAGCTTGCGACGGGATGGAGACGGTCAGTGTGAAGTTGCCTGAGGCTCCGGGTGCGAGCGTCAGCGAACTCGCCGACAGGCTCCCGAACGACTGCCAGGTGGCAGTGCTCGCCTGGAACTGGGCAGGCAAGGACGGAGCGGCGGACTGGCCAGCGACCAGCGCCGTCCACGCCCCGGCCGCCGGATCGGCCACCTGGGCATTGCCGTAGTTGCCGATGCCCTGCGGCAGGTTGTACTCGGCCAGGTCGCCATTGGGGGCGATCAGGCTGAGGTTGACCGGTCCGACCATGGCGACGGAGACGTTCAGCCTGGCCTGACCGGCAGCCACATGGAAGCTGACCGCCTGGCTGTAGCCTTGCGCCGCGGTCAGCGACAGGGACTGGGTCGAGACGGCGTGGTACGGCGAGAGCGTGCGGCTGGACAGGCCGATGGTCACGCTGCTCGATCCGTCATTGGTAAGCGTCTCGGCGAAGTGCTCGGTGCTGGCTGCCGCGGCGACCGCGTTGAACTGGGTGGCGCTGTCGAGTACGGCATGCCCGGCCGGCGCCTTGGTGCCGCCAGGGTAAGAGGCGGCGGCCAGCACTGCCTGGTAGGCGTCGACCATGCCAGCGCCCTGCTGCTCGGCCGGGGCATCGATGTTCTCCGCAGTGGACACGATGATCCGCTTGACCACGGCAGGCGACGGGTCGTGGCCGTGGTGAGTCTTGGCATACGCCTGGATCACCAGGGCGGCGATGCCGGCGGTCAGCGGTGAGGACTCACTCGTTCCGCCGGACAGTTCGACCGAGGCTGGGTTCCCGGAGAAGTTGGTGCAGGCGAAGAACTTCGTCGGATCGGGGGTGCACAGCGCCCAGTTCAGGTCGCCGGGGGCGACCACGTCGCCGGTCGTGCCGGTCTGGGAGAAGCCGCCCGAGCTGAGCCCGCTGATGTTGTTGTCGATCCAGCCCTTCACCCCGGGGAAGGTGATGCCGCCGATCCCGGTCTGGGCGTAGGCACGATAGGTGGTCGACGCACCGACCGAAAGGACCTCCGGATCGGTACCTGGGGAGCCGAGCGTGTTCGTCGGTCCGGCGTCGCCGGTGGACACCACCACGGTCACGCCGGCCTTGACGGCGGCGTCGTCGGCCATATCGGTCAGGTCCAGGCTGGCCACATCCGGGAACATGTTGGAGCCGAACGACTCATTGATGACGTTGACGTGGTCCACGGTCACCGCGTAGTTGACGGCTTCCATGAACACGGAGTTGAACGCCACGTTAGATGAGCCGAACACGTTGAGCCCGACCAGGCTGGCGCCAGGGGCGACCCCGAGTACCCGGATCAGGCATGGAGTGCTGAGTCCCAGGCCGTAGCTGGCCACGTTGTAAACGTGCCGTCCCTGAGCCGCGATGGAACTGGCATCGAGGAAGGCTTCGCCGCCGCTGGTCGGCGCGCTGGTGCCCGTCCCGCTGAAGTCCTGATAGTCGATGAAGACGTGCTTGCCGTTGGCGCGGATGAAGTCGGGATTGTTGGGGTCGATGCCGTCGGCGATCCACGCCACCTTCACGCCCGCCCCGGTGTAGCCAAGCGCCTGCGCTGACGGTCCCTTGCCGGACTGGGTGGCCGCGTGGATGACCCCGATCGCCTCGGGGTTGAGCTGCACCCTGCCCTTAGCCGCACAGGCGCCCGGGAGCGGCTTCAGGCCAGCTGCGGCCTTGGCCGGAGCGATGACCGGCGGAGCCGCGGCGACCGGAATGGGCAGGTCTGGGACCACCTCGGCCACGGCCGGATTGGACCTCAGCAGCTTGGCCTCGCCGGGCGACACCGTAGCGGCGACGGCGTTGACCAGCGAGATGCTCTTCACGTTGCGGGCGTGTGTCGCAGCCAGCTGGGACAGCACGCCGCTTTGCAGCGACCTGACGAGCGCTGCCCGCCGCGCCGAGTTGCGTGCCGTGTCAGGGACGCTGGCGACCTGGTCCTTGAACACGATGATCACCTTGTCGGTGACATTCGTCGACAACGACCGCGCCTGCGCAGGCGTGAGGGCCGCCCGGATCTGCCCTGACGTGACAGCCGCTCGGGGACTCAAGACGCTCTGCGCCTGAGCAGTCGTGGTCATCGATACGACCACGATCGGCGTGATGATCGCTACTCTGCGCAGCAGACTCCTGTATCGCATGTGACACTTTCCTCGCAGCCGGCGCTTTAGGCGCCTCAATAATCCATTTGTTCGCACATGTATGTCTATGGATTCCCGTGGTCGTAACAGAATCATGACCCAACGGCCGCCCGAGCTGTCGTAGGCCGCATCGTGATGAACGTCGGCGTGGCGCCCGGCCGGACAACCGGGCTCAGCAACGCTTGCCCGATCGCCTGGCCGCAGCGGCAGCCCGCCGAAATCGGGCCCAAGGTCCCGCGCCTGAACGACCACCGGCCCTATTCAGTGGTCCTGACCGCGCCCATGGTGGGCCAAGCCAACGCCTGCGCTGGGCACCCGACGCATCGCCCGGCTGGCGTATACAGGAGCCCCCAGGAAGGGGATGCACGCTATGCGGCACCGGAACATCATCGCCATCCTTTCACCGGCAGTCGCGATCGCCCTGGTCGGCGGCACGGTGGCCAGTGCGGCGGCAAGCCCGGCGGCAAGCACGACCGCCAGTAATGCGGTCGGCCCGACCGCCAGCAACGCGAGCGCCTTAGCGCCGACCTACAGTGCCGAGCAAGTCGGCTACACCACCGGAGGCGGCTGGCATTTCCGGTACGTCCGGACGACGTTCAAGCTCCCGGACGCGAGCCAATTCGCCGCCGTCACCGGGAGCTTCGGCCTGTCGGTGCAGCTGTGGTCGGAGTCGTCAACGGCAGTGCTCGGCATTTCGACCTGCACCACCAGCTCATGCCAGCTGGGCGGCACGGCCGTCAGCGAGCCCTACAACGCGGCCGTCGCCGTCTTCAACCATGACGCCGGTCACACGGTTGCCTACAGCAACGGCAGTTCCCCGCCGATGGCGGCAGGTGACACCGTGACCCTCAGCATCTACTTCGACCTGGCCAGCGGATACGACCACTTCCTCGCGGTCGATAACACGACCGGGGTGAGCTTCGGGACGAGGTTCGCTGATCCCGGCGAGCTGTACTTCACAGCCAGAGTCGGTGCCGAGTTCGGCTTCACCCCATGGTCTAGTCCGGCCGGCGGCTGGGCCGCGCCCGCGTCACGCGTCCGGCTGGCCGAGTTCGCCACTACTCTGATCACCAGCTACAACGGCACTCGGGGCACCCTGACGGGCAAGTGGTCAAGCAGTCCGATCATCCTGACCAGCGACGGCACCTCGCGCGGAACGCATCTGGCCGACGCCCCCGTGCTGTGGAGTTCCGGCCGAAACTTCGGCGTGTGGCTGGAGAACTGACCGCCAATGTCTGCCCAGGACTGCGCCAGCGGCTGCCGGGGCTGAGCCGCCCTTTGCCAGCCTGCGTAGGCAGGCCTATCCGCCGACCGGGTCGGCGGCTCACTCGCCGATCGGGTCGCGGGCCCACCTGCGACCCGATCTGGTCGCAGGCTTACTCACCGGACGGGTCGCGGGCTCCGCGCACAGCGATAATGGCGATCCCGGCGGCGAACACTAGGCCGGCGCAGAGCGCGCCGCCGAGGTCGTGCGGCGGCCTGGCCGGCCAGACCCATGGAGTGGTCAGGGCCGGGCCGTGCCACTCCGCGTACAGCGCGTACAAGCCGACCACCAGGTACACCATCGGCCCGGTCCAGGCCAGCGCGCCACCGAGAGCGGCGGCGCACAGCAGGCCGATGCCGGTCAGCCCGGCCACGTTGCGCGCCACGTCCGCAGTGCCGCCGGTCAGGTCCGCGCCGGTTCCGGCGGCGGCCAGTGCGGCGACCGCGACCGCGGTCAGCGCCAGCGCCGTGCCCAGCCGCAGGTACGGCAGCCACCGTCCGGTCGCACGTTCCGGCTCGCCAAACGGGCTCGCGGTAGTGATGACGATGACCGCAGCGGATCCGGCCTCGAAGATCAGCGGCAGCTGCAACGCGCCGTAGCTATCCCAGGGCCAGTGCAGCGCGATCCGCAGCGCGACGCCGCAGACCACCAGCACAGCCAGGGCGACCGGGACCCGCCGACTGACCAGGTGCAGGCGCACCAGGCGCAGTCCCGGCCGCGGCATCCAGCCCGACCGTCCCTCCGAGTCCGGCGGTCCCGCCAAGTCCGGGCGTCCCGCCGAATCCGGGCGTCCCGCCGAGTCCCGCCGTCCCGCCAAGTCCGGCCGTCCCGCCGAATCCTGGCATCCGGCCAAGTCCGGCCGCCCATGCCCGTCCGGCCGCTCATCCCGCGTTGGGCGGTCCGGGAGTCCCGCCCGATCCACAGCCACTACTGGCGGCTGCCTGCGTGCCGCATCGGCGGTCATGGCACTTGCGCCAGTGAGATCTGGCCAGCGCGAAGCGCGGCCAGGTGCGTCACGAGCCAGGCATGCCGTACCGCCGCAGACAGCGCTGCGAACCGTAGGGCCGCGACATACTCCGGAGTGCCTGGCGCCGGCCCTGGCACGGCGTTGTCTGGTATCCGAGTGGGTTGCCCAGACTGGACCGGGCCAGTGAGCTGCAGGCCAGCATCTTTGAGCAAGGCCGCGGCGACCGCCTGCTGCGCCGCGCTGCCACCCGGTACGCGATCTTGACCGACGGGACCGCCGATGATGACCATATCGACGATCGCCGGTGCGATCGAGCGCACCTCGGTGGCGAACTGCGCGCTGGACGTACCTTGCTGGCCAGGAAGCTGGCCTGGAAGGATCAGCGATACCGTCCGGCTGCCGCTGACGGACGGGTTGCCTCCAGGCGACGGGCTTCCCACGCTGATGCCGATGCCAATGCCTGGTCCCTGCGAGTAGATCGGGGCGGTCTGGCTGATCCTGGCCGGCCCGCCGGGCAGGCCGGCCACCTCGCCGAGCAGGGGTGCGAGCGCGGCCGTGACGGCGGGCAGGTAGACGGCATAGGCCGGGTTCAGGCAGACCGGGACCGCGGTACGGCTGCAAACCGGCTGGTAGCGGATCGGTCGGTCGTTAGCCGCGTCATGCAGGGCGGGGATGATCACCATGCCGTGCGGACCTGTCCGGCCGGTGCCGGCCAGGTCGACGGCGGTCACCGCCGCCGCCACGCCCGCTGCGGTCAGCACAGCGGCCGAGCGGCGCAGCCACCGCCCGCCCGAATCGGCTGGCAGGCCAAGCACGCTCAGGGCCGCGACGGCGAGCCCGGCCAGCAGCATCACCTGGGCGATGGAGAGGTCGGGCAGATAGTGATAAAAGGTCGCCATGCCCGGGTCGGGCCCGATGTCCGCAGGAAAGGCGAGCTGCGGTGAGATCTGCCAGGGCGAGCTGGCGTTATGGGCCCCTTGCGAGCTGAACCCGAGTGCGAAGAACACCCCGACTGTGACCAGCGGTGTGGTGAACCGGCTAGGGAAAATCGATCCGGCGGCGAACCCGACCGCGGACATCGCCGTTATGCCAGCCGCGCCGACCGCGGCGGGCCACCACAGCGGCCCGCCCCAGGCGACTTGATCCGCGACGACCGCGTACATGACGCCCACGCAGCACAGGTAGGCCAGCATGGCCCAGATTGTGGTGGCAGCCCAGGTCACCAGCTGGGCCGCCAGTCGCGGCTTGGCGGTGGTCGCCACCAGGTCGGTCATCCTTCTGCGGCGGTCCCGCCATCCCATCCAGGCGGCCGCTCCGACCACGGGCGGCACGAAGTCCAGCAGGACACCGTGTTGCATGGTCATGGCGCGCAGGTTCCACATCGGTGGCTGGGCCATGCACTGGCGGTAGGTGTGGTACCAGAACAGCACGATGGCTACCGGCACCATCCACAGCATCGTGTTGCGGCGCATTTCAAGCCGCAGCAGCCGCCACGGGATTGGCCGGGGAACATGCTCGACCGGCAGCGGCCGGGCAGTCGTGGGGACTCCGGCTGCGGCGGTCATGACCTTGCCCCGGCGAGCACCGCGCTATACCCGCGCTCGAGCGGCGCGTCGCCTGCCGCGGTGGTCCCCTCGCCGCAGGCGATCAGCTCGCCGGGCGTGCCGTGGAAAACGATCCGCCCGGTGTCCATCAGCGCCACCTCAGCGCAGGCAGCACCGACGTCCTCGACCAGATGCGTGCTGACTACAACCGTGGCTCGCTGGCCGAGCTCGCGCAGCAGCCCGCGGAAATGCACCCGCTGCTCCGGGTCGAGCCCCGCGGTCGGCTCGTCAAACAGCAGCAGCTCAGGAGAGTTCACGATCGCCTGGGCGATGCCCACCCGGCGCAGCATCCCGCCAGACAGGGTTCGCAGCTTCGCCTTCGCCCTGCTGCCCAGGTCCACTCGCTCGACGGCCGCAGCCACCGCCGCTGGCACCCGCGCCGCCGGCATGTCCTTGAGCAGCGCGAAGTACTCGACGAACTCGGCGACGGTGAAGCTCGGGTAATAGCCGAGGTTCTGCGGCAGGTAACCAAGCCTGCGCCGGATGTCCCGGCGCTGGCCGTACTGGCCAGGATCGCGGTCGAGCAGCCGCAGCGTTCCCGAGGTCGGCGCGATCACCGTCGCCATCGCCCGCAGCAACGTCGTCTTGCCCGCCCCGTTCGGCCCAAGCAGTCCGAACACCCCGGGACCCGTCTCCAGGCTCACCCCAGCCACCGCCATCGTGCGGCCGAACCGCCTGGTCAGGTCGGCGATCTCAACGTTCATGATGTCTCCTTTGTTAGGCAGTCGCAGACGGCCAACGAGGCCAGACTGCCTGGCCGGCCATGGCCTCGTCGTCACGCCACGGAGCCGAATCGGCGCTCATACCACGGGGCTAATCCGGACCGCGCGCCCGGCCGGCTCATACCCAGGTATGACACCGCACGTGGGACGACCGGGCGGCCCGGGCCGGCCTACCCTGGGAACGTGAACCGGACGCCAGGCACCGCACCGGCGGCAGACAGCGCCACCGAGCCGACGCGACCGGCGGCACGCCTGGCGGCGGGACTTAGGGCAAGGGCTGCGGCGCGACTGATTGGACGCCCTGCGGGACAAACGACGGCACAACCAGGGTGGCGAAAGGCGGTACGACCTGCTACCCGGCAGGCGGCACGCTGGGCTTGGCACGGGCTAATCCAGGTGCTGATCGGTCCTGACCCGGCTCCCGCATGGCGATGGCGCTCGCCGTCCCAGCGCCGGACGGCGTATGCCGCGCTCGGTGCGACGACCCTCGTGCTGTTCTTGGTTAGCCAGGCCAGCCGGACCAGCATTCATCCGCACCAGCTGTTTCCGGCCGGCCCATACCAGTCGACCGTCGGGTGGCACCTGCTGCCCTCCCTCATCGCGGTAGCCCCGCTACCGCTGGCAGTGAGGTATCCGCTGCTCGGCTGGCGGATCGGATGGCTCGGCCTGCTGGTAGTTCCGCTGGCAGGGGACAACGGGTGGGGCGGCTGGCCGTGGGGCCCGGTACAGCTACTTGTCATGCTCGCGGTGTTCTGCGTGGCCGGGTTTCGCCATCAGCGGCCGGTGCTTTGGTGGATGTGGGCGCTGACCCTCATCCCGTGGTGGCTGTGGGCGGCGAAGGACCTGGTCGATTTGAATGGCCCGTTCAGCGCCAGCATCGCATTCACCGCCGCGACGATCGCCCTGGACAGCATCATCTTCCGGCGGCGAGCCCAGCGGGCACTTGCCGCCCAGACCGAGCGCATCGCGCTGGAGCAGGCACAGCGGACCGTGCTTGAGGAGCGCACCAGGATCGCGCGGGAACTGCATGACGTGGTCGCACATCACATGTCGCTGATCGCGGTCCGGGCCGAGACCGCGCCGTACCGCCTCAGCGACCTCCCCGAGCCAGTTCGCGCCGAATTCCAGTCGCTGAGCGGGGCAGCGCGCGAGGCCCTGGCGGACATGCGGCGACTGCTCGGCGTCCTGCGCCACGACCAGCCCGCCGGACGTGCGCCGCAGCCGCAGCTAACGGACCTGCCCGCGTTGGTCGAAGCCGCCAGGCAGGCCGGAGTGCTGGTCGAATTGTCCGTGCCGCAGCCGCTGGACCGGGTGCCCGCTGGGGTTGGCGTGTGCGCGTACCGGATCGTGCAGGAGTCGCTGTCCAACGTTGGCCGGCACGCCCCAGGGGCCGCGGTCACGGTGTCGGTAGATCATGGCGTCGACGCGGTGCTGCTGCGCGTAACCAATGGTCCAGGCGGGCCAGCCGAGCCGTCAGCACAGGGCCGCGGGCCGGGTCAGGGGCTGCTGGGCATGCGTGAGCGGGTGGCACTGCTCGGCGGCTCGCTGTCGGCCGGCCCGGCACCAGATGGCGGCTTCGTCGTAGCGGCGGTACTTCCGCTCGGCGACGCGGCATGAGACCGGGCGCAGCATGATACGGGGCACAGCATGAGAGCGGGCGCAGCATGACACTCGGTGGCGCGGCATGACACCGGCCGCGGCATGACACCGGGCGCGACATGACACCGGGCGCGGCATGACGCCGGGCGGCGCTGCCTCAGCTGACGTGATCACGCGATGCCTGATCGCCGACGATCAAGCGATGGTGCGAGAGGGCTTCGCCGCCGTGCTCGCGGCTCAGCCCGGCGTGCTCGTCGTCGGCCAGGCGGCTGACGGCGCCGAAGCGGTCAGCCAGACCCGGCGGCTCGAACCAGACGTCGTCCTAATGGACGTGCGGATGCCGGTCATGGACGGGCTGGAGGCAACCCGCCTGATCCTGGGCGCCGCACCGAGTCAGCACAGACCGCGGGTGCTGATGCTGACGACCTTCGACCTGGACGACTACGTGTTCGAGGCGCTGCGCGCCGGGGCCAGTGGCTTCCTGCTCAAAGACGCGACCGCGGCGGAATTGGTCCATGCGGTCCGGGTGGTCGCCGCCGGCGACGCGCTGCTCGCACCGTCGGTAACCCGGCGGCTGATCGCCGACTTCACCCGCCGGCCGCGCACGGACCCACCGCCCCCGACCGCGCTCGGCGCGCTGACCCACCGGGAGACCGAGGTGCTGCGGCTGATCGCCCGCGGCCTGTCCAATGCCGAGATCAGCGACACCCTGTTCATCGCCGAGCAGACCACAAAAACCCACATCGGCCGCATCCTGGCCAAGCTGGACCTCCGCGACCGCGCCCAGGCAGTAGTGCTCGCCTACGAATCCGGCCTGGTCACACCGGGCAGCTAGCACTCAGGGCCGGCGACCTGACATTTCTAGATCAGTACTCGACGGGCTACGTCAGTGCTCGACGGCTGCATCAGTGCTCAAGGCTGCATCAGTGCTCGACGGACGCGCGGATCTGATTGGTCTTCGCCGCGGCGTCAGCAAGACTAGACGCGTATCCGACGCCGCTGACATAACCGGCGGTGGTTTGGTCGAACCACCAGCAGGAGTACTCCAAGACGATCTGCCCACCTAGCGGAGCGCAGAGCAGATCACCGCCGTGCGGGCCCGGCGGGAAGGATTCGACTCCGGCGACGTGCAGCGATCGCTTCGCGGGGCTGACCGATTTGGGGGCGCAGGTACCGCCGATTCCGCCTCCGCCGACGGCGAAGAATGGCCCTGCCGGGTCGCCGTTGATAGCAACTATCAGGTACCTGCTGCAACTGAGCCAGCGCGGCTGAGATCGTGGTCCAGCGCCAGAGCCTGCGGGCTGGTGTTCTTGCGGAGGCCAAGCAGCGTGCCAGGCAAGGTGACACCGCCCCGCGTGCTGTGCGCCACCGCGAGATGGACAGCCACGCTGACTGCCAGCAGCGCCGCGACCACGATTCCGATGATCAGTCCGACCCGCAGGCCCCGCCGCCGCGGCGCCGGTACCGGCACCGGTACCGGGAAGCCCGTAGCCAAACACCTGCTCTGGACCTCCGCGACCACGACATGCGGCAACACGACCAGCCCGGCGGGTACTTCTCAAGTGGCCGACCGGCGGCGGACCTGCGGCCGGCCCCTTGCCTGCGGCACCAGGTCCGCCTGGAGTCAGCGCCGATTGCTGACCAGGTCATGAGCGCGGCGACTCAGGCGATCGGCCTCCGGGCTAGGCGCGGTTTCGGCCACGAGCCGGGCAAGGTCCGCTACTAGCGCGGTGAGCGCGACAAGGTGGTCGCTCGGCTCCTGGATCTTGAATTGCGAGAAGGGGAACGCCACGTTCACTTTCGTCGAGGACGTCACTTCTGCTGGCGCTTTGCTGGGCACGCGGCCATTAGGCCGGTGACTGTTGTTCTCTGCCATCGTCGTCATCTCCCCTTCTTATGCTCCAGCGGGGCGAGCAGCGGCACCAGAGTCGTTGGGCCCCGCTGGCCGCAGAATGGGCCCGATCTCGCCGGATAAATGTCATCTTTCGCCAGCTACCGCTGAGTTTGGCGCGGGGCCCAGGTCCGACGCTCAGCCGTTTGCCGAGTCTCCGGCGGTCAGGTGCTCAAGGGTTTCCGACAGACCTGCCGCGAAGACCGCCAGGTCACCGGTGGTGTCGGCGTCACCGACGATGCTGAAGTTGAGCCGACCTGCATAGGAGAGCACTCCCACGCTCAGCGTGATGTTCCCCTGCACTACCCCGATCTGGAACAGGTCAAGAACCCGCGCGCCAGCGAAGTAGAGCGCCGCGGCCGGGCCGGGGAGATCGCTGACCAGCAAGTTGGTTAGCCGCTGGTGTGACATTGCCCGGACCATCCAGCGCTGCGCGAACCGAGCACTTGGCTGATACGGGGGCTGGCGCTTTCGTGCCTCGGTGGCCCGGATGATCTCCTCAAGCTGCCGGACTGGGTGAGGTTCGCCCACCGGCAGCGGCACGAGTATGACCCCGACCAGGTTGCCAGTCGCCTGCTGGTCCGCCGGGCCGCGCACGGACGCCGCGACCGAGGCTTTGAGCACCAGTCCTGGCCTTAGCTCACCGCGGCTTTCGAGCAGTCTGCGCGCACCGCCCGCGATCGCGGCTAGCACCACATCGTTCACCTTCCCGCCATGAGCGTGCGCCACCGCCTTGACCTCGCCCAGATCGGCCCGGACGAAGAGAAGGCGGCGGTGTTTGCCAGCAGGCTGGTTCAACGACACCTGCGGCGCGACGCCCTCATGCGCCAGCAGCCGGGCTTGCCTGGTCAGCATTCGGAGGCGGCTGATCACAACGGAAGGCCGCCGCAGCAGCGCCAGCGCGCCCGTCATCGCGCTTGTCCGCTCGCGCAGGTTCGCGACGAGCAGCTCCCAGACGCTCGGCGTCGGGGCCGGCTTCCACGGCGGTGCGGCGGGGGGCAGCGCGTCCGGCGGCGCGGTGGACGTCGGCGCGGTGGACGTCGGCACGGCGTCCGGCGGCGCGGC
>Ga0208565_1000690_pt1 | contig 23086 bp, 20 predicted proteins | sample Sb_taG_7_FD_187706 | JGI IMG/M metagenome (GOLD analysis project Ga0208565, IMG submission 187706) | Peat soil microbial communities from Weissenstadt, Germany - Sb_50d_2_FS metaG (SPAdes) (version 2) | ecosystem: Environmental > Terrestrial > Soil > Wetlands > Peat | place: Germany...
TATCAAGAAGGCTTATGCGCTGCGCGACCGGGTCAGTGAACATGAAAAATACCGCATCACGGCCTTGTACTACGACACAGTCACGGGAGAGTTAGAGCAGGCCAGCCAAGTTTACGAGCTTTGGGCCAAGAGCTATCCGCAGGATTTGGTGCCGCCCAACAATTTGGGGAACATTTATGGCCAGCTTGGGCAGTACGAAAAGGCAGCAGTTGAGACCCAAGAGTCGTTGCGATTGGAACCGAATGCGGTAAACGGTTACGGCAACCTGGCACAAAATTATCTGGCACTCAATCGTCCGGACGACGCGAAAAAAGCAATTGAAGAGGCCCAGGGACGCCATCTCGACGGCGATTTCTTGCACTGGACCATCTATCAAGAAGCCTTTCTCAAAGGCGATGTAGCCGAGATGGAACGGCAAGTAAATTGGGCCGCCGGGAAGCCTGGAAGTGAAGACCAATTGCTGGCGTTCCAATCCGATACCGAGGCGTATTACGGACGGCTGGTGAAAGCGCGGGACTTCTCGCGGCGAGCGGTGGACTCGGCAACGCGTAACGACTCAAAGGAAACGGCCGCGCTGTGGCAGGCAAATGCCGCGCTGAGGGAAGCGGAGTTTGGTAACACAGCAGCCGCAAAGCAAGGTACTGCAGCAGCGCTGGCGCTGGCTCCGGGCCGGGACGTGAAAATGTTCGCCGCCCTGACGCTGGCGCGAATTGGTGAAACCGCTCGTGCGAAGGCCATCGTCGACGAGCTGGAAAAGAGCTACCCGTCGAATACCATGCTGAAGATCTATTGGGTGCCGACCATTAAGGCCGCGATGGAATTGAATACCAACAATTCCGCGCAAGCCGTGGTGTTTCTCGAAGCGGCTGCACCATACGAACTCGGCGACCCGCCGCAGTTACAGCTGGGGACGTTGTATCCCGTGTACGTTCGCGGCGAAGCGCAGCTCACGGCCCACAATGGGGCTGCTGCGGCCACCGAGTTTCAGAAGTTTCTCGACCATCGGGGAATCACGTTGAACTACCCTCTCGGCGCGCTGGCGCATCTTGGGCTTGCACGCGCTTACGCCTTGCAGGGCGATGGCGGCAAGGCTCGTGCTGCTTACAACGATTTCTTCGCGTTGTGGAAGGATGCTGACTCGGATATTTCAATCTTGCAGCAGGCCAAGGCTGAATACGCGAAGCTACATTAGAAGTTGGATGTTGGAGGTTAGAAGAAGAGAGCCAGGCCCTCGGGTGAGCATTGTCGGCGCTGCGGGTCCGCGCACGTTCTTTGCCTCTGGCGATTTTTTTGGTCGTAGGATGCCGGCCCCTCGTCGCTCGGGGTAAACAGGGACGCCCCGCAATAGCATCCGGGGCAAGCCGGCGCTACCCGGGAAGAGACAGGCGCGCGAGAGATTGCGGCGGCGTTTATTCGACGGAAGCGCGCGGCCGGGCGTGCGGTATAATCCGGCAAATTCAGTTTGAGCAAGGAGGCGCAACGTGCCGGACTGGCATTACGCACAAAAGAATGCCGCCGAGGAGCTGGCTCAACTCTCATTTTATTGTATGAAGAAGAAAGATGGCGACCGTGAAATCGAATTCCGGATCACGGTGCGGGAGTATGTGGAGAGGCCGCCCGGGCAGCACTCGCGTTTTTTTGCGGAAGCGGATAAACACGTCAACCAAAATACAGCGGCGGTTCTTCCATGCGGCTGGGGCAATTCGCTGCTGGAAGCGCTGGGCGATTGCATGCAGATGATCCGCCAATTTCCCTACGAGGAATAACAAGCGCGCGGAGAGCGCCACCATGAAATATGCGAAGAAGCAGATCGAACCGGGAATCGTGGTGCTGGAAATGACGGGGCGATTCCTGATGGGCTCGGATTGCCAGGCAGTGAGCGGCGAAATCGATTCGCACATCCTGAGCAATGAGAAGAATTTCATTTTCGATCTCACGACGCTCGATCACGTGGACAGCGCGGCAGTAGGGCAAATCGTGAAGTGCTATTCGAAGCTGAAGAAGGCGGGCGGCACGCTGCGGCTGGCTGGGGCGCATGGAATGGTCGAGCGCGTTTTGAAGATGACGCAGGTGAATAAGGTGATTCCGATTTTCCCGACGGCGGCGGACGCGGCGAAGGATTTTCCGGTGGCGAAGTAGGTTCTTGAGGCTAGCGGCTAGAGACTTGAGGCTGGAAGCGAGAGAAGTTCCTCGCCGGGCGTCCTGCAGTTGCGGGGACGGATTCCTTGACCAGACGACATTTTCTTGAACGGCATCGAGGTGATGCCCTGTGGAGTCGCTCATGGTAAATCGATGGTGACGGCTGCGGCCGTGGCCATCCATTGCGGCGCTCGTATAATTATCATGATGGCTTAGGAGATCACTTGTGGGAGCGGCGGTGAAGCTTACATCTACGGCTAAGGCGGCTGGGTGCGCGGCGAAATTGAGTCCCAGTATTTTGGAGCAGGTGTTGAAGAGATTGCCGCGCGGGGACGATCCCAATGTGTTGGTGGGATTCGAGACTGCGGATGATGCTGGGGTTTATCAGCTCACGCCGGAATTGGCCATGGTGCAGACCGTGGATTTTTTCACGGCGATTGTGGATGAGCCGTTTGCGTTTGGGCAGGTGGCGGCGGCGAATGCCTTGAGCGATGTATATGCGATGGGCGGGCGGCCGGTTTCGGCGCTTTCGATTGTGGGATTTCCGCCGGGGGAGTCGCCGGATTTGTTGGAAGAGATTATGCGCGGGGGGTTGAGCAAGATTACTGAGGCGGGGGCTTCTGTATTGGGTGGTCATTCGATTCGGGATGAGGAATTGAAATTTGGATATGCGGTGACGGGATTGATTGATCCGCGGAAGATTTGGAAGAACGTCGGGGCGCGGCCGGGCGATGTTTTGATTTTGACGAAGGCGATTGGGACCGGGGTGATTGCTACGGGATTGAAACAGGGGAAGATCGGCGCGGAGCCTGTGCGGGCGGCTACTGAATCGATGACGCGATTGAACCGAGCGGCGGCTGAGGCTCTGCATGAATTGATTGCGGCGGCGGGAGTTAACGCTGCGCCGGTGCATGCCGTCACGGATGTGACTGGATTTGGATTGTTGGGACATGCGCGGGAGATGGCGATTGGGAGTGGAGTCTCGTTCCGGCTCGAGCATGAGCGCGTGGAATATCTGCCTGGGGCAATTGATGCGGCGCGGGCTGGATTTTTGTCGGGAGGATTACGGAATAATCAGCAATTTTTAGAGGGGTGCGTGCGTTTTGCTGATGGCGTGACGGAGGAGTATCGGAATTTGTTCTTCGACCCACAGACTTCTGGGGGATTGTTGGTGGCTGTGGAGAAGAAGTATGTGGATGCGGCCGTGGACGGTTTGGAGCGCCATGGCGTGCGCGGTTCAGTGATTGGTGGCGTTGTTGAGAAGAGGTCGCCGTTGATTGAAGTTGTGTAGATGAATCCGCAGACTAAGAAAATGCAGATCCCTCACTTCGTTCGGGATGACAACGTTAAAACACTAGGCGCAAACCAGTAGCGCATGGATCCGATCACTCATGGAATTGCCGGGACGCTTATCGGCAAGGGATTTTTTGCGGAGCGCGAGGGAAAGGTAGCTACCTTCGCGGCTTTTCTTGGGTCTGTATTTCCTGATGTTGATGTGGTTGCCGTCATTTGGGCCGAGATTGTTTCGGACGACCGGCTTGCGACCATCAAACTGCATCGCGGGTTTACACACTCGTTCGTCGGCTTGCCTATTTTTGCGCTGGCGCTGGCCTGGTTGACGCGGTGGTATTGCCGGCGGCGGAACTGGCGCGCGCCTTCCTTCTGGATGCTTACGCTGATTTATGCCGTGGGCATCGCCAGTCACATTCTATTTGACGCGGCGACATCTTACGGTACGCGGCTGTGGAATCCGTTTTCGACCGATCGCGTGGCGTGGGACTTTGTCTTCATCATCGATTTTGTTTTCACGAGCATCGTTCTCGTGCCGCAAGTTGCGGCGTACGTGTTCCGCGATCAGGATAACGCTCCCGTACGGGCTGGCTCGATGTGGCTGCTCTTCAATGTCTCGGCTGTCGGAGTTTGGTGGATCACACGGTGGTTTGGATTTCCTTCTCATGTTTGGATTCTGTTGGTTGTTGCGGCGGCACTGGCGGCGATTTTCTTTTTGCCGTTTGCCGGGGACCGTGGGTTTAGGATCTCGCGGGCGCGCTGGTGCCAGGCGGGCGTGTATGTGCTGGTGACTTACATTGTCGCTTGCGGGGTGGCGCATCATTTTGCGCTCGAGCGCGTGCGGGATTATGCCGCGCAGAATCATCTCGAAGTGATTCGACTGGCGGCGATTCCTTCGCCGCCTTCGCTGCTCGACTGGAGCGGAAAGATTCGCACCGCCGGTGGGATTTACCAGGCGCGATTTGATTTGCGAAATACGCCGCCTGCTTCATTTCAATTTCTTGCGAATTCGCCGCCGGACGCTTTTACCGCTGAGGCTATGAATCTTTCGGATGTGCAAGTGTATTTGTGGTTCGCACGATTTCCGGTGATTCGTTCGCGTACGGTTGGGGATCAGCACATTGTCGAATTTGCAGATTCGCGATTCATGGAACCTGGGCAAAGGATGCCGGCGCCGTTTCGATTCCGGCTGTTATTCGATCCGAATGGGAAATTAATTGAAGAAGATTGGGCGGAAGGGACAGCTGGGTTGCGGATGAAGAGATCGCATATGCCGGCATCCGAGACGAAACCTGAATGAGAGTTTTGGTGTTCAGCGATATTCATGGGGATACGCGCGCGCTGGAGAAGATCGTGGCGCAGCCCGCGGATATTTATGTGGCGGATGGGGACCTTTCTACTTTTGGGCGCAGGCTGGACCGATGTGGGGAGATTTTGGCGGCGCTGGGTGAGAGGCTTTGGGTTTTGCCGGGAAATCATGAATCGCACGAGGAGTCGCGGGAATTTTGCCGGCGATTTGGATTTGTGGATTTTCATCGGCAGGTGAGGCAGCTGGGCGAGACCAGTTGGGTTGGGTTGGGTTACAGCAACATCACGCCTTTTAAGACGCCGGGAGAATACACCGAGGAGCAGATTGCTGAGGCGCTGGCGGCGTTCGATGGACTGAAGACGCTTTATATTGTGGCGCATGTGCCGCCGCGAGATTCGCAATTGGATGAATTTGCCGTGGGGAAACATGCGGGGAGCTCGGCTCTGCGGACGTGGATTGAGCGAGAGAAGCCGGACTATTTATTTTGCGGGCATATTCACGAATGTGCGGGGCGGGAAGAGATGATTGGGCGGACGCGGAGCTTCAATGTGGGGAAGGCGGGAGTTGTGGTGGAGGTTTGAGCGCGCGCGGGAGTTGCTTAGCGCTTGGGAGGTTTGGCTGTCGAGTAGATTACCAGGTGGCGGCGCTCGCCTATGCCCTCGCTGCTCGTGCGTACGCCCTGGGCGTTTGTCAGTTCCAGGTGAATCAGGCGGCGGTCGCGAGCTGGCATGGGGTTGAAGTGGAAAGCTTCGCCGGTTTCGCGAACTCTTTGGGCTGCCACTCGGGCGGAAAGTTTCAATTCTTCCAAACGCAGAGCGCGAAAGCCGGAGCAATCGAAGCGGAATTGATCGAAATATTCGGGCTCGAGATGCAGCCAGCGCAGGGCAATGTGTTCGATGGCCAGTAACAAATCGGCCTGGCGCTCGATCAGCAGAGCTTCGTCGGGGCCGCTAAAATCGATCTGGATTTGCGGCTCGCCGGAGCCGGTGGTGGCATCTTTGGCCAGAGTGATCTCGTAGCGCACATCCAGTTGCGTCTCGCGCAGCAATAGATCCAGGTAGCGGCGAATCTCTTGCATCGCGCCTTCGCGGTCCAGTTTTCCTTCGTGAATTAATTCTGATTTCATCGGCATTTTTGTGCGCCGCGCTTCAAGCGCGGCAGCTCATTTTCTCTTGTTATTGGCCGGCGCCTTGGCGTTCAGCGGATCGGTCTTCACCAGATAGTATTGCTGCACGATGCCCACCAGGTTCGTCGCGAAATAGTAGAGATTCAGCCCGGCGGACAAGCGGAAAAAGATGAACCCGAAAAATAGCGGCATGTAGGTCATCATTTTCTGCTGCGCTTGATCCGTGGCGGGCATGGGCGTCATTTTCTGCATCACGAACATGGTGATGGTCATGACGATGGGGAGAAGGTAATAGGGATCGTGGGCGGAGAGATCGTGAATCCAGGTCCCGCCCCAAGGCGCGTGGCGCAACTCGATGGTCCCCGAAAGCATGCGGTAGAAAGCGAAAAGGAACGGCATCTGCACCAGCATCGGAAGGCAACTGCCCAGCGGATTGATGCCCTCGCGATTGTAGATGGCCATGATTTCTTCGTTCATTTTTCGCTTGCGCGGATCGTTGAAGGAATATTTTTTATAGCGATCCTGGATGGTCTTCACTTCGGGAGCTACGCGCTGCATGTTTTTCATGGAGCGCCAATTTTTTACCTTGAGCGGGAAGAGCAACATATTGATCACCAGGGTGAGCACAACGATGGCCCAGCCCCAGTCGGTGATGTATTTGTGCGTCCATTGCAGGACTTCGAGCAGCGGCTTAGCGATAATGCCGAACCAGCCGAGCTGAACGAGATCGTCGAGCGGCGGCCTTACCGTGGCGAGAATGTGAATGTCTTTCGGGCCGACGAACATGCGCATGGTGAGCGCCTGCGGAACAGCGGAGCCGGCGGCCATCTGCGCTTCGGGCTCCTGGCCAGGCTTGCCGTTATCGTCGAAATCGTGCTGTTGGACGGAGTGCCAGAGATTCAACGTGCCGTTGTTGGGAAGAAATGCGGCGGTGAAGAATTGATCTTCGATGCCGGCATAGGCGAAGCTGCCCGGTTGCTGGGCGCGAATTTCCTGATGGTCGGGCGTGCCTAGCTTTTTCAATTGAAGAACATTCAGCTTTCCATTTTCGTTGTAGAAAACACCGACGCCTTGCGATTGTTTCTCAACGCCAATGTCGCCGAATCCGCCGCGCCAGCCGATTGCAGCGGGGAGGAGATGGCCGTCCACGCTGGCGGTGGCGCTGAGCTCGACGATGTAGCTTTCGTCGAATTTCAGATGCTTGACGAAATCGAGGTGGCCGTCGCTCCAGTGAAGCGTGATTTCGGCGGGGGCTTTCAGAGTGTCGCCTACGTGCGAAGACGTCGAAACTTCGTAGAGGCTCGTGTTGGCCTTCAACTCCGCGGCGGAATCATCCAGCGAAAAGGAGAGCGGCCAGGCGCCGATTTGTTGGGCAGCGGGAACATTGACTAGCTCGAGCGGCTTCGGCGGCTTCTCGTCGTTCAGATATTTTTTCAGCTTCCAGCTTCGCACCACGCCGCCGCGGTTGGTCATTTCGACGCGATACAGAGAACTTTCGATGACGATGGGCTGCTCTTCGCTGGCTTGAACCGCGCCGGCGGGCAGCGGAACCATGGTTTCGACCGCGGGCGTGGCGCCTGCGGCCGCGGGCGCTGCTTCATTCGTTCCCGGTGTCGGCGTCGCGGTGGAAGTTTGTCCCGGCTTTTGCGCGGTTGAAGGAGGAGGCGCGGGGGGCTTGAAGAATTTGCCCCAGACGAAAAGGATCAGGAGCATCAGCGCGAAGGCGATCAGGACGCGCTGCTGATCGGACAGCTCTTTCATCGAGAGGACTCCTGTCCGTGCAGCGGAGCGTGGAAATCGATTTCAGCGCGATCGGGGACGGGATCGACGCCGCCTTTAGTGAACGGGCGGCAGCGAAGCAGACGCTTCAGCGCGAGCCAGGCGCCGCGGCGCGGGCCGTGGACGGCGATGGCTTGCTCGGCGTAGTGCGAGCAGGACGGATAAAATTTGCAATTGCCGCCAAGGAATGGGGAGAGGACGGCGCGATAGAGATGGATGGCGAAAATTAAGAACCAGGACATGATTGTGCGTTTTTGCCCGAACGCAGTCGAGGACGCCGGCCCCGCATGCGGGAGCGGCGCTACGAAAGGCTCGGCAATAAGCTTCTTCATTTCGATGTGGCCTGCTGGATCAATTTCAGAAGCTCCGCCGCTATGGCGGCGAAGTCCGCCGTAGCTACCTGCGGGCGCGGATGAATCACGATGTCCCATCCTGATGCGATCTCCCGGCGATGCAGGCGCAGAATTTCGCGGACGCGCCGGCGGATCCGATTGCGTTTCACCGCGCCGCCCAGAGCGCGTTTCACGCTCAGGCCGAAGCGGCTGACCTCGCTTCCATTGGGGCGGAGGAAGACGACGAATGACGGGCTCGCGCGGCGCCGCCCCTCGCGGTACACCGCGTCGAATTCGGCGCGCCGTACCAGCCGGCAGGCCCGCGGGTAATCGAGGCGCGCGCGATCAGACGCGCGTGAGGCTGTGACGTCCCTTTTTGCGGCGTCGTGCAAGAACTCTTTTGCCACCCTTGCTTTTCATGCGCGCGCGGAAGCCGTGCTTTTTGTGACGGGCGCGCACGTGGGGTTGAAAGGTGCGTTTCGGCAACGCGTGCTCCTAGGTCCGCTCGAGCGGACATGAACGAAACAACTAGTTTAGGCGAGAGCGCGCGGTGCGGTCAAGAAACGCGGGATCGTGGAATTGGGAGGGTTCTGCGTATTCCCCTGCCGGAGCTGCAGGCCGTCAGCGGGATGACGCCAGGCAAACTCGCCATCGAGTGCGCGGCCGATTAGCCGCGTGCTAGCGCTTGCCGGCTCAGAACGCGGGCCTTCAGCCTCCATTGACCGTCATCCGCTGACCTAGTAGCCTCTAACTCAACAATTCAGCGATCGAACGAACATCCAGCGGCTCGGGGGCGATGTGCGGCATCGGTTTCTTACTCTAGCCATATTCTTGGTTTTGTGTTGTCCTGCAACATTCGCTCAAAGCGCTGAGAACTCACCGCTGCCGCGAACCGCGGCGAACGATAATCGAATTCCTGCCGGCGAACTCAAGAACGGCGTTCTCGAATTGCGGCTCGAACTCAGCGCGGCCGTCTGGTATCCGGAGGATGAGGCCGGCGGTCGCGTAGATGTCTACGCCTTCGGCGAGGAAGGGCGCGCGCCACAAATTCCTGGTCCGCTGATCCGCGTGCCGCAAGGGACGCAGATCCACGTCCGCATCCACAACACGTTGCCGCTCGCGGCAAAAATCTACGGCCTGCACCAGCGCCCCGGAGATTCAAAATACGCGCCGAGCGTCGCGCCGGGCGAGACGCGCGAAGTGCAATTCCTTGCCGGCGAGCCGGGCACTTACATATATTCGGCCGCTACTTCCGACAAAGCTCTTGCGGACCGCGACCCCAGAGACAAAATGCTTTCGGGAGCGTTCGTTGTGGACGCGCCGCAGTCGAAGCCAGACGACCGCATTTTTGTCATCGGACTTTGGACGAAAACCTCGTCCGGCGTTCTCGACGAGATTGCCGCGATCAACGGCAAGGCCTGGCCTTACACCGAGCGCCTCACGTTGAAACAAGGCGAGCCGGTCCACTGGCGCGTGATCAACACCACAGAATTTGACCATGCCATGCATCTCCACGGCTTCTATTTCAAAGTGGATGGCGTGGGTGACGGAGAGCGCTACGGGCGTTATCCGGAAGACCAGCGGCGCGTCGCGGTGACCGAGCATATCGATGATGGTCATGCATTCGAGATGACCTTGACGCCGGACCGCCCCGGCAACTGGCTTTTCCATTGCCACATGGTGGAGCACATGTCGCCATCAAAGTTTCTGCATCCGATAGGCGCCGAGCCTGCTTCTTACTCGCCTGAACACCAGCACGGCGCGGGCATGGGCGGACTGGTGCTCGGCATCACTGTGCTTCCGGATGCGAGTGCTGCGCCGGGTGCGGTGGCCACAAAAGAAGCGCGCAAATTGCAACTGGTGATAGCGGAGAATCCGGCGAAGGTTCCGTTCTACTCGCTCGAGGTGATTGATCCAAAACTACCGGCAACGGCCGCTCCGGATAAGGATAAGCCGCCCAGTCTGCTCGGCCCTCCCATCATTCTCACGCGCGGAGAAGCCACGGAAATCGAAGTCAAAAACCAGACCAACGGCCCGACCGCGATTCATTGGCATGGCATGGAGCTCGAGAGCTACTACGACGGCGTCGCGGGCTGGACCGGTTCGGGCCAACAAATGACTCCGCCCATTGCGCCCGGAACGTCTTTCATCGCGCGCATGACCCCGCCGCGCGCGGGAACCTTCATTTATCACACCCATTGGCACGATGATCGGCAAATCCTCAATGGGGTCTACGGGCCGCTCATCGTTCTTGACCCTGGCGAGAAGTACGATCCCGAGCACGAGCGCACAATTGTCCTCAGCATGGGCAAGTATCCTCCGTTCGGTTTCATCCTCTTGGTGAACGGCCATCCCCAGCCGGATCCCATCGAGTTGCACGCCGGAACTCCCTACCGGCTGCGCCTGATTAATATCACCGACAACGCCGCGGACCTGCGCGTGCGTCTTACGAGCAACGACGCGCCGATGCAATGGAAGATCATCGCGAAAGATGGCGCCGATCTGCCGCCCGCGCAGTTGAAATTCACAACGGCTGAAATGGGAATCACGGTAGGCGAAACGTACGATGTGGAGTATCAAGCCGATAAACCCGGCGTTGCGGAGCTGAAGATCTGGGAGACGTCGTTCCCTTCGTCCGTCACGCTTCCGCTGCAATTCGTTGCCGCCAAATGACTGCGCGTTCAAGCATGGGACCGAATGCAAATTTGTTTGGTCAGCGTAATGCTAGCCACAAACCTAACGCGCTTCTACACCGCCGTCTTGACGGGCTCCTGATAAAGGCCAATCACATTTCCTGACGGGTCGCGGAATCTCGCCGTGATTTCGGGCGCGTCGACGCCGATTGGTTGCACGATCACGCCGCCATTGGCGACAACCACTTCAATTGTCGCGGCCACGCTGTCAACCATGATGTACACGAGCAGCCCCGGGGCTCCCGCAGGTGCGCGGCCCAGCACCCAGCTCCCGCTCACTTCGCCGGTCGCATCGTCGAATGCCGTGCTACCGTCGCCGCGTTTCCGAATTCCCCAACCGAATACCCGTTTGTAGAAATCGGCCGACCGCGCAATGTCCGTGGTAGGAATTTCGATATAGCAGATCTTGCCGTTCCCGTATGTTGGAGCCATAAATTCTCCTTCGCGGCCCGGCTAGCCTAGCCCGCCTTCACGTTCAAATCAATTCGCAGAGAATAGATTCAGCCGGCTGGGTAAAAGGACTATTGCAACGGTTGGTGCAGTAGCGAACGTTACGTGAGGCGAGCAAATCGCCGGTTGGACTCGGGAAAATCCACGCCGAGCGCAAACCAACAGACAATCCCAAACAACGCAGCGACACCCAGAGCTTGCCAATGAAACTGGGGCTCTGGAGCAGCGTCTGATCGGCCGAGAGCGGTGATTAGCGCCCCGATGAGGACTGTCAAAATTGCAATCCATTGGTAGAGTCGCAATCCTGCGAAGACGGCAGTTTGTGGCTCGCCCCTGTAAGCTTCCTCAACGAACCTGCCAAGACCGCCGAGCAGCAGATAGATTCCCCCAATGTAATGAACGGGAAAGTGCAACACCCAGAGCCGCCACATGGCGAGGGCAATATACGCGTTCCAAACGATGGAGTAGAGCGGGGTTGGGTGAATCGGGGAATCGCGAAGGTCAGCTAAACAAAAAACCCTCGACCCCGGATGGAGATACCGAATTCCTATTCGGGGCGACGCTGCACGGCCATGGCAACATCCCTGTACCAGACAGCGCAGTCTCCCAATCGCTTGAACCCATGGTGCTCCGACACAGCATGCTGCCAGCAGCAACCACAGGTCTCTGTGATGGATCGACGCCACGATCGCGCCCGCGACACCGCCAATCACTCCGCCATAAAAGCCGTAGGGGCGCAACAGTTGGGATGAGCCCTCTATGAATTGCCCCCACACAGCTGCCCCGACCAAAGCGCACAGTCCAATCGTAAACAACGAGAATTCATAACCCGGACCAATGAGAATCCCTGCAATGGCGAGTACAGCGAAAGCACCCAGACCTGCATAGGCGCCGTGATTGATCAAACGCAACTGGCCGAAGTGCCACTCTTTCCACGAGTTTGCGACTTTCTCCGCGGAACGCCGGAGAATCTCCCACACGGTTTCCGGGTGCAGTGCGACCACACCCACAACCACCCCCGCCAGCACGTCCGCAATTGAGTGCATTCCCGTCGTGACGCAACTCACGGCAATCAAGCCAGCCCATACTCGCCAGAGCCATCGGAGAGATTTCCAGCGCTCTTCGAATACGCGCGCCGCGAGAATGGCCCAGATGACGTGGAAGGAAGGCAACGCGCCCGCTGGAGAATCGAAACCGCGTTCCCAGGCAAGTAATCTGCCAAGAAATGTGCGCGGATCGAACGGCCTGGTAGGCGCAATAAATGGGAAGGCCAGGAAGATGGGGAAGACAATGACCATTGCGAGGGAGGCGCTAATACCGAACCTGCGAAGGCTGCGGCTTGAATTGGCAATGAGCGGAACTGCGAGCACCCAGACGTATGTGCTTGCGTAGGCGGCTTCAGTCCATTCTTTCACCCGGAAGTGATGCTCGACGGAAAAATATGTGCTGATCGCATCGCTAGACGGACCCAAGGCTAGAACGGCCTCGTACAGTACCAACCACGGTAGAAGAACAAATGCGTAGCATCGCAGTCGATCCTCCAGGCCGGGCGCTGTATTGGCATTTGCCGGAAGAATTCCGCACTTGCTGCGATAGACGGCGCCGAATCGCTTCTCGAGATCCGGCGACTCATACCCAAGCACTAGCGCCGAGCAACCGAGAATTACGAACGGTGTAACGAGCCACAGCCCGCTGCCTGATCCAGTTGATATCGCCGCGCCCGCGCATACGAGCGAGAAGCCCGTGTAAATTGGGTGTGGCATCAAGCGGTAGATCCCGCGCGCAACGTAACGAGGCGGTGGGGAGATATTCATCGGCAATCCGCCGCCATGGACCCACAATGCGATCCAACCGGACACGAAAAGTGTGGAGCCGAGAGCACACAGCGCGAGCCCAAGGGGCACAGAATGGATGCGAGGCCAGCGAATGATGTTAGATGTGGCTTTCGCCCACGCAACAAGTGCCAATGGGACGAACACTGCGAACAATACGCCGTACGCAAACTTTGCAGCGTTCGAGCGATTCAGTCCGGCCATGTGACGACCTCGTGAATCGCCCGACCCGAACTGCTCGAGTCGCCGTGTCGGAGTTCCGCGCGACTCCGCCATTTACATTCCCGCGCCTCTAGAATTTTGCCAGGGAAAAGTCGGCTAAGCCCGGGAATGACAGATAACGCGGTTTCACCCAAAGTCCCATTTCTGAGCACATCTCCATGGGCTAGCCGCAAGCCGCCATTTCCATTTAGAGCCACTTCGTTTTCATCAACGGTGGTTGCACGAACCAAAATGCCGTTCTTCAGCACGATCCGGCAAGAATAAGATCCCTTCCAATCAATCCACACCAACGAATCCGAATCGCTCAGAAATCTTCCCCATCGCAACTCTTGGATCGGTAGCTTCCAGGGAGCGAGTGTCATTTCCAGACGTTCCACATATCCAAGACCTTGCACCACTCTTCCGCGACCAAGATTGACGGCGGCACGAGATCTCGGGTGCAAGCACCGCCAATTGATCGAGCCTTCGGTGGATTCGAAGATTTTTGTTTCGAACGGAGGATCCAAGCGTTCCCAAGTCCCAATAATTCCTAGCGCATTCGATTGCCAGCTGATGGTGGCGTCCTTTTCGACGGGCGTGGGGGATTTCTTAAGTGAATACCGGACTATGGCCTGTGTGCCGGAAATCGCTTCCAACAGGCTCGTATAGCGGATCGTAATTGCACGCCACTTCGCAATTCCGTAGTAGAGAATCACGGCGTCACCGTTGGGGGCGACACAGTCGGCATACCATTTCAAGAGGTGAAAAATGGAGCTGGGAGCCAGAGTCGTCCGCCTTCAGCCCACTGAGCCTAGACTAATGCCAAGTACGTTACGTAAGTCTAAGAGAATGGTCTAAAGAGGGCAACGTTCGGAGAGCTTCGAGCGGCAAAGGACTATGGACGCACCATCCGGTTCAATGTGCCCGAGTTGTTGAGGAAACGCGAGCTGCTTGGTCGGTGCCCGTCCGTACGGAGTGGGCGAGCGGCTTTATTTCCGGCTCTTCAGATCCTTGAAATCGTCGCGCACTTTATCGATGCGCTCGCGATACGCGGCGGCGTTGCCATACGGGAGGAAATGCGAGTAGCGATCGTGGGCGTGCTGGATTCGCCGCGCGTGTTTGATCGGACACCAGTGCTGCTCCGTGCGCCCGGCAATTTCCACCACGTAGGCCAGCAGCCCATTGGCATACGAGCAGTACATGCAATTCAGCCCTTCGAGCGAGTTCAAATATCGCAATTTGTTTCGGTCAATGGCCATGTAATCCATGCGCCGCGCTTTCGGAATGCCGTAAACGGGGAAGCAAATCGCCTGGTACACGGAAACAAAAAGATCCAGCAAGACAAACGGAATGAAGCAGGCATAAATAAACGGAGCGGTGAGCAACGCGAAGAATCGTGAATGTACGATGTAACTGGCAAGCGATGTCTTTAGTTTCCGGTGCTCCCGCTTGATTTCCTCTGAGAACCACACCTTGCCATTGCGCAACTCATAAAACTCCGACTTGATCTCCTCTTCCAGTTTCTCGAGAACAGGCAACTCGACGGGAGAATCGGACTTCTTCGAGCGATCATCGGCCATATCCACCTCGCAAACTTCGGCCAGCACAGAAATGTTACGCCATTTTTTCGCTCAACCAGCCATCCATTTAGTATGCTGCACGCATTATGCGCCTTCACCAGAGCCTGATTTTTCTAGCCGCGTTAATCGCTTCCGTCCTGGCCGGTTCCGTGGTCGCCCAGGACGCCAAACCAGTTGCCGACCGCCTCGCCGCCCAGAACGCGCTTTTCGATGAGCAATACGAATCGGATATGCGCAACTTTCCCGAGCGCGCAACCTCCTACGGCGACTATCGCTACAACGATAAGCTCAATGATTACTCGCTTGCGGCTATTAACGAACGCCATAGGGCAGATGAGTCCTTCCTCAGCCGACTGCAAGCCATCCCGAGCGACGGCTTCTCCGACCAAGATCAGCTTTCACACGACCTGCTCATTCGCGTCCTGCAGCAGCGCATCGCCGACTTCAATCTCAAAGAGTACGAGATGCCGATTAATCAGCAGAACGGCGTCCATACCAACCTCGCGGATTTGCCGCTGGCCGTGCCGCTCGATTCTGTGAAGCATTATGAAGACTACATCGCGCGTCTCCATCAGATTCCGCGCGCCCTGAGCCAGAGCACAGAAGTTCTGCGTGCGGGCATCGCTGACAAGCTTATGCCTGTGCGGTTTCTGCTGGAGAAGATCCCGGAGCAGTGCCAGGGGATCATCGACGCCGATCCGTTTCTCCTGCCGACGAAAAAATATCCCGCGGAGATTTCGCCCGAAGATCAGAAGCGATTGACGCAGCAGATCACCGAGGCGGTCAACACCGATGTGATCCGAGCGTACCGGATCTTCTCGGCCTTCGTTCGCACGGAATACGCGCCCAAAGGCCGTACGACGCTCGCGATAATCTCTCTGCCCGACGGCGAGAAGCGCTACGAAAACGATATTTATGGCCGCACGACTACGCACATGACGCCGGATGAGATCCATCAATTAGGCCTACGCGAGATCGACCGCATTCAGGCGGAGATGCTTGTGATCGCGAAGAAAGAGGGGTTCGACGACCTCGCGTCCTTCCGCGCGTCTCTGAAAACCAATCCGAAATACATCCCGACGTCCGCGGAGCAGATCCTCGATGATTTCCGCCGTTACATCGGCCAGATGGAGCCAAAACTCCCCGAACTTTTTACGTTGCTTCCGAAGTCGCCGGTGACGGTCGAAGCCATACCGGCGTTTCAGGCGGCAGTTGCTACTCACTACGTCACCGGGACGCCGGACGGGAAGCGCCCCGGCCGCGTGGTGGTGGCGACATCGAATTTCAGCCAGCGTTCGTTGATTGACGACGAGGCAATCGCTTATCACGAAGGCGTCCCAGGACATCACATGCAACTATCCGTCCAGCAGCAGCTCACCGGGCTGTCGAAATTCCGCCTGCATGGCCTCGGCTTCAACGCATACACCGAAGGGTGGGCGCTCTACGCAGAGCAGCTCGGCAAAGAGGTGGGCTTTTACCAGGATCCTGTATCCGACTATGGGCGTCTTTCTTCCGAACTGTTTCGCGCCGTGCGGCTCGTCGTGGATACAGGCATCCATTCGAAAGGATGGTCGCGCGATCAAGTCGTGGATTTCTTTCGCAAGTCCGGCGCGGTCGATGAGCCCACCATTCAGTCCGAGACCGACCGGTACATCTCCTGGCCCGCGCAAGCTCTTGCTTACAAGCTCGGCCAGCTCAAAATCCGTGAGCTGCGCGATCGCGCCCAGAAGGAATTGGGCCCCAAGTTCGATCTGCGCAAATTTCACGACGAGATGCTCGACGGCGGAACGCTCCCGCTCGATCTCCTCGACGCCCGCACGAATAAATGGATCGCCGAGCAAAAATCAGAGTAATGCCACGCAACGCAGCTGTCATCACGCGTCCGCCTGGGCGGACGAGGGATCTGCATCTTCTGTGCTGTGACGCAACGTCCGGAAGGAGCGGCGATGAATGAGTTCCCAGACTTCATGAAGCGCCCGGCAAACAAAATCGCGACAAGCAGTCAGGCCGCCGATGGATACCGCGTGATTTATTCGCTCGCCGAACTCGACTCGGATTTTCAGGACTCGGGCGTAATCGTCGCCGACAAGATGGATGGCAAACCGCTCGACGATAAAGCCGGGCCCCTGAGATTGGTCGCGCCGCACGACAAGAGGCCCGCTCGCTGGATTCGCATGCTGCAGACGATCAAGGTGGTCAGCGTGCCGCCCAGCTAATATTCCGGCTCATGAAAGAAATCAGGGCCGAAGCGCGCTCGCGCCACGGCCCTGACTGACAAGCCTGCAGCCGCTTAATCCAGTGCGGCGCAGATAGATTTTACTTCCGTGTAATGCTCGAGCACTTCGTGCCCCATTTCGCGGCCCCAGCCGGATTGCTTATATCCGCCAAAGGGAAGCGCTGGGTCGAAAATGTTGTAGCAGTTGATCCAAACGGTTCCGGCACGAAGCTTCGCGGCCACGGAGTGCGCCTTCTTGATGTCCCGCGACCACACGCCGGCGGCCAGCCCGTAAACCGTATCGTTCGCGCGCGCCACGATATCTTCTGCATTGCGGAAGGGGATCGCCGTAACCACAGGCCCGAAAATCTCCTCGCGCACAACTTTCATATTGTCGTTGGTATTCACCAGCACCGTCGGCTTCACGAAATAACCCCGGTCTCCGTGGCGCGCTCCTCCGGTCACCGCTTTTGCGCCTTCGCGGACGCCGGATTCGAGATAGCCGCAGACACGATTCAGTTGTTCCTCGGAAACGAGAGGGCCCATATCGCTGTCCGGATCGAAGCCCGGCTTCACCTGGATCTGTTCCGCAAGTTTTGCGACGCCGTCCACAACTTTGTCGAAGACTTTCTCTTCCACAAAAAGCCGCGAACCCGCGCAGCAGCACTGGCCGTGGTTAAAGAAAATCGCGCTGGCCGCTCCGGGAATCGTTGTCTCGAGATCCGCATCCGCCATCACGATGTTGGGCGACTTCCCGCCCAGCTCGAGCGACACCTTCTTCAAGTTCCCCGCTGCAGCCTGCAGAATCAGTTTGCCGACCTCCGTAGAACCGGTGAACGCAATCTTATCCACATCCGGATGCGCCGCGAGCGCCGCTCCCGCCGTTTCGCCATAGCCGGGGACGATGTTCACCACTCCATCCGGGAATCCAGCCTCCTGAATCAACTCCCCAAGGCGAAGCGCCGACAGCGGAGTCTGCTCAGCCGGCTTGAGAACGATCGTGCATCCTGCAGCCAGCGCAGGGCCCAGCTTCCACGCCGCCATCAACAACGGGAAATTCCACGGAATGATCTGGCCGACGACGCCCACAGGCTCGCGCACCGTGTAAGCAAGAAACTTCGACGGTTCGGCGAGCGTGAGAGGAATCGTATTGCCTTCGATCTTCGTCGCCCAGCCTGCGTAATAGCGCATGTGCTCGATCGTCAACGGAAGGTCGGCAATGCGCGAAATCTTCAGCGGCTTGCCGTTATCGAGCGATTCAAGTTGCGCGAATTCCTCTTGGTGCTTTTCAATCAGGTCCGCCAGCTTCCAAATTAATTTGCCGCGGCCGGCGGGCGACATTTTTGACCACGGGCCGGTCTCGAAAGCAGCGCGCGCCGCCTTCACTGCACGATCGATATCTTCGCGATCTCCTTCAGCGACATTAGCCAGCACTTCGCCCGTCGCGGGGTTATAGCTGGGAAAGGTCTTGCCGGAAGCGGCTTCGACCCACTTGCCGTTGATGAACAATTTCCTCTTTGCCGTCACAAACGCAGAAACATTTGGATCCATCGAAGGTACGGAAACTGCGGTCGCCATAGTTATGCTCCTTTATCTCGTTGTCTCTTGGAAGTCTTCGGCCAGCTCCGGCAAATCAAAAATCCAGCTTCAGGTCGGATCTGGGCCTCTCGCGAGGAGATCCCACCGCTCAGGGTACCTCGCGGCGAGATTTAAATCTAGCTCACCGGCAGCTTCATCGAGCCGGTCGCGGTCGAAGCGTTAGCTGTGGTTTCCGCCGGCTAGTTCGCGGACTATTGCGCCTACGAAGGATTTGGCGTCGCCGAAGAGCATCAGCGTGCGGTCGAGATAATAGAGCGGATTATCGATTCCTGCGAAGCCTGGGTTCATGCTGCGTTTGATCACCATTACCGTGCGGGCTTTATCTACGTCGAGGATCGGCATGCCGAAGATGGGGCTCGAATGGTCGCTGCGCGCTGCGGGATTGGTCACGTCGTTCGCGCCGATGATTAGTGCTACATCCGTTTGCGGGAAATCACCGTTCACTTCATCCATGTCGAGAAGCTTGTCGTAAGGAATGTCGGCTTCGGCCAGCAGCACATTCATATGCCCCGGCATGCGGCCTGCCACCGGATGAATGCCGAATTTCACATCCACGCCGCGCTTGGTGAGAGCGTCGTAAAGCTCGCGCACTTTGTGCTGAGCCTGCGCAACGGCCATGCCATAGCCGGGGACGATCACCACTTTATTCGCAGCGGCGAGAATCGAGGCGGCTTCTTCAGCCGTGGCGCTCCGCACGCTCCGCGTCTCCGCCGCGCCGGCATGCCCCGCCTGCTCCTGCCCGAACGCGCCGAACAGCACATTCGAGAACGAGCGATTCATGGCCTTCGACATGTTCACGGAGAGGATGAAGCCGGAAGCGCCGTCGAGCGCCCCCGCGACGATAAGCAGCTTGCTATTGAGCACAAATCCCATGGCCGCGGCAGAAAGCCCAGCGTAGGAATTCAACAATGAAATCACGGTGGGCATATCCGCACCGCCGATCGGAACAATCATCAGCACGCCAAACAGCAGCGGAATTCCTATAATGAACGGGAAGAGATGTGTGCGTTCCGGATGCATCACGAGGAGCACGGCCAGCGCCACCGCGATCGCCAGCACTCCCAGATTGACGAAGTTCTGTCCCTTATAGGTGATGGGCCGCTGCGGCAGAATTTCCTGCAGCTTGCCCGAAGCCATCAAGCTGCCGGTAAACGTCAGCGAGCCGAGAATCACTTCCATACCCAGCACCGCCATCATGAACGGCGGAATATCGGGCGAGCGCAAATAAAATTCGGATGTGCCGACAAGCGTGACGCACAGCGCGCCGAACGCGTGGCTGAGCGCGGTCCGCTGCGGGACCGCAGTCATGTGCACGCGACCGAGCGGAACGCCGATGATCGTGCCCAGCACCAGCGCGATGGCGATCCATTTGTAATCCACGATGCCGCGGTCGAGCAGCGTTCCGGCCACCGCCAGCAGCATTCCCAACTCGCCGGCCCACACGCCGTGGCGCGCGGTAGCCGGCGAACTCAACCATTTCAGCGAAAGAATGAAGAGAGCGGTAGCGATCAGGTAGGTGATTTCGAGAATATGTTCGCTGGGGAGCATCAGCTCACGGTTTCTGCGGGCGGCTGGATTTGAACATCTTGAGCATGCGGTCGGTGATCATGAAGCCGCCGACCACGTTGCTGGTGGCCGCGACGATCGCGATTGTGCCAAGGATGGTCGAAAGCCTGCTCTTGTGCTCGCCCACCAGGAGAATTGCGCCCACCACGGCGATAGCATCGAGCGCGTTCGTCAGCGACATCAGCGGCGTATGCAGCAGCGGCGATACCCGGCGGATCACCTCAAATCCGATGAATCCCGCGAGCATGAACACATAAAGACTGGTGATCAAATCCATCTTCATAGATATTCTCTCCGCGCCCTCTGCGTCTCTGCCGTGGCCTTTCTCCGTGTCCTACTTCGCCGCCAGCGCCGGCAATTTGAAAAATTCTCGCACGCGCGCGTTCACAATTTCTCCACCGCGCGTCACCAAAGTGCTGCGTACAATTTCGTCCTCGAGGTCGAGGTTCAGCTTCCCATCCTTTATCAGATACTGAATAAATGCCGTGACATTACGAGAATACATCTGACTAGCGTGGTAAGGCACCGTGCTGGCCAGATTGAATCGCCCGATGATGGTTACGCCGTGCTCGACAGTCGTTTCGCCGCTCTTCGTCAGCTCGCAATTGCCGCCGCGCTCCGCCGCGAGATCCACGATCACCGAGCCTGGCGCCATGCGCTCGACCATGTCCCGCGTCACCAGCACCGGCGATTTCTGCCCCGGAATTACCGCGGCCGTGATGACCACGTCACTCTCGGCCACCACTCGCCCAAGCAGCTCGCGCTGGCGCCGGTAAAAATCCTCGCCTTGCGCCTTCGCATATCCCTGCGCGTCCTCCGCATCTTTCGTTTCAATCGGCAGCTCGACGAATCGCCCGCCGAGGCTCTGCACCTGCTCTTTGGCGGCAGGCCGCATGTCATACGCAGACGTGACTGCTCCGAGCCGGCGCGCGGTAGCAATCGCCTGCAGCCCCGCGACGCCCGCGCCAATCACCAACACGCGGCCCGGCGTAATCGTGCCGGCTGCGGTAGTCAGCATCGGGAATATCCGCGGCAAAGTATCCGCGGCGATCAGCACGGCCTTGTACCCGCAGATCGTTCCCATCGACGAAAGCGCATCCATGCTCTGCGCCCGCGTGGTCCGCGGCATGAACTCAATCGAGAAGGACGTTACGCCCGTCGCGGCAATCTCCTGAACCGTCTTCAAATTGCCAAGCGGACGCAGAAACCCGATCAAGACCTGGTCGCGATGAAACAGAGGAAGGTCGGCCGCGCCCGTCACGTCATTCGAGCCGTGGCAAAGTATCTGGACAATGATGTCCGCAACGCGAAACACTTCCGCGCGCTCGGCAATTATTTTCGCGCCCTTGGCGATGTAATCGGCGTCGGGATAGCCGGCCCCAATGCCCGCTCCCGCCTCGACCACCATTTCAAGGCCCACTTTGGCAAGAAGCGGAACAACGGAAGGCACCATCGAGACGCGCCGCTCCCCCGGAAAGATCTCGCGAGGCACACCGACAATCACGAAGCTTCCTCCCGTCAATTCAAGCTGCGTAAACCTAGTATCGGCTAAGTTTAGATTTTCAAGATAGGAAAGTCACGGCAGGTGACCCGGCGGCGCATATCCGTCTTTCCCACGGCTGCTATATTACGCGAACGGCGGTTCCGGACGGGTAGAAATCCTGACAGCTTTGCCTCGTGAGCATCCTATTTTGAGTCAATTCCCGTGACCATCTCGCCGCGAATACTTCAGCGCTTAGAGTACTGCCACCGTTAGGTAGTGGGTCAGTTTCCGACATGCGCGTTGATCAGGCACTTGGATTACTTCCGAGTACGCCGTCATCTGCCTGGAATCGTGCGGCTATCCGCGTGAAAGCCTCTACTGGCCGCGCAATTTTCGCACAGAGGTTGCGTGAAGTTATAATCTCCGCCGCGCATGCCACTCGCATCCGGTACGAAACTGGGGCCGTACGAAATCGTCGCGCCGCTCGGCGCGGGCGGGATGGGAGAGGTGTATCGCGCACACGATCCGCGATTGAATCGCGACGTGGCCGTTAAAGTCTCCGCCGCGCAGTTCTCGCAGCGCTTTGAGCGCGAAGCCAAAGCCATCGCCGCGTTAAACCACCCGCACATCTGTCAAATCTACGACGTCGGCCCAACCTACCTAGTCATGGAGTTTATCGAAGGCGCCCCGCTCCGCGGTCCGCTCCCAGTCGATCAGGCGCTGCGCTACGCCGTGCAGATTTGTGATGCGCTCGACGCCGCGCACGCCAAGGGCATCATTCATCGCGATCTGAAGCCCGCCAACATCCTGGTCACACCGTCCGGCATCAAGCTGCTCGATTTCGGGCTAGCGCTATTGAGCCGCGATGCCGGGAGCGGCGAGCAGGCAGCGGACGAGACAGCAGCCCTCAGCATGACTCAGGCCGGCACCATACTGGGCACGGCCCCGTACATGTCTCCCGAGCAGGCCGAAGCCAAGCTCGCCGATGCACGCTCGGATATTTTCTCGTTCGGCGCCGTGCTGTATGAAATGTTAAGCGGGCGGCGCGCCTTCACCGGCGATTCCGCCGTCGCCATCATGGCCGCCGTCCTGCACAGGGAGCCAGAAAGTTTCGAAACCACGCCGGCATTGCAAAGCATTATCACGCGCTGCCTGCGCAAATCGCCCGCGGATCGATTCCAGTCCGTGAAGGAAGTGAAGGACGCTCTGCAGGCTGGCGGCAGCAGCGTGAGTTCGACCGCAGCGATCGTCACCGGCGCGCCAGCGACGCCGGCTGCGCAAATCTCGTCCGTCGGGAGCGCTCCCTCCATCGCCGTTCTGCCGTTCGCCAACATGAGCCGTGACCAAGAGAATGACTACTTCAGCAACGGCCTGGGCGAAGAGATTATCAACGTCCTGGCGCGCATTCCCGGCCTGAAAGTGATCGCGCGCACCTCCGCGTACGCCTTCCGCGGGAAAGACCTGGACATCCGCAAGATCGCGGAATTGCTCG
>Ga0208565_1000692_pt1 | contig 23069 bp, 21 predicted proteins | sample Sb_taG_7_FD_187706 | JGI IMG/M metagenome (GOLD analysis project Ga0208565, IMG submission 187706) | Peat soil microbial communities from Weissenstadt, Germany - Sb_50d_2_FS metaG (SPAdes) (version 2) | ecosystem: Environmental > Terrestrial > Soil > Wetlands > Peat | place: Germany...
TCGAGAGCGGCGCCAGCACCACGTCCCCCGAGCTCGCCGCCGCCGAACCCGAGGACGCCGGCCGTTCGGCCACGCAGCCCTCCCTGGTCCCCGGCCTCGACGACGAACCCGCCGAAGCCGCCGCCGAGTCGTCCGCCGTCACGCAAGAGGCCGCCGCCCCCGCCGCCGAAGGTGCCGAGACGTCCGAAGCTGCCGAGACGTCCGAAGCCGCCGACGCCCCCCAGGCGCCTGCCGCCGAAGCAGAAGCCAAAGCCGACGCATCCGGCACCCCTGCCGCCGACGCCCCGGCGGCCGAGTCACAAGAGGCCGCCGAGTCACCCAAGGCCCAGGACGCCTCAGCCGAAGCGCCTACTGCCGAGATGTCTGCGGCGGCCACCGGTGAGTCGCCCGAAGCAGCCGCCAACCCGCCCGCTGATGCCCCCGCGACGACCTCCCGGCACGGTCGCCGGGGCACCCACCGCCGCTAGGGGGCTGCCGCTGCCAGGCGGCTAATCTTCGCGCCGCAGCACCAGCAGCAGGTTCCAGGTGAGGAATTCCCTCATGATGGGCGCGCGGAGCAATGGCCGGGTCCAGGCGGGCAGGTAGCGCGGCACCGCATCGACCACCACGACTCCGTGAGCCGAACGTGCCCAGCCAAGCACTTCGGCTATCGATACCGGATGCAGGCTGTCGCCAAAGCGGTTCTTCGGCATCTTGCCGTGCTTGCGCTGATACCGCGCTACCGCGCGCTCGCCGCCGAGGTAATGCCAGGGTGATGTCTCATGCCCGCCGTAGGGCGACAGCCAGTTGGTGAACGTGACGAAAACGATGCCGCCCGGCCTGGTCACCCGCACCATCTCGGCCAGCATCGCGGGCCAGTCCCGGACGTGCTCGAGCACGTTAGAGGAAAAGCACACGTCCACCGCGCCCGAGGCGATGGGCATGCGAGTGGCGCTGCCTACGATGCTGTCCTTTTCCGGGGGACCGAGAGCGGCCATCTCTCCGCTGTCGGCGTCGACGCAGAACGACCGGGCCCCCATGCGGTCGAACTCCCTGACGAAGAACCCCGGCCCGCCGCCGACATCGATCACGACACGCCCGTCCAGTTCGGCGTACTGGCCGAGTTGCTGGATCGTGTCCTGGGCTAGCGCCGCGTAGTAGGCCTGCGGGGCCGTCTGCTCGGTGCGGAATGCCCGGAACAACCGAACCGACCGCGCCAGGTCCGCACGGAACGCCTTGTTGTCGCTCATGATGATGTCATCTAACACGCTCAGCCCAGGCCAGCGGCGGCAAACGGTGGCCTCCCAGACCACCGCGCCTGCCCGCCGACTCTCTCAGCGCCAGCGTGGGTTCCCGGCCTGTATGGCTGTACGGGCAGGCCAGGCAGTGCACAGCGGGGAAGATGAAACTGTGAGCAGCGGCACCGGGTACAGTCGCCGGATATGAGTTGCGAGGAGTTCGACCGGTGAATGAGTCCCGCGCATCTGACACCCCCCTGCCAGGGATTGACGCCAGCCGGCCGAATATCGCCCGTGTCTATGACTACCTGCTGGGCGGGAAGGATAACTTCACCGCCGACCGGGAACTCGCCGGACAGCTGCTGAGCGTGAACCCGGGCATGGAGCAATGGGCGCGCGACAACCGGGCGTTCGTCGTCGCCGCGGCGGCACGCGCCGCCCGCGAGGGTGGCATCGCTCAGTTCCTGGACCTCGGCGCGGGATTGCCTACCCACCCGGCCGTGCATGAGGCGGTGCGTGAGGTGAACCCGGCCGCCCGCGTCGCCTACGTGGATTTCGACCCGGTCGCGGTGGTCCATTCTCGCGCGTTGCTGGCCAAAGGCGACGGGCTCGCCGCATTCCAGGCGGACCTGACCGACCCGGAGGCGGTGCTTGCTGATCCGGACCTGGCGAAGGTTCTGGACCTGACCCAGCCGGTGGGCGTCATTCTCGGCGGGGTCGCGCATTTCCTGTCCCCCGCGGTGATGCGCGCCACGACCGCCGCGTACGTCTCGCGGATCTGCCCTGGCTCGTGGCTCATGATCTCTGCGGGCCACGCCGAAGATGAGGGCCCGCTCTCCGAGTTGAGACCCGCTTATACAGCCGCGGACGCCTTCCGGCACACGCATGAGGAATTCATGTCCTTCTTCGCAGGCACCGAGATCGTGCCGCCGGGAATCGCCGAGGCGCGACGGTGGATCGCCGGCCTGACCGCGCCGCCGCCGGACCACGGGCTCTACGTGCGGTGTGGAGCCGGTGTCAAGAAGTAAGGACACCCCGTTCTCGGACTAGCTCCATCACGCCGTTACCGGGGGCGCTTCCAGAACGCGGGGCCGACGGCAGGGAAGGTATCCCCGGGCTGTGCCTCCGGGGCATCGTCTGGCGGATCCTGCGCCGCGAACCCGGTCAGCTGGCGGATCGCCTCCTCCCAGAGCGCGTCCAGTTCGGCGCCGCGTGCCGACCCGGGTTTGTCGCATTCCCGGAGCTTGCGGGCCAGCGCGGTCAGCCAGGAAAGCTGCCCGGCGACTGCCGGATCTCCGGTCAGCCAGGCCAGCAGCGCTTCGATGCGGGTGGCCAGATCGGCGAGGATCCGGACACGTTCAGCATCCGGCGTGTGATGTGCCGTTTGCAGCGCCAAGACCTCGTCGGCTATCTGGCGGCGAGCCTGTACGAGGCGGTCCGCGCCGCCGACTCGCTGGGCGCTAAGGCCCTGGTACCGTGCGCGGACCGGCCTCGCCGACGGCCTCGCCGCGGCCTCAGTGCCCGCAGCCGCGCACATCGGCCTCGGCCTGCGGCGCTCGGGCATCGCGCCCAGCGCCGCCGAGGCAACGGCCGCGCGCGGCAGGCCGAGGCCGACCGGATCCCATCCGGCGGGCAGTTCGACGGGCTGGGTCACCCGGTGCGGCACGCCCCCATCCGTGACGACACGGGAATCGACGGCCACGAACGCCGTGAACCGGCACAGCACGCCGTAGCGCAGAGAGACTTCCGTGATCTGATGTTCCAGGCTGCTCAGCTCGGCGGTGTCGTGGCCGGCCAGGCAGGCATAGCGATCCTCGAGGTCGCGGAGGTGGGCGCGCGCCCAGTTCGCCGCGCTCGCCGGGTTGCCGCCGGCGGCCGCGAGGACCTTGCTTTCGAACGGCATGCCGTCCGCCGCTGTGCCGCGAACTGTGACTGTTCCGCCAGGACGACCGCGCCAGCGGCCTGCCATCGTTACCGGCACGCCGGGGAACAGATCAGGTAGCAGGCTCGGGGTCACCGTCCCGGGCACGATCTGCAGACCGTCCGCCGCGAGCGCGAGCGCGGTGACCAGCGGCGCCCCGATCCGGTGGTGGATGCGGGCAGCAGCCTCATCCAGACGGTCCTCGGATTCCACCAGCTCGCAACGGCCGCGTCCGGCACCAGCGAGCCTGCTGAGGAATCCGGCGTTGACCGCCTGGTCAATGCCCACGACGTGCACCCGGATCCGGGCCAGCAGCGGGCCGATCCGGTGCAGGATCTGGTCTTCGTTGCCGACCTGCCCATCGGTGACCAGGACCAGCACGCGGTCGCGGCCCGGGGGGCTGTCCGCCGTCGGCGCGTCGGTGGTCTCCGGCTCGGCCGCGTCGGCGAGCAGCCGCACCGCCTGCTCGAGCGGTTCGAGCATCTGGGTGCCGCCCCGGGCGTCCGTCCGGGCAAGCTGCTCGATGGCGCGGAACCGGTTGCGGTCAGTCGCCTCCGCGAGTCCGTCCGGAAGGCCCGGCGGCCGCTCGACCGCATTGTCGAAGCACAGCACCGTGAACCTGTCGACGCTGGTCAGCGTGTCCACGATCCGGGCGGTGGCGCGGCGTGCCGCCACTATCTTCCAGCCGCTCATGCTGCCGGAGCGGTCGAGGACCAGCGCCACGTCGCGAGGCCGCGGTCGGTCGCCGCCGTCTGGCGGCAGGAGGGTGAGGGTGAATGTGCCCTGCGCTGGGTCTTCACCCGGATCCGGGGTGAGCGCCAATGACGTTGCTATCCGCTCGGCGTCGGCCATCGCCAGCCGCAAGATGAAGTCCCGGTCCAGCCGCTCGCCTGGCCGCAGCCGGACGATGGTGTGGCCGTCCGCGGCCGCCTCCTCCGCGATGGCGTGCAGGCTGCAACGGATTCCCGCCAGCGGCAGCCCGGCAGGGTCGATGTCGACGCTCATGGTGAGCCGGACCGGGTTCGGGAACCCGGGCAGCAGCACAGGGGGGCTGATCCGGGACGCATCGGGGACGGCATCGGTGTCAGCGGCCACGCCACTGCCGGCCGGGGTACCGCCGAGCGGGCGGCCCGGGATGTAGCGGGGGGCGACCACCAGCGGGAACCGGAACGTCACCTCGCCGTCCTGGTAGGGCAGCGGCTGGGCCAGAATCAGCCGGACGGTGACCTGCTCGCCGGGGGCGATGTTCCCGGCCCGCATCGTGAACACATCCGGGCGGTCCTCTTCGGCAATCGCCGCCCGCCGCCCTTCCGCGATCGCCTTGTCGTAGTCCTCGCGAGCTCGGGAGCGTTCTTTCAGCGTCGCCTCCACGACATGCCCGGCGCACTCCATCCGCATCGCCGTGACCGCGGCCCGATCCGGCAGCGGAAAGATGTACGTCGCCTCCAGCGGGGCGTCGAACGGGTTACGGAAGCCCTGGGTCAGCTCCACGCTAGCGGACATGCCGGTGATGGCGGCGCGGATGTCGATCGCATCCAGTGGCAGGTTCCCCCTGCTCGTCGCGAGTGCACCCAGGCCGGCTTCCGGCTCGCCGCCGTGCTCGGTGGTCAGCGGCGCGATGTCAGTGGTCATGTCTGGCTCTCCTCAGCGGGCTGCTCTACTCCAGGCGGATGGCCCTGGACTCCAGGCGGATCACCCGGGCCGCATGCGCACAGGCCCCGGTCGGCCAGTTCCCTGACCAGCGGCCGGGCGGCGTTCACGATTCCGGTCACGTCGTCCGGACCGGGCTCGCGGTCCGCGCCCTCAATCAACAGCATCACCCCAGGTGCGAGCCTGACACCGTGCATGAGCCCGGCCGGGGAAGAGACGGCACCGCGATCCGTATGGTCGTCGTCCATGGCACCGGACTCGGGCTGGCCGGGCCGTTCCGCGGCAGGCGTGGGTTGGCTGGGCTGCCGCGGCTGGCGCACCCAGAAGCGGGACGGGACCGCCGAGGCGGCTTGCAGCGCAGGCTCGATGTCCGGCACGCCGGCGACCGCTGCCAGCGTCTCGTCGGTCGCCCCCGCCAGCTCTGCCTGGATCTCGGCGAGCGATCGTCCCTCCGTTTGACGGCGCTTGACCGCCACGAGCTGAAGCAGGTGCCGCCGCCCGTACCGGGCGACCCGGCCCCGGCGGCTCAGCGGAGGGTCGACCAGGCCGACGGTGACGTACCAGCGAATCAGGCGTTCGTTCGGCACGTCCCGGACCCGGCCATTTGCCCGCACCGGGACGCCTTCCGGCCCGGCCGGCCGGGTAGCCGCCAGGGTCTCGGCAGCGAGTTCCGCCAGCTCCAGGATCGTCCACGGCTCCTCCACTCCCTGAGTATGACACTGTTATTATTACAGTGTCAATGACTGGTGCGCAACGTGCTTCCCCTGTCCCGTGCTATGAACTCCTGGCACCAACGGGGATGACCGACGGAGAGTAGCCGCGCTAGGCTGCTTGGCATCGTCCTCGTGGGGAGGCGCCATGACCACAGGGCCAGGAGACGATGTAACGGCAGGTCGCGGCTACCTGCGGGCGTCGGACGCCGACCGCGAGCAGGTGATCGAGGTGCTCAAGGCGGCGTTCGCGCACGGCGGGCTGGTCAAGGACGAGTTCGAGGCGCGGATCGGCCAGACGTTCGGCTCACGGACCTACGCGGAACTGGCGGACGTCACCGCCGGGCTAACCAGGGCCCGGCCGGCGCGCAATCCTGCCCGGGCGCCGGCGGGAAAGGCAGCGGCCCGCGACCCGGCCCGGGCGCGGGCGAAAAAGGCAGCCGCGTGGGGCGCATACGGGATAGTGCTGCCGGCCCTTTTTGCGGCCGTTATCGTCCCCGGTTATGCAAACATCGTGGCTACGATCGCCAGGACCGCCGTCATCTATCTCTTTTTCTGGCTAGTCGGCTCGTTCATATTGATCGCGAACGCGGAATGGTGATCGATAATCGTGTGACGAACCTCGCCGGACGCGGTAGCTGCCTCCGCGCGTCGCACGCCGACCGCGAGCAGGTGATCGACGTGCTCAAAGCCGCGTTCGTGCAGGGCCGGCTGACCAAGGACGAGTTCGATCTACGGGTGAGCCAGGCCTTCGCCGCACGGACCTACGCGGAACTGGCCGACGTCACCGCCGACATCCCCGCCGGGCCGATCGGAGCCCAGCCGCGCACGCCGTCCCGGTCGCGGGCGGGAAAGGCGGCCGCGTGCTGCGCATTCGGTATAGTGCTTCCGGCTCTTTTTGCGGTCGCTATCGTCCCCGGTCCCGTCACCATTCGGGCTGCGATCACCACAAGCGTGGTGATCTATCTTCTTTTCTGGGTATGCGGCGCGTCCATGATGCTCGCCTCACGGCCGCCGAAGCGCTCCCGCAGGCCGCTGCCGCCGGGTTAGCTGGCTCGATGCCGCGTCAGCCGCTGGTCAGCTCCGGCGGTGTGCTGCCCGGGCCGATCTGGGCCTTCAGCGCGGCGAGCTCGTGGTCCACGTCCGCGGCCGTCCCGGCTTCGTCCAGTTCCTTCTGGATGTCGTCGGTGTCGCCGCCGACGTCCTCGAGCACCCCGGACTGCAGCAGCTCGTCCAGCGCGCCGGCCCGCGCCTGCATGGTGGCGATCTTGTCCTGAGCCCGCTGCAGCGCCGCTCCCGAATCGCCCAGCGTGGTGGAGATCCCGGCCACGCTCTCGTTCACCGAGCTCATCGCGCTGGCCGCGGTGTACTGGGCCTTCAGCGTTTCCTTCTGCGTCCGGAACTTGTTGACCCTGTCCTGCAGGACCTGGAGCGTCTGCTCCATCTTCTGCTCTTCCTCGGTCAGCTGCTGGTGCTGCGGTTCCATCCCGTCGATCTGGGCCTGGGCAGCGGCCTTGCGGGAGAGTGCTTCCCGGGCCAGGTCCTCCCGGCCCTGGGCCAGCGCCGCCTTGGCCTGATCCTGGAGGTGGTCCACCGAATGCTGGAGCTGCTGCTCCTGCAGCTCGATCCGCTTGCGCGACGCGGCGATCGTGACCAGCGCCTGCCGGACCTTGGTGATCTGGTCGAGCATCTGCTCGTACGACAGATCGAGCATTTCGTCGGGCTTCTCGGCGGCGTCGAGCGCTTTGTTCGTCTTGGCGGCGAGTATGTCGTGAGCCCTCTGGAAGAGAGACATGTCGATCTGCTCCTTAAGCCTTATTCAGGCTGTCGACGATGACCGGATGGCTGGCGGCGAGCTCCTTACGGGCCAGGCCGGGTCGGGCCGGGCCGAACCCTACGCGCCAAATCTAGCCCTGCCGGGGCTGCGGTCAGGCCATCGTCCGCGGCATGCAACTCCAGGAACGCCAGCCTCTTGAAACTCAAGGTCCGGTTTATGACCATATTGGTAGGCAATGAAGGAGGGCGCTATGGCCGCCACCGGAACCGGTCTGGCCCGAGGGGCACGTGTGCCGCCTCGACCCGTGGCCGGTCGGCTTGGAGCGCTCCTTCGCCGAGGCCGGCTACCAGATATAACACGATGAACGGACCGAGCGAATTCACCGTCACCGGCACGCTGAAGACCTGGGACATCATGGATCGGCTGGCGGAAATCCGGATCCCGACGCTGCTGGTCGGCGGCCGGCACGACGAATGCACGCCCGGCCACCTGGCGGACATGCACCGCCGGATCGCCGGATCGCAGCTGGTCGTCATCGAGGATGCGTCGCATCTGTGTTTCGCGGAAAAGCCGTCCGAGTTCAACCAGGTCATAAATTCATTTTTGGACCGAACGGAGCCAGGTACTTCCCCTTGAGATAAGTATTTGCCATCCCGGCGCGGGCCCGGTATGAACGGCGAATGCTCCGTGGAGAGATCATCGGGCTGCGGGCCCAGCAGGACAGTGACGTCGAGGTCTTCGAAGCCGAACTCCTCAACGACGTGCAGACTCGGATGCGCAGCGACAGCCGCCCCTGGCGGCCGGTGGCCCCCGGGTCGGCCGACTCGCCCTACCGGGGACCGGCCGCCCGCGACGACATTGGCGCGGCGGTCAAGTTCTCCGCGGTCGAGCTGGCTACCGGGGAACTGGTGGGCGAGGCGCTGCTGTGGGGCATCGACCTGCACAACCGCAGCGCGCACCTCGGCATCTCCCTGCGGCCGGCGTTCCGCGGGAAGCACCTGGGCACCGACATCGTCCGCGTGCTGTGCCGCTACGGCTTCGCCGTCCGCGGCCTGCACCGGCTGCAGGTCGACACCCTCGCCGACAACGACGCGATGATCGGCGCGGCCACCCGGGCCGGCTTCGTGCTCGAGGGCACTCTGCGCCAGGCCGCCTGGGTCGACGGGAGCTTCGCGGACGAGGTCATCCTCAGCCTGCTGGCGACCGAATGGCCGCCCGCCGATCCGCACTCAGGCCGCTGATCATCAGCCGTTCCTGCTGCGTCCGGCGTCCCAGCGGAACCAGTGGTAATTTGTTTAGCGGAACTAATAGTCGATGACAGGACGATGAGGAGCCCGGTGCAGCCCGCATCCCCGGCCCGCCGCGCGCGGTTCCGGCCGCGGCAGATGGTCTCGTCGCTCCGCCAGCGCAACTACCGGCTGTTCTTCTTCGGCCAGCTCGTGTCGGTGGCCGGCACCTGGATGCAGACCGTCGCGCAGTCCTTCGTCGTGCTTGACCTCACCCACAGCGGAACCCAGCTGGGCCTGACCACCGCGGCCAGGTTCGGGCCGATGTTCCTGTTCGGCCCGCTGGGCGGCGTGTTCGCCGACCGGACGGACAAGCGGCGCGTCCTCTACCTGACCCAGTCGCTGCAAGGCCTGCTGGCGGCGGTCTTCGCCGTCGTGATCGCCACGCACAGCATCAGGCTGTGGATCGTCTACCTGCTCGCCGTCGCGCTCGGCTTCGTCAACGTCTTCGACAACCCGGCGCGGCAGAGCTTCATCTCCGAGATGGTGTCAGCCGACGATCTCCCGAACGCCGTCACGCTCAACTCGGTGGCCATGAACATGGCCCGCGTCTTCGGCGCCGCGCTGGGCGGGGTGATCGCCGCGGCCATCGGGCTGGCCCTGTGCTTTGCCTGCAACGCCCTGTCGTTCGCGGCCGTGCTGGTCTCGCTCGCCGCCATGCGCAAGTCCGAGCTGTTCCCGGCCAAGCGCATCGCCCGCCGCAAAAGGCAGGTCCGGCAGGGCCTGCGCTACGTGAGATCGACCCCCGAACTGCTCATCCCGCTCGTCATGATCGCGGTGATCGGCACGCTGGCCTGGGAGTTCCAGGTGACGCTGCCGCTGATGGCCAGCAAGGTATTCCACCACGGGGCCGCCGCCTACGGCGTGATGGCCTCGGTCATGGGCGCCGGCGCGGTCGCCGGCGGGCTGATCTCGGCCGCCCGCCCGCGCCCCCCGGCCCGTGCCCTGTGCCTGGCCGCCATCGGCTGGGGCATCGCCATCCTGGCCGCGGCGGCCGCGCCGAGCCTGACCCTGGAACTGGCCGCCCTGGTCTTCGTCGGCTACGGCAGCATCACCTTCAACTCGCTGGCCAAGACCACCCTCCAGCTGGCGGCCAAGCCGGAGATGCGCGGCCGGGTGATGGCGCTGTGGGCGCTGGCCTGGCTGGGTTCGACACCGATCGGCGGCCCGATCGTGGGATGGGTCGGTCAGGACGTCGGCGCCCGCTGGTCGCTGGTCATCGGCGGCCTGCCCACCCTGATCTGCGGCATCCTGGCGCTGCCCGCCCTCACCCGGATCGACCGCCGGGCCGCGGGCACACATCATGAACCCAGTCCGACTCGCCCCGGCGACGAGCGGCCTGTCGCGGTTCGATGACCTGGCCGCAAGCCTCGCAGGTCCGGCCCGTCGCGTGAGCGAAGTGATCTTCCCCGGTCCCGGTGGGCTGCCCTTGCTCCTCGAAGTCGATCTGGGCCAGGATCTGGCCCTCGCCGGCCATCCCGCCCATCTGGGGACAAGTCATCCGCGTCCTCGCTAACTCAAGCGAAGAGGCGATCAGCTCGCTCAGCCCGGCTGGATACAAGGGCGGGCTGACCGCATCCGCTGCCCGCCAGATTACGCGGTTCTTCGGATCGGTGTCGTCCCGGATGAGCTGCTCCTCGATCTCATAGGCCGCATCAGAGGCAAAGGCGGCGGAGTAGATGAACACCACCTCGTGCTCGGTCCCGCCCCGCCAGCCGAAGATGTTCTCAAGCACGCCGAGCAGCCGTACGTCGGTCACGACCTGGTCGATCTCCTCGAGAAACTCCCGGTGGATGGTGTCCGCCGCGTACTCCCCGAACTCCACGTGGCCGCCCAGCGGCCGCTGGAACAACGGCTCCGGTGACTCGGACACCAGCAACGCCCCGTCCCGTGGCCGCCTGATGACCGCCATCGCCTTGATGATCTGCCGCTTCGAACTCACCGACCTGTCGTATCACGCCGGGCCGATGAGTTTGCCGCCCGCCCGCCGTTACATAAGAAAAGGAGGCATCAATGACTGACAACGCCCTCACCACCTGCCTGTGGTTCAACACCGAAGCCGAACAGGCCGCGACCTTCTACACCGGCATCTTCAAGGACGCCGGGCTCGGCCGTGTCCACCGCTATACCGAGGCGGGACCCGGGCCGGCCGGCTCGGTGATGCTGGTCGAATTCGAGCTGAACGGGCAGAAGTTCTCCGCCCTGAACGGCGGCCCGGAGTTCACCTTCAACGAGGCCATCTCGATCGTGGTGCCGTGCGCGGACCAGGCCGAGGTGGACTACTACTGGAGCCATCTGTCCGAGGGCGGCCAGGAGGTCGTCTGCGGCTGGCTGAAAGACAAATACGGGCTCTCGTGGCAGATCGTCCCCACCAGGTTCTTCGAGCTGATCGCCGACCCGGACCCGCAGAAAGCGGCCCGGGTGACGCAGGCCATGCTCGGCATGACCAAGTTCGACGTCGCCGCCCTCGAGAAGGCCTACGCTGGCGATTAACAAGGCTTACCATTTCGTTACACAAGCCGTTGAACCCTGGAGTCGGCGATCGCGTGATCAGGGTTGTGGGGAGCATAAGGGGGGCGTCACTGCCCCGGCGGTCCTGGTACTACGGGATCGCCGGGGCGGCTTTTCTCATCGCCTCGGGATCAATTCACCTGGACCTGTACCTGACCGGCTACAGGTCAATACCAACCATCGGCTGGCTGTTCCTGCTGCAGATAATCGCGGCGTTCGTGCTGGCCGTCGCGATTCTCGTCACCCGTCACTGGCTGGCCGCCGCGGCCGGTGCCGGGTTCGCGGCCAGTACTCTCGGCGGTTACCTGCTGTCGCTCAAGGTGGGCCTGTTCGGCTTCACCGAGGTGCGGACCACCGCGGGCATCGTCGCCGCGATCATCGACGTGGCTGCCTTCGCCGTGCTGGCGACGGCGGTGATCCTGGCCCTGAACCTGGGCCGCCGGGCCCTCCAGGCGACCGCGGCCGCATCGGTGGTCGGGCTCGCGCTGACCGCCGCCTTCGTCGCCACGCCGAAGACCCAGCCGGTCGCGAGCGGCGGGCAGATGCTGCAGGCCAGGCAGATCGGCGGCGTGAGCCTGCTCACCAACGCCAAGGGCCTCACGCTCTACTGGTTCGCCCCGGACAGCCCGAACAAGTCCGTCTGCTACGGGTCGTGCGCCGCCTACTGGCCGCCGGTGGCCGGGAACGCCTCGGCCGGCCCCGGGGTCACCGGGACGATCGGCACGATCAAGCGCACGGACGGCACCACGCAGGCCACCTACGACGGGCATCCGCTGTACACCTACATCGGCGACAGCGCGCCCGGCCAGGACGGCGGGAACAACATCAACCTGAACGGCGGGCTCTGGCACGACGTGCCGGTCGCGGGCGGGTAACCGTCATCGCGAACGGACCAGGTGCGTGCCCCTAGTCTCTGCGTGCCCGGTAGGCCTCGACCGTCTGCAGCTTGTGCCACCGGGCGTACCGCTCGACCTCGTCCGGGTCGCCGCCCTCCAGCAACTCGATGAGGCGGGCGTGCTCGCGCGCCGCCTCGGCGGCACGCTCCGGTAGGTACGAGAACATGGTCGAGCGGACCCGGTCCAGCCGGTCGTGCGTCTGCTGCAGGAGGTCAAGCAGCCAGGTGTTGCCGCACCGGGCCACGATCGCCTCGTGCAGCCGCCGGTTCTGCTTGCCGAACCGGACCGGGTCGTCCTGGCTCTCCATGTCCGCGGCGATCTTCCGCAGCCGGGTGAAATCGGACGTGCGCAGGTGGCGCTGCGCCTCGGCGGTGGCGGCACCCTCCAGGATGGCCAGTGTCACCATGGCCTGCTCCCACGAGGTGTCGTCCACCGGCGAGACGATCGCGCCCGCGTTGGGCCTGAACCGAACCCAGCCCTGCGCCTCCAGCCGGCGCAGCGCCTCGCGCACCGGTATCGGGCTCACGCCGAGTTCGCGCGCCAGGGCGTCGATGTTGAGCCTGGCCATCGGCGCGTAAACCCCGGCGTGAATGCGGTCCCGCAGGATCTCGTACGTCCGTTCCTGCTTGTTCACAGCTGGCAGCGTAGCCGGAAGTTAAAGGGTAACTGCCGGCGAGGCCGGACGACGTCACCCCCCACGGGGGAGGCGCAACGACGGCGATCTAACCGAGGCTGGTGTTCCTAGTGACAAGACAAGTGCCCGCCCGCATTTGCCCTCTAGGGACGTTGCCATGCTGTCAGCGCATTCCCGCTTCCGGTGGCCGTCGCGCGCCGCGAGGTGCTCAGCCGGCGTCCCGGGCGGCCCCGGCGCGAGCCGCCAGGCCGCTGGCAGCATTATCTGCCTGCGGCTCAGCTGCGAGCTGAGCGCCGATATCGCCGGAGCGCTCGGCGATGCCGTGAGCGCTCGCCTGGCGGCCGCCGCCACACCCGCGGGCACGGTGGTTCTCGAGCTTTCCGCCGCAGCGACCGTTGACGACCAGGCCTTGGCGGCGCTTCAGTCACTACACCGCCGGCTGGCCGACCTGACCGTAAGGCTCAGGCTCGTAGCACCCAGACCGAACGTATACGCGGCGCTGCACACCGACGACATCGACATCGGGCCGGATGCCCTCCACACCAGCGTCCGTACCGCTGTGCTTGCCGCGCATGCGGATGGTCCGGGACCCGCCTCGGTCACGCCAGCCCTGCGCATGCTGCTCACGCAGCCGCCCGAGCTCCTGTCACTGGCTGAGGTGTCCGATAGCAACGACCTGATCTATGGGAGCCGTCGTGACTGAAACGAGGCCAGCAAGAACATCACGCCGGTGGCTGCAAGAGCTGAGCCTCACTAAGAAGCCCGGCGACACGGTCACGCTTGAGTACTCCCGAGCCGGTCACTCGGCCACGGCGACCGTCACCCTGGGCGCTCAGCCGTGACCTCGGCAGGCAGCAGGAACGGACCCCGAGTGGCCCAGGCGGGATATCGCGCTAGCCGGTCTTCTCCGCGACGCAGCGGTTCAGGCACTCGCCCAGGCCCTCGATCCAGGCCAGTAGCTCGTTGCCCGCCTGCAAGTAGACGGGCGGCTTCCTGGCGTCGCCCACCCCGCCCGGCGTTCCCGTGGCGAAAAGGTCGCCCGGCTTCAAGCTGATCGCCTGGCTCGCGTAGGCGATGATGTCGGCCGGCTTGAACAGCAAGTCCGAGGTCCGCGACTGCTGCATGATCTCGCCGTCGACTTCGCACCTGACCTCGAGGTCGGCCGCGTCGCCGACTTCGTCTCCGGTGACGAGATAAGGCCCGGCCGGTGTCGAGTGCTCGAACATCTTGCCTTGCAGCCATTGCAGGGTGCGCCGCTGCCAGTCCCGCATGGACACGTCGTTGATCACCGTGTACCCGGCGATGGCCGCCGCGGCCTCCTCCGGCGTGGCCCGGTAGACCGGCCGTCCGATGACGACCCCGAGCTCGACCTCCCAGTCGACCCGTTCGCTCACCGAGGGCAGCACCAGGTCGTCTCGCGGGCCGAGCAGGGTGTCGGCGAACTTGGCGAACAGCGTCGGATACTCGGGCAGCTCCCGCCCGGTCTCCAGGATGTGCGCCCGGTAGTTCAGCCCGACGCATATCACCTTGCCCGGCCGCGTCACGACCGGCGCGAAGTCGGCCTCCGCGACCGGCACCGGCCGCGCTCCGGCCCGCTCCCGCGTGCCTTCGGCGCCGCCGCTGGCGAGCATCTCCCCGACATCGCCGGCCGCCAGCGGTATGAGCACGTCCCCGTCCAGCCGTGCCGCAGTCGTGCCCTGATCAGTCCTTATGGTGGCGAATCGCATAACGCGACTCTAGCGGGCCCCGCCCCGCCGGTCGCAGGACGGTGTGCTCCTGTATCAGCCCGCCCGAGGGCACGGCATGCTTGTCGTCATGGCTAGTGCGTGCCGGTTCCGGCGAGCCGCCCCTGCCGCGTCGCCCGGCACCCGCCCCGCGGCCGGGGCCCGGCCAGTCCTGCTCTGGACCGGGGTCGCGCTCCTTGCCCTGACCGCCGACGCGGCGACCAAGGCCTGGGCCCTGTCCGCCCTCCGCGCCGGCCGCCAGATCACGGTGACCGGGGGCCTGATCCGGCTGCGACTGGTCGCCAACCACGGCGCCGCGTTCGGCTTCGGCGCCGGCTACGAGCCGCTCGTGGTCCTGGCCAGTGCCGTCGGCATCGTGCTGCTCGGGATCTGGGCCCGGTACGCCACCAGCACCGTCGAGCGGCTCGGCGCCGCCCTGGCCGTCGGCGGCGGCCTGGGCAACCTCGCCGACCGCTTGTTCCGCCCGCCGGGGGGCCTGCACGGCGCGGTCGTCGACTGGATTCACGTCTCGTTCTACGCCCCGACCTTCAACCTGGCCGACGTCTGGCTCCGCGGCGGCATCCTGATCGCCGCGCTGGCCTGGCTCTGGAACCGCCGCACCCGCCGCACCCGCCGCACCCGGCCCTGACCAGCCCCGTGCCGCAGCGCCCCAGCGACATCGATGCTCCATCGTTGCTGCCCCGGCGACATCGATGCTCCAGCGTGGTCCTTGCCGCCGATCCGCGGCGCCCTGCCACCCTGGTGAGGCGCAGGCTATTCATATATGATTTCCGGCATCATGACTGCCTTGGAACGCGTTCCCGGCAAGATCGTCGCGGTGCACGTCAGCTACCGCAGTCGCGCGGCTGAGCGCGGCGCCATGCCGGCCTGGCCGTCCTATTTCCTCAAGCCCTCCTCCTCGCTCGCGGAAAGCGGTGAGGAGGTCGTGCGGCCGCCCGGCTGTGAACTGCTGGCCTTCGAGGGCGAGGTGGCGCTGGTCATCGGGCACCGGGCCCGCCGGGTCAGCCGGGCGCACGGCTGGGATCACGTGGCGTGGATCACGGCCGCCGACGACTTCGGCGTCTACGACTTGCGCTACGCCGACCGGGGCTCCAACGTGCGGTCCAAAGGGATCGACGGCTTCACCCCGCTGGGCCCGCGGCTGATCGACGCCCGCGCCGTGGACCTGGCCACGGTCCGCCTCCGCACCTGGGTCAACGGGGACCTGGCCCAGGACGCCTGGCCGGCGCAGGACATGCTGTTCGGTTTCGGTGACATCGTCGCCGACCTGTCCCGGCTGGTCACCCTGGAACCCGGCGACGTGATCCTCACCGGCACGCCCACGGGCTCGACCGTAGTGAACCCCGGCGACGTGGTGGAGGTGGAGGTCAGCGCGGGAGACCAGTCCTCGGGCCGGCTGCGCAGCCCGATTACCGAGGCGGACTACCGCCTCGACCCGCCCGGCGCCATGCCCCGCGCCGACGACGCCGCGCGGTCTGCGGCCTTTGGCTCCGCGCGCAGCGCCAAAGGCGGCATTGCGCCCGGGGCTGCCCTGGGCGCTGCGTCCGCCGGTACCGCGGCTGGTTCCCTTCCGTCCCAGGTGACCCTGGCCGGGCTGCGCGAGGTCTCCACCGCGACGCTGGCCGCGCTGCTGCGCAAGCGCGGCCTGAACGGCCTCACCCTGGACGGGCTGCGGTCCACCCGCCCCGGAGCCAGGATGGCGGGGTACGCCAGGACCGTGCGCTACCTGCCGCTGCGGGAGGACCTGTCCGCCGCGTACGGCGGGGGGATGAACGCGCAGAAGCGCGCGATCGAGGCGATCCGTCCCGGCGAGGTGCTGGTCATCGAGGCCCGCGGCGACCCGGCCGCCGGCACCATCGGCGACATCCTCGGGCTGCGTGCCCAGGTCCGCGGCGCGGCGGGCATCGTCACCGACGGGGCGATCAGGGACAGCGTGGCGCTGGCCGGGCTGGAGATTCCCGTGTACCACGCCGCCGTCCACCCGGCCGTCCTCGGCCGGCGGCACGTGCCGTGGGAAACCGGCGTCACCGTGGCCTGCGCCGGGGTCACCGTCCAGCCCGGCGACATCCTCGTCGGCGACGCCGACGGGGTGGTCGTGCTCCCGCCCGCCATCGCGGCCGAGGTCCTGGCTGACGCCAGGGAACAGGAGCGCCAGGAGGAGTTCATCGCCTCCCGTGTCGCCCTGGGCGACCCCCTCGACGGCCTGCACCCGCTCAGCGACGCCCGCCGCCCCGACTACGAAGCCTGGCTCGCCCAGCGTGACGCGCCATGATCGGGCCGCCGCTGGATCTGCCCGGCAAACTTGAGCACTTCATCGCCGGCCAACCCGCGGGAAGCGCGGACGGCGGCACGTTCGAGGTGGCCGACCCGGTCAGCAACCAGCCGTACGCCACCGTGGCGGCCGGCGGGGCCAAGGACGTGGACCGGGCCGTCACCGCCGCCGCTACCGCGTTCACCGCCGGCCCCTGGCCGAACCTGCCGGCCCGAGCCAGGGCCACGATCCTGAACCGGATCGCGGATGGCATCGAGGCCCGCGCCGCCCGGATCGCCGAACTCGAGACGTTCGACACCGGCCTGCCCATCACCCAGGCCCGGGGCCAGGCGGCGCGCGCCGCCGAGAACTTCAGGTTCTTCGCCGACATGGCGGTCACGTTGCACGAGGACGCCTTCCGGTCGGGAACATCGCAGTTCGGCTACGTGATCCGCAGGCCGGCCGGGGTGGCCGGCCTGATCACGCCGTGGAACACGCCGTTCATGCTGGCGACCTGGAAGCTCGCGCCCGCGCTGGCGTCGGGCTGCACCGTGGTGCTCAAGCCGGCCGAGTGGACGCCGCTGTCGGCCAGCCTGCTGCCGGAGATCATGACCGAGGCCGGCCTGCCCGACGGGGCCTTCAACCTGGTGCACGGCATCGGCGAGGTGGCCGGCGCGGCGCTGGTCGCGCACCCGGGCGTGCCCCGCATCTCGTTCACCGGCGAGACCGGCACCGGGCGCACGATCATGGCGGCGGCCGCGCCGCACCTCAAGGGCCTGTCGATGGAACTGGGCGGCAAGTCGCCGTGCGTCATCTTCGCCGACGCCGACCTCGACCAGGCGACCGACAGCGCGCTGTTCGGCGTGTTCTCGCTGAACGGTGAGCGGTGCACGGCCGGCTCCCGGATTTTGGCCGAACGGTCCATCTACGACGCCCTGGTCACCCGGCTTGCCTCCCGTGCCGGACGCATCCGGGTCGGCGACCCCGCCGACCCGCGAACCGAGATCGGCGCGCTGGTGCATCCCGAGCACTACACGCGGGTCCTCGGATACGTGCAGGCCGGGCTGGACGAAGGCGCCCGGCTGGTGGCCGGCGGGTCCCGGCCAGCCCACCTGCCCGTAGGTAACTACCTGGCCGCGACCGTGTTCGCCGACGTCGAGCCGTCGATGCGGATCTTCCGCGAGGAGATCTTCGGGCCGGTGGTGTGCGTCACCCCGTTCGGCGACGAGGCCGAGGCGGTGGCCCTGGCCAACGCGACCGACTACGGGCTGGCCGCCTACATCTGGACCGGCGACCTGGCCCGCGCGCACCGGGTCGCGCACGCGGTCGAGGCCGGCATGACCTGGATCAACTCGCACAACGTGCGGGACCTGCGGACCCCGTTCGGCGGCGTGAAGGCCAGCGGCCTCGGCCGCGAAGGCGGCCCGCACAGCCTGGACTTCTACAGCCAGGCGGGTATCGTCCACATCCCGCTGGGGGACACCCACGTGCCCCGGTTCGGAGCGTGATCATGGCTCGGCCGCACAAACACGCCAGGCCCCCCGACATCGTCCGCGCCGCCTACGCCGAGCTAGTCGTCACCGACCTCGGTGAAGCGAGGCGATTCTGGGTGGATCTGCTCGGCTTCGTCGTCAGCCACGACACCAGGGACGCGCTGTACCTGCGCGGATACGATGAGCTGACCCACCACAACCTGATCCTGCGACAGGGCCGCGAACCCGCGGCGGGCAGGCTCGCCTACCGGGTCCGGACCGCAGCCGACCTGGACCTGGCCGAGGCGTTCTTCGCCGCGCTAGGCTCGCGCACGACCCGGGTCCCGGCCGGGGTCACGCCGGGCGTGGGGGAGGCGGTAAGGGCCGAGGACCCGCTCGGCTTCACTGTGGAGTTCTTCTTCGACGCCACCTACGTCGAACGCCTCCAGCAGCGCTATGACCTGCGGCGCGGGGCCGAACCCGCCCGGCTCGACCACTTCAACATCGTCGTCCCAGACGTCCGCGCCGCCTACGAGTACTACACGTCCCTGGGTTTCGGCCTGTCCGAGACGATCGAAGACGAGCGCAACCTCTACGCCGCGTGGATGTTCCGCAAGCAGACCGTGCACGACGTGGCGTTCACCGGGGGAGAGGGACCGCGCCTGCATCACCTGGGGTTCTTCGCCCACGAGTCGCACCAGGTGCTGCGGATCTGCGACATCCTCGGCTCGCTGCACGAGGAATTCCTGATCGAGCGCGGGCCCGGCCGGCACGGGGTGTCCAACGCCTTCTATGTGTACCTGCGGGACCCGGACGGCCACCGCGTGGAGATCTACACCAGCGACTACTACACCGGCGACCCCGGGCACCCGGTGCTGCGCTGGTCGGTGCGCGACCCGCGGCGCCGGGACTTCTGGGGCCACCCGGTGATCCCGTCCTGGTACACCGAAGCCACCGCCGTGCTCGACCTGGACGGTCACCCGCGCCCGCTGCAGGCGGAGAAGCAGCCCGCCGAGGTCAGGGCCGCCGAGGTCAGGGTCGGCGCGGACGGCTTTACCTGGTGACCCCGCGATCCTGGTGACCCCGCGATCCCTGCTACCTGTGGGGTGCCAGAACTGCGCCATGGCTTTGACCTGCAACATCCGCGGCCGGAACTGCCGCGCTTGCGGGCCGTCGAGGAGCGCCGTGGCAGCCGACGCCGCACGGCTGGGGAGCTCGGACTGAGCTTGGGGTCGCCTCGCCGTAGCACCGGGACCTCAGGCAGCAGGAGAAGACATACCTATCGAGCCCAGGACGCTGCAGTTCAGGGCACATGACACCGTTTTGGCACCTCACAGGCCAGAAGCGGCCGGGAGCGGGCGACACCGGATCACGCGGATTGCCGCAGCTCTTAATCCGCCGGTCCGGGGGGTTCGGGCCCCTGGCGGTGGACGCCGGCGGCGCGAGCGACAGGTTTCTGGCCTGGGGCTGAGTATTATCCGGACCATATGCTGAGGTCTACTCTGATCATGTTCGCTGATGCTCAGGTGAAATGGGGTGCTCGAGATTATCCAGGCGCACCTGCCCGAAGAGCCGAACAGCTTCATCGGTCGTGAGCGCGAGCTCGATGAGCTGCGCCGACTGCTCTATTCGACGCGAGCGCTGACTTTGTGCGGGCCTGGCGGCATCGGGAAGACCAGGCTGGCGCTGCGGCTGCTCGCCGTGGTGGCGGCGGAGTTCCCCGATGGGGCATGGTTCATCGAGCTGGCTGATCTGCAGCAGCCCGACCTGGTCATCTCGCGCATCGCGGCCGTTCTCGGGGTCAGTGAGGAGCCCGGGCGCTCACTGCTGGAGACCTTGGCTGAGGTCCTGCGGCGACGGCGGCTGGTGCTGGCTCTGGACAATTGCGAGCACCTGGTCGGCGCCTGCGCTGAGGTGGCACGGCAGCTGCTGGCGAGCTCGCCGGGGCTGAGGCTGGTGGTCACAAGCCGTGAGCCGCTACGCGTGGCGGCCGAGACGGCATGGCGGGTGCCTCCGCTGTCGGCGGTGTCCGTGGCCATGAGTATTGGCGCCGAACCCCGGGATCACGACGAGGCCATCCGCCTGTTCGCCGACCGGGCCGCCGCGTCCCTGCCGGGTTTCACCCTGGGCCCGGGTAATATCTTGACCGTCGCCGCGATCTGCCGGGCCCTGGATGGCCTGCCGCTGGCGATCGAGCTGGCGGCCGCGTGGGTCCGGGTCCTGTCTGTGGACCAGATCTGCGCGCGGCTGGGCAACAGGTTCGCGCTGCTGGTTACCGGCGACCGGTCCGCTTCGCCGCGCCAGCGCGCGATGCGCGCCACGATCGAGTGGAGCTACGCGCTGCTCACCGAGGCCGAGCAGATGTTGTTCCGGCGGCTGTCGGTCTTCGCCGGATGGTCACTGGAGATGGCCGAGCAGGTATGCGCTGATGACGACGTCCCGGCTGGCGACGTGCTGGGCCTGACCGCCGCCCTGGTAGACAAGTCCCTGGTGGTGCTCGAGCCGGAGATCCTGGGTCAGGCCCGCTACCGGATGCTGGACACCATCAGGGAATATGCGGCGGCGCGCCTGGCTGACACCGGGGAGTCAGCCCGGTTCGAGCTCGCGCTGCGCGATTACGTGGTGCGTATCGCGGAGCACAGCCTGGCGGTCGGGATGGCTACCGGCCCGGTCCCCTGGCCGGAACGGGTCGGCTGCTCCCGCCGGTACCACGTCGACGAGGGCAACATATCCCAGGTCCTGACCTGGTGCCTGGACCATGACGACGCCGGGAACGGGCTGCGGATCTGCATCGCGGTCAGCCCGCGCTGGCTCGTCTGGGGCACCTTCGCCGAAGGCGGCGAATGGCTGGATGCCTTCCTGGAACCTGGCGGGACGGCACCTGCGCCGCGAATACGGGGCGCAGCCCTAGTGGCGCGGGCGCAGCTTGCCCTGGCCAGCGATCCCGCCGCAGCCGAAGCGCTCGCCGAGGAGGGGCTGGCGCTGTGCCGGGACGCGGGCGAGGAGTTCTGGACGGGGGTGGCGCTGAACCTGCTCAGCGAGATCGCCCTGCAAACGGGACGGGCGGAGGCGGCGCTGGCCTGGGCGGATCAGGCGCTGTCGGTGGCGCAGGCCGCCTGTGACGGGTGGAACGAGGGCTACGCGCTGGGCACCCGGGCGGCGATCGCGGCCCGGATGGGCAAGCCGCGAGAGGCCGCACAGCTGGCGAGCGCCTCGGTCGCGGTCATGCGGCGCATCGACCAGCAGTGGGGAGCTGCCCGGGCCCTGCTCGGCCTCGGCGACCTGGCCCGGCTCGGCGGGCATCCAGGCCAGGCGCATGACCGTTACGTGGAGGCGCTGCCGATCCTGGAGGAGGTCGGCGCCAGGACGGAGATCGCGCGCTGCCTGGCCGGCCTGGGGCGGGTGGCCCTGGACCTCGGCTCGGCCGGGCAGGCCAGGCGCCACCTGACCAGGAGCATCAAGCTCAGCCAGGCCACTGGCGCCCGCATCGGCGTCGCACGCGGGCTTGAAGCCTTCGCCACCCTGGCCGTGCGCGAGAAACAGCCCGAGCGGGCAGTTCAGCTCGCCGCAGCGGCCGCAGCGGTACGCGAGTCGGCCGGAGTGCCGCCGCTGCCGCCTGCCCGTACCGAGACCTACCTCGCTCCGGCGCGCCATCTGGGTGAAGCCGCCGTCGCCCGGCTATGGGCGCAGGGACTGGCCCTGAGCAGTGAGGCAGCCGTCACGCTGGCGGTGGACGCGCCGTCATCGAAGGCAGCGGACAGCGATGTTCGCGCCCTGACCGTCGCTGCGGAACCTGAGGCAACGTTACCAATCCCAGGCCCCGCCTCGACCGGGCCGACCGGGCCGTTATGGCCGCGCTGATCCGGTACCTGCCCGGGAAGCTGCGCGCACACCGCCTGGCCACCCCGGGAACCGTCCTTCGGTGGCACCGCCGCCTGGTCACCAGGAAATGGACATATCCGCACAGCGTGGGCCGACCGCCAGTCAGGGCAGAGATCGCAGCGCTGATCGGGCAGCTCGCCGCCGAAAACCGCGGCTGAGGATACCAGCGTTATTCCGAGCGCCGGATTATGCCGAGTGGTCGGCCTGAGATCGGGGTTTGCCCAGTTCAGGACTGATGAGGGCCGCTGACGGTTCGGCATAATCAGCCCGGCCGCAAGAGCATCGACACCACCCAGGTCCACCTGCACGCCGACCTCGCACTCAAAGAACAAGCCCTCGCACGCACGACCCCGCCGCGCAACACCGAGCCGATACCGGGCACCCGGCACGCTGCTGGCATTCCTGGAACAGCTCTGATTATGCCGAGCACCTCAACCGACCTTAACCACCTGAACAGGGGCAACCCCCGAACTCAGGCCAGCTACTCGGCATAATCCGGCGCTCGGAAGGGGCGGCCGGCACGCTGGCATGGAACAGGAGACCTGCCGCCGCGATAGCGACGGCCTTAATGGCGATGGCGGCCCTGCTACGGCTGCGATCCGGGCCATCCGGCGCGCGTCACGGCGCGGCCACCTTGTCGTTGACCCGCCGGATGATCGCCCGTTTGCCAGGATGCGCCGGTTCCGGCCGCCGGGGGTCGCCCGACTAGGCTTGGTGATCTAGCGGAACGGAGCCTGCCGATGGCCAACTCCGGACAGCAAGTCCCCAGGTGCGCGTATCCCGGCTGCGAGAATGAGCCGCGGCCGGAGGAGGCGGGGCCGGCGGCGGAGCCGGGGTACTGCGGGCTGCCGGACCCGGTGACCAGGGAGCCGCATACGGCGCTGACGGCGTTCCGGCGGCGTCAGGTGCTGGCCGGGCCGGGCGGCCAGGCGGCCGGGCCGGAGGAGCCGGGCCGCCCGGGGTTCGGGGTGTGGCGGTATCGCCGCGCTGGCGCGCAGCGCCGCCAGCGGGGCGAGGCCGAGGCCGCGGAGGCGCGCTCGGCCGCGCTGCAGGCCGATGCGCGGCTGGCCGAGGCGCTGGCCGCGAAGGCCGCCGCCGAACAGGATGCCGCGGCCGC
>Ga0208565_1000693_pt1 | contig 23050 bp, 20 predicted proteins | sample Sb_taG_7_FD_187706 | JGI IMG/M metagenome (GOLD analysis project Ga0208565, IMG submission 187706) | Peat soil microbial communities from Weissenstadt, Germany - Sb_50d_2_FS metaG (SPAdes) (version 2) | ecosystem: Environmental > Terrestrial > Soil > Wetlands > Peat | place: Germany...
GCGGCGAAGTCGGCGGCGAATCCGCGGACCAGGCCGGCGGGCAACCGGTCGAGTCGCTCGTCGTCCGGACCCACCAGGGTGAAGAGCTCGGCAAAGAAGAACCCGTACGCGGCCCGGAAATCCGACCACTTGCGCAGGTCCTTGCGCGGGTTATCGACACCGTCTCGTTCCACCGCCAGGGCGGCCAGAGCCAGATCGGGCTCGGCGGCGAGGACGTCGGCCAGCTCGGGGTCATACTCGGCGGCCCAGATCCGCATCGCGGCCAGGATCTGCGCACCGCTCAGGGTCGCGATGTGATCGGCGCTGATGTCCTCCAGTTTCACCTGGTCGACCAGTGGGCCGGCGGTGCCGCACTCCTCCAGCTTGATCGGTTCCGCCAGCGCCTGCGCGAGCGGAAGCTCGGCCAGGCGGCCGTTGGCCAGGCCGCGCAGGTAATAGAGCACCGCCTGCGCCGGATACCCCGCGCTGATGTAGAAGTCGACGCTGGCTTCCGGGTCCTTGCGCTTGGACAGCTTCCGCTTCCCGCCCGTGATCTGCTTCATCAGCGGCGCGACGTGGGCATAGGCAGGCGGCTCGAAGCCGAGAGCGTCGAACAGCTGCAGATGCAGCGGCACCGACGGCAGCCACTCCTCGGCCCGGATCACCAGGTTGACCCGCATCAGGTGCTCGTCGACAGCATGCGCGAAGTGGTAGGTGGGCAGCTGCACGGCCTGAGCCGACGACTTCAGGATGACCACGTCATTGAAGTTGTCCTCAGCGGATAGCTGGCCGCGGATGACGTCGGTGAAGTTGGCTCGTGCGCCAGTTCTGCCCGGCGACCGGAAGCGGACCACGTACGGCACGCCCTGGTCAAGTTTTGCCTGGACATCGGCGTCGCTCGCGTCCCGCCATACCGCCCAGGTGCCGTAGTACCCGGTCGGCGTCTTGGCCTCCTGCTGGCGGTGCCTGATGTCGGCCAGCTCGTCCGCCGTGGCGAAGCACAGGTACGCCTTGCCCGCGTGCAGCAGTTCCCGCGCATAGCTGAGGTAGATGGCTTCCCGCGCCGACTGATGGTAAGGGCCGTAGTCGCCGTCGTTGTCATCCTCGTCAGGCAAGGTGCCGAAGTAGCTGAAGGCGGCGGTGAACTGGTCGAGCGCGCCCTCGACCAGGCGGGCCTGATCGGTGTCCTCGACCCGGAGGAGATAACGGCCGCCAGTGCGGTGGGCCACATCGCTGTCGATCATCGCGACGTAGATCGTGCCGATATGCATGAAGCCAGTCGGGGACGGAGCGATCCTGGTCACCTTCGCACCGACGGGCAGCTGACGCGGCGGATAGCGCTGCTCCCAGTGCTGTGTGCCGGGCAGGTCAGCCGGGAACTGCGCGTCGATCACGGCGCGGTCAGGCATCAGGTCGGAGCCTCCGTAGCTCGGTGCCTGCCTCGGGGCAGGAAACATGCCAACGCTACAACAGCCCGGCCCGAACAACCGGGCGTGAAGGCTGCCTAGGAGGGTCCGGCGTTACGAACGGCGAAACTCGCCGCAGCCGGGTTCCTGATCACGGTAGACACCCTATCTAGCTGGGATTTTGCCGCCAGGCCGGTCCTACGACGCCCAGATCGCCCGGAAAGTGCCCGTCAGGGCCGGATTTCGTTGTCCGGGCATGCCGAAGTGCCCGCCTGTGGCGGGTGCCGGAAGCGGGTAGTCCTACGTTCGCGTGGCGAGGAGCGCGGTGGCGAGCTTGGCCAGGATCGTCAGGTCAACATGCAGCCGGACGCGCGGGAGACGGCGCACCCGCAGCGGCAGCATTCCCCACTGGTGCTTCAGAACACCGAACTCGCGCTCGACCGCCCCGCGCTGGTGGTACAGGTGCTTGAACCGCACGGTCTCGCGCGGGATCAGCGGGTGCAGCCGGCCTGCCTTGACCCACACGGACGCGGGAGCGCACTCACCAGTAGGGCAGCGCCACTTGCTCGCGCCGCGCTTGGCGTCCGAGCCGGCGAACGTCCACTCGCCGTGGTCGCACGTCGGCGGCTTGTGCTTGCCGGCCTTGACGGCGGGCGTCGTGGCGGCCCGGCCGAACTGGCTGACCTGCGATATCACTGGGGTGCCGCATACGTGATCACGCAGGCGGATGGCACGTTCCGGGCCTGCCGGCGCGATGACGGCACGGCCCTGACCGCCGATGCCGCGCGGAACCTGTTCGCCAAGATCCGCGCCGATTACCTGGCACGGCCGGTGCCGCGCGGGACGCAACCGGATCACCCGTTACCCGGCGGGAAACTCGCCGCGCTGGCCGGGGACTTCGCGGCGTGGGAGATCGACCGTTTCTGGACGAGGCCGCCCACATGGGTCGCGGTCACCCGCCGTGGCACGTTCACGCACGTACTCGCCGCTCACGACCTTGACGGTCTCCGAGCGAAGCTGGAGCAGGCAACAGCAGTAGAGGATGGCTGAAACCGTCACCCGGCTACGCTGACTTGACGAGCGTTCGCGGACCCTGGATAACCCCGGCGGCCGGGCAGGCAGTCAGCGAATCTCAAGCCCTGCGACGAGCGCTCTTGATATCTCGTGCATTCGCTGGGGACTGAGGGTGATCTTGAATTCCCCCCGCTCAAGAACGCGCTTCGGCAAGGTGAAGGGCCAGCGGCAGTCGACGATGGTGTCGTGATCTACGCCGTCTTGCCGGTCAAGCAGCACCTCAAAGGGTCGCGCCCCTCCCGTTCCCCGATGATCTGAGGAGGAGATGACAACCGCAACATCGGTGACAGCCTCAAAGAGCACGCCGCCCTGAAGCACGACGGCGAGTTTCCGGCGAGGCTGCGGCTGCGTGCGCCCTTGCCTGTTCGGCAAGGGAATATCGGCCATGTAGACATCGCCGCGCTCCACGGTTCAGCGCTGCTCAGTCGTCGTCGCCACGCGTCATGATGGCAGCCTGCTCATCAAAGAGCGCCTCGGTTATCTCGGCCCGGTCGGCTGCCTGCTCGGGCGTGTCTGGCTCCCACTGGACAGCCCGCGAAGCGTTCTCGGCAACCAAGGAGGCAAGGATGGCCTCATAGTCAGCGACGGGCAACCATCGAACGGCACCTTCGCGGCTAACGATGCCGGGCATGACGAAAGCGTTGAGATACTCGACGCGTGCGGCGAGCCAGTATTCCGGAACCGTGGCCACGCTGCTGCGCCCAGGCAGGATATCCACGCTCATGACGTTGCCTCTTCCCCTGCATCTTTCTGCCGGAGCGTCTGGACCGCTGCGTCGTACTGCTCGATGCTAAACCGCAGCACGTTGATCGTCTGTTCGGCCATTTCCCGACTCATATGGAACCGGCCGCCCGGAACGGCGCGCAACCCCGTGGTCTTCAACGTCGCCAAGAAGGCGGCTTGGTCCTCCAGGGAGGCGATCGGGGGCGGGGAGATGCTCGCCAGCGTCAGATAGATCCCATCGGGAACGCCGGCCATGGCCGTGCCGATCTGGCCCATCACGTGGTTGACGTGCTGCACCGGAGCTGCCGCCACGTCGGTCCAGTCAACCTTCAGGTTGACTGGCGCTTCCTCCCGCTCGTGATCAGTCACAGCACCAGTGTCGCATCCAGGTCAAGGTGCTGGGGTAACGATCATGGGAACCTGGGATGGGGCAAGATCATTCACCGCGCGTTGTAGCAGGTCAGACGAGTTTCGCTGGCCTCTCCTAGTGCACTGCGGCTCTGTCTCGGCGCGGCGAGAAGCCGACGTTATGGCTCAGACAGACTGGGCGGGCCGCGAAGCCCGCCCAGTTTGCGGCCCGCTCTTGCTACTTGAGGTGCTTGACCAGCCCGGTCTTCGCGACTTCCAGCATGAACGATGAGTGCTCCAACTCGAGGAACCGCAGGACGTCCGCACCTGTCATGTGGTCGGTCACGAAGATGTAACTGCTGATCCACAGGTCACCATCCTTGTCGAGATAGAAGGTGTCCAGGAACGATTCGCGATTGGCCTGTTCTACTTCGTGCTCGAACTCTTTCTTGGAGCCGAATCCGCCCGGCTTCGCACCGTATATCGACCGGAACGAGATGATCCCCGTTGGAAGGATATTCACGATGCGGTTCGGCATTGTCGGATGCTTTGCCCCAAAAGCCTCCCCGGGCATCCCGGGCAGCTCCGAGATCTCGTAGCCCGCCTGCCTAAAGATCGCCTCCAGCCACTGCTTGTTGACGGATTCACGCGCCACAGACTCCGTTGTCGTAGTCATGATTCCCCACCTCCTGGTGTTGCCTTGCTGCTGCCAGCCAACCCCAGTCACGAGCACGGCCCCAGAGGCAAAAGTCCTGCCGAGCCGGGGAATAGTCCCAATAGCCGCTGGTTAATGTACGGGACCTGCACATTTACTGACGTTTGTCGGCCAGCGGAGCCCGGGAACGGCTGCCAGCGGCGAAGCGCCAGCGCCCGCACTCCGCTTCCTTGAACGGGTCGCCGCGGCTCACGGTGCTGGGCCGGGAGGTTCGGCTCGGCGGTGGCTACGTCGGCCTGCTGGCCGTGGAATCGTCCGGCCGCCTGGTGATCATCGAGGCTACGCCATAACCCGGCCAAGGCGTGCCGCAGTCGTGTTGCGCGATGCGCTACACCAGGGCCCGGCTGATCGCTCCACCATGGCCGGCCAGGAGGCGCCCTGCCGTGGTTAGGACGATGACCAGGTGGCTAGCTGGAAGTGCAGCCGGCAGATCACGACGTTGACCGTGCCCTTCTGGATCGCCCGGTCGAGCACGAAGCCGCGCTGGTTGTGCAGGATCCGCTGCCAAGGTCTGGCCGGCTGTACCTCGGGGATGAGCACCACGATCCGGTGATAGCGGTCCTCCATTTCCAGCGTGCGCAGGTATTCGACGATCGGGGGAGCCAGTGACCGGTGCGTGGTCCAGAGGGTCACCAGCGGCACGTCCGGATGCCAGTCATCCCACTGGGCGCGGAACCTGGCGTCTGTCTCCGCGTCGTCTGGGTCGGAATAGCAGACGGTCACCGCGACCACTTCATCGCCGAGCGATAGCGCCGCCGAGATGCCTTCCTGGGTCAGCCGAGACATCCCTCCCACCGGGACCACGACAAGCGAGCTGAGCCGCACTGGCGGCGGCGGCAGCTGGCCAAGTTCCAGCAGCGTGCCGATCCGCGAATAGGTGCGGTGCACTCGGGCGAACAGCAGCACGAGCAGCGGGACGACTAGGACGACTAGCCAGGCACCCTCGGTGAACTTGCTGATCAGCTCGACCGCGAGTGCGGCCAGGGTCATCACGGCGCCAAGGCCGTTGATGAATGCCCGGCCAGCCCAGCCAGGCTCACGCGCGGCACGCCAGTGCCGGACCATTCCCGCCTGGGAGAGCGTGAACCCGACGAAGACCCCGATGGCGAACAGCGGGACGAGCGCCTGGGTGTTGCCCTTCGCAAGGACAAGCAGCGCCGCCGCGGCGATCGCGAGGACCACCACGCCGTAACGGTGCACCTGCCGGTCCGCCCTCAGGAAAAACAAGTGCGGCAGGAAGTTGTCCCTGGCCAGCAAGGATGCGAGCACCGGCAGGCCGCCGAATGACGTGTTCGCGGCGAGCGCCAGCAGCAGCGTGGTGATCAGCTGGATGCCGTAGAAGACGATTCCCTTGCCGACGCTCGCCGCGGCTAGCTGGGCCAGGACCGTCTCGGTCGGCGCGGGTGTGACGCTGAACTTCTTGATCAGGATCGCCAGGCCAATCAGCATGGTGCCGAGAATGATGCCGAGCCACATTTCGGTGTGCTGCGCGCGGCGGGCGCGCGGCTTGCGGAACGCGGGGACGGCGTTGGCGATCGCCTCCACGCCGGTGAGCGCGGAGCACCCAGAAGCGAAGGCCTTCAGCAGCAGCAAGACGCCCACCGACTCGGCGACCTGCGGCAGATGCGGGACTGGTGCGACCACGGGCTGGGAACGGACCAGGCCGCCGACGATCACTGCCGCGATGGCGGCGATGAACAGCAGAGTGGGCACGATGAACAGCCGCGCGGACTCCGCGACGCCCCACAGGTTAGCCGCGGTGATCAGGGCTAGCACGATCAGGCAGATCAGCACGGTGCTGCCATACAGCCTGGGGAAGGCCGACGTCAGCGCGGCCACCCCGGCCGAGACGCCGACGGCCGCGTTCAGCACGTAGTCGACGATCAGCGAGGCCGCCGCGACCAGGCTCGGAGTGCGGCCCAGGTGGGTGCTGGCGACCGCGTAGGCGCCGCCGCCGCCAGGGAATGCCGCGATCACCTGACGGTAGGAGATCACCAAGACGGCAAGCAGGATCACGATCGCGAGCGTGACCGGCAGGGTGTAGGCCAGGCCGGCCGTCCCGGCCGCGACCAGCACGACGACGATTGCCTCAGGTCCGTAGGCGACCGACGAGAGCGCGTCAAGCGACAGCGCGGCCAGCCCGGACAGGGCCGACAGCCGATGCCGCTCCTCTTCGTCCGCATGCTCCTGCGGCTGGGCCGAGTCGCTGTCGAGCGCCGTCACGAGCGCTTATCCAAGCACACCGGCACCTGGAATAACTGTCCGGCACCAGCGAGGTCATTCGCGGGATCGCTGCTCACCTGACTATCGGCCATCGAACGACGGCGAGATCGGGCGCCGAATCATGCTGCTGGTCGCGATCCTCGCCAGCGACAAGCGGCTGGCCGACCGCAAGCTGCTCAGGAAGGATCGTCAATGTGAGGTTGACGCAGAATCGACGTCAACCTACAGTTGACGTATGAGCAATGATTCGATCCGGCTCGATGACCTCATCAGCTACGTGAACTCACAGCATCCCGGTGATGATCCGCTGGTCCGGCTAAGTGACGCCGTGCTCGCATCCCAGCGGCTAGGCGAGCTGGCCGACCAGCTGATCGGCCACTTCGTCGATCAGGCCCGCCGATCCGGCGCCTCGTGGAGCGCCATTGGCGAGGCCATGGGCGTCACCAAGCAGGCTGCCCAGAAGCGCTTCGTGCCGAGCCTGCCCGGCCTTGACCTGCGCGACCAGCCACTGAACAGATTCACCCCCCGTGCGCGGCATGCGATCGCAGCAGCCAGAAGGGAGGCACTGGCCATGAACCGCAAAGCGGTCCGCGCCGAAGATCTCCTGCTCGGACTGCTCAGCGAGCCCGATGGGCTAGCGGCTAGGGCCATCGTGGACCTAGGCGTCACCCCAGACCAGATCAGAGTGCAGGTCGGCGCTGGCCCGGTCCCTGACCCGGCGGCGGAGCCGGAGCGGATCCCGCTGAACGGCCCGGCCGGAAAGGTGATCGGGCTGAGCCTGCAGGAGGCGAGCGGGCTTGGCCACAACTACATCGGCACCGAGCACCTGTTGCTCGGCATTTTGGCGGAAGGGAAGAACAAGGGCGCCAAGATCCTCACCGGGCTTGGCATCACGGAACAACGGACGAAGGACTGGGTCCGCGAGACGCTCGGCCAGATCGCGGCCGAACGGCGGCCGACCAGCTAACCGTTCACGCCGGTCACGCGGAGCCGTCAGGTCGGCCCGGCTAGAGTCTGCCTGGCTACGTTGTCCGGCCTGAAAGGTTCCGCCGTGCTCACTCTGGTCCTGCCCAAAGGCTCGCTGGAGCGTGCCACCCTTGAGCTATTCGACGCGGCGGACCTGACGGTCCGGCGCAACTCGGAACGCGACTATCACGCCTCGATCGATGATCCGCGGATCGAGCGGGTGAGGTTCCTGCGGCCGCAGGAGATCCCCTCCTACATCGAGCGCGGGCTCTTCGATTTCGGCATCACCGGCCGCGACTGGATCACCGAGACCGGCGCTGACGTCGCCTCGCTCGGCGAGCTCCAGTACTCCAAGGCGACCGCGGACCCGGTTCGCGTGGTCCTGGCGGTACCGGCCAGTTCGGGCTGGCAGTCGATCTCCGATCTTCCTGACGGGATCAGGATCTCGACTGAGTTCCCGGCGCTGACCCGGCAGTTCCTGCAGGACAGCGGTGTCAACGCCGAAGTGATCCCGTCCTATGGCGCGACCGAGGCGAAGGTGCCTGACATCGTTGACGCGATCGTGGATCTCACCGAGACCGGCTCGTCGCTGCGCCGGAATGGCCTGCGGATCCTGCACACGCTGCTGACCAGCTATACCGAGCTGATCGCGAACCAGGACTCGTACGCGGACCCAGGCAAGCTGGCCGCGATGGAGGACGTGGCGCTGCTGCTGCGCGGAGCGATCAGGGCCCGCGGCAACGTTCTGCTGAAGCTGAACGTGGCCGCGGCACAGCTTGCCGCGGTTGCGCAGATGCTGCCTGCGATGTCCTCGCCCACGATCACGTCGCTCGCCCGCGGCGACATGAACGCGGTCGAGGCCGTCGTGCCCAAGCGCGGCGTCAACACGCTGATCCCGGCACTGCGGGCGGCTGGCGCACGGGACATCCTGGAGATCCCGATCTCCAAGATCGTCGAGTAGCCGCAGCGCCGGCGCGCGCGTTTTAGCTGGCTGCGGAAGCAGCCTGCAGGCGGTTAACCGAGACGATACCGGCCAACGTCTCCGATCTGAACTTTCAGCGGCTGATTTCTGAATGATTCGTTTTTGGCCGAGAAGTGCCGGGTAAGCCGATCAAGACCGGCTTCCCCGCGCCAGGTCGCTTCCGCTGCCAGGCGTGCCGAACATCGACACAGCGCCGGAGGGAAGATGACACATGCTGGCCGCCATCAGCCGAGCGCATCAACGGCCTCCCGTTCGCTGGCAGGAACCTCGACGAGACGTAAGGCGGCGCTGCTGGCCGGCCTCGTTCTTACGGCGTCCGCGCTGACCGCGTGCGGCAGCAGCGCTGCGGGCACCGGTCCGGTGACGCTGAACTACTACCTCTATCCGGACACCTCGGGAGCCACCACGCAGGCGGTAGCCGCCTGCAGCGCCCAGAGCCACGGCAAGTACACGATCTCCTATCAGCAGCTGCCCACCGGATCGGACGGGCAGCGGCAGCAACTCGTCCGGCGGCTGGCCGCGCACGACAGCTCGATCGACATCATGGGCCTGGACGTGACCTGGGAGGCCGAGTTCGCCAACGCCGGCTGGATCCTGCCGTGGACCGGCGCCAATAAGCAGCAGGCCGAGACGGGCACGCTGCAGCCGATGCTGGAGACAGCCACCTGGAAGGGCAAGCTTTACGCGGTGCCCGACAACACCAACACCCAGCTGCTGTGGTACCGCTCCGACCTGGTGCCTAACCCGCCGACTACCTGGGCGCAGATGATCGCTGACGCGCAGCAGCTGGCGAAAGAGGGCAAGCCGCACCTGATCGAGATCCAGGGCGCGCAGTACGAGGGCGCGACCGTCTGGTTCAACACCATGCTGGCCAGCGCCGGTGGCAGCGTCCTGACGCCGGACGCCAGCCATGTCGCGCTTGGCCAGCCAGCCAAGACCGCGCTGAGCATCATGAAGCAGCTCGCGTCCTCGGTCGCCGCCGACCCGTCGCTCGATGTGCAGATGGAGAACCAGAACCGGCTCGCCATGGAGGCCGGTACGGCTGCCTTCGAGCTGAACTACCCATTCGTCTATCCGTCGATGAAGTCGGACAACCCCAAGCTCTTCAAGGTCTTCAAGTGGGCGCCGTACCCGGGCATCTCGGCCAGCCAACCGGCCCACGTCACGATCGGCGGCATCGACCTCGCGGTCAGCGCGTACTCGCCGCACCCCCAGCTCGCCTTCCAGGCGGCGCTGTGCCTGCGGGACAAGGCCAACCAGCTGATCGGCGCCACGGTCGGCGGTGTCCCGCCGACCATCATCAGCCTCTACAGCGACCCGCAACTGTTCCCCGCCTACCCCTTCCACGCCGACATCCTCAAGGCGCTTGAGACCGCCAGCGTGCGGCCGAAGTCGCCGGTCTACCAGGTCCTGTCCATCGACATCTCGCACCTGATCTCACCGCCGGGCACGATCAGCCCGCCGGGCACCGAGCAGCAGATGGCCAGCCAGCTGACCAACGCCCTGCTGTCGAAGGGGCTGATCCCGTGAACCGCCGCGCAGCGGGCGGCAGCCCGGCCGCGAGGAAAGGAAGGGGCCGATGAGTACGCAAACCCAAGTAGTCGCCGGGACGGCGGCCCAGGCGCCTGCGCGGGGACGGCGGCAGCTGTCGGAAGGCGCACGGGCCGAGCGCAGGCTCGGCTGGCTACTCTGCGCCCCGGCAGTGATCGTGATGATCGCCGTCACCGCCTACCCGGTCGGCTATGCCATCTACCTGTCGCTTGAGCGCTACAACCTGGAGCTACCGAACGCGGTCAAGTTCATCGGGCTGAGCAACTACGCCGCGGTGCTCACCTCCCCGTACTGGTGGCATGCGCTGTCGGTGACGCTGATCATCACGGTGGTCTCGGTCGCGATCGAACTCGTACTCGGCATGCTGCTCGCGCTGCTCATGCACCGGACGCTGTTCGGCCGCGGGACGGTTCGCACCGCCGCCCTGATCCCGTACGGGATCGTGACCGTCGCCGCCGCCTACAGCTGGCAGTTCGCCTGGACGCCGAGCACCGGTTACCTGTCCGCGTTGTTTAACAACAGCGCACCGCTGAGCCACACCGGCACGGCGCTGGCCGCCATCATCTTGGCCGAGGTCTGGAAGACCACGCCGTTCATGGCGCTGCTGCTGCTGGCCGGGCTCGCGCTGGTGCCCGAAGACCTGCAGAAGGCCGCCAAGGTGGACGGGGCCACCGCCTGGCAGCGCTTCGTCAGGATCACGCTGCCGCTGATGAAGCCGGCCATCCTGGTGGCGCTGCTGTTCAGGACCCTGGACGCGTTCCGGGTCTTCGACAACATCTACATCATGACCGGCGGCGGCAATGGCACCGGCGCGGTGTCACAGCTCGGCTACGACAACCTCTTCAACGCGCTGAACCTGGGCATCGGGTCGGCGATCTCGATCCTGATCTTCATCTGCGTGGCGATCATCGCCTTCCTGTTCATCAAGGGATTCGGCGCGGCCGCACCCGGCTCGGACCTGGGAAGAAGGTGAACTTCTGATGGCTGCAGCTGCCACCACGGGCAAGCAGAAGTGGGGCTGGGGGACAGCCAACACGGTCGCGGTGGCCCTGACTCTGATCCCGCTGCTGTGGATCGTCTCGCTGTCCTTCAAGTCACCGGCCGCGATCACCGATGCCAACCCCTGGCCCAAGTACTGGACCTGGTCGAACTACAGCGGGATCCTGAAGACCTCGCAGTTCATCCGGCCGCTGATCAACTCGATCGGGATCGGCATCATCGCCACCATCATCGCGGTGCTGCTGGCCTCGATGGCCGCCTACGCGGTCGCCAGGCTGGACTTCCCAGGCAAGCGGCTGCTGATCGGGATGGCGCTGCTGATCGCGATGTTCCCGCAGATCTCGCTGGTCACCCCGATGTTCAGCATCGAGCGCTCGCTCGGCCTGTTCAACACCTGGCCAGGGCTGATCATCCCGTACATCGCGTTCGGGCTGCCGCTTGGCATCTATATCCTGTCGGCCTTCTTCCGGGAGATCCCGTGGGAGCTGGAGAAGGCGGCGAAGATGGACGGCGCAACCCCGCTGCAGGCGTTCATCAGAGTCATCGCCCCGCTGGCGGCACCGGGCATGGTCACGACAGCAATCCTGGTGTTCCTGTTCTGCTGGAACGAATTTCTGTTCGCGATCTCGTTTACCTCGACCCTGACCTCCCGCACCGCACCGGCCGCGTTGGCGTTCTTCAGCGGAAGCTCCCAGTTCACCTCGCCGACCGGGCCGATATCGGCGGCGGCCGTCGTCATCACCATTCCGATCATCATCTTCGTGCTGTTCTTCCAGCGCCGGATCGTCGCTGGACTCACATCAGGCGCGGTCAAGGGCTAAGGAGTCGAAAGTGGCTGACATCGTTCTGGACCAGGTCACCAAGCGCTTCCCGGACGGCGCGCTCGCGGTCGACAAGTTCAGCCTGGAGATCGCCGACGGCGAGTTCGTCATCCTGGTCGGCCCGTCGGGCTGCGGCAAGTCGACGACGCTGAACATGATCGCAGGCCTGGAGGACATCACCGAGGGCGAGCTGCGGATCGGCGGCAAGGTGGTCAACAACGCGGCACCGAAGGACCGCGACATCGCGATGGTCTTCCAGAGCTACGCGCTCTACCCGCACATGACCGTCAGGGAGAACATGGGCTTCGCGCTCAAGCTGGCCAAGGTCCCGCAGGCCACCATCGACGAGAAGGTCAACGAGGCGGCCAGGGTCCTTGACCTGACCCAGCACCTGGACCGCAAGCCGGCCAACTTGTCCGGCGGCCAGCGGCAGCGGGTCGCGATGGGGCGGGCGATCGTCCGCGACCCGTCCGCGTTCCTGATGGATGAGCCGCTGTCGAACCTCGATGCCAAGCTCCGGGTGCAGATGCGGACCGAGGTATCGCGTTTGCAGCGGCGGCTCGGCACCACCACGGTTTACGTCACGCACGACCAGACCGAGGCCATGACGCTGGGCGACCGGGTGGCCGTCATGCGCGGCGGCGTGCTCCAGCAGGTCGGCTCGCCGCAGGAGCTCTACGACCGGCCGGACAACCTGTTCGTGGCCGGCTTCATCGGCTCGCCGGCCATGAACTTCATGCCCGCGACGCTGGAAGAGGGCAGCCTCAGCACACCGCTCGGCGCGATCCCGCTCACGCCGCGGCAGCGCCAGGCCCTCGAGCGGGCGAATGTCGGGCGGCAGGTGATCGCCGGTATCCGGCCGGAGAACTTCGAGGACGCGGCACTTGTCGCAGCGGACGCGCGCCAGCACGGAATCACCTTCCGTACCACGATCGACGTGCTCGAGTCGATGGGCTCGGACGTGTTCGTGTACTTCGCGCAGGAGCGCAACCAGGCACTGGACGTCGCCCAGCTCGCGGAACTGGCTCAAGACTCGGGCCGCGCGGACACCGGCGCCAGTGGCGAAACCATGGTCGCGAGGCTGGACACCGCCACCAGGGTGCGAGAGGGCCAGGAAGCCGAGCTGTGGGCGGACACCCGGTCGATGCACATCTTCGACCCGGACACGGGCACCAACTTGACCACCGGTGCCGAGCCCGCGGTCGCGGCAGGAGCGGCCACCTGAGCGCGGTTACCTGATCTCGCGGCGAAGCCGCTCGATCACCTCATCGTTCCAGTCGTGCGTGCGCATCAGGCGGTACCGCTCACGTGCCACCCGCTGGTAGGCCTCCGCTTCGGTACCGGCGCCGATCAGGTCCGCGGCCCTGAGCATGCGCAGGACCGGGGTGAACTCCTCGGTGAACCAGCGCCTGGTCGCAGTCGGCTCCATTGGCCGCGGCATTCAGCGGACGGCCGTTTCCCGCACGTCAAGGCCGCGCTCCCGGAGCGCCGCCTCGGCACGGTAGATGTCGGCAAGCCTAGCCCGCTCACCGCCAGGTGGCGGTGGCACGTCGAGCCGCCGGCATGCGGCGGCCAGCACGTCGGCATAGGCACCGCGCAGGGCGGCGACGCGGTGGTTCTTCGCGATGACGCCGGGTCTGGCCTCGGTCAGCTCCAGTTCAGCCCGCAGCCGCCGCAGGCTCGCCGTCAGCCGCTCGATCGACTCGGCCGGGGCGGCGGCCTGCTGCCGGGTCGCCCGGATCCGCCGGTAGCCGCGGATCGCACCGAGAATGGCGTAACCAGCCGCGGTCGGAAGCAGCAAGGCGATGGCCAGTTCAGCGAGCGGGCTCACGTCTTCCATCCTCCGCCGCCTGGCGAGCAGAAGGCAAGGCGCTCGGTGGGCGCCGCTTCCCGCTGTCGCCATCGAGCGCGTAGCTTTCCTGTGTGCCACGGCGCCAGGCGCCAGTGCGGATCTGGCCCCCCGACGAGCAAGGAGACCGATGGAAGACACAGCGGCACGCAGCCCGTGGTGGCACGGTGCCGTCCTCTATCAGATTTACGTCCGGTCCTGGCAGGACACCAATGGCGACGGGTACGGCGACCTGCACGGCATCATCGAGCGGCTCGATCATCTTTCCTGGCTCGGGGTGGATGGCATCTGGCTGTCGCCCACCATGCCGTCACCGGACGAGGACTGGGGCTACGACGTCAGCGACTACACCGGCGTCCATCCCGACTACGGCACGCTCGACGACCTGGACCGCCTGATCGCCGCGGCTCGCAGCCGGAACATGCGGGTGCTGCTCGACCTGGTGCCCAATCACACCAGCTCAGCCCATCCCTGGTTCGTGGACGCATCGTCCGGGCTGGACTCCGCCCACCGCGGCTATTACGTGTGGGCCGATCCCGCGCCAGGCGGCGGTCCGCCGAATAACTGGCTGGACGCGACCGGGCAGTCCGCCTGGCAGTGGGACGACCGGACCGGGCAGTACTACCTGCACAACTATCTGGACAGCCAGCCGGATCTGAACTGGTGGCAGGCAGCTGTGCACGAGGAGTTCCGGCAGATCCTGGCGTTCTGGTTCGCGCGGGGAGTGGCCGGCTTCCGGATCGACGTCGCCCATGGCCTGTACAAGGACGCCCTGCTGCGCGACAACCCGGTGGCCGCGAAGGAGAGCCCGCTGGACGGCCGGTTCGGCTTCCGCCCGGTCTACAGCGCGAATCGGCCGGAGACCCATGCCGTATTCCGTGAGTGGCGCCAGGTCGCTGACCGCTCCGTGCCGCCCAGGCTGCTGCTCGGCGAGACCTGGACCGGTGACTTCGGCAAGCTGGCACAGTTCTACGGCGACAACGACGAGCTGCAGCTGGCGTTCAACTTCCCGTTCGTCTACGCCGATTTCACCGCGCCGCAGCTATCCGGCGTCGTGGCGGAGACGCTCGCGCACCTGCCCGGCGGCGTGTGCCCGGTCTGGGTGGCGTCCAACCACGATGTCGGCCGCTTCGCCACCCGCTGGTGCGCGGACGACCAGCGCAAGACGCGGCTGGCCCTGCTCATTCTGGCCACCCTGCCAGGCACCACCGTGCTGTACTACGGCGACGAGATCGGAATGGCCGACGTCGCGGTACCGCCCGAGCTGCAGCGGGACCGGATGACCAGAACCGATCCGAACGGCAGCCGGGACCGGGCCAGGACGCCGATGCAATGGGACGCCTCGGCGGCTGGTGGGTTCACCCCCGCTGGCGTGCCGCCGTGGCTCCCGACCGGCGACACGGCCGCCTGCAATGTCGCTGACCAGGCCAGGGACCCGGCCTCCACGTTGTCGTTCTGCCGCAGCCTGATCGCGTTGCGCCGGGTCGAGCTCGGTGGCCGGGTCGCGAGCTATGAACTGCTGCCGTCCGCTCCTGGACAGTGGACCTATCGGGTCGGCGGCCTGCTGGTAGCCACCAACTTCGCTGATCAGCGGGCCACGGTGGCCGACCCGGTGGGCGAGATCCTGCTCGCCAGTGCCGGAGCGGTGCCGTCAGCCGATGGCGGCGTCGTGCTGCGGCCATGGGAAGGCATCATCGCCAGGCTTCCGGCGGCTTGACCGGGTGACCCGGTTACCCTTGGGCGGGTGCTGTCTCGGATAGATCTTCGCGGAACGCCTGCGGCCGGCCTGGACCGGCGGCTGGCCGGCCTGCTGCCGCGCGCCGAGCTTGACGTGGCGGCGGCGCTGGCCGCGGTCGAGCCGATCTGCGCGGACGTGCGCCGCCGGGGTGCGCAGGCGGTCAGGGAGCACACCGCTCGGTTCGATGGCGTCGACCTGCCGAGCACGATGGTGCCGCAGCAGGCCCTTGCTGACGCGCTCGACCGACTCGATCCGGCCGTCAGGACGGCCCTGCAGGAAGCGGCTCGCCGGGCCCGGCTGGTGCACGCGGCGCAGCTGCCGGGGCAGAGCGTCACCGAGGTGGCGGCCGGCGCCTCGGTGACCGAACGGTATGTCCCGGTCTGCAGGGCGGGCGTCTATGTCCCTGGCGGGCTCGTCGCCTACCCTTCCTCGGTCGTGATGAACGTGATCCCGGCCCAGGTGGCTGGCGTCGGCCAGATCGCGGTCGCATCGCCGCCGCAGGCCGAGCATGGCGGCCTGCCGCATCCCGCGGTGCTGGCGGCCTGCGCGCTGCTCGGGATCACCGAGGTGCACGCGGCTGGCGGTGCGCAGGCGATCGCGATGCTCGGCTACGGAACGCGGGATTGCGCTCAGGCAGACGTGGTCACCGGTCCTGGCAATGTCTACGTGGCCGCGGCCAAACGGGTGCTGCGCGGAACGGTAGGCACCGACGCAGAGGCCGGTCCGACCGAGATCGCGATCGTGGCCGACCACACGGCGGACCCGGTGCTGGTCGCGGCCGACCTGATCGCCCAGGCGGAGCATGACCCGCTCGCCGCCTGCCTGCTGATCACCACGGACCCTGAGCTTGCCGACCGCGCCGAGGCGGAAGTAATCAGGCAGGCAGCGCAAGCGCGGCACCGCGATCGGATCCTGGCGGCACTGGCGGGCCAATCTGGCTGCGTTCTGGTGGATGACCTGGACGCAGCGCTTGCGGTCACGGACGTGTGGGCACCCGAGCACCTGGAAATCCAGACCGAGCGGGCTGCCGAACTGGCCGGCCGGGTGCGCAACGCCGGGGCGATCTTCGTGGGCGCCTACGCGCCGGTCTCGCTCGGTGACTACCTGGCCGGCTCGAACCACGTGCTGCCGACCGGCGGAACCGCCAGGTATACCGGGGGGCTGTCGGTGCTCACCTTCCTGCGCGGCATCCACGTCGTCAACTGCGGTGCCGCCGCGCTCGCCGAAGCCGCACCGCATATCGATGCCCTCGGCGGCGCCGAGGACCTGGCCGCACACGTGAACGCGGTCCGGGTGCGCATCCCGGCTGGCGGCAGGTAGCAGAGGTTGACGCTACCCGCGTCGTCCGGCTCCGCTGGTCAGCCGGTCGGAGGCCGATGACTCGCTGGCCATGCCGCTGACGGGGTGTCCTCCCGAGAAACCCCAGATCAGCCGGGCTACCACGGCGGTTGCCACGGCGGCGGCAGAGCCCAACTCGATCAGGTCGACCCACCAGATTCTCAGGTCGTTGCCCGCGGTCAGCGTATGCACGAACGCCACTGGCCACGCCAGGTAAGCCAGCCAGTGCACCGTCCGCCAGGTGCGGAGACCGATCCTGCCCCTGGCCAGGCTGGTGATCACCACGGCGCAGCCGAGGTCAACCGCCAGGGTGCCGAGCCCGATCGCCAGGGTCCGGTAGCTGGAAGTGAAGGGCAGTACCGTGGCCGCCCAGCCAATGGAGACGAACGGATCCAGGATCGCGGTCACGACATGCAGGAGAAGGAAGGCAACGCAAAACAACGCGAGGGTCCGGTGCAGCTCGGAGAACACGAAGCGCGGCCAGTGCCGCGGCGCTGAACCCATCCGGGCGGCCACGCCGAGGACCGTCACGGTGCTCAGCAGGACAAGCAGGACGAGCCCGCTGCCTCTGGAGACAAACCACAGGCCCTGCGATCCCGCTGCAGCGGCGGCTACGTTCAATGCACCTCCCGCTCGCACCGCAGTCAGACTGGCCACCTGCCCCTTGGTCAGTTGTCGTGGTAGGCGGCGACATGCCGGACCTGTGTCACGACGGTCTTGCCGTTTACCACGTGGGTGGTGGTGGTTACGGTTACGCCCGAGCCACCGGAGGTGGCGACCGGTCCGCCCACCTGCGGCGCGCTTGTCCCGTGCGCTCCGGTTGCGGTGACTACCCCGGTGCCGGTGGTCGAGCTTGCGGTCGAGGTACCGACGGGGAAGGCGTTGTGCGCTAGTGCCACCGCCGTGGCGCCGGTGCCGACAAGCAGGGCGGCCGCTGTCCAGTTGGACATCCGCCTGACTCGCCTGACGCCGTCATTGCGGGTCCGTGCGGCCCGGCTTGCCGGGTCGGCATCATGTGTCTGAGCGGCCCGGTCGGCCGGGCCTGCCGCACCGAATCCAGGCAGGCGAACCTGCCCCTGGTGGGAGTCGTGGTCCCTGTCCATGTTGATTCCTCCGTTAGGTTCGCGGGTATCGCGGCCGGTCTGTCCGGTACACCCATCGTGCGCCAGCATCGATGAACCCTCCGTGAGAAGACGATGTGATAGTTCACATCTATGCGCTGGTAGTTGCCACCGCGGCAGTGCAGCCGGCCGCCGCAGAGGCGGCTGCGGCTTGGTCGCACCAGCTGGGCTACCCGATGCCGCGCCAGTTGGGCGGAGCGAACCGCCGCCAGAGGGTCAGCGCGGTGATCGCTAGCACGACGACGCCGGTCACCTCAAGGATGACCGTCAGCGGCGGGAGCGGGAGCGCGAAGATCCGGCGGGTGAAGGGCCAGCTGAAAAGCAGGCCAAATCCGGCCGCCATCCCGGCGATCAGGATGGTCCGGGCCGCGTTCAGCGGGCGGGCGATCAGGGCGAGTACCCACAGGCTGACCGCGAACAGCGCAAGCAGCGTGGCCGTCCGCGACTGCTCGGCGGTCGCGCTGGCTGCGGCTCTGGCGAGCGCGTAGCTGACGGCGGCCGCCGCTGCCGCGGCCAGGCCGGCCGGGACCGTGAACGCCATCACCCTGCGGGTGAAGCCGGAATGGGCGCGCGGGGCGCCGACGGCCAGGGCGAGGAAGAAACCGGGGATCCCGATGGCCAGGGTGCTCACGATCGTGAGGTGCCTGGGGAAGAAGGGGAACGGAATTCCGCTGAGCCCGACGATGATCGCGAGCCCGGCCGCGTACACGGTCTTGGTGACGAACAGGTTAGCGACCCGTTCGATGTTGGCGATGACCCGTCGGCCCTCGGCGAGCACCTGCGGGATGGCGGCGAACGTGCTGTCGAGCAGCACCACCCGGGCGACCGACCGGCTGGACTGGCTGCCCGACCCGACCGCTATCCCGAGGTCGGCCTGCTTGAGTGCCTGGACGTCGTTGATCCCGTCGCCGATCATGGCCACGACGTGGCCTTCCGCCTGCAGCGCCCGGACGGCAGCCAGTTTCTGGCCGGGTCGTACCCGGCCCAGAACGTTGCTGGTCCGCAGCGCGTCACCGACCGCCGTTTCGTCGTCGCCGACGTCTGATGCGTCGCACAGGGCGCCAGCTGCCGGGATGCCGACTCGTCCGGCTATGGCCGACACGGTCCGCGGTGCGTCGCCGGACAGCACCTTGATGGTGATTCCCTGGTCGAGCAGATAGCGCACGGTCGCCGCAGCGTCCTCCCGCAGCCGCTCGGCGAGCACGAGCAGCGCGACTGGCATGAGGTCGCTTGCCGGTACCGCGGCATCGACAGGTCCCGCGGTGCTGCCGAGCAGCAGCACCCGGCGGCCGGCCGCTTCGTGGCTGGCGACGGCGGCTGCGATGTCGCGCGGTAGGCCGCGGCCGACGATGCCCGGTGCGCCGATGACCCAGGAGCCCCGACCGGCGAAGGATACGGCGCTCCACTTGCGCTCCGAGGAGAACGGCACCTGGGTGCTGACGGTCCAGCCTTCGGGAGCCGGGCAGCGTGCCGCTATCGCCGTCATGGTGGCGTTCGGTGCCGGATCGGCGGCGGCGAACGCGCCGATGACATCCTCGATCTCGCCGACCGCCAGGCCGGACCTGGGCTCGATCCGCTCCAGCACCATGCCGGGTACGGTGAGCGTGCCGGTCTTGTCGATGCACAGCACATCGACCCTCGCCAGTCCCTCGATGGCCGCCAGTTCCTGGACGAGCACCCGCCGCCGAGCCAGCCGGATGGCGCCGACGGCGAACGCGATCGAGGTCAGCAGCACCAGGCCTTCGGGTACCATCGCTCCGACTCCAGCGACCGAGCCGCGCAGGGCGTTGTCCAGCGGCTCGTGGCTGCGGAACAGCTGGCTGAGCACGAGCAGGAGGCCTGCGGGCACCATGACCCAGGTCACCAGCCGCAAGATCCAGTTTGTCCCCTGCTGGAGCTCAGAACGGATCAGGCTGAAGCGGCGGGCCTCCGCCTGCAGGCGCGCGGCGTAAGCTGCGTCGCCGACACCCGTCGCCCTGATCCGGCCGGTGCCGGCTACCACGAAGCTGCCTGACAGCACCTGGTCGCCGCGCGTTTTGCGGACTGGCTCCGCCTCACCGGTGAGCAGCGCCTCATCTAGCTCCAGTCCCTCCGAGCTGAACACCACGGCGTCGACGGCAGCCTGGTCGCCCGGACGCACCTCGATGATGTCGTCGATGACGATCGCTTCGACCGGCAGGTCGGCCACCGCCCCGCCGCGCACGACTCGTGCGCGGGCAGCAGTCAGGATGGCCAGCCGGTCCAGCGTCCGCTTGGCCCGCAATTCTTGAGCGATGCCGATGGTGGTGTTGGCAGCCAGCACGATGCCGAACAGCGCGTCCTGCAGCGGCCCGATCACCAAAGCCACCACGAACAGCGCACCAAGGATGGCATTGAACCTGGTGCAGATGTTCGCGCGGAGGATCTGGCCGACTGTCCGTCCTGGCGCTCGCGGCACGGTATTCAGCTGGCCAGCAGCTACCCGGACCCGGACTTGGTCCTGGCTGAGACCAGTCGCCGCGTCGACGCGCGAGTCCGGTTCCGGTCGGGTTGCCAGCTGCCCCACCAGGTGATTCTTGGCGACCTCGGGATCGGATGCTAGGGCCGAAAGCCCCGGCTCCGGCGGACCTGCGGCTCTGCGCAGACGACTGGCGGCGGCGGATGGTAGGCAGCGTGGCACTCATGCGCCAGCACGCCGCGCGGCTGTGGCTAGCCAGGCACGTCGCCCTGCTGTTGCTCGTCCTGACCGTGACCGGTCTGGCCGTTGGTGGTGTGCTTAGCCTCGCCGGAGCGGGCCGGGCCGGTGACGTGGCCTGGGTGGCTGCCGGGGCCTGCGGCGTGGTGTATTCCCTGTGGTCCATGGCTGACAGCCTGCGTCGCGGGCGGATCGGCGTGGATGTGATCGCGTTGCTCGCGCTGATCGGCGCGATCGCCGTCGGCGAGTACCTGGCCGCCGCTGTGATCAGCGTGATGGTTGCGAGCGGGCGCGCACTCGAAGCGTGGGCCGCGGGCCGTGCCCGCCGCGATCTGCACGCCTTGCTTGAACGGGCGCCAAGGACGGCACGCCGCTACAGCGGTGCGGTGATCGAGGTCGTACCGCTAGAGGTGGTTATGCCGGGCGACAGACTGCTGGTGGCACCGGGCGAGCTTGTGCCGGTGGACGGCACCGTATGCGACGCCTTGGCGATCCTGGATGAGTCAGCGCTGACCGGCGAGCCGCTGCCGGTCGAGCGGGTCACTGGCGAACCGGTCAGCAGCGGCGTGGTGAATGCTGGTGGGCCGTTTGACGTGCTAGCGACGGCTAAGGCGGCCGACAGCACCTATGCGGGGATCGTCCGGCTTGTGTCAGCGGCGGAGCGCTCGCAGGCCCCGTTCGTCCGGCTGGCCGACCGTTATGCGCTGTGGTTCCTGCTGCTGAGCGTCGTCGCAGCCGGAGCGGCCTGGGCCGCAGCGGGGCCGGTCCGAGCGGTTGCTGTCCTGGTCGTAGCCACCCCGTGCCCGCTCATTCTCGCCGCACCTGTTGCGCTGGTGTCTGGGCTGTCTGTCGCCGCGCGCCGAGGTGTGCTGGTCAAGAGCGGCGGTGTGCTCGAGCGCCTGGCAACGTGCACCACGCTGCTGCTGGACAAGACGGGAACGCTGACCAGCGGCCGTCCGGCGCTGGCCGCGATCGTTCCGGCCGGGTGGCTCCCCGCCGACGAGGTCCTCCGCATGGCCGCGTCCCTCGACCAGGTTTCGCAGCATGTACTGGCCAGTGCGGTGGTGCATGCCGCCGAGCGCCGGTGCGAGCTTGTCCTGCCCGAGCAGGTCGATGAGGTAGCAGGCCAGGGGATCAGGGGAGTCGTCGCAGGTCATCGGGTTGCCGTTGGGAAAGCGGGCTGGGCCGGAGTGAGCGGTGCGCCGACGTGGGCGAAGGCCGCCAGGCGGCAGGCACAGCTTGACGGAGCGCTGACGGTCTTCGTCTCGGTCGACGGCAGGCCGGCCGGCGTGCTGGTGCTTGACGATCCCGTGCGGCCCGACGCGGGGCGGACCATTCGCTCGCTGCGCCGGGGCGGCATCAAGCGGATCGTCATGGTCACCGGTGACCGGGCCGAGGTAGCCGGAGCAGTTGGCGCGGTGATCGGTGTGGACGAAGTGCTCGCCGAGCGGACGCCAGCGGAGAAACTCGACGCGGTCCGACTGGAGCGCCGCCGGGCCCCCACCATCATGGTCGGCGACGGCATCAACGACGCGCCTGCGCTGGCCCTGGCGGACGTAGGGGTGGCGATGGGCGCGCGCGGTGCTACCGCGTCCTCCGAAGCCGCCGACGCCGTGCTGACCGTCGATCGCCTTGAGCGCGTCGGCGAGGTGACGGCGCTCGCCCGCCGCACTCACCGGATCGCCGTGCAGAGCGTGCTCGCCGGGATGGCCATGTCCCTCGCCGCGATGGGCGTCGCGGCTGTCGGCCTGCTCCCCGCGGTATGGGGTGCGCTGCTCCAGGAGGGCATTGACCTGGTGGTCATACTCAACGCCCTGCGCGCCTTGCGGCCCCCAGCCAGCCATGCCCGGCTGGCCGCTGAGGACGCGGCGCTCACCAGGCGCTTCAGGGGCGAGCACGAGGCGATCAGAGCCGCCATCGATCAGCTGCGGGTCGCCGCGGACGCACTTGGACTAAGCTCGCCCGCCGAGGCGATGGGGCAAGTCCGGCGGGTGCGCCAGGTGCTCGTAGAGCAGATCGAGCCACACGAGAGGGCCGAGGAGCGCGAACTGTACCCGGCCCTTGACCGGTTGCTTGGTGGCAGCGACCCCACCGCGATCATGAGCCGCGCGCACGCCGAGATCGCGCATCAGATCAGGCGCTTCGGCCAACTGGTCGATGACATCGGCCTAGCGGAGCCCGACGATGCCGACCTCGCTGATCTGCGTGGCCTGCTCTACGGGCTGCACGCGATCCTGCGGCTGCACACCGCCCAGGAAGACGAGAGCTACCTCTGGATAGGCGATGATCTCGACTCGGGAAGCCAGGCGCCGGTCCTGACAGCCGCTCGGATCTAAGCCGAGTCCGGTCCGGCGGGCAGTCAGGTCCGCGCCCGGCGCGGTAGCGCTGCGACGCGAGTCATGCCGAAAGGCCCCCTGGCTGGTGACTTACGGGACTGAACGATTTGTCGCCATTCGCTTAGCGTTCAATTCAGGAGGTGGCAACAACGTCTGCCGTTACATACCCGGTCAGGGTCGATGCTTCGCTTGACCGGGACCTGTCTC
>Ga0208565_1000694_pt1 | contig 23027 bp, 17 predicted proteins | sample Sb_taG_7_FD_187706 | JGI IMG/M metagenome (GOLD analysis project Ga0208565, IMG submission 187706) | Peat soil microbial communities from Weissenstadt, Germany - Sb_50d_2_FS metaG (SPAdes) (version 2) | ecosystem: Environmental > Terrestrial > Soil > Wetlands > Peat | place: Germany...
AGTTTCCTTGATGCCACGGCCTTGAGCCGTGGTCCTTCACGTTGGTTTCTACATGGGGGCAGTCCTACAAGAAGGGAGATGCCACGGCCTTGTGCCGTGGTCCTTCACGCTGGTTTCTACATCGGAAGCTCCCTCGGAAGTTTCCTTGATAGGGGTAGGGAGGACCGATTGGGTTCGGTCCCCCCTCCCTCCGAACCGGACGTGTGCATCAGACTGCACCTGTAGTCACCTCTTCTCAGCCCTATGCCGAATCGCCTATGATTGTGGTTTCCGCGCTGCTCCAGCTGGTGGGCTGGGCTGCCGCGCGTGGGCAATGCAATCTCCAAGGAGGGTCATCATGTCTCAACCCCCAATCGGCCTTGTCCCCCCCCGCGCCCATCCGAGCGGACGCGATCTCTTCAGCCCAAGAAGCTGTGGCGGGCGCTAGCCGACGAAGACCGCGACCAAATCCTGAACGCTCTCAGTCGCGTCGTCGCCGATCATCTCACCAAGGCTCTACTTCCTCGGGAGGTGACGCATGAGCGCCCCTGAGATCACGAGCCGTTTGCCCGGCGAACGAACCACGCCGAGTCTCGGCACAGCCGCCCTTGGCCGCCGCTCGACAGTGATCACCGATCGGCATCGAAGTAACCTCGCCATCGTCTACGTTCGCCAGTCCAGCACGCAGCAGATCTTCGACCATCAGGAATCCCGAGAGCGTCAATATGCCCTCGCCGATTACGCCGCCACGCTCGGCTGGCCGCGCGAGCGTATCGAGGTAATCGACGACGACCAGGGGCGCAGCGGCCGGACGGTCGAACACCGTCCCGGCTTTCAACGACTGCTCGCCGAAGTCACCCTGGACCACGTCGGCATAGTCCTGGGCCTTGAGATCAGCCGCCTGTCGCGTTCTTCCAAGGACTGGTATCATCTCCTCGAACTCTGTGCCGTCTTCGGGACTCTGCTGGCCGACCAAGACGGCATCTATGACCCAAACGATGCCAACGACCGCCTTCTTCTGGGTCTGAAAGGAACCATGAGCGAGGTCGAATTATCCACGATGCGCAACCGGCTGGAGCGCGGCAAGCTCCACAAGGCCCAGCGTGGCGACTTGATCCTCACCGTCCCGTGCGGCTACCTGAAACTGCCTACGGGTGAAGTAATCCTTGAACCGGATGAGCAGGCCCGCGCGACAGTTCAACTGGTCTTGGACAAGTTTGCCGAACTAGGTTCCTACGGCAAAGTCTACCGCTACTTGACACGGCACAAGATCTGCGCGGGAATTCGCATCCACCAAGGTCCTCGGCGCGGCGAGTTGGTCTGGCGACCCGTCTCGCGCGCCTTGCTGGGCCGGATACTCCATCATCCCATCTATGCGGGCGCTTATGCCTATGGTCGTCGGCAGGTCGATCCAAAACGTACGGCGGCCTGCGGCGGCAAGGTGCGGATGCGCTCAGTGCCGATGTCCGAGTGGAAAGTGCTCCAGCATGACCGATTCCCAGCCTATATCCCGTGGGAGCGTTACCTAGCCAATCAACAGCGGCTGGGTTCGAACCGTTCGTGGCCGGAAGCGCCCGGCGTTCCGCGCGCCGGCGCAGCGCTGCTGCCAGGCCTGCTTGTCTGTGGAGCTTGTGGCCGCCGCATGCACGCCGGCTACCGCAGCAAAGCGAAGCCCTACTACGAGTGCATGCGGCGGAAGCTGGAGGGTTCGTCTTGCCGCGGACTTGGAGCGGCCGCAGTCGACGACCTGGTTGGCCAGCAGGTCCTGCGTGCTCTGGAGCCCGCCGCCCTGGAATTAAGTCTGCGCGCGCAGCTACAGATCCACCAAGAGCGGGAACGCCTGCACCGGCAATGGCAACTGCGGCTGGAACGAGCGGCCCAGACAGTGCAGCGCGCCGAACGACAATATCACGCGGTCGAGCCCGAGAATCGTCTGGTAGCCCGCACGCTCGAGCAACGTTGGGAAGAGGCGTTGCGGGCGGAGCGAGCGTATCAGGAGGAATACGATCGCTTCCTCCAAGATCAGCCGCGACAGCTCACCGACAACGAAAAGGCCCAAATCGTGGTTCTCGCCAGTGACATTCCAAAGCTCTGGCATGCTCCGGAGACGACGGCCGCCGAGCGCAAAGAAGTCGTCCGCCTGCTGGTCGAGCGTGTCATCGTGCAGGTGCAGGCCGACGATGAACGTGTCGGGGTCGAGATCGCGTGGCGCGGGGGTCTTACAACGAAGCACGAAGTTATTCGCTCCGTGGCACGGTACGAATCATTGGGGGTTTACCGGCAACTTCTGAAGAGGATCCGGCAGTTGCGCCGGGCGGGCGTGACGATCGCGAGAATTGCCAAGCAGCTCAACCAAGAGGGCTATCGCACTCCCCGATCACGCAAGGGCTACACCTCGACCTCCGTGCGCAAGCTCTTGTCTCGATGCAGACAGAAAGCGAAAATGTCGAGGGCACAGCGTCCTCAACCAAAATGACCGGAATCGGCCAGCAGATTTTCGATATGGGTTAACAAAGGGAACCGTGTACTGCTCACCTGCCTGCTTGCAAAAGACAGGCGCAATTGGTTTGTGACAATGGAGGCATTATGGCGCGCAGATCCGGTTCGGAGGGAGGGGGGACCGAACCCAATCGGTCCTCCCTACCCCTATCAACCAGGCAGGAGCAAGGCGCTTGGTAGAGACCAACGTGAATCTCCCCGGCTCAAGGCCGGGGCATCAGAACGGCCAAAAGCAATCCGCTTCCAGTTGGACAGCGCCCCCTTACAAAATGGTCAAACAGTTTTGAGCTAAGCCCTTATTTGATCGTGCCAAACTTTACCCATGTTGAAAAGTGGCGCTGTCCAACTAGGACACAGCCCCACGCATGAGAGGAAATCAGTCGCAGCAATCCTCCTTGGGTATTGCCCCGCCTCGTCGGTACAATCGATTCTCGGAGCAGAGATCAGATAGCACTCCGAAAGAGGATCGGAAACGCACCATGTTCAGAAGCCGAAGAAAGCCCCCTGCTCTTTTAGCATTGCCCCTCCTGATCTCCCTCGCCGCGCTCTCCGCGTTCTCCGCTGTTTCTCCTCCTTCCTTCTACGCTGACAAAACCAAGCTTCTGATTTATCTCGATGCCGACGGCAAGGAACAGCCGGTCCTCTCGCCCGCGGAATGGGCGAAACGTCGCGAGCATATCCTGGCCAACATGCAATTGGTGATGGGTCCGCTCCCCGACGCCTCGCACAAAGCGCCGCTCGACGTGCAGATCACCGAGGAGGTTCGGACACCGCATTTCGTGCGCAAGAAACTGACGTTTGCTGCTGAAAAGAACGATCGCGTGCCGGCTTACTTGCTCGTGCCGCTCGAGGTCAAAGGCAAACTGCCGGCCATCCTCTGCTTGCACCAGACAATTGCGATCGGCAAGGGCGAACCGGCAGGCCTTAACAAATCGGAAAACCTGCGCTATGCGGTGCACCTGGCTGAGCGCGGTTACGTGACCCTGGCGCCCGACTATCCGAGCTTTGGCGACTACAGATACGATTTCAAGAAAAGCAGCTATGCAAGCGGCAGCATGAAAGCGATCTGGAATAACATGCGCGCGCTTGATTTGCTCCAAGCGCTTCCGGAGGTCGATGGCGAGCGGATCGGCTGCATCGGTCATTCGCTGGGCGGTCACAACACCATGTTCACCGCCGCTTTCGACAAGCGCATCAAGGCACTGGTGTCGAATTGCGGGTTCACCAGTTTTCCCAAGTACTACGGCGGCAAGCTGAAGGGCTGGGCGAGCGACCGCTACATGCCGCGCATGGAAACGCACTTTGGGTTGCGGCCCGAAAAGATCCCTTTCGATTTTCCAGAAGTGATTGCCGCGTTTGCCCCGCGGGCCTTCCTCGCCAGCGCGCCGCTCCACGACAGCAATTTCGAACTGAGCGGCGTCCGCGACTGCATCGCCGCCGCTGGGCCGGTGTACGCCCTGCTCGGTGCGAAAGACAAGCTGGCGGCCAACTACCCCGACTGCGGGCATGACTTCCCTCCCGGAGCCCGCGCGGCTGCGTATGATTGGTTGGATCGTTGGTTGAAGTGAGGTAGAGAACAGGCCATGATTTCGGAGTCTCCTGAAGAGGTCGGCGAAAAGGTAGCCCAGCTCGGCGAGCCGATCGCAGAATTTACCGTCAACCGAGGACGGCTCATCCGCAACCTTGTCCTGGCGCCATTTTTGATCCTGTTCGGAGTCGGGCTCTTTGCGCTCATGTTTTTTGTGGGACTGGTTCAGTTCGTCCATCTCTGGAAGCTTTTGCTGCTGGCTCCGGTTTCGCTCGTTGCGGGGGTGACACTTGTCGTGCGTGCCTATCGTAATCTTGGGCTGCGCGTGGTGGTCTTCCCCGAGGGCGTCGTGCGTTTTCAGAGAGAGGAAGTGCAAACGTTCTTCTGGGACGAAATCGCCTACCTCTGGGAGAAGAGGAACGCCTTCAACTGGGCCTATGCCTGGCATGGAGCGCTGGTTTTCGGCGTGCAACGCGCCGATGGCGAGGAGATTTCGTTCGACGACTCGTTGCCGGGCCTCACCAGGCTCGGCCAGATTCTCCAGAAACAGACGCAAGCCCATCTGCTGCCCAGGGCCCTGGCGACATATGACGAGGGCAAGACGCTCCAGTTCGGCGAACTGAAAGTGAGCCGGAAGGAATGGAGTCATGAGAACGACACCCTGCCCTGGTCCGAAGTGAAGAGTATCTGGCTCACCGACAGCGGCGTCTCCATATACAAAAAGGGCAAGTGGAGCCATTGGTTCCACGCCACCGTTACCGAGGTGCCCAACTTTCACGTCTTCCGCGTGCTTTTGGCGAAACGAAGTCCGGTCAAGCCTTCCGAGTAGGAAAGGATGAAAACGATGCGCGGGCTCATGCTAGCTTCCTTCCTCATGATGTCCGTGGCAGCCGGCACTGCGGCCGAGCCGCCCTACCAACCAACCGAGGAGAATTTGCGCGCCCGCGACTGGTTCCAGGATGCCAGGTTCGGCCTGTTCATCCATTGGGGAACGTACTCCGTGCTCGGCAACGGAGAATGGGTCATGAACAATCGGCACATGAGCGTCGCGGAGTATGAGAAACTCCCCGGCCGGTTCAATCCAACCGAGTTCGATCCCGCCCAGTGGGTGGCCCTGGCGAAGGCCGCGGGCATGAAGTACATCACGATCACCAGCAAGCACCACGACGGTTTCGCCATGTGGGATTCCAAGGTTTCGGACTGGACGATCGCGCAGCGGACGCCCTACAAGAAAGACGTCCTGAAGATGCTGGCCGACGAATGTGCGAAGGAAGACATCAAGCTGTTCTTCTATCACTCGCACCTCGATTGGCACCACCCCGACTATTTCCCGCGTGGGCAGACGGGGCAGACCGCCGGCCGACCCAATGATGGCCACTTTGACAAGTACCTCGACTACATGGACGCTCAGCTCGCGGAGCTGTGCGGCGGGAACTACGGCAAGATCGCCGGCATCTGGTTCGACGGCTGGTGGGACCAGCAGATCAAGAAGCCGGGCGTGGATCCCAAAACAACCCGCGTCGACTGGCGTTTGCGCAAGACGTACGATATGATCCATCGCTTGCAGCCGCAAGCGCTGATCGGCAACAACCACCACGTCGCGCCTTTCCCCGGCGAGGATTTTCAGATGTTCGAAAAGGACCTGCCCGGCGGCAACACGGCCGGTTTCAACGCCGACAGCAAGCCGGGCGAGCTGCCGCTCGAGACCTGCGAGACCATCAACACCGCCTGGGGCTACAACAAACAGGACAAGAACTACAAAACGACCAAGCAGCTCATTCACTACCTGGTCAAGGCGGCCGGCATGAACGCCAATTTCCTGTTGAACGTGGGTCCGACGCCCGAGGGCAAGATCCAGCCGGAGTTCGTGCAACGCTTGCAAGAAGTCGGGCGCTGGCTGAGCCGGAATGGCGAGAGCATCTATGCGACCCGCGGCGGACCGGTGGGACCGCTCATGTGGGGCGTGACCACGCGCTCGAAGTCCGGCGACCGCGTTTACGTCCACGTCCTCGATCCGAAGGCCGAAGTCCGCCTACCCAAGGTGGCTGGACGCTTTCGCTCGGCCAAGCGCTTACACGGGGAAAAGGTTGAAATGATGAAGGACGGCGCCGATTTGGTCCTGGGTCTGCCGGGGACAACGCGCGACCCGATTGATACCATCGTGGTGCTGGAGCCGGTGGGTAAGTAGTGGGGATGCAGGGAGTGTAAGGTCATGAGACGAACTATATGGCGGTGCGTGAATCGGCTGCTGGGGTTTGTGGGGCACGTTTGTAACGTGCCCAGACGCTGGCCGGCACGTTGAAAACGTGCCCCACAAATGCTGCCGAATCACGCACCATCATCTAGGGTGGTATTTCGCGAGAAGGTCCTTGGCAGTGAACATCCATCGGTGGTCGAGAGTCTGGAAGCCTATGCCGATCTCCTCAGCAAGATGGGTCGGAAGGGCGAGGCTGCCGACGTGAGGGCCCGCGTCCAAGCCATTCCTCTTTGGTGCGCCTCCCTGGAACCGTCTGTAAGCCAACCATTGGCTTGAGGAAGCTGCAAAATGCAGCACGCGTTCCAATGGAAACCATCTTGGTGCTGGAGCCTATGGCCAATTTTCTGCGACAGGAAGTGAAAGGGGTTCGGCTCTTGATTGCGGTCATCGTTGCGGTCATCGCAGCGGTGCTGACTTTGTTAGGCCTTTCTGGCCTCCTGCCTCACCCCGGTTGGTGGCTCGCCGGGGGATTGCATTTTTGGTGGCCGTCCCTGTGGTCGTCTTTGTGGCCGTCTTTGTGGCCTTGGTGCTGAGGCAACTGCGCTGGGTGATCCCGTTCCTGAAGGGTGCAAGACACTTCTACAAGGGGGATTTTGACCGCGCCAAGTCACACTACCAAGATGCCCTTCAAGCCATCAAGAGGCTTGAGCTCCGCGAGGGCAGTCCACGAGCCTTGGTATTAAGTCGCCTGGCGGGCACCTACCTTCTAAGTGCCGATTACGACAAGGCGGAAACAGCGACGAAGGAGGCCCTTGCGATTCGCGAGCAGAAATTCGGCTCCGAGCACGTCGATGTCGCGGGATGCCTCAACAACCTGGGAATGCACGGCGTCTCTTTAGGCAATTATCCCGAGGCGGATGCCTTCTTCACGCGGGCGCGGGACATACTCGAAAAGTCGCTCAAACCTGGCCACGCGATGTTGGGAATCATGCAAATCAACTTTGCATACCTTCGTATTCATCAGGGCAGGTTCGCCGAGGCGGAGCAACATGCTCTGGCCGGTAAGGCCGCCTTCGAAAAACGGTCGAAACGATACGGTCTCTGTCTTGCGGGGGCGATGACAAATCTTGGCGTGATCTATCGCAAACAAGACAGGCTTGGGGAAGCCGATGCTGCTTACTCGCTCGCGGAGGCGCACATGGTCAAAGCTGGTGGTCCCGATCATCCCTTCTTGAGCAAGGTCTTTTGCGGTCTGGCGAACGTACGTCTTGCGCAAAATAACCTCGCGGAAGCCAAAGAACTAGCCAAGCGCGCCCGGGCACGGGCTGAGGAGACCTGGGGGCCGGACCATCCCGAGGTTGCGGACTCCATGCACGTTCTTGCCAATATCTGTAAGACAGAAGGCAAGCACGCCGAGGCCGAATCGCTCTACCGAGAGTGTTTGCGGATTCGCGAGAAAATCCTCGGTGCTGAACATCCGGACGTTGTCGAAAGTCTGGATGCCTATGCCGACCTCCTGCGCAGGATGGGCCGCGAGTCCGAGGCCGTCGAAATGATCGCCCGCGCCCGGGCCATTCCCCTTTGGTCCGCCGCCCCGGAACAGGCTGTGAGCCAACCTTTGCCTTGAGGAATTCTGCGTCATGCAGCCACGCGGTCGAAGTCATCCCGGCACGGGGTACGGGGCGCCCAAGTTCCCCGGGACTTTCTTGCTGGCCTTTCGCGAGGCCCTGGCCGCGCTGAACTGGCAGGCGCGCCGCTGGATGTCCGACCTCGTGGAATGCACAGACGAGCAGGGCCGGGAGCAGGTGATCGGCCTGGAAAACCTCTACCGCCGGGCCCGTACCCAACCGCGCGGGGAATGGCCCGCGCTCATCACCGAATTCTTGAAGACCGTGCACGCCGCCGGGATCGAAGAGCTCCTGCCCGCCAACCTTGCCGACGTAGCCGGCCAACTGCTGCCGCGCCTGGGTCAGCCGTTTCGGGGCGTCGCCGAGGGGGTCGGAGTTTGGTCCCAACCTGTCGCGGGAACACCGCTCTTTGTCAACCTCGTGATCGATTATCCAAGCCGCATGTGCTACGTGACCGAGAATCTGGTCGTCGAGTCCGGTGCGCCCGTCAACGAGTGGCTGGAGCGGGCCACCGCAAACCTGCTGGCGCGGACCCCGCCGGACTGCTTGCAAGTGATCGACAAAGAATCGGGGATGCGGCTCTGCTCGGTCGCGGACGCCTACGACTCTTCCCGAGCATTGCTGCTGGATACGCTGCTGCCGGAGGCGCGCCCGAACGGCTGCTTTGTCGCCATCCCCGGCCGCGATAGGCTGCTGGTGTTGCCGGTCAGCCTGGCGGCGATCTCCTTCGTGCCGCTGATGAAGCTGATCGCAGAGAAGGATTACGGGAGTGCGCCTTATCCGATCTGCGATCAGGTCTTCTGGATCCAGAATGGCACCTGGTACTCGTTCGCCGTTTCCGTCAAGGGCGAGAACGCAACCGTTCAACCGCCCGAAGAGTTCCTACCGGTCCTGGAAAGACTGGGTGCGGGCGAGACAGGGGAGCCCGGTACAACCTCTCCGTAGCACAAGCTGCTAGCTTGTGCCACAATCCCTCAGCTCAGCCGTACTATATGGCCGTGCGAGATTCAGCAGTAGGTCAGGTTTCCAACCTGACCGGACAGATTGGGAAATCTGTCCTACGCCGCTGCCGAATCAAGCCTGCTGATATAGCTGACGCCTTCTCTCACGATCTCTCCCTTTTTTGCCCCGCCTCCTTGCACCCGGAATATGCACTCGTTATACTGCCTGAGCCTTGAAGAATCCGTTCTCTCTCCCCCACCTACGATCGCAACGCTGCTTTCATGGGCGACCTTCGGTCGTTGGACTTGGGTACGGGGCCTTGTGGCTACAGGAACAGGATGGGTAATGGCGCCATGCGCCCGATTGCCGAGAACGCCATTCCTTGACGAGAAGATGCGTCGGGCGGCAAATACCTGATTAGAACCGGGTCGATTTGCCCTCAACTCGTTGCGGGGGGGAACAATGCCTATCGAAGAATACCGGGAAGATGTCGCCGTAACCGTCGTGGACGACGAGCCCTGCATGCGCGACGTGCTCGTCCGCGCCGCCCGTTCCTGGCGCTATTCTTGCCAGGCAGCCGCCAGCGCTGAACAAGCGCTCGAGCTTCTGGAAGAGCGGCCGACTCCCGTCGTGGTCACTGACCTGCGCATGCCCGGCAACGGCGGCGTCTGGCTGGTCCGCGAGATCCAGCGGCGTTGGCCCGGCACCGGGATCATTGTCATCACCGCGGGCGAAGATAGCGCCGCCGCCAAGGACTGCCTGAACGCCGGCGCCGACCGTTATTTCCTCAAGCCAATCAACCTGGAAGAATTCCGGGACGCGCTGGAGAGCACCCTCCATTCCTATCAGATCGAACAGGAGCGCGAGCGCTATCGCCGGCGGCTGGAACTCAAAGTCAAGCGGCAGATGGGGAAGGTGCGGCGCACGTTCCTGTCGGCCATCGATAGCCTGATTCGAACGGTGGAGGCCCGCCACCCTTATACCAAGGGGCACTCGCTGCGGGTGTGCCATTTTAGCCGGCTGCTGGGCGCTGCCCTGGGGCTGGATGCGAGCCTGCGCAAGCGACTCATCCTGGCCGGCAAGCTCCACGATATCGGCAAGGTCGGCACGCCGGAGGCGATTCTCAACAAACCGGGGGCGCTCACCGAGCAAGAATTTGAGGTAATCCGGGAGCACCCAGTTACGGGGGAGCGCATCCTCACTCCAATCATTCGCAGTCGCCGGGTGCTGGTGGCCATTCGTGGCCATCACGAACGCTGGGACGGCAAGGGCTACCCCGACGGCCTCTGCGGCGAAAGCATCCCGCTCTTGGCCCGGGTCATTGCCATCACCGATTGCTTCGATGCCCTCACCAGCTCGCGGGCCTATCGCCAGGCGCTCTCCGCGCCGGAGGCGTTCGACGTGCTGCGCGCAGGGGCCGGCACGCAATTCCAGGCGGATCTCGTGAGCGCCTTCATCTCCTTGGGGCCTTCTCTGCCCTCTTCTTTCGTTTAACCGCGAGCCAGCGGCGAGCGCGTGAACAGAAGGGAAAGAGCGTCCTGTCAGTTGACGCGCTCGCCGCTGGCTCGCGGTTAAACGAAAATTGGCTGCGAGCGCGTGAACAGAAGGGAAAGAGCGTCCTGTCAGTTGACGCGCTCGCCGCTGGCTCGCGGTTAAACGAAAATTGGCTGCGAGCGCGTGAACAGAAGGGAAAGAGCGTCCTGTCTGTTGACGCGCTCGCCGCTGGCTCGCGGTTAAACGAGAATTGGCTGCGAGCGGGTTTGGCGATCATTCCCCGTTCCCAAGTTTTTTCGTCTGGCATCTCCTCTCTGCTTGTCGCACAATGACTGTACGGACATGGTTCTGAGAACTGCACCAAGGATTGAACCCGATGATACTCTCCGCTTCCCTTGGTTTGGCGATGACATTGGCGCTGGTTCCACCCGCGGCCAAGCCCGTCCAGCCGCCCGTCAAACCGGCGCCTGTGAGAATGCCTTTCACCGAGCTGGCCCCGGCGAAGATCATCCCGAATCTTTGTCTGGTCAAGTATCGGATCAGTACCTCCTCGCCCGAGTGCCAGGCATTCTTCGACCAGGGGCTGGGCTATTTTTACTCCTATGTCTGGATGGAAGCCGCCAGGTCGTTCGAGACGGCGGCCAAGCACGATCCCGATTGCGCCATGGCCTGGTGGGGGCTGAGCCGGGCACTGGAGCAGTGGGGGAAAAGCAATCACACGAAGGCGCTGCAGAAGGCCAATGACCTGAAAGAACATGCCAGCCATCGCGAACAGCAGTTGATCCTGGCGCGCATGCAAGAGAAAGGCCTGGCTCCCGGTGTCGGCGGCGGCGAGGCCCGCAAACAGGCTGCCATTCGCACCATCGACAACATGCTGGCTCTCTACGACGACGATGAGGAAGGCTGGTTTTACCGTGCTCAGCTGTCGGGAGGCGCGGGAGGCTTCGGCGGCCAGGTATCCGCTGTGCCCTTCTACAAGGCGCTTTTGCACGTCAACCTGCTGCACCCGGGAGCCAACCACGAGCTGCTCCACTTTTATGAGACCTATCACCGTCCGGCACTGGGGTGGATCTATGCGGAGAATTACATCAAGTCGTCGCCCGGCCTCCCGCACGCATTTCACATGCAGGCCCACCTGGCCACCCGGCTAGGCCGTTGGGACAAGACCAGCGACCGCTCCGCCCGCGCCATCGAGCTGGAGCAAGCCTACCACAAGGAAATGAACGTCAAGCCCAAGGACGATCATCAATACTCGCACCACCTGGAAATCCTCACACTTTCTCTGATCCACGACGGCAGGTTCCGCGAGGCGCGCGCGATTCAAAAGGAAGCCTCGAGCCAGGACATCCATCTCTGGCTCCCCTGGTTCCGGCTCGCGCTGGCCGAGCGCAACTGGGAAGACGCACTGAAGACCGTCGAGCATTTCCGCAAATCGGATAAGTTGACCGCCAGTTACCTGGCTGCCCTGGTCTACCTCCGCAAGGGAGACATGGGCCGGGCCGGCGCTGAGGTCGAAGTTCTCCGGCTAGCAGCCCAGCAGCGCAAGGACGACCGCCAATTGGAATACCGTGTGTGGGAAACACAGGGCCTGTTCTTATGCGGCACCGGCGTCGCGGACTGCGGCTTGAAGCTCCTGGCCAAGGCAGCGGAGCGCTCGAAGAGCGACTACTCGCACCATTCCTGGGGCAACGGCGCCTACTACATGGAAGCATGGGGCATCGCGGCGTTGCAGGCGAACAAGGCCGAGATTGCCGAGGAGGCGCTTCTCGAAGCATTGGCCCACGACCCCGCCTGCATGCGCGCCGCCCTGGGGCTGCAGGTCCTGTGCGAGCGGCAAGGACGAACGGCGGAAGCCCAGAGATACGCGGAGCTTTCCCATCGTTGCTGGCGCCGGGCGGACGCCCAGAGCTACGCCTCCGAGTTGGCGTCATTGCGTGGCGAGAAGCCGACGCTCAGCGATGCGCGGCATGGAAACGACAAACTCAAACAAGAAACCAGCATCAGCTTGAAAAGATAACGGAGGTCCGGCGATGGCATTGAGTCTGGCCCCTACCTGGTCGTTCGCGCTTGTGTGTCTGCTGCATACGGCATCCACGCCGAGCGGCCCATGTCAGTCCGGTTTACAGCCTGGCCAACGGCCTGGGCCGTATGCGGCCGTCATTTCCACGGGACCGCACCGCGGCGAATCGTACTGCTACATCTGCGAAACCGCCGAGCGCCCGGCCGTCGTGGTGTTCGCGCGCAGCTTGAGCGATCCCCTGGGCAAGCTCGCGCAACAGCTCGACAAGGCGGTCGCGGACCACAAGAAGGCTGACCTGCGCTGCTGGATCACGTTTCTCAACGAGGACCAGGTTCACTTCGATGCCAAGGTGGTGCAGTGGGGCCTCAAGCACGCGATCCGAAGCATACCGCTGGGCGTTTTCGAGGAGGCGGGCGGCCCGCCCAGCTATCGCCTCGCCGCCGACGCGGACGTGACGGTGCTGCTCTTCGTCAAGCAAAAGGTGGTTGCCAATTTCGCATTCCGCGAGGGCGAGTTGAAAGAAGAAAAGATTGCCGAGGTGGTTAAAGCGCTGCCGCGGATTCTTTCCCAGGAGAAGTGAAAGGCATTCAATCGCGGTCTTTCGCTTGGAAAAATTGGAAAAACAGAAGGCAGGAAGAGAAACCAATTCCTCTTCCTGCCTTCCTTGCTATCTTGATGCCGCTGCCTTCTCCATCACTCAGTCCAGGAGCTGCACCACGAACACCGAAGTGGATTTCTCCGTCGGCGTGACCCCCAGAACCACGGACCGGCCCATCGGAAGCCTCACGGTAGTGGAGACTTTGCAAAGGGGCGGCGACTTGGATTCGCCCACGCGCTGTGCGTTGATGGAAAGGGATAGCACCTTCTCCACTTCCGACAGTTGCACCTGCCCTTCCACAGACAGGCTGCACGGGTAATCCAGTTGGGTTACTCCCTGCGACGTGAACTCTGTTTGTCCGATCACATTGACAAACGATTGCGAAACCGTGCGCAAGTCTTCGATACCGAGAGCCGCCAACTCGTCCGTGACGTTTTTTAGGTCTTTGGGTGGAGGTGCAGCATCCTTGCGGGATAGACCGCTGGCTAGCCAGACGAGGCGCACGCGCATTTGACTAGGAACCCGGATGGGCTTCGCTTGTGGCACATCGATTGCCTTCAGAAACTCCTCCGTAGCCCGAAGGGCATCCTCCTCACCAGAAACGATCACCATACGTCGACTATAGTCTATGGAGAACTTACCCAAGTTCTTAGGGAAGACCGTGGCCAGGCCCTTCTCAAAATATGCATCATCAATTGCGATGTTGTGGAGGTGAAACACCTTGAATCGTTGTTCCTGGGGGCCCATCACCCGGCGATTCTGATCTAGAATCTCCACAGCTTTTTTCAAAAACTTCCAGTCTTCCGGCGTAGCAGAGATGAGCAACGAGTTAGTGCGCGCGTCTACCACGATTCTTACACGCTTATGAACGTCTGGGGTCAACAATTCCGTCAACATTTGGCTCGACTGGACTGCATCCACGTACTTCAGAGGGACCACGGTGTAGTCTGGACGCGCGGGCGCCGGAGTTGGAACTTCCCCCTTCTGTGCCGCGGCAGGTGGCAAAAACAGGCCGCAAGCACCTAGCAGAACAATCAAAACACCCAGGCAAGCCCACCCGCGTGCAAAGGATCGAAAACGCTTCATTGACGACTCCTATTCATGGGATTGAGCGAATGCGAAACAGCAGGCCCTTCCCCGGCAACTGTGTGCCGGCTCGGAAACAACCAGACAATCGTGACCGCCGGGTCTCGGCTCTTGACCGGCACGGCAACGATCTCACTGGGCGACGTAACCGTAACGTGCGCCGGGGCGTTCGTTGCCACGGCTTCTTCAGGGACTTCGATAGACGCCGCGGTCGTGGAGCCTTTGGCCACTTCGTGCGCGCGTGGCAGCGAGCGAACGATCCACCCCGTAACGCCCAGGGCCAGCACCACGCTCGCCGCAAGCGCACTTACCCAAGCAACTCGCGCACGCCGCGTTTTCCGTAGCAGACGCCTCTCGATGCGTTCCACAAGGTCGGCCGGCACCGGCGTGGCCTGCAGCGTGGCCCGCTTCACAAGTTCTTCCAACCGCCGTTGCTCGTCGATTTTTCGCGAACAATCCGCGCACTGCTCCAAATGAGCAAGGAACGTATTGCGTTCGCGTATCGCGAGCGCGTCTTCAAGGTAGTCGTCCAGAAGGCAACAAACGGCATCACTCATGAGGCTCTCTCAAAGAATCATCGAAAGATTTTCGAAAAGTTCACGGAGTTGTTCGCGAAGCTTCTTTCGAGCCACGCACAGGCTGGCCTTGACCGAGTTGGCACTTGTGCCAAGTACAAGAGCAATCTCCTCCGCCGAGAGCCCCTCGCAGGCCCGTAAGTAGAGCGCCTGGCGCTGCCCCTCCGGCAACTCTTGCAAGGATTGAAGGGCCAAGTGCACGCTTTCTTCGTTCGCGAGCTGATCGTCGGGCGTTCGGCCCCGATCCGGTTGATCGGGCGGCAACGAGCCGGCCTGGGCTACCAACGACCGGCCCCGCCGGAGCCAATCCTGCCAGAGGTTGACAGTGATCCGAAAGAGCCAAACCCGTGCCGCCCCCGGCTCCCGAAGCAGCTCGCGTTTGCGCCACGCCCGCAGCATCGTCTCCTGCGTCAGGTCCTCAGCTATGTGGGGATCATTCGCCAGGCGCAGGGCGAACCGGTAGACGCGCGGCACATACTCTTCCAGCAGTTCTCTCACGGACACCGCCGTCCTGCACCTGCCTGGCTTACCCAAGGCTCGACGATCATGTCTCCTTGAAGAAGCCCCGGCCCTGCCGCAATGATAGACGAGCGGGGGGAGAAAAGGTCAAACGCAGCGATGAACGGTAACTTCGATCCGCTACAATGTAAGGACCTTGGTTGAGGAGGAAGCCCATGACCGCAACGATGTCCTACCCGCACATTGAGAAACCAGAAGGCCAGGCCGCGCACTTGCAGCGGCTGCCCCGAGTGCGCATCGCGCAGATTGTGATGGACCATTTCGCTCACGGCTGGTCGGTGGAGGAGATGTGCCGGCAGCACCCGTATCTCCGGCCGGGAGAAGTGCATGCGGCCATGGGCTACTATTTCGATCATCAGAATGAGATGGAAGAGGAAATTCGCGCCGAATGGCAGCAGGTCCAGGCCCAGAAGGACGCCGCCGGCCGCTCCCCGGCCTTCTCGCGCTTGCGCTCCCAGGGCCTGGTATAAATGCCGGTCACCTTCTATATGAATGTGTGGCAGGGACCTCCGGAACCCTCGCCGAGCGCTGGCCGACGCATGGCAATCGCGCTTAACTATTGAGGACTGCGCCAGCAATGCATCAAGCGGGTGCCATGCTTTCGTACTCGAAAGCACGCTTTGGAGTACCAAAGCATGGCACCCATTTCCTAACGGTGCATTAGCTGCGCGGCCTTCTATAGGGGCCGTATCCATGACCCAATCTTTGCCAAAAACAGATTCCAGCCCCCGCGATCGCGCCGCGGCATTTTGCGCGAAATATGGTCTCAAGCTGCCGATCCTCCTGGCGCCGATGGCGGGTGCGTGCCCGGCCAGTCTTTCGATTGCCGTGGCCAATGCCGGCGCCATGGGGGCGCTGGGCGCACTGCTGACCCAGCCGGCGGGCATTCGCGATTGGGTAAAGGAGTTTCGCTCGGGGAGCAATGGGCCCTTTCAGCTCAACGTCTGGATTCCCGACCCCAAGCCGCATCGAGATCCCGAGGCCGAAGCACGCATGCGCGCTTTCCTGGCGGCGTGGGGACCCGCCGTACCACCAACCGCTGGCGACACGACCTTGCCCGAGTTTATCAAGCAATGCGAAGCATTCCTGGAAGTGAAACCGACTGCGGTCTCTTCCATCATGGGGCTTTACCCGCCTGAGTTCGTTAGCCGGCTCAAGCAACAGGGCGTCGCCTGGTTCGCCACGGCCACCACGCTGGCGGAGGCGAAACGAGCCCAGGCCGCCGGGGCCGACGCCGTCATCGCCCAGGGGTACGAAGCGGGCGGGCATCGAGGCTCGTTTGATCCTGCAGCCGCCGAACGGCAAGCCGTGGGGCTGTTCTCCCTGCTGCCATGTCTGGCCGACCACCTCAACATCCCAATCATCGCGGCCGGCGGCATCGGCGACGGACGGGGCGTGGCCGCGGCACTCACGCTGGGTGCCAGCGCCGCGCTGCTGGGCACAGCGTTTTTGCGCTGCCCGGAAGCGAAAACCCATCGCGCTTGGGCCGACGCGCTGGCGAACCTCGAGCCGGAAGGGACGATGCTCACCCGCGCCTTCACCGGTCGCCTGGGCCGGGCGATCGCCACCAACTTCGTCCAGGCCGCCGCAGTACCGGATGCACCGTCCCCGGCTCCCTATCCGGTGCAGCGAGGTCTGACTGCCGCGCTGAAGGAAGCCGGAGCTGCCGCCGGCGACTACCACCGCATGCAAGTCTGGGCCGGCCAGTCGGCAGCGCTGGCCCAGCCCGTTCCAGCCGGCGACCTGATCCGGCATATTTGGCAGCAGGCGCAAACACTGCTCATGTAGTGGTTCCCCAAACACAGCCGTGCGCGGGTCTCAGCTCTGCGCCGGCCTCTGACCTCGCACGCGAATTTCGGCGGAGGTCGCTCGGGGAAAAATGCGCTCCTGACCCGTGGCGAGGAACTATTAGTTGTGCTATGGCTTGCCAGAGCCGGCGCTCAACAGAAGTAATTGTCCGATGCCGCCAGCGGAAACGTTTATGGCCAAGACACTGTGCAGCCCCATCCTCCATCAGCTCCGGCGCATGGTCAACGACCAACGGCTCAAGGAGGCGTCCGACGAGGAACTGCTCTGCCAGTTCGCGGCCGGGCGAGACGAGGCCTCGTTCCGCGAGCTATTGTGCCGACACGGACCGATGGTCTTTGACGTTTGCCGTGCCGTGCTTCACAGTGAGGCCGATGCGGAGGACGCTTTCCAGGCCACCTTTCTGGCCCTAGCGAGCAAGGCGGGGTCGATTCGCCGAGCGACCTCGCTGAGCAGTTGGCTGTACGGCGTGGCCTACCGGACGGCGCTGAAAGCACGCGTGAATTCCGACGGAAGGAGGAAGCGCGAGGCTCGTCTACCTGGCCGGTCAGTCCCGTCCCCAGAGGACCTGACCTGGGGCGAGGCGAAAGGCATTCTGCACGAGGAGCTGAACGCTCTTGCCGAGCGCTGTCGTGCGCCCCTGGTACTGTGCTATCTGCAAGGCAAGACGCAGGACGAGGCCGCCGCCTTGCTGGGATTAACCAAGGCGACACTGAAAAGGCGTTTGGAACAGGGCCGGAGGATCCTACGCGTGCGACTGGTGCGGCGGGGAATGGGGCCGGCAGCGCTGCTGATCCTCTCGGCCTGGCCAATGGCAACCGCATCGGCACTGCCGGCGACACTGGCCCTCACCACCCTAAGGGCCACCTCCCTCCGCGCCGCCGGCCGAGCGGTATCCGGCATGACCCTGGTCAGAACCGCTCTGATCGGAGGAGTGCTGAAGGCCATGCTGCCTGGCAACATCAAGCTTGTCACGGCCTTGCTTCTGGTCCTGGCAACGATTGGCATAGCGGCTGCCGTGCTCGCACATCAAGCCGGTGCCGTCGGCGAGGCAGCCGCCAGGCAGGACCAGAGCCAGAGCACCGCAAGTGCCGGACAGCCCGAGGCGGACAAGGACCGACCCGCCCGCGCCGACTTCTTCGGCGACCCCTTGCCGGCGGGGGCACTGATGCGCATGGGAACGGTGCGGCTGCGGCACCATCACCCTCCCATGCAGCTGACGACTGCGTTTTCAGCCGACGGCAAGGTGCTGGCTAGCGGTGGAGACGACGAGGTCCGCCTGTGGGACCTGGCGACCGGCAAGCTGCTCCGGGAAATCCGTGATGGCAACCGGACCAAATCCTACTGTGCACTCTGGCTCGCACCGGACGGGCGCCGGCTGGCCGGTGCCGGCCGCGAATCGGTCTGCGTTTGGGACACCGCCACGGGACAGCGGCTCCACGAGTTCCGGGCTAACGGGCAGGCCGTGGCTTGCTCTTCGGACGGCAAGCTCCTCGCTGCTCCTTCGCATGATGGCTCGGTCGGCGTCTGGGACATGATGACGGGCAAGCAGACGGCCCATCTTCGCGCCCGGCCGTCGGGGAAAGGACCCTGGCCCATCTTCACGCCCGACGGCAAGGGGTTGGTGATGGTGACCTTGTCGGACGGCCAGGTCTACCACTGGGACCTGACCAACGGAAAGCTTCGGAGGACGGTTCCCTTGCCGATCGCAATCGGCTATGGACTGGCCTTGGCGCCGGATGCGCAGACCCTTGCAATCACCCCGCGCGACAGCCCGATCACGCTCTGGGACTTGGCCACGGGCAAACAACGGCTCAAGCTCCATGGCGAGCTGGCCCGAGGTGGGTTCGGCCTGGCCTTCAGCAGCGACGGCAAAACCCTGGCCACCAACGCGACCGACCCCTATTTGCCTGACGACGCGAGCACGGTCGCGCTCTGGGACGCGAAGACGGGAGAGTTCCTCCGGCGCTTCCGCTTGCCCACCCGCGCCGTCAGCTCGCTCCGCTTCGCTCCGGACGGGCGCAGCCTGTTGACGACCGGTAGCGAACCGCTACTGCGCCTGTGGGACGCGGCCACCGGCAAGCCGGTCCTCCAGGAGCCCGCCCACGTCGACGAGATCAGATCGTTCGCCTTCACGGCGGACGGACGTTCCCTAGTCTCGGGGAGCTATGACGGGACTGTCCGACTCTGGGATGTGGTGAGCGGCCGGCACGTGCGAGAGTTGGCCGGCCATCCCGGAGGAGTCAATGCCGTCGCGGTTGGGCCAGACGGCAAGGTCCTCGTTTCCTGTGGCGCCGACGGCTACATCAGGTTGCAGGACCCGGACGGCAAAGAGCTGCGCCGCATTCCCTGCGCCGGTGAGGTGCGCGCACTGAGCGTGGCGCCCGATGGCAAGACGGCGGCCACCTGGAGCCTGCGGCTAAACGTTGGCTCCGGCGGCTTCAACGCCTGGGATTTGGCCACGGGCAAGGCATTGAGCAGTCGGCCAGACACGTCGCCGGTATTGAGTCCCCCTACGTTCTCCCCGGATGGTAGGCTCGTGTTGGAATTCCTTTACGAGCCGCGGGCCCACAGCCCGGCCCCGGCGGGTGCCCCGGCCGCTGGTCTAGGTATGCCACCGGCACGAGGCGGGCCGACTCTCGTGGGCGTGGTACTGCGCGAAGTGGCCACCGGCCGGGAGGTCCTCACGCTGAGACAACCGGACGGCTTTCTCGGCCTCAACGCGTTCGCGCCCGATGGCCGGTCGCTGGTAACAGTCACCTCCCGGCAAGAGCGGCAAGGCGCTGGTTGGCGCTATGACAATACTTTGCACTTCTGGGAGTTGGCCACGGGGAAGGAGCGGCTGACGCTTGCGTGCGGCTCTTCGGGTCACTTGCTCCGGCAGGTCGCCTACGCCCCCGATGGCCGCACGCTGGCGACGGCGCGCGGCGACAACACGATCCAGTTCTGGGACCTGATCACCGCCAAGGAATTGCCACGCCGGGTGGCGTCCGACACTCCCGTGAGCTGCCTCGCCTTCGCGCCCGACTCGCGAGCGCTCGCCTCCGGCCAACAGGACGGCCAGATTCTCATCTGGGACTCGGCACTCACGCCAGGACGGCGGGAAGGGAAAGCCGAGGACCGACAACTGGAGAGTTGGTGGGCCGACCTGGCGGACAAAGATGCACGCAAGGCCAACGCCGCCGCTCGCGAGTTCAGCGCGGCACCGAAGCAGGCCAGTAGCTTGTTCCGCGACCGCCTGCGGCCGACCAGCGACGCCGCGTCCGACAAGCTTCGGCGGTTGATTGCCGGCCTGGACAGCGCTAAGTTTAAGCAGCGCGAGGCCGCAATGAAGCAGCTAATCGACCTTGGCGAAGAAGCTGGGCCGGCCTTGCGTGCGGCCCTGAAAGCCGCTCCGTCAGCAGAGCAGCAACGACGTATCGAAGAGATCCTCGACTCTTTGAATCGCCGGCCCTCGGGAGAAACGCTGCGCCAGCTGCGTGCCGTCGAACTGCTGGAGCTAATCGGCAGTGACGCAGCCCGTGAGTTGCTGGAGACGCTGGCAAGAGGACTGCCTGATGCCCGTCTGACTCGAGAGGCACAGGCCACACTTGAGCGATTGGCGAGGCGGCCGCCCACCAGGCCTTGACTTATCCCGACGTTCTCCGCCTGGAGTGGCTGGACCTTGCTCCCAACGAATTGCCTCGCGGCGTCCGCGCTCGGCGAAGGTCCGCGCTCGGCGAAGGTCTCCTGACCTCGCCGCTACCCGCACCTTCGAGTACTCGAAGATGCACGTCTTGGTGTGGCCATTGATTGAAACAGGCGCGAACGCACCGACCCCGGAATGGTGCGTCGGCGCGAGTACGCTTGACGCACCCTACAGACTAACCGATAGTTCCTGCGGCCCCGTAGCGATCCGCGGCCCCTTCTCGTCCCATTCACATGCCTTCCACCCATTCGTTCTTCATGTCCTTCAGGTGTTTGGTGTTGATGAACACATGAATGCCGGGGCAAAGGGGTCGGGAGTCTTTTCAGAAATAAGACTCCCGACCCCTTTGCCGCTTCGTCTATGGCGAGCTCCGTAAATGGGCGGCCTAAAGGATGTCGTCTGACGTGACGTAAGTTCCATTCGCATGGTCTGTTGAAGCTCGGCGGAGTATTTTGGCCGAACACGATAAACCACCGAGGCGCACGTGACACATTCCGCCGTTCCCTATTTGCTCTGTCGGCAATCCAAAACATTGCCAATTCGCGTGGCCCTCTTTGCATTCGCGCCGGGACTTAGTTATAGGAGGGTTATGCAGATGCGCTCGGACACCCGTCCGGACCCCGAACGGCTCATGCAGCTGGCTCGCACGGGTGACAACACCGCCCTGGGACTCTTGCTGGAGCTGTACCGCGGTTACCTCGGGCTCCTGGCCCGCGTGCAGATAGGCAGGCGGCTCCAGGGCAAGGTCGATGCGGCCGATCTGGTGCAAGAGACCTTTCTGGAAGCGCATCGCCATTTCGACAGGTTCCGGGGCCGGGGCGAGGGGGAGTTCGTCAGCTGGCTCCGGCAAATCCTGGCGGCTCGACTTGCCAAGCTGGTTCGCCGCTACCTGGGAACCCAGAGCCGAGACGTCCGCCTGGAGCGCGCGCTTGCCGCCGAGCTGGACGAGTCCTCGCGAGTTCTGGACCAGGGGTTGATCGCGGCATCGAGCTCGCCGAGCCACCGGGCGAACCGCCGCGAGCAGGCGCTCCTTCTGGCCAACGGCCTGGAACTGCTTCCCGAGGCCTACCGGGAAGTATTGATCCTGCGTCACCTGGAAGGGCTAACCTTCCCGGAGATCGCTCGCCGCATGCACCGTACCGAGCTGAGCGTGAAGAAGCTTTGGGCCCGGGCCTTACCCCGCCTGCGCGTTGTACTGGGAGATTCCTGATGAAGCAATTCGATGACGGCAACCTGGAATCGACGGCTTGCCAGCCGCCCGTCGAGAGCGAGCCCACTCCCAGAGAGGACGATCTTCGCGTCATTGCCGCCCTCGAAGAGTATCTGGCGGCACTCGAAGCTGGCGAGTCCCCGGACCGCGACGCGTTCCTCGCTCGCCATGCGGAGATTGCGGCAGTATTGGCCAGGTCGCTCGAAGGGCTGGAATTCATCCAGAAGGCGGACCCGGAAATGGAGAGGGCGCCTTCTCATGCCCAAGCGCATCTCCACCCCGAAGGCCCACTCGGCGACTTTCGGCTCGTTCGCGAGATCGGCCGCGGCGGCATGGGAGTCGTTTATGAAGCCGTGCAGATCTCCCTCGGTCGGCGCGTGGCCTTGAAGGTGTTGCCGTTCGCGGCCACGCTCGATGGTCGCCAGCTTCAGCGCTTCAAGAACGAGGCCCAGGCGGCTGCCCACCTGCACCACACCAACATCGTTCCGGTTTTCTACGTCGGCTGCGATCGCGGCGTGCACTACTACGCCATGCAGCTGATCGAAGGACACAGTTTAGCGGAATTGATCTCAGATCTTCGAACTTCGATCTTAGACCTTCGACCTTCGGCTTTGGATTCGAAGGAGATGGCTCCCGAGTTCAATGAGCAAAGATTTACCGTCGATGTTCCAAACTCCAGCTTCCAAGATCAAAGATCTAAGTTCCAAGATCTAAAATCCAAAATCGGGAACACGGCGTTGGCCGTGACCACTGAGCGTTCCATTACCACCCGCGATTTCTTCGCGAACGTCGTCCGGCTCGGCATCCAGGCCGCCGAGGCCCTGGAGCACGCCCACCAGATGGGCGTGGTCCACCGCGACATCAAGCCCGGCAACCTCCTCCTCGACCACGCGCCACTCGCCCTGCATTCCTCACGCCTCGCCCCTCGTTCCTCGCCCCTCCATCTCTGGATCACCGACTTCGGCCTCGCCCAGTTCCAGAGCAAGACCGATCTGACCATGACCGGCGACCTGGTGGGCACGCTCCGCTACATGAGCCCGGAACAAGCGCTCGCCCAGCGCGTGATCATCGATCACCGCACCGACATCTACTCGCTCGGCGCGACGCTCTACGAACTGCTGACACTGGAGCCGGCTTTCAATGGCAAGGATCGGCAGGAGCTGTTGCACCAGATTGCGTTTGAGGAGCCGAAGCCGCTGCGACGCATCAACCCATCGGTCCCGCAGGAGGTGGAGACCATCGTCCTCAAAGCGATCGA